>Ga0209450_10000002_pt1 | contig 346869 bp, 304 predicted proteins | sample FrelakmetLWP11LW_FD_187149 | JGI IMG/M metagenome (GOLD analysis project Ga0209450, IMG submission 187149) | Freshwater lake sediment microbial communities from the University of Notre Dame, USA, for methane emissions studies - LWP11 LW (SPAdes)... | ecosystem: Environmental > Aquatic >... | reverse complement strand
GATCGTCTTTTTGGAGTAGTGGAATAAAGAGATCGTAAATACCCGCTACAGTTGAATTTTGATTAAAATATTTAACCCCGCCTATTTCAAAATATGGTTGGTATTTGTTTTCTGAAGAAAAAAGTTTATTTTGGTTAAACTTATGGTAATTCGGGTTGTTGGCAGCAAACAAAACAGAAGGGAAAAATAGGGAAAATAAAATAGCTGCGGCAAATAAATTGCTACCTTTTTGTGGAAGTAATAGTCTTCTCGAATCAGGTTCAGATATTACTTGCATGGAATATCAGTCTGCCTGTTCCTCTTATTACTTGGCTATTCAGCCAGCAGCTATACTCCACGCGTTGTTGCTGTATTGCTTCGCAAAAAACGCTCGCAATAACAGCTCGCTTAAAGATAGCACTGAATGGTCGTCCCTTTAAACCTTAATTCTGTTCTATTTTACCTCACCAATTATTAAGGAAACATTAAGTGTATTCTTTTTGAGTACTTTTTTGTAAGCATCCGACTATCACACCTTCTATTTGATTAAAAACAACATAAAATTGCCTTCATACTCTTAAAAATGGAGGTGGTATGGAAAACGAAGCAAAGCGCAAAACGGCAAATATTCAGGAATATCAAATTGAATGTTATAATAGCATGGTATCTGAGTGGTTTGAAAGCTCGAGTATTTTGCACCAAACACAATTTAGACCAGAAAGCATTCCGTAGGTAGCTATATAAAATAAAACTAGTGCGTCCATTGGTAATTAAAGAGGCTTCTGAATTTGGAGCAAAAAAGCCGCCAACGTTAGAATATGCTGAACCAATTAAATTTATTCCGGTTTAAATGTCTGATATACATCAAAGATTAAAAATAGCTGGCAGCGAAATAGATATGTTATTGCCAAATGGAACGCGCCTACGTTTTGGAAAAAACTTTGACGAAGAAATACTGTTGCGACTTTTAGCAACGTTCAAAGAAAGCGCATGTTGATGTTACTATTGAAACTAAAAGCCTTTATTGCCGCAGAACCAGTGCACTTTGGTAAGTCGATTGATGATTTGGCGCAGCTGGTACAAACTGTTTTACTACAAAATCCCTTTTCTCGACACCTTTTTGTTTTTAGGAACAGGACATACAACAAAGTTAAAGTGTTGTATTTGGATCGCAATGGATTTTATTTGTGGCAAAGAAGATTGTAAATTGGGCGTTTTAATTTTTTACACCAAGAAAACAATTATGTTATTTATGCAGCAGAGCTTGGTTATTTGTTAGAAGGGGTTGATTTTTGCCAAACGAAAAATTTACCCAGCAGAAGTTATAGCGCTGTTTGTTAAAAATCTTCCAAAAATGTCTTCGTTATTTCACTATAGAACCGACACAAAAATATTTTAGAATAAATGCAAAAAGTGCTAGAAAAACAGTATCTAAGTACTATTATACTGCATATGGAATTCGCCTTACTTTTAGAAGAAAATACTCAACTTAAAATTTCTTTAAAGAACGTCTTGATCTACTCCAAACTAAAAATAAAAAGAACAAGTCTGAAATCATTAGCTTCAGGTTTCTTATTAAAAAGCTATAACACCAATTGAATAACTTGTTGCGCCATCGTTATGGCCAAAAATCAGAACATGTAGATGATTTACAGTTGTCTTTGTTTAGCAATAAAGAGGTTCTTGAACCAACCGTTGAGACGATTACAACTTAATCTCTTATCTTTTTTACTTAATATTATCTTAATATAGCAGTGCTAAGATAACTTTTTTTAGTACACACACTAATATTTTTATAAAAAAGGTGGAGCATGAGTATTAACATATCGCTCATTACTATTATTATATTTATTTTTCCTATCTTATCTTTAGCAGCTGAGCCTCCAAATCTTTATTTCGCAAAAAAGCAGTTAATTCACTACCATGATTGTGGGCAATATGCTAGTGATCAAGATCTGGTAATTTCTAATGCTAAGTCGTGTTTGGAAAAGAAGATTCAGGGCAATAACGATAATAAAAAACTTGCCCTAGTACTAGATATTGATGAAACAGCTTTATCGTTGTATGAGTTTAAACATAAATTAGATTTCGGATGGAGTGAAAAAGATTTTAAGCTTACTGTTAAAAAAGCTGACATGAAAGTAATTCCAGCTACCTTAAACTTATATAATTTTGCTAAAAAACATGGAGTAGCTGTATTTTTTATTTCTGGTCGACACGAAGCATTGCGTGAAGCAACTATAAAAAATCTAAAAGCAGTTGGTTATGATAATTGGGATGGCTTATATCTACACCCAAATCATCATAAGCACAAAGTTCTGGCTTCATTTAAGACCGAAAAAAGAAAATTAATATATTCTAAAGGTTATGAAATCATAGGAAATGTTGGCGACCAAGAGAGTGACTTAATTGGTGATGACATTCAGTGTAGATTTAAGCTGCCAAATCCATTTTATTTCGTAAGCTAACAACAAATGGGGCAAGTCCTGATCGTATCATTACCCACAAGTTATTGCCGTAGCATAATGTCCATCAAATCTTTCAAACTGGTCGCATATATGTCATTTCCTAGTGAAAACTTTTCATCACCATCATATACAATATATAAGTCTATTTTTAATTTATATAGAACTAAAAAATAAATAAAAAAGAGCAAAATAGAAACTCAATCATTAAATTCGGATTGCGGCACCTCATGTTAGGATTTTACAAAAGAAATATTTTTAAAATCATTAGCATCTGTTTGCTGTTAATATGTATCGGTTGCTCTCTCCTGGCGTATATGTCCTATAGGAATGCACAAGGTTTTGTTCACGACAATGCGCATATAGCTCTTTTTCGTACAGGAATACTTTCGTTTATAGTTGGCTATATCGGGATAGTGCTTACCGCTTTTGGTTATTTGCTTTGGGTTGTTTGGAAATGCATCACAACTTATGTTTATCGTCATAAATAGCTATGTAGTTTTTTGACGATAGGATACGCATTTTAAATATATGCTACGAAAATGAGGTTTTTTCTTATTGCCGTAGCATATTGTTATCTTAAATCTACTTTCTACTCTTCCTCTGATACAACAGCATAAATCCCTGGGGCGTTACGCAGATATTCCGAATAGTCTAGGCCATACCCATAAACAAATTTATCTTCAATAGTTAATGCCTTAAAATCAGCTTCTTCTACACCACCCTCTTTGCGTGGTTTGCGTTTGTCAAGCAACACTGCGGTAAAAATTTCTTTTGCTCCTTTCATTTTGCAATAATCAGTAGCTGCCTTTAAAGTAGTTCCTGTATCCAAAATATCGTCAACCACAACAACAGTACGACCAAACAAATCTATAGTTGGTTCTGCCTTCCAATGCAAATCACCAACTTTATTCTTTAGACCATAACTGGAAACATGGATGTAATTTATTTCTAATTGAAAATCCAATCGCGGCAATAAATTGCCTAGCGGTACTATACCCCCAAGCAAAACACACAAAAACACAGGATCACTATTACTCAAACGAGCGCTCATTTCCTGCGCCATACGATCAAGAGCCTCATCAACTTCGTTTTTGGAGTAGATACAAGTTGCTTTTTTATGTATTTCAGTAAAACGTTTTGACAATTGCATAGTTCTCACCTTCGTATAAGAAAATATTATTTTGGTTTCTACATGGTAATGTTAATAATGTCTATAAAAATTTATTTCTAAGAAATTCAAACACTCCCTTCAAACACATCGCCTCCCCACCCTCGGGTTTTCCAGGTTTTGACTTTGCATTATACGCAGTCATATCAAAATGCGCCCATTTGATTTTGGGTGAAACAAACTGTTCTAACACTAAAGCCGCAATAGTAGCACCAGGACTTTCGACTGTAGCAGAATTTTTGAAATCAGCAATTTCGCTTTTCAAGAATTCTAAATATGGCTGATATAATGGCAGACGCCACACTGGTTCTTGTTCTTTGGTCATTGCAGCAATAATATCTTGTGCCAATTGATGATCTTCACTAAATAAAGCAACAATATCTGGACCTAATGCTATGCGTGCGGCAGCGGTAAGACTCGCAAAATCCAAAATTAATTTCGGCTCCCATTCACAAGCAAGGGTCAAAGCATCAGCCAAAATCAATCTTCCTTCAGCGTCAGTATTAGTAATTTCAAGACTTAAACCTTTGCGTGTTGTAATAACGTCTCCAGGTTTTAATGAATCCCCAGAAGCCAAATTCTCAACCGCTGGGATAATTACACGTAAATTCATTGGCAATTTTGCCGCCATAATCATCCGCGCAAGACCCAAAGCATGAGCCGCACCAGCCATGTCTTTTTTCATTAATAACATGCCTGACGCGGTTTTTAACTGCAAACCGCCACTATCAAAACACACACCCTTGCCTACCAGTACAACTTTGGGGGCATTAACATCACCGTACCGTAAATCTATTAATAACGGTTGTTTTTCACTGCCCTGGCCAACTGCATAAACTGCAGGGAAACTTTTGCGCAATTCATCACCAGTAACCTTGTTAAATTCTGCACCAAACTCTTTTGCGAGATTCTCCGCTACTTCTGCTAATTTTTCCGGATATAAATCACTTGCTGGCATATTAATTAAATCACGCACAAGAAACACAGCTGTAACTACAGTGTTTATTTTATTAATATCGTAATTTTTATCGCATAAAAATTTTGCTGTAAATTCCTTTGACTTTTTGTAGCGAGTAAATTGATAATTTCCTATACCCCAACCAATAGCAGCATGTTCAAGTTGCATGGAAGAAAAATCTGGAGCATCGATACAATAAAAACCCGGGGGTAATATTTTTGGCAATACAGCAAAAGCCAAGAAATCGTCGTTAGTTGCAAGTCCTAACAAAACTTTTTCTAATCGACCATTTTGGTCAATAACCAAACAAAAAGTATTGGGTTCGGCAGAAAAGTCGTTTGCCAAAACAAGATTTTTAATACGAACAGACTGCATTGTAACCCACTTTGCAAAATCAGTTTGGCAAATGGGAATAATAACAATAGTGGGGACTTGTGTATTATATGCAAAACAATTTAGCATAAAATTTTTACCTAGTTCTTACTCCTTTTTTAATGCTTCCACAGCCGGAGTATAACGACAACCCAAATCATTGGCTATAGTTTCATAAGTTATTTGACCTTTGTGTACATTCAATCCATTAAGTAAATTTGGATCTTCGAGCAAGGCAGTTTTATATCCTTTATCAGCTAAAGCCATAATAAATGGCAAGGTCACATTATTTAAGGCAAATGTTGCAGTACGTGGTACAGCAGAAGGCATGTTGATCACACAATAATGCACAATGTTTTCTTCAATATAAGTGGGTTCATCATGAGTAGTTGGTCGGCTAGTTTCAGAGCAACCACCCTGGTCAATCGAAACATCAACCAATACTGAACCGGATTTCATTTTGCGTAACATTGACCTGTTGATTAGTTTAGGTGCAGCCGCACCTGGCAGCAATACGGCTCCAATTACCAAATCTGCCTTAGAAACATATTCTCCGATATTATCTATAGTTGCATAAACCGTTGTAATGCAAGATCCGAAAAGAAGATCAAGTTCCTGCAATCGTGGCATACATTTATCTAGTATTATTACTTGCGCACCAGTACCTATCGCCATCAACATTGCATTGGTACCAACCATACCAGCGCCAATAATTACTACAGTCCCTGATGGCACACCTGGTACACCGCCAAGTAATACCCCTGAACCGCCCTGTTGTTTTGTAAGCGCATGAGCTCCAACTTGAATTGCAAGCCGTCCGGCAACTTCGCTCATTGGAGTTAATAAAGGCAACTTACCAAGATCATTAGTAACTGTTTCATAGGCAATTGCCGTACAACCAGATGCTTTTAACTCTGCAGCCTGTTTGGGATATGGAGCAAGATGCAAATAAGTAAATAATATTTGCTTTTCATGCAGCATTTTGCATTCATTGGGTTGCGGTTCTTGAACCTTAACTATCATTTCAGACTTGTTAAATATCTCTTCAGCACTGCGACTAATGATAGCACCAGCTTTTTCGTAATCTACATCATTAAAGCCAATACCAATACCGGCTTCATGTTGTACTATCACTTTATGTCCGTGAGCAACTAATTCAAAAACAGCAGATGGAACCAAACCAACACGATATTCTTGAATTTTTATTTCTTTTGGTATACCAATAATCATTTCGCACCTCTATTGAAAAATAGTATCTATTCAGCACCGCACTGTAAACACATCTAAATTTTAAATAAAAAACTAGAGCCCGGAGGGACCAAATGCTTCACCAGCCCAGCCTAAACCGAGCGTTGTTTGCGAGGTGCAAGGCTGGGAAAGATTATTTTTTATTAATCACAGAAGAATTGCAATTAGCGAAGTTAGCAAAATTATGTTCGATTGGATCAGACATGCGTCCAGAGATACCTAGGTTTGCCTTATTTTCATTGTTATAGCCGCCAAATGTGAAACGCAGACCGCCCATAGCAGTATTATATCTTGTGCCATCGTAGGAATCTCGAACCTCTACAGTAAGAAAATTAGTTAATGTCCAAACTAGTCGCGCTTCTGCTCCAAAAATTTTATCGGTTTCACTCATAAAATAATGATAGCTGCCCACAAATAATTTCAACCCTTTGGCTCCAAAAACAGGCAGAACTCTACCAATCTCAGCATCAAATCCAGTGGCTGTTTCTTCATATACTCCCGTTGTTGTTTTCCAACGCTTTTTTCCTATGGGAATATACCCATTGACTCGTAAATCCCAACTATAATTTAATACTTCAACGCCAAAACTACTTACCCAAAATTTATTACCGGCGGGAGAACGGTTATAGTCAGCCAGCATATAACCACCCATGAGATAAGAATCATTAAAAATTTTACGGTAACCACCGCCAGCACCACCAGAAGCAAAGCCAGTATTCTTTTTTAATGAAACATCAGCTTCAAGTGCCCCATAAAAAATATCATCGATACCATTTCCACCAAACGGCAACATACCCTGACCCATACCTAACTGTTGTTTTCCCGCAAGCAACCAAACCGTGGCGCTTGGTTTTACGTTTAAATAATCAACACTAGTTTTTCGGGGATTAGATATATCTGCGAGTGACCTTATGGAATCTTCTGCGCCATTTGTATCGATTTTATAAATATTATCTGTAGCTTGAGCAGAGGTTACAAAAAAACCAATGCCCAAAGAAATCGCACCTAATAAATACTTGTTCATTTTGTCTTTCCTTGAAGACCAACGTTATTTTCTAAAATTTTAGCCCTTAGCCCCTGATTGTCAAATTGTTTTAGCTTGATTTGCCAAATAGGCAGAATATACCAGTAGCTGGTGAAAAACTTGAAATATTGCATAAGCTAAATAAATTTAATTGGATTGAGCAATAAGTGAATTGATTTTATGTCATTGAATGTTAAATATATGAATACTACCGTAATTACGATGGAAATTACTATTAATGATTTTTCCTTGTATAAAGTTTCTGGAGCCTGCGCTGAAGAATTATTAGAGTATGAAATTCTTAAGTAATCTGCAAATAATAGCGCTATCAATGGGAATATTAAAACATATTCGATTCGATATTTTATTAGAAATACACCTAAGAAAAATGAAGCATTTACTGCATAAAATATCGCAGATACCAGCAACCATTCTTCGTTATAAAACTTAAATGAATTTCTATACAGCCCAGCAATTTTTTTATCCTGAATAGATCTGAGTTCTGAAAATCTTTTAATAGCCATTAGATATGCTCCACCCATCCAATAACAAAATAAAATACTTGACGGTGGCAATGTATGATTTATCACCACTATCCAACCCAAAATAAATCTTATCGGATTATTTATAGACTCAGTAATCACATCCACATAAGGCTTGTCTTTAGATCTTATTGGTGGAACATTATATATGAGTCCCATTATTAAAAGTATAATTTGTATTTTTACGGCAAATGCCCCAAGTTTAATCGATAAAAGCAACCCAATTATTATTAAAATAACATATTGACTAAGCACCCATTTAAATTTTAATTGGCCTTGCGCACCTGGTCTGGTTTTTTTGCTTGGATGTAATTTGTCATAATCGCGGTCTAGATATTCATTGATCGTATAGTTAGCAGATGCAATAAACCCAGTCGCAATTACAATTATCACCAAGTTGATTAAATACGTTGCTAAATTGTCTTCAACTAATACCCTTGTATCTCCTGTACCCAGCAAGAGAGCAATTAAAAACCCAGGTAAAATAAATATATTTTTTACCCAGTGATCAAATCTACATATTTTAATATATGGAATCATTCTATCAGTGATTTTTGTCATTTCATCTTGATCCAAACACACACCACATTAACGTATCTATTCTGCATGATTTTGAGTAACAAAAAGCGCTACTCAAAATCATGCAGAATAATCAATAAGTTCAGCTATATTTATAACAAGTTATCTATAAAATGTATATCATCCACTGAACTAAAACAAACCGAATGTTTTTTTGTTAAAACTTTAAAACTAAGGTAGCTTAAATATTATTTTTGGCTATTTTATTGTTAATTTGCTATATTTTCTCTAATTTTCCACAAAATATTCAGCGCATTTTTAAGTAGCGTTGCTAGCTACTTAAAAATGCGCTGAATATATACTGTTAAATATGATTGAAAATCAACAGTTTCCGTTTAAAAAAATATTTGCCCGTTACTATGGGGTTGGTGTGGCACTGGTCTTTTTATTGATCAGCACTCACACGATTATTAATCACGAAATGTGGCGAGACGAAATCCAGGCATGGTTACTTGTCAGAGATAGCGCATCGCTTTTTGATTTATTTCGAAACCTAAAACATGAGGTACATCCTGCGCTTTGGTATCTCTGTCTCATGCCGCTGACCCGTATTTTCACTTCACCAAGTACAATGCAAATATTACATCTGCTAGTAGCAACTACGGCCATTTTTTTATTTGTAAAATATTCTCCGTTTAACAAAGTTCAAAAAATTCTGTTCTCATTTGGTTACTTTCCTTTTTATGAATATTCGATAATCTCTAGAAATTATGCACTTGGGATGCTTTTGATTTTTATTTTTTGCACTCTTTTCCCAAAACGTCATACGAAATTTACGCTAATTGGGGTTACTCTTTTTCTGCTGAGTCAAACAAGTCTTATTGCTTTAATATTGGTAGTTGTTATTTCAATTTTTTTATTTATTGACTACAAATTGTCACAAAAATGGATAGCAAAAGATCAAAAGATCAAGAAACAACAGCTGTGGATTGGTTTTACCATTATAGTACTTGGCATTGTTACATCTATCCTTCAACTTATTCCACCAACAGATACCGGCTTTGCAGTAGGCGGACATTGGACGCTAGATTTAAACTATTTAGAAAAAACTTTATCGACTGTCACACAAGCGTTTTTTCCCATACCAAAACAAGAGCTTCATTTTTGGAACACTATAGCATGGCAAAATAATATGTTTTTTCCATACATTATAAATTTCTTTACGTTCTTTTTTATCTTTTGGTTTATTTTTGGATTATTGAAAAAACCAGCTACACTTTTTCTTTTTCTAGGATGCACCTTAGGTATTTTATTATCATGTTTTATCGCAAAATTTGTCGGATCTATTCGTCATCAGGGTTTTCTTTTTATTGCATTCATTATGTCAGCTTGGATTGCTGATTATTCCAAAGAAGTCAATTGGTTTACTACTAGCGATTCACTACGTAAAATATGGAAAAAAACATTCAGCTACAGCCTGACATTTATCTTAATCGTTCATGTAATCAGCGCGATTATTGCTATAAAAATGGACAATCAATACATATTCTCCTCTGGAAAACTAGTTGCCGAATATATAAAATCTAAAGATATGGCAGCGATGCTGATGGTTGGACACACCGATTACGCTACAAGCACAGTCGTTGGTTACTTAGCGAAAGATAAAATATATTATCCAAATAGCGAGCGGTTTGGTTCGTACATTAACTGGGACAATAAAAGGACTAGCATTACAAATCAACAGGTTATTGATCGCACCAATATACTTAGCAAGCAATACAACGCTGATGTCCTCATTATACTTAATAGCGCTCTAAGTCAAAATGATATTGTTAACTATGGCCTCGTTACACTAAAAAGCTTTACTGGTTCCATCGTTAAGGATGAAGATTATTACCTTTATATCTTGCCTTTCACTGCCAAAACTAAGAACTAGCCTACTGCAACACCCTGAACTACTCAGTTTCATAAGCGTATAAAGCCTCGGCCTCCAGTGCTTTTGCTCTTACCTTACCAGCATTCCAAGTCAAAGCTAAAAAGAATGCCGCTAACCCACAGGACACCAAAAGCATTATAAAACCACCATTCCAACCATAATGAGTTGCAACCCAACCAATACCAGCATCTGCTAGTGTAGTACCGCCAACATAGCCGAACAGGCCAGTTAAACCAGCGGCAGTGCCTGCTGCCTTTTTATGCGCTAAATCTATAGCATACACACCAATCAACATCATTGGAGCATGGATGAACAAACCAATCGCCATCAATGCTATGTTATTGTACAACTTATCACCAATTGGAGTATACCAATAAAAAACAACTGCAATAGCGGTAGCAATCATACAAATAATACAAATTGGTGCGCGATGCCCACCAAGTTTATCACTAATCCAACCACAAAATAACGTTCCAGGAACTGCAGCACATTCGAACAACATAAACGCTATACGACTATCGCTATGAGTAAACCCTTTGGTTTCGGTTAAATAAAGCGGAGCCCAGCTATGTGCGCCAAATCGCACTAGGTACACAAATATGTTAGCAAGAGCCAAATACCATAAATACTTATTATTTAAAACATATTTAAAAAGAATCTCTTTGGTGGTCAATTCCTTTTCAGCTGTACTCCTACTCTTGCTTTCTCCTTTATGTTCTTCTATCGGAGGTAACCCCTCAGATTGTGGGGTATCGCGCACAGTAAAAATCACATAAATAGCAGCAAGCGCACATAAAATCGATGGGAAATAAAAAACCCCATAGTGCCAAAATGAGAAAATCATTATCCCTAAGGTAACTAATGGAGCGACACCGCCCGAACCAAGGTTATGCGCTATATTCCAAAATGACATCACGGTCCCGCGTTCTTTTTTTACAAACCAGTGCGCCATCGATCTGCCACAAGCTGGCCAAACCATGCCACCAAACCAGCCATCTAAAAATATCAAAGTAAACATCAAAGCAAAATTGTCAAAAGCCAGTTTCATTCCACAAAGAGCATTGCAAATGGCTGCTCCGATTAAACCTGCAGCAATAAAATAACGGGGATTACAACGATCGGAAATTGTGGCCATGAAAAATTTACTTAATCCATAACCCAGTGGCAAAGCAGCAAAAACTGTACCCAAATATGCCTTAGTAAATCCATGTTGCTCTACTAGATAGGGAATACCAAGCGCAAAATTATTACGCAAAAGACAGCAACCAGCATAACCTATAAAAAGACCGGAAAATATCTGCCAACGCTTTTGTTTGTAACTAGCATCAATCTGCCCTTTAGGTAATCTAGCAATGTGTGGCGCCGGACGAAAGAACCGTAAGAATTTTAGCATTTTACTAATCTCCCCTATAAACAACAGATCGTTACAATAACATCTATTGTGGATTATACAACTTTCCCAGAACAGTTTATTAAGGAATGCTTACGTATAAGCGAAATTGACGTATTTTTTTGGAACAAAAACATACGGTCAGATCTTGAGTTATGAATTTATGCGATTCATAATTCAAGATCTGACCACATGTTATCTCTAAAGACTATGAGCAGATCGCTGCGTCTTTGTTCTCTCTCTTGATTCTTCTACTACTCTAACAATATCTGACTTTATTCCTCTATCCAATACTCCCGGGGATTTAGTGAGATCGATTCCAGGTATACGCGTTAGCAGTTCATCTAATTCTTCCCGTGTTCTGTTTTTATCTGCGCCACTGGTAATACTAAGAACAAATTTACGTACAGAGTCAACAATTTCTCTATCTCTTTCTTTAGGCTTCTTTGAGCTAGCATCAAGTAATTTTAATAAACCAGATACTAATTGCATCTTATATTCCACATCTAACGCTGGTGGGGGGCTGTTCAAATTGTATCTAAGCAAAGCATCAAACGCTTTAGGCTTGTCTTTTGCTAATTTTTGCAAGTCCGTTACAACTTCCACACTACCCATATATTTTTGTACAGCAGTTAAAAAACCAGGTTCCCTTTTCCCTATTTCTTCAAGAATTTCATAGTAATTATCCGGTTTTACATGTTTAGTATTAGTAAAAAACTTTATAAATTCATCCATGCTATCTTGATAAGATTTAAGTGCTACATTTGTCTGGCACCACAAGTCCATGAGGTCACATGTCTTTGTGCTCGGCCGTTTTGCTGGCGGGTACAAATTATGATGAAATTCTTTCAAATAAGGATTTTCTTTCATCCACTTTTGCAACTCTAGTATGTCTGTTTCAGTAGCTTTAAACTTAGGCTTTAAACACTCAAATTTATCCATCAACCATTCTTGTAGCGCTTTATCTGTCATTTTAGAAAAGTCTAGTTTCTGCTGAACGCTCGGAGGAATACTTAGAGCACTTACAATACCAAGAGTGGATGAGGCAATGGCCACGACTGGTTTGTGTTCTGGTTCTGGCTCCACCGGCACACTTGGTTTTTCAATAGACACGGCTTTGGGGATACTTTGCTCATTTTCACTCAGCCACTTTTTCTTTAAGTTTGTCTTTGAAATGTTCTTCCATTCATCTGCATCATTATTTATAGCATTATAAATAAATTCCGAAAGAATTTTCTCATCATATCCTGCGCTATCGGAAAGCATATGTAATATCCAATCTGTTTTATCTTTAGGATCATTTACCTCGTGACTCTTAAGATGATATCTAAGCATAGCTTTAAACAATTCAGGATTTGTGTCATTTAGATCCCGTAACTTAATCATAAGCTCTTGCGGCTCTTGCGATGTCATATATCTTTGAATGATGAGTAAAATGAAAGAACCTTTTTTCCCCGCCTTCTCAATAGCATCCTGGCAGTTTTTTGGTGGCATAGCAGCTAAAATTTCCATAAGCTCAGTTACATCTTCAGCATCGACAGGAGTCTTATTTTTAAAATTTTCCGCAAAAACACTTAATACATCCGGGATCTCTCGTCTTTTTTGCTTTAAATTAACTTCCATCTGTACCTGCAATCCCTTAGTAAGATTTGGAAATATATCTTCTGTCAACTGTGACTTGATGTCATAATAATGCCTAGCGCTTACACCACCAATAATCTTCGTAACCTGCTGCTGGAATGTTTCTTCATCAATGGTTTTATTTTTAAGGCCTTCACTAAGTTTACGTAATTTATTACGGCTGCAAGTGTATTCAATATCTTCTTTTAGCTCCTGATTTAATTCTCCAGGTCTATAGTCGCTAAAATCAAATTCTGTTAAGTTAAAATTAGTTTTTAATTCATCTCGTAATTCACCAGCACTACTTTTATTAACCGTACCCCAATGTTTTCCCAAACACTCATATTTATTCTCCAAGTATTTTTGTATTACTTTATTCAAACAAGGCTCTACTTTTTGCAACTGTTGTGGGTTAAGTTTTGATAATATTGGATCTAAGAGCGGTTGCACTCTATTATAATATTCAGGACTTATAGCTTCTAAATTCTGAATAAGTTCAATTACTTCTTCTTCTGAAAATTTTGCAGCTTGCCCATATGTTCCCAATTTTTGAAGAATAGACGTGATATCTAGCTTACCTTTGCTTTGTTTTTGTTGCTCTTCTAAAATAGTCCCCACCCTTGTCCTTGAATAGCCCTTCCACTCACCATTATTTATAACATCCCAAATAAATTGCGGAAGCAATTCCTCATTATAATCTGTACTATTAGCAAGTAATTTTAATATCAATTTCGTTTTATCGTTAGGATCTTCAACACCGCGAACATGAAGATAATATTTCAACATAGCTTCAAGCGTATCTGGATGATCTGTTTTCAGTTGTCGTAACTTACTCACAAGCCCTTGCGCTTCTGCTGTCATATATTTTTCAATGATGACAGCAACTAAAGGACTCTTTTTTACTGCTTCTTCAATAGTCGCCCTATCGCAGTTTTTTGTACCAGCCAAACTGTCTATAAAATTAGCTGCATCGGCATCAGTTAGTACTTTCTTACCTTTTAATGTTTCTGCAAAAATACTCAACATACCCGGGGTACTTTGTATTTTTTTCCTTAAATGCTCATTTACCTTATTCCACGATTGCTCATTAAGGGAAGAAAATACGCTGCCTGCTAACAATGATTTGATAGCATAGTAATATTCAGGACTTACATCATCAATAATCTTTGTAAGCCTAGCTATTTCTTCATCTGAAACAATTTTATTTCCAAAGCTTTTAGTAAGTTCAAGCAGTTGATTACGACTGCAAATATATTTTACATATGCTTTTACTTTATCACTTAATTTCCCTACCCCATCATACCTTTCAATGTCAAAATCAAAAAATGTTAAATCAAAATTGCTATTTAGTTCTTCCTTTAATGCCCCAAAAACTTTTTCATTCAAAGCACCACGATTCCCTTGTAAGCACTCATATCTTCTCGTTAAATCTCTTTGCATTCTTTCTTTAACCTTCCTTTCACTTGCATCTTTAATGCTAGCCAATCTTTTTTCTGGAGTATCACCAGCAAAAATACGTTCAACTTGTCCTGGTTCAAGACCTTTCAATAGAGCATCATCGGGTTGTTTTAGCAAATAACGATTTATCACCATTTGTTTTGCAATTTTATCCCTATTTTTTTCAGATATTTCTTCAGGGTCATATTTAACGGTAGTTATCGTTACATTGGATTCCAAAGCTTGGCAAAATTTATCTGCAAAGAATTCTTTCAACTTTGTACCAGTTAAATCGATTTCTTGTATTTTAAGATTATCAGATGCGGGGCTTGCTATAACGGCTGCCAAACGATCTCTTCCGTCTTCAGTTAGTCCACAGTTTGCAAGATTCAAAGTAAGAGACGTCCAAACTGGCGCTGGTGGTTGCGTAGATAATCTCTCAAGAGATCTACAGAGAATCTCTACACCAATATCACCCATTGTGCTTAGAGTTAATGTACAAGCTGCTCTTTTAAGGGCACTTCCTTCTAATTTACTTATATTTTCAATGATTTGTTTTAAATCTTTTTTTTCACGATCTATAACAATGGTAGTTTTACTTATTTTTTCTTCAGTTTCTCTGACTTGTGCTTCTGCTGTTTTAACTCCAACTTCTGCTTCGCCTATTTTTGTATTAAAAGAATTATAACCGCCTACAAGCCACTTGTCCCAGATATCTGTTTTTAATTTGCCCAGAAACTTTACTAGAAACCAATTTTTAATCGTACCGGCAAGCCTATCAGTAAACTTTTCTGTCTTGGTTCTTGTATCAGGAACTGATTTTACGAATACATATATTGCAGCAGCTGGAATGGCAACTACAGCACCAATAACAACTGCTACAGCAGCCCCCGCAACAATAAAAGGCGATGTGACAACAGCTGCAACAATGGCTTTACCTACAAACCATCTTTTAGCGTTCTTTGCTTTTGTAAGAGCTTTGTTACTTCCCACTAATACATCTTGCCGTGCTTTAAGCTGCTCTGCATCAGCGGCAGTATGTTGCCTTGTATAGTCTCCATAAATATTCTCTAAAACATCATCTATCTTTACAGGACTATTCGGCTCAACTGCTCTGCTAAGTGAATCAAGAATTCCATTCCTTCTTTTTTCTGCTTCTTCTTTTGCTTCTAACATTTTCTTTTCTAGCAGTTCCTGTATAATCAATTTGTCCATACCTAGCATAAAAAACCTCCTGTCCTTTGAATTTAAATCATCAAGAATGTCAGCAAATATTGTGGTTATTTTAAACGAAATTTAAATATTATTCACCTAATTATTTCAGGTATTATGAATGTATTACTGAAACATCACACAATCTCAGCTCACTAATAAGTTGTTCAGGGGAAGTAAACTCTATCGTAGACATCCCTAGATTTTGCGCAGAAACAAGATTGTTTGAGTTGTCATCTATGTAGATACAATTTTTGGGATCTAACTTATTCCTTTGTAATAGAATTTTATATATCTCGGGATCTGGTTTGATTACTCCTTCTACTCCAGAAACAACAATATCTTCAAAATAGTTAAGGAATCTGTAGTCATTGCCATGTCGTATGTGCGGAAAAAATGTTTCCTTTGCCCAATTTGTTAACGCATATAGGGGATAACCCTGTATATGCAACGATTCTAATATTTTAACACTATCTTCAATAGGGCCGCCTACCATTTCCAACCATTGTATTTTCCAAAGATGAATGGGTTCATGATACTGGGGGAATTTACCAGATAATTCTGTTAGCGCTTCTTGAAAAGGGCGGCCACGATCCATTTCCTCGTTTAATTTTTGAATGCTAGTTTCTTGGTAAAAACGCTTCATTTTGACCAAGTCATTAGCAAAGTATTTTTTATAAACAGTATTTGGATCCCACCTTATCAAAACACCACCGAGATCAAAAATAATATTTTTCATAATACCTCTAAAAAATTATTTCATATATTTTGCCAAGCAAGGTTGCCCGAGCGGCCTTCGATTTCTTTTTGAATCAACTCACATACGGGGAATCCACCAAATTTTGCAATTTCACGCAAAGCTATAAATTGGATCTCGCGGTTTTTTAACTCCAATAAAAACGAGCGAAACCAAGCAAAATATTTCATGCCTTCAAGTTCAGCATGAATAGTTAAAACATTTGGGATATCTGGTTTTAATAAAGATAAATAATGATCAGTTATTTTTTCTAAAGGAAATTCCGACCTCCCTAAAAGTTCATCAAGCGTCGGCAATGTCGTTGGAATTTGCAAGGTCTTGTAAGTTTTAGCGCTAATTTTCGGAAAAAATGGTGAAGCACCGCGACAATCGCTGGCATAAACCAAATTGGCTAGATCATAAATTTCGAGAGTTTTTTCGTTAGCTTGCCAACCTGGGGCGGCCGCAGTTGTCGCCGCTACACCAAATATACGTTGAAATTCGTCCAGCGCTTTTTGAAATTCCACGGCGATTTTTTCTTGCGATATTCGTATCACACCATCCTGCCATTTTTGATGATCATAAGCATGAATACCAATATCAAACCCCTGCTCGTTTATAGTGCGCAGTAATCGCTCATGCTTTTTGCCAATATGGGGTCCTGGAAGCAATACTCCATTTAGCAAAGTACGAATACCATAAGTGCTTATAATGCTAGTACGCGTGCATTTTTTTAAAAACCCTTTACGAAAAATTCTTTGGATGGCTCGTCCAGTATTATCTGGGCCAAACGATAAGTAAAATGTCGCAGGAATTTGCAGGCATTTTAGTAAGAGTAATAATTTTGGAATACCGATGCGGGTACCAATTTCGGTATCAACATCAATTTTAATTGCAAGCGTAGTCATGGTTTATTTTAGATAAAAATCCATGGTTTTTTTCAGTGCTGTTTCTAAATCAGTTTTTGGTTGCCAACCCAAAAATTCCTGCGCATGCTTAATTGATGGAATACGGTCTTTAACATCCTGATAACCGCTACCATAATAATTGTCGGACTGTGTATTTACGATTTTTATTTTTTCGATTTGAGCTTTATATTTAGGATATTCCTTGCCAAGCTCCAATACTTTTTCCGCAATTTCACGTATGGATGCATTATTGTTTGGATTGCCAATATTAATGATCCTACCCTCAGCACAACCATTTTTATTTTCGATAACTTTTACCAAGGCTTCGGTTGCGTCATCAATAAAAGTAAAACTACGTTTTTGTGCGCCGCCATCAACTAATTGGAAGTCTTTACCATAAAAAATATTGCTGATGAGTTGCGGTACAAGGCGCACTCCCCCTTGGGGCAAACTGTGAATATCGTCCTGGGTCGGTCCAATCCAATTAAACGGTCGAAACAAAGTAAATTTTAAATCCTGGTGTTTGCCATAAGCATAAATCACCCGATCCATTAATTGTTTCGAACAAGAGTAAATCCAGCGTTCTTTGTTAATTGGACCTTGCATTAAAACAGTTGTTTCTTCATCGAATTCTATTTCGGTACTCATACCATATACTTCGCAGGTAGATGGAAATACTAAATGTTTTTTCCACTGCACAGCTTGCCGCACAATTGGCAAATTTGCTTCGAAATCGAGTTCAAACACGCGCAATGGATCAGTAACGTAGGTTGCAGGTGTTGCGATGGCGACCAAAGGTAAAATCACATCGCATTTTCTAATGTGATAAGCGATCCACTCTTTGTTAATCGTAATATCGCCTTCGGTAAAATGTAGACGCGGATTCCCAAGACTATGACCAAGCTTGTTCGTAGCAAGATCCATACCGTAAATTTCCCAATCAGTATCTGCCAGAATTTTTTTAGTTAATTGATTGCCAATAAAACCATTAATGCCAAGGATAAGGATTTTTTTCATGTGCGTCTGCTCCTAAAACTGTTTTAACCGCGAATCGTGGTCGATGTTGTACTTCTTTATAAATACGGCCAATATATTCACCCATAATACCAAGTCCAGTTAATATCACTCCAATCAAGAAAAACAAAATAGCAAACAAAGTAAACACTCCTTCTGCTTCTGGACCAATAATCAAACGCCGTACAAATAAAAATACAACAAAAATTGTACTTATAAAAGCAATGCCCAAACCAAAAAGAGTAAAAATTTGCAACGGTATTAATGAATAACCCGTCATTAAATCAAAATTTAAGCGGATAAGATCATACAAGCGATATTTGGATTGACCATCAAAACGCGCTTCATGTTCAACTTTAACCTCAGCTGGATTAGTAGCATAAGTATGAGCCAAAGCCGGAATAAAAATACAAGACTCACTGCCTGCAATTATTAAATCTATAACATTTCTGCTATAAGCACGCAACATGCAACCATGATCAGTCATATTGAGATTAGTGATTATAGCGCGGGCTTTATTTACTAAAATTGAAACATTGCGGCGAAACCAGCTGTCTTTGCGTTCATATAAACGCACACCACTCACCAAGTCGTGTCCTTGTTCCATCAATTCTAATAATTTCGGAATTTCTTCGGGTGGATTTTGCAAATCTGAATCTAAAGTTACGATCACCTCACCCTGAGATAATTCAAACCCAGCCATCACAGCCATGTGTTGACCAAAATTGCGACGAAAATCTATGACGCGCACTTGGGTAGGACGACGATGATAAAGCTCTGTCAAAACTTTCATTGAATTATCTTTACTACCATCATTCGTAAAAATAATTTCATAAGTTTTATTCAACTTATCTAATGTAGTCACTAAGCGTGCAAATAGGTTTTCTAGATTGCCTGCTTCATTGTAGACTGGGATAACGATGCTGATGTATGGTTTCATAAATTATCTATTAAAAATTTTTTTCATCGATGCGATTACACGATCCTGATCAGCAATCGTCATAGTAGTAGAAAGTGGCAACGACACAATGCGATCAGAAATTGTTTCAGCATTTGGAAATTGTCCACGTTTATAGCCATAAGTTTTTTGATAATACGTGTATAAATGCGCGGCATGATGGTGATATCCCGTACCAATATCTCGTTCTTTCATCTGCTCGATAAAAGTATCGCGATTCATATTAGCAACATCGGGATTAATTAATGGTGCATAAATATACCAAGAAACTCGACAATCGAAATTTGGTAGTTCTGGCAAAGTTAATTCCGGCCAATTAGCTAATTTCTCATTATAACGATCGACCAATAATTGCCGCTTGGCAATAAAGCTTTCTAACTGTGCCAATTGATGAATACCAATTGCAGCTTCTAAATCGAGCATGTTATATTTGTAACCAGGTTGAATGACATCGTAATCTTGATTACCTTTTTTGCCATAACGATCAAACGATTCGCGATCAATCCCATGAAAACGCTGCACTTTAACGTTTTGTGCCAATATATCATCACGGGTAGAAATACAACCCCCCTCCCCCGTTGTCATAACTTTATTCGGATGAAAACTAAAAGCCTGAGTGTCACCAAAACTTCCGATAACCTTTCCTTTGTAACGCGACCCAATCGCGTGAGCAGAATCTTCGAGTACGCGCAAATTGTATTTTTGCGCAATTTCGTAAAGCGGATCTAAATCAACTGGAATCCCGGCAAAATGCACTGGGACAATAGCTTTAGTGTGCGGAGTAATTGCAGCTTCAATTTTAGTAACATCAATATTGCGAGTTTTTAAATCAACATCAACTAATACTGGTTTGGCACCGGCATGGACAATAGTGTTAAGACTTGCAATAAAAGTCATTGGGGTGGTAATTACTTCGTCTCCAACCTTTAAACCAAAACATTTTAGAGCAAGATGTAAAGCAGCAGTACCAGAAGTAAGTGCAAGTACGTGCGGCGTTCCAAGATATTTTTTTAAGTCTTCTTCAAAACGCTGAACTCTTGGACCAGTTGCGAGCCAGCCAGATTTCAGACAAGCAGTAACTTCGTCTATAATCTCTTGATTGATTTCCGGGGTACAAAATTTTAAGAACTCTTCAGACATACCTTTACCTAAATGTATTTTTATGTTTTTTACTTTACCAATAATTTTAACCAAATGAAAGGATATGAATATTAATCAGGGCAATACATTAAAATCAAATGATAAATCAGAAGGATATATTACAAAATAATTTATTTCGCTCTTTCAGAGCTAAAATTTTGGGGACATCCTTACCCAGGGTTCCCAACACTGCTTCGCAGTTCGGTCACCCTGGGCTATATATATTAAGTTTCCTTCGGAACGTCTTTGGAGCCTACCAATCAGATAAATTGTTCTAATTAATAACACCTTGTTTTTTTGTGCATTTTTAAAGGTGGAGTTTTTGGTAGCCGCAGGCTAAAGCCTGCGGCTACCAAATTATTTTCTAATCCCAATTGTTTTCAAAGAAACAAAATATTTTTTGATCTGGATAACTTATCAAATTGGTACAATCAAAATGTTCCGAAGGAAACATAATATCTATAGCCCAGGGTGACTTAACCACAAAGTGGTGACAGGAACCATGGGTAAGATTGCCCGAGATTTTAAGCTCTGAAAGAGCGTGATAAATCTCAGCTTGATGTTTAATATCAGCCAAATTTATCGCTTTGTTTTAATGCGACAACTCTACTAAATGGAAGACTTTAACTCTTTGCTACCATATACACACCCACCAGAATTACAACAATTCCTGCAATTCTTAGCATGGTCACATTTTCACCTAAAAAATAATAAGCCGCAATGGCGCTCGTTAGATAACCAAGACTCGCTATTGGATATGCAATACTCACCGGTATACGAGACAGCACCATTAGCCATATCCCAACACTGCCGACATAAATAACCAATCCTATAATAATCCACGGCGAAGCCATTACCTTTAAAAGGATGGGAATAAAATTCGACCAATGAAAAGTAAACACACCAATTCGATCTATGCCTACTTTTAAAACAAGCTGAGCTGCGGTATTAAAAATAACAGCAACAAAAACTAAAATAATTAATGGATTCATAAATGTTCTTTCGTATTAACCACAAGTACATCATCTAAATATTTGTCTACTATTCGCATTTTATTTGTTGTAGTTGCTTGAAGAGCACGATAGTTATTCGTACTTGTTATTAAATAAACATTTTTGGCGCTGTTCCACCGCTCCCAAAAAATTTTGGGATCAATCATCCAAGCTTTTGTATCTTGATGCTGCATTCCAAAAGTTAATTCACCAGCATAGTTTGCAACCGTAACAATCCGTCGGAGATAAAACGGCAGATCTTGGTAATATTCACCATAACAAATCACCTCATCTTCAGCTTTAAGTTTTTGTTGTAACGTGATGATCAATGGTTTGATTGCTTGTTTGCCAACGATAGTGATAATTGGACTGGCGTATAACCACAAAACAGAAACACTAAGCGCCAGCGCAGCAAAACCAAAAACCAATCCGCGCCGCCGATAAGATATTATACTAACAACAGCCCCTGCAATTACATAAGCAGCAGCAATATAAAGATTTTGTTTTGTAATTGTTTGTTCACTGAAGTTAAGCATAAAAATCGCGGCAATCGCAGCAATTCCTAATGCAATATTTACAAAAAACAATACGCTGAAACCTATAGTGATTGACCGCTCGCGGGCGCTTTGCCAATAAGTTGCAATATAATTTCCGATTAACATTGCTACAGGAGGAAATACGGGCAAAACATAAGGTATTAATTGCGAATTAGAAAAAGTATAAAAAACATAAATCACCACAGCCCAAATTAATAAAAATAGCGTTGGTTTGTATTGCTGCCACTGACTAAAATGTTTTGGCACGTGATATATAATTGTTTGCGGCAAAAACACTACCCACGGATATAAACCGCCAAGTAACATTGCGGGAAAAAACCACCAAGGCTGCGAGCGCCCTGCATAATCGGTAAAATAGCGCAGAAAATGCTGATCAATAAAATAAAAATGAAAAAATTCTGGATTTTTAATCTGAACCAAAATGTGCCATGGCATTGCAATTAACATAAAAACAAACAATCCGCTTATTATGCGATAAGTTTTTAGACTGCGCCATTCATTGAAAATTACAGTCCAAACCAAAACAATTAGACCCGGAAAAATAACTCCAACTAAACCCTTAGTCATAACTGCCAAGGCCGCAAAAACATACATCAACCAAAGATAGCAATTGCGCCTAATTCCAAGCGGCAACTGAGTTGCTAATAAAAACATTGAAAGGCTTCCCGTAAGAAAAAAAGTAAGCGCCAGATCCAAAGTAACAACCCGAGTTAAAGCAAAAACTATGCTACAAGTTGCAAATATAAAACTTGCAAGCATCCCACTTAGCCGTCCATATAATTTTCGTCCGGTAAAATATACAAGAAGCGCACAACCAAGCGCCATCAAAGCGTTAGCAATACTTACCGCTAGTTCAGTTGCGCCAAATGCTTTAATGCTGATTGCTTGCATCCAATAAAAGAGTGGTGGTTTTTCAAAATATTTCACGCCATTAAGATGCGGGGTAATGTAATCATGAGTCACTACCATTTCCCGAGGAATTTCAGAGTAGCGCGCACCATCTGGCGCATTGATAGGATAACTACCAAGGGTAGCACCAAAAAAAGTACCGATAATTAATGTTATTAATAAAAAATCTTTTATCCAAGTCATAGTAATTCCATATGTTACGATTGATCCAATGTGCTCCAAAGATTCTGAAGACGCGGAAGTAGCAATGCTACGTTAGTTTGCGTGTTTATATAAGCATTCATAAAAGCATCGCTGGAGCTAAGCAGATTAAGCCTCTTGACACAACTACTTGTTGTATTGGTTATATCAAAATTCATTCTTTCTATTTCTGCTTTCATCTTTCTTTTATCACCTTTGAAGAACCAATAAAGGTTCAAAAAAACAAGAGAAACAATTTCTTCTGTTTTCATAAATGGCATAATACCGCGAAAATACTCCTTAAATTGTTTTGCATCTTCGCAATACTCAAAAATAGACATGTTCACGACGTACTGTAGAGCATATTGAACTTTTGTATCAGAAACATAAATTGTACTATCATCTTTGTTCTTAACATATACTGCGGTTACTTCATCGTAAGAAGCAAAATTATTCATTTTTTCTAAAAATGGCAAAAGCGGCTTCATGGCCGAACAAAATACATTTTGTCCTCTGTAGGGACAAACTGAGCATGTTTTAAAATATTCTTTTTCTCTGATTTTGGGAGGAATTTTTTCTGGGTTATTCCACCATTCATCAGAAATTGCTTTTATGTTATCTCTCGACAAATCAAGAAAATCTCCATTAGCAAAATGCAGGAACATGCCATCTTTTTTGTATGCATCTGTTTTTATTTCCATACAAAAGCTCCTTCGCCATTAAAAAAACTAAGCAGTTATTTCTATTCTTCCAACCATTGCCCGCGCTAGGGTATTAAGATCAATATATTCCAATTCTCCTCCGAGCGGTATCCCGTGGGCAATCCGAGTACATTTAATATCTTTAGCGCGAATTAAACTCGCAAGATAATGCGCGGTGGCTTCACCTTCTACTGTTGGGTTCGTAGCAATTATTGCTTCTTTAATCGTATTTTCCTGCACAAGTAAATTAGCTAAATCACCAACCCCAATTTCATTTGGCCCAATACCATCAATTGGTGACAAATGCCCCAACAACGCAAAATACAGACCATGATAACTATTGGTTTGTTCAATAGCAACAATATCAGCGGGGTTTTCGACAATACACAAAAGTGAATTATCACGGCGTGAATTAGAACAAATATTACACAAATCATGTTCACTAAAAGTGCGACAACGCTTGCAATAACCAACTTGGGTTAACGCCTGTTCCAAAGTTTTTGCTAGATGCAAACCATCACTACGCCCTTGCTGTAATAAATAAAATGCCATCCGTTGCGCTGATCTTGGTCCGACTCCGGGAAGATAACGCAAGGTGTTTATTAATTGATCGATTAATTGGGTATATAACATTTGCTGTTGATTTAATTTTTTATATTAACAGGTTGGAGATTATTTTATCTATAAAACAACATCTGTTCGAGACTCAACATCTCCCCCAAATAACACCTGTTCGATTTCCAACATCTCCCCCAGCCCTGCGCCTCGCAAACAGCGCTCGGCTTAGGCTGAGCTATTATATTTATCCCTTCGGGCTACTGTAAGTTATAAATATTTATTTTAATGAGCCAGGCTGGTGAAACATTTCTGTATGTTAAAAGCAATTGTTTAGTTTTTGTTGATTTATTTTTTTATACTAATTGGTTTTGAAATTATTTTAGCACCAAATTTACTTATTAGCTCCTGTACTTTAGGGTCTTTTTCAATAGATTGTAAGGCTTGCTCTTGCTTTTCTGCAATCTCACGTTTTTCGGCGCTAGCAACTGTATCTATATCTGGCGTGCCAAGCTTGATACTTACGCTGACAGGACGCTGTAAATGCTCACTCAGCGCCTGACTAATTCTTTCTTCATGTTTTTTATTAAGCCAGGGGGCTTGTTTGGTTTCAAGCAAAAGTTCAACTTCGTCTTGATTAATTTTTGTAATAATACAATGCCGCAATAAAGCTTGAGTTGGACCAGTAACATTCAATTGTTGCAAAATATCTGTGCTTTGATTATCAGTAGCAATAGGCAGCGGTGCCACTACTGGTTTGATCGTTGCCACCGTTGCTTTGGCTACTGACGCAACAACTTCTACCTCAGGACGAAAGGCCAGCATCCGCAGCATGGTCATGGTAAAACCCAAACGCAAACTTGGCGCCAATGACAAATCCCGCTTACCAATCAAACCAATTTGATAGTAGAGCTGCACTTCTTCGAGCGCAAGTTGCGCTGCCATTTTACAGATTAATTCCTGATGTTGCCAATTAGTTGTGTTTACGTCTGGCACCAACTGAACAATTGTAATTTGCTGAAATATTTCTAATAAATTATTTGTGACATTAGTAAAATCTACGGCCAATTCTGCTAACTGATCAATAATTTCTAAGATTGCCTTGGCATTATTGGATAGCAACGCCTCAAGCAATAGGAAAATTTTGCCAGTATCAATCGTACCAAGCATAGCATTGACATCTATGGTAATAATTTTCCCGTGACCAAATGCAATCGCCTGGTCTAACAAACTCAAAGCATCGCGTACACTGCCAGAAGCAGCAAGCGCCAACTGATGACAAGCTTCATTTTCAAATGCGATTTTTTCCTGGACAAGAATATGTTGCAGCTGTTTTTGAATAAGTTCGGGACTTAAAATTTTTAAATTGAATTGCAAACAACGCGAAAGAACAGTAACTGGTAGTTTTTGGGGATCAGTAGTTGCCAATAAAAATTTTACATGCTCAGGTGGTTCTTCCAAAGTTTTTAATAACGCATTAAAACTATGGCCAGACAACATATGTACTTCGTCAATCAGGTAAACCTTAAACCGTCCTTTTGCCGGTAAATATTGTACGTTATCTAATAAATCTCGCGTATCTTCAACTTTAGTACGTGAAGCGGCGTCTACCTCAATTAAATCAATAAATCTTCCAGCATCAATTTCAAGACAAGCATCACACTTACCACAAGGTGTTGCTGTGATTCCAGTTTCACAATTCAAACATTTGGCCAAAATGCGCGCTATTGTGGTTTTACCCACTCCTCTAGTTCCAGCAAAAAGATAGGCATGATGCAATCTGTTTTGAGTTAGCGCATTCACAAGCGCACGTAGCACATGCTCTTGACCAGCAACTTCAGCAAAATTTTTTGGCCGCCATTTTCGGGCGAGTACTTGATAGGACATATTTTTTTAAGATTTAAAAGTTAATGAATTTTATTATATGGAGATAAATTTTAATTGCCAGTTAAATCTTTGTATCTATCCAAGCAATATTTTTTTCGAAAAAACAAAAGACTTTTTATTTCTTCATTTACATGTGTATAATTTTTTGCAACTAGTTGCACTTATTATTTGAAATCGCGTTATGAAAACATTTAAAATATTAGCTTTTATGTGGATAATCTTCTCGGGATCTGCCTTTGCGATACCCGAAGCAACCTTGGTTCCGAACGAAGTCGTAGATGGATTTTTGACCTCATATTCACCAGAAGAAAAAGTAGCTATTGATAGGGATTATAAAAATATTCGCGAGCTTTGTTTGTCACAAGCAGACAAAGAACAAAAAAAGTTAATTTATGTGGCAACTGCCGGAGGTCCCGGAGCCAGTAAGAGTACGATTTTGGAAACTTATTTGCATAATAATCCCGGTTTTGTTTATATAGATCCCGATCAACGGGTATTACGGTTTATGTTTACTTATTTGCAAGATATAACTTGTTACACCATAAGTAAAAGTGCTTCTTATCTCCAACTTTTGAAAGATGCATATGATAAGTGGCGAGGAGCTTCGAATTACATTGCAAACTCTATTTTAAACGAAGTCTATATTAAAAACCTTCCTATTGCTCACGGGACTACCTCAACTAGTAAGCAGATGGGATCTTTTTATGAAAAACTTAAAAAAAGAGGATATAAAATTATTTTACTTTTATGTATCTCTCCGGAAAAAAATCGCTTAGAAGCAATAGCACATCGAGAAAATGAACAACGCTTTGTCCAATCCACTCGGGAGGATCTTATACAAAAAGGGCAAATGTTTTTTGAAAATTTCCCGATATACTTTAAATACGCTGACGAAATTAAATTTTTTTGGATAGAAGATTTTTCACAAGGTTGGATTGAGGTTGGGAGTTATTCCAAAAGTGCTGGTTTAAAACAAGACAAAGATTTTGAAAAAATTAAAAATGCCTATGAAACTTTCAGAAAAGAACATTCCGAACGCTTACCAAATTTCAATAATTTATTTTCGATAAAACCAGAACTTTAAGTATCTATACAGCATAGACATAAATGTTCCGATCGCTATAGAAATTTTCTCAAGACAGAATCAAATACGACGTGCAACAAAAAACCTATTATTCCTGCGGCAGGGATAGTTGAAATCCATGCAAAAAAAATGTTTTTAGCAATCTTCCAATTAACCGCAGATAATCTTTTTGATAGACCCACACCAAGAATAGCAGAAGTAATAACATGTGAAGTACTTGTAGGCAAACCAAAAGCTGTCGCGCCAAGAATTACGCCTGCAGCAGTAGTTTGCACACAAAAACCATGAATGGGTTGGAGTTTAACGAAATCTTTGCCGACTGTTTTAATAATCCGCCAACCACCCATGGCTGTCCCTAGCGCCATAGCTGTAGCACAAGCAAGCATTACAAGCCACGGCACCGAAAAACTACCCAAAGCGCCATAACTAACCAAGGCCATAGTAATCACACCCATTGATTTTTGTGCATCTGCAGTTCCATGCGAAAAAGCGGTAAAAGCAGCAGAAATAATTTGCAAGATACGAAAATTTTTATTGAGTTTGTCTGGTGGAAAACTACGAACTATCCAAAGCAAAGCAATCATAAGAGTAAAACCAATTATTATGCCTATAATTGGCGTAAGAACTAATGCTAATATAATTACTTTGATACCACCCCAATGTAAGCTCGAAAAACCGACATCTGCCACCGCTGAGCCCATAATACCGCCGATTAAAGCATGAGTCGAAGACGAAGGAATGGCAAAATACCAAGTAACTATGCCCCAAATAATCGCAGCACTAATACCCGAAAAAATTGCTATTTGAGTTACGCTATCAACATTAACGATACCTTTACCTATGGTCGTTGCAACTTTAGTTGAAATCAAAGCACCAACAAGATTTAGTACGGCCGCCATAATAACGGCTTTGCGAATTGAAAGTGCACGGGTTGAGATACAAGTAGCAATAGCGTTAGCCGAATCATTAAATCCATTAACATAATCAAAAACCAATGCAACAATAATAACAAGGATTAAAACTAAAAGGCTGGTTTCAAGCATTTTTGACTACCACGCTTTCTAAAACATTGGCAACATCTTCGCATCTATCAGTTACGCGTTCTAGATTTTCGTAAATTCCTTTCCATTTGATCAGAAAAATTGGATCTTTTTCTTCATCAAATAAACGACTGATTGCATCTGCGCGTACACGATCAGCCTCTCCTTCTAAAGAATTTATTTCAACACAATATTCCAAAATATGCTGAGTTTTATGCTCAAGCATTGCAACTGCTTTTTCTACGGTTTGACAAGATTTCAGAATAATGAATCCAAGCTCTTTTGCCTCTGGTGTAATTTTATCGATATGATAAATAATAATGTGCTGAGCCAAAGTATCAATAGCATCAACAACATCATCTAAGGCAGATGCAAGGGAGTAAATATCTTCACGATCAAATGGAGTAATAAAGCTTTTATTAAGGGTTTTGATAATCTCGTGCGTTTGTAAATCACCCTTGTGCTCTATTTCTTTAATTGTTTGTTGGCTGGCAAGAGGAGCGTTAAAATTATCAAGCATTTCTTTCACCACAACTGCTCCAGCAACTATGTTTTTGGTCATTTCATGAAACATAGGAAAAAATTTTTCTTCTTTGGGTATTAAGCCGAACATGGTTTCCTCTGATGTATAATCACGTCCCGCTATATAACATAATTTTTGTATCTATTCAGCATAATCTTAGAATAGCAAACAACGCTACTTAAGATTGTGTTGAATGTTTTGTAGGAAATTAGAGAAAATATAACAAATTAACAACAAATTAGCCAAAAACAATCTCTAAAGCAAACTTATTTTAACAAAAAAACATTCGATTTATTTTGGTTTCAGTGGATAATGTGCATTTTATAGATAACTTGTTATAAATATAATCGAATTTATTGATTATTCAACATGATTTTGAGTAGCGCTTTTTGCTACTCAAAATCATGTTGAATGGATACAAATTGGTTATAATGGACTAAACAACAATTTTTGGAGGATTTATGAGCATACCAACGATTTTTATTATTGCCATTGTGCTGGTATCGTTATGGGCACTGGCGATTTACAACAAACTAATTCACTTGATTGAAGCAGCTAATAACAATAAAAACCAAATAGATGTCCAATTAGATAGACGCTATAAAGTTTACGAATCATTGATTGAAGTGGTTAAAAAATATATGGATTATGAAAAAACCACTTTAAAAGAAGTAGTAGCTTTACGCGCACAAGCACAAAAATCTTCGACTAGCGGCGATGAAAAGGGACGCATAAATGCTGAGGACGCAATTTCGAAAATTGGTGCGAATCTTAATTTGGTATTCGAACAATATCCTGATTTAAAAGCAGACAAAAATGCCATGCAATTACAGGAAGAAATAGTTAATACCGAAAACAAACTTACTTTTGCCAAACAATCCTATAATGATAGCGTTGAACAATATAAGGCCAAAAGCAAATCATTGTTTGAATCACTTCTTGTTGGAGTATTTCCCGAAAAACTCATGAAAAATTTTACTTATTGGGGCGTTTCGGACGAACAAAGAAAAATCCAGGAAGAATATAAGGTTAAAATATAGCTTTTAACATACAGCGGCTCCAAAGGAGACAAATATCATTAGCCCGGCTCAAGACTCGCGCTGTTTGCGAAGCGCAGAACTGAAGGAGATATTGGAAATCGAATAAGAACTGAAAAAACGAATTTTTTGAACAACATATGACCGAACCATCAATTCGCACCGCAGGTAATGTCGACTGGCGCAAACAATTACAGAGCAACGAACGTCGCACTCATGCAGTAATTTCAGTTTTTATTTTGATTTATGCGGTCGTGGGTTTGATTATTGATTTGTATATCCATCCAGAATTGACTCAAATTTCAATCGGGAAGGCTTTAGAAATATTACTTACCTTCAAAGTTATTCCTGTAGCGACTCTAGTTTTAGGTGGGGTTGCAATTATTTCAATATTAATTACCTATTCATTACATGATCGCATCATGTTGCTCGGCACTGAATGCTTCGAAATTACCTCAGACAAATCACGCGCTCTTCAAGAGCAACAACTTTACAATGTGATTGAAGAATTAAAAATTGCTGCCGGTTTACGCTACATGCCTAAAGTCTATTTAATCGAAGCAGATTACATGAATGCTTTTGCCAGCGGTTATAGCGAAAAATCAGCGCTGGTCGCCATTACCCGCGGCTTACTAAATAAACTCGAGCGTAGCGAATTACAAGCAGTGATGGCGCATGAATTAAGCCACATTCGCCATCACGATATAAAACTAACTTTGATGGCGTCAGTTTTAGCCAACATTACCTTGATTGCTCTAGATATCATGTTCCGCGGCATTATTTTTGGTGGTCGCAACCGGCGACGTAGTGGCAATGATAATAGCGGCGTTATTCTTATCATCATAGTTTTATTGCGGTTTTTATTACCAATTATTACGGTTTTACTGTTATTGTATCTAAGCCGCAAACGCGAATTCATGGCTGATGCTGGCGCGGTAGAATTAACGCGCGACAACATGCCATTAGCAAAAGCTTTGCTTAAAATTAATAATGATCATATGGCCAACAAAGAACAATATAGAGCAGCTTATGGTTCTACTGCACATGAAGAAGTTAGGCGCGAAGCTTATATTTTCGATCCAAAACAAATGGGCATTTCCATTTCGCAGTCAATGGGTTCTATGTTTTCCACCCACCCATCGCTTGCTGCACGCCTGCAAGCTTTGGGGGTTAAACTCAAATGACAAAAATCCTTGCCATTGATACTTCAACCGATGCTTGTTCTGCCGCTTTATTGTTTGATAAAAAAAACTATCACCGTTTTGTTGTTGCTCCGCGGCAACATACTAAATTTATTCTACCCATGATCCATGAGCTTCTGGCCGAAGCACAATTAGATTTAAATCAACTAGATGCCATTGCTTTTGGTTGTGGCCCTGGAAGCTTTACTGGTATTCGCCTGGCTGCAAGTATCACGCAAGGCCTTGCTTTTGTAGCAAATCTTCCCGTGATAAAAATTTCTAGTCTACGCGCCTTAGCCCAGGAAGTTTTTGTTACGCTCGCCAAAGAAAAGATATTTGTTGCTCAAGATGCAAGAATGCAGGAAATTTATTGGGGCGTATATCAAATTGATTCCGCTTCTATTATGCAACCTATTGTACCTGACCAATTACTTGCGCCCATGCAGGTTAAAATCCCAACAGACGCTAGTTTTACCGGGATTGGTAACGCTTGGAAAATTTATGATGACATTTTAATAAAGCGTTGTAATATACCATTAATTGAAGCAAAAACTTGTCCGCGAGCACAATATATAGCTGAGCTTGCATCTGCTGATTTTGCTAAAGGTTTGACGGTTTCGGCCATGGAAGCGCTGCCAGTATATTTGCGTGAAGAAGTGGCATGGGTAAAAAGTTGAGGTGATTCTATGCAAACATTTTCTGCAATCAAACAAAACAAATTTGCCATATATTTAGTCGTATTTGTAGCAGCCTTTAGTGGATTACTTGTGGGTTTCAATACCGCCGTGGCCTCAGGAGCAATTTTATTTATCAAAAAAGATTTTCCACTTATTACCTCTTTTGATGTTAGCTTGATAATAAGTTCAGTACTCCTTGGCGCATTCACAAGCGCTATGATTAGTGGCAGAATAGCTGATCGCTATGGTCGACGCAGCTTGATGAAGTTTAATGCCTTCCTCTTTTTTTGTGGCAGTTTGTGTAGTTTTTTTGCCCCTTCAGTGCTATGGCTAATCACAAGCAGAACAATAATTGGTTTTGCGGTAGGCACTTCATCTTATGTTGCACCATTATATATATCTGAATTGGCACCGTTTCGTAAACGCGGAATTATGGTGGGGTTTGCCCAATTATTTATTGTTATTGGCATACTTATGTCTTACGCAATTGGTTATGTATTTGCTTTTGGTGGACACTGGCGTTTGATGTTTGGTATCGGGACTATTCCAGCATTAATGCTATTTGTTGGTTTATTATTTGTACCTGAAAGTCCCCGCTGGCTTATTGCTAATAATGAAGAAGATAAAGCCCGAAGAATTTTACAGATAGCACGCGCTAACGATAATGTTGACCTTGAAATATTTGAAATCAAAGAAAGCCTGGATGAACAGCGCAGAGATTGGCGCATGCTTTTCAAACCTTGGTTAATGCCTGCGGCTATTGTTGGTTTTGGGATTGCTGCATTGCAACAACTAGTTGGCATTAATATTTTTATTTATTATGCACCAGCGATTCTTATGTACAGAGGTGGAGACCAGGCAACTGCAGCTATGCTTGCAACTTTCGGCATAGGTGTGTTACTAGTAGTTTTTACAATTATTGCCTTACCCTTGATTGACAGATGGGGACGTAGGCCTCTACTATTGTTGGGATCATCTGGAATGACTTTGAGTTTGCTGCTGCTTGGCGCTGTTTTTCGATGGTTCCCTGAAAGTATATCCGCACTGTCATGGTTAGCTGTAGCGGTTTATATTTCTAGTTTTGCGATTAGTTTCGGTCCCATTGGTTGGTTGATGATTACCGAATTATTTCCGCTACGCATTCGCGGTTTAGCCTCAAGTTTAGCTACAGCAACCATCTGGGGAATTGATATGTTAGTTGTTTTTACATTTATACCTATTGCTAAACATTTCTATCTAAGCGGGGTATTCTGGCTATATGGTACTTTGTGTTTTTTCAGTCTTCTATTTGTATATTTTTTGGTTCCAGAAACAAAAGGAATCACTTTGGAGCGCATTGAAGCAAACTTACGTTCTGGCAAACAGAGCCGCTATTTGGGAGAATAAAGAAGATGCCTATAAAAAAATTTATAAAAATTTTGTGGTTGGGAGCATTGATTCTTGCTCCTGGGATTTGCGTTGGCTTTACCGATCCTAATACACCAATCATAGTGGAACAATCAAATCCAACATTTACTATTACTCTGAAATCAAATCCAACCACTGGATATTCGTGGTCTCTTAAAGATAAAGGTTACGATGAAAAACTAATTTCTCTAGTTAGCCATAAGTTCTACCCGCCTACCAACAAAACGCTGGTAGGCGCACCAGGATATGAGGAATGGATCTTCAAGGTTAACCCTTCAAGTTTTACCGCTTCACAAACTACTAAAACTACTATAGCTTTGGTTTACATTAGGCCGTGGGAAAAGCCAATAAACCAAAACACTCAACCAACTAATTTTAAGGTGGAAATAAAAAATGACAATTAAGCAACATCCAACTTTTACTAATTTTTATGAAGTACAACATCCATTGTTGCAGCATAAATTGACTTTGTTGCGCGACAAAAATACTAACAAAAAAGAGTTCAAAGAGTTGGTATCGGAGATTAGCACTTTATTAGTTTACGAAGTTACAAAAGATTTACCAATAACAAAAAAAATGATTGAAACTCCTTTGGAATCATGTGAGATGCCAGTACTCGCAGGCAAGAAGCCAGTGATTTTAGCAATTTTGCGTGCCGGTATCGGAATGGTAGATGGCTTTTTAAATTTAATGCCATCGGCAAGAGTCGCGCACATTGGTCTTTATCGTGATGAAGTTACACTTGAGCCGCATTTGTATTATTTTAAAATCCCTTCAAATAGCAAAGATCGACAGTTTTTTATTTGTGATCCAATGCTTGCAACTGGTGGCTCTGCAATACGCGCAATTGATAAATTAAAAGCTTCTGGAGTTCGCAGGATTACTTTTGTTTGTATTTTGGCGGCACCCGAAGGCGTAGAAAAAGTTTGCCAGGCACATCCAGATGTTCCAGTATTTGCCTCCAAACTTGATCGCAAGCTCAACAAGAAGGGTTATATTCTCCCCGGTCTTGGTGATGCCGGCGATCGTATGTTCGGTACTAAGTAAAAAATATTTTTAGTCTAAAACCGGCAGTTGAAACCTACTGCCGGTTTTATGGTTTATAATTCTTCGTGCTCTTGTCTATTATCTTCAGGTTCTGGCGGTAAATTAGCGCAAGTACACTCTTTACAACCTTTGTAACTATCATATATAGGAGTACCAGTAGAAGTAGCATTCTTTGCCACCAATAGCTCCGGATGTTGTTTAAATAGATCTACAACAGCTGCTGACAGATCCATAACAGCAGCTGATGAGGCATCTTGAGAAATTTCGGTAAGTAGTCCGTCCTTGGAAATTCCAAGATTGATTTTACTTACTTTTCGAAAAAACGCTGAAACCGCATAATTAAACGGCAGTTTCGTTTTGTCTTTAAACCATCCATACCAACTTTGCTCAGATAGAGGATGCTCAACATCAGGATACACCATTTCGGTTAGAGATTGTCCAAAAAGCGAACCGCCCAAACCCGCTCCAGCACTACCAGCTACACAGTACGCATAACCAACAGGAGAACTTAAACAAAACACTAATCCCACCGTAGTGTACATTACCGTAGTTACAATTACTTTGTTTACACCGTAGTCAGAATCGTATTTTCCAGATATCTGCTCAAAAAGCTTATCACCAGCAAAATAGCTAAGACCAGCTAAGGGACCTGTAATAACATCAGTTGCAATATTTGCAATATTTGTAGGCAATACTGCAATAAACCAATTTTGAGTACAATCATTAAAAGGCGCTATTATGGTTGCGCCCGAGATAACCCCATAGATAGCAGCTTTTACCGGTTGCAGAACGTGCTGGCTTTCGGTTTCTTTGTTACGATATTTAACTACAGCAACCGCTGTAGCTATTAGATCTTTTTTAACTACTACATTATTCTCATCAACAACATCATACGTAACATAAATAGGTACTGCCCCATTGTCGGCGTCAAGCCTAATAGCTATTTCCACTTCACAAGAATCATTGCTTTTTAAAAGATGTTTATCATGATCTTTCACTACGTATTTAAATCTATCCTTTCGCTCCGCCAGTTCAATCTTTTTTATATCTATCGAATATGAAGGATTATTGTTTATTATGGTTAATTTTTTAGTAACATATTTTATCGTATCCATCCATGTTTCCAGTTCACCTGTAAATCCTAAATTTCTTACCTTAAATATTACATCGTTATTGCAGTCCAATTTTATATTTAATTGAGCAAACTTATTATCCTGTTCACCATGAAAGGTATAATGCCACAATAATTGTTCGCCATTGGGATTGGCAGATGGGCTTACGTTTTTTTCAACGTTAACTACAAGTGAACAAGATGTTTTGGCCTTAATCGTAGAGCATCCATCTATAGATTTAATATGAATATTATTGGCGATGTTGTGTGCAGTATATTCGTTACCAACAAAATATGCATTCCTTATGTCCACATCTTTTGATAAATGATTTTCAATAGTGATCCTTTGTTCACCAGGAGTTTTAAATATCATGACTGGCAGATTAACTTGTGTATCCGTAATTTTTATCACCGTTTCTTTTAACGCAAAGTTATCATTGCTGTTACTAGCAAAACTATTTGGCAAACAAACAAGAGAAAATACAAAAAATAATATTTGCATCAATAATTGGCATTTTTTTTGCTTTGTGTTCACAAATTTTCCTTTATCTAATATAAATTTAATTATTGCAAGATTAACACTCTACTATTAAGGTATTGTTAAAAGCACCTCTAAAAATATATACAATGACAGTTAAGAATTCCTTAATCTTTGGGGTTTATCATGCCTTCCCATAATTGCTATTTATTGATAATTTTAATTCGGGGATTGGTTACTATGAACAAGATGATTAATTTTGGTCGCTTTTTTGGCGGTATAATTGTTTTAATTTGTTATCTTTGTGCTACACCTAGCATCGCTTTTGGAGTACAAACAATATATTTTGCAAACAATGGTGCGTTTTTGAAAAATGCAGCAATTTTGAAAAAAAGAGGTAAAAATCCAGACGAAATTATTAGGATTATGCTTGATCATAACTTTATACAAGAATTAACTCCTGAGTTAGCACAACGAGAATTTCACATTACATGGAGGCAAGGCTATGACGATCCATCTCTTCCAAGATTGGTTATTGTCAACATGGAACAACAAATTGAAGATACCTTGATTACACCTGGATATGGCTTGGTTACAATGGATCGGATAAGAAATGGAGATACCGTTGCAGAATACACTGGAGAGATAGTTCAAAACCCAAATCATTATTATGCAGTTAACATTGGTGGTGATATGCCTATCGATGCGTTACATGTGGGTAATGCAGCGCGTTTTGCGCAACATCTTCCCTCAGCCACAGCTTTGTCTGATCAAAATACATACCTCGAGCGTCTTCATCATGGCGATGACCAGCCTTCTCTTGTAACCGTAAATTATCTTTTTGAAAATCAACAAGTGTTGCAAAATGTTGCAACAGCTAATACACGTCTAACAAGAAATCTTGGTGTTGCACAAGCATTTTTAACCGCCACAAGACAGATTGAACCACTTGAACAAATAGGATTTGATTATGGTATATTCTATCCTTGGCAGGAAGAACCACAATTGTTTAATCGCAACGGAAATGTAATTCCTGCCGATCAATACACGCTCATAAACAGAGTTCTTCTTATGCAAATTCAAAATGATCGCGATGAAAATGGCGTACCAATTAATTACCTGGCTAATATTAATCGAAACTTATTTCAAGAATTAGCAGGTTTAGTAGATCATACCACTATTGTTAACGTGAGGGTTCCATATAATGCGCAAGAGCGAAGAGGATTCGTTGAGGTTAATCGTAGAGCTTTGAGGCAATTATTGGTGCAACAAAGAAGAGTTTTGGCTATTCCAGAAACTTTTCATTCATCATTCTAATGCTAATGTCCCGCGGCGAAAGCCGCGGGATGTAAGTCTTTCGCCAAACGATGATAAAGTATTTCATTAACGTCGTAAAAATAGGATATGCAAGATTTTTTACTAACCATTCAAAACCATCAATCCACTTTCATGTACGGATCATGCAACAAAGCCTCTCTATGGTATCGCTGCGCTAAATTATTTTGCTTTAATTTCAAAGCAGCAGCGCTAGCATCAGCGTAAGCTTTTGCAACATATAAATAATTAATGTCTTTGGCTGCAAGTAAAAAATACTTCAACGCTTCCTGAAAGCGATTTTGCTGATATAAAAAAAGGCCATAACCATGCCAAGCGGCACCTTTTTCATTGGCATATTTTATTGCATATAAATAATACTTTCCGGCTAAAACTGGTTCTCCCGTATGGGCAAAAAAATAGCCAAGCGCCGCGCACACTTTCGCATCATAAGGCGCTTGTTTGAAAGCTATTAATAATTTGTTTTTAGCCAACTCAATTTTATTTTGCTCTAGATATGCTACCCCTAATTTGGCATTAATATTTGCCGCTTCAATATTATATTTTTGATTTAGAGTTAAACTGCACCCAGTTAAAAAAATAAAACTGGCGCAAAAAATTAATAAAAATTGGGATTTATTCATAACAGACACAGTACATGTCTTGTCCCTTCGCTTGCAAACCCGTGATTTTTACCGTACTGTAAAAGTCCAAACACATATGAGACTAATTAAGCAGTAATAAGCAAAGGCAGGCGGGTGCAGCGCACCCTCAAAGGCGCTGTAGCAAGCGAGCCTGCTATCCTGTCATAATAACGATCATCAGATATTTACTATTAACAAAATGAGATCGTTATGAAAATTAAATGCTTACCAAGATCTTTATATAGACTTTACAATTATGCTAGTAAACAAACGGCTATATCTGATCAGATCGAGCAGCGTAAGAAGTTCTTAGGTGACTGGGAAATACTGAAAGCACGTAAAGTATCAGAAAAAGAAATAGCTAAAATCACCGGCATAAGTAGAGCAACCTACTATAGGTTAAAAAAATCAATAAGTATCCATGGTATTCGTGGATTGGAAAAACAATCTAGATGTCCCAAAGTATTTAGGAAAAGTAAAATACCTAGAGCAACCATAGATATAGCTTTAGATATCCGTAGAAAAAACCCAACTTATGGCAAAGAAAAAATAGCCGTTATCTTAAAGCGTGATTTTTCTATCAGCTTAAGTGTAAGTTCTGTTGGAAGATTGATTAAAAGCTTTGTGAAAAACGATTTAGTTATTCCATCCTATGCCAGAATCAGAAAAAGACAAAGTCGCTTATTTAAAGGACATGCCAAACCTTGGAAGTATGGCACAAAAATAAAAGAACCCGGGCAGATGGTACAAGTAGATCATATGGTGGTTACAAAAAACCAATTACACTTTAAGCATTTTCAAGCATGGGATCCCTATACAAAATCTCTTGTTGCTGAAGTCTATAGTGATGCTACGTCAATCTCAGCTAAAAAGTTTTTAATTAAATTAATACAAGTATGCCCTTTTAAAATTCAATCAATACAAGTAGATGGGGGATCAGAATTTATGTCTCAATTTCGAGCAAGAGTGTGCAGAAAATAATATTCAACTTTTTGTTTTACCACCTAAGCGTCCACAGTATAACGGGGGTGTAGAAAGAGCAAATAGAACCATGAGAGAAGAGTTCTATGGTAATCACAGAATGTTTGCTGATTCACTTGGGGCTATGCGACTTGCTCTTAATACAGCAATTTTAAAATATAATTCTTATCGTCCTCACCACTCTCTTGGAGGTCTTACTCCTATGCAGTATACTAGCCAATATCTGATGAGTCGGCAGTCTCATATGTTATGAACCTATACAGTACAAAAAATATTGTTGGCCTGATATTGTTAATAAGATAAAATGCGGCCGTTGCACTATGACAAGCAAGGAATAATACAAAATAACTTATTACGCTATTTCAGAGCTTAAAATTATTGGGGACATTCTTCTTGGGGTTCCCGTCACACTTTCAGTGTTCAGTCACCCCAAGCTATATATATTACGTTTCCTTCGGAACGTTTTTGAACCTGTTGATCTGATAGATTATTCTGGTCGATAAGTGCTTTGCTTTTTTGTAGTATTTTTGAGGATAGGTTTTTGACTTTTATTGTTATAAAATATTTTTGAATCTGCTGGCATGATAATTTATTTTGTGAGCCATCATGCGAGCAATGATCTATCAAATTATTATGATCAAAATGCCCCGAAGGAGGCAAAATATATATAGCTTGGGGTAACCGAACACTGAAAGTGTGACGGGAACCCCAAGAGAAATGCCCCTAAGATTTTAAGCCCTGCAAGGGCGTGATAACAAAATTAATTATGTGGGTGACTCTCTATGATAATTTTAGGCCTCGGCTGTAACTGTGGTGATCGTTTAGCAAATCTACGCACTGCTCTAGCACAGATTAAAGCTATCGATGGAATAACATTACGCCAAGTTTCTCCGGTTTATGAATCGGATGCCCTATTACCAGATAACGCTCCAAAAGATTGGGATAATCCACATCTAAATTTAGCCATTAGAGTCTCAACCGAACTAACTCCTGAACAACTACTAAAAAAAATTAAGACTGTTGAAGAAAAAATGGGGAGATTGGAACACGCTCTCTGGTCACCACGAATTATTGATATTGATATTCTCGCCTGGAATGAAGAATGCTATCACACCAACAAATTAAATATTCCACACAAAGGATTGCTTGAACGTACGTTTGCATTATGGCCTTTAGCAGATGTTGCACCCGACTGGAAATATTGCGAACCCAATCAGCCCCAAACCGGCAAAACAGCGCAAGAATTAATCAAAACATGGGGTTCGCGTTTTAGTGGAGAGGCACCATTGCACGCCAAACAAATTGCTCACCGCGTTGATACGCCAATAGTAGTAGGAGTTTTAAATATTACAACCGATTCATTTTCCGATGGCGGTAAATTTATTGATCCCAAAACAGCCTTGGTGCAAGCAGAAAATTTATTTAATGCTGGAGCAGACATTATTGATATTGGGGCAGAATCTACTCGACCAACAGGTGCCGTTACTCTGACTCCAGAAGAAGAATGGCAGCGTCTGCAACCAATCCTGGATGCTTGGCAATCGCTTTGGTCTAACAAAAATTTTAAACCCAAACTTAGCATTGATACGCGCAAACCTCAAACAGCTGAGAAATTATTAAAATATCCAATAGATTTTTTTAATGATGTGACAGGACTTACCGATCCAAAAATGCTTGAGGTTGTTAAAACTAGTAAAGCAAAAATTATTTTTATGCACAATTTAGGGATACCGGCCAACCCAGAAGTAGTGCTGCCGTTTGATACAGATCCTGTAAGTAACGTTTACCAATGGGGTGAACAACAACTTGAAAAGTTAATTAAATTTGGCATTGATAAAGAGCGTTTGATTTTCGATGTTGGAATTGGTTTTGGCAAAAATGCCGGACAATCTTTTGCCTTAATTAAAAATATTTCCAAATTTCATCAATTAGGCGTGCCGCTTTTAGTTGGACATTCGCGCAAATCTTTTCTTAACCAATTTACCAACAAACCATTTGCCGAACGCGATATTGAAACCGCTAGTATTTCTGGATTTTCAGCCAAACAGGAAGTTGAATACTTGCGTGTTCATAATGTTGATATAAATATGCGTTTGTTAAAAATCAATGCGGCGCTTGTATGAAATTTGAATTAATAACCAAAGAAAATCAAGCCCGCCGTGGCCGCATAACTTTCCCCCGCGGATATGTTGTTAACACCCCCGCCTTTATGCCAATCGGAACTTATGGTTCAGTTAAAGCTATGACGCCAGAAGAAGTTAGAGACACAGGCGCAGAAATTATTTTAGGCAATACTTTTCATTTGATGCTGCGTCCAGGAACTGAGATTATTAAAGCACATGGAGGATTACATCAATTCATGCATTGGTCTGGACCAATTTTAACTGATTCTGGTGGTTTTCAAGTTTTTAGCTTGTGTGCGCTGCGTAAAATAACTGAAGAAGGCGTTTGGTTTAAATCACCGATCGACGGCGCAAATGTGTTTTTAAATCCGGAAATCTCAATGCAAATCCAACGTGACTTAGATTCGGACATAGTTATGGCATTTGATGAATGCACTCCATTTCCTTGTACCTATGATGAAGCGCGCACTTCGATGGAATTATCTATGGCTTGGGCAAAGAGGAGTAAAATTGCGCACGGTGATAGCAAAAATGCACTGTTTGGCATCAATCAGGGAAGCATTCATCCTGATTTGCGCGATCGCTCTTTGGCAGCGTTACTGGAAATTGATTTTGATGGTTATGCGATCGGAGGGTTGGCAGTTGGTGAACCCAAATCCGAAATGTTTAAAATCTTAGAGCATCTTTCTCCACAGATACCTGAAAATAAACCGCGTTATTTAATGGGAGTTGGTACACCGGAAGATTTAATTGAGGGGGTATTGCGCGGGATTGACATGTTTGATTGTGTTTTACCCACACGTAATGCACGCAACGGTCATTTATTTACCTCAGAGGGAGTTGTACGGATCCGTAATAGTGTGCATAAAAATAATTTAGAGCCTCTAGATCCAAATTGCGACTGCTACACTTGTAAAAATTATACCCGTTCGTATTTACACCACTTAGATAAGTGCCATGAAATTTTAGGAGCGCGCCTAAATACCATTCACAACCTGCATTTTTATCAAAAATTAATGACAAATTTGCGCCAAGCGTTAGAACAGGGTAAATTAGCCACGTTTGTGCAAAACTTTTATCGATCTTACAGGAGAGAACAAATATGAGCTTTTTTATTGAAGATGCTTTGGCGGCCACTGCAACAACCACACCAAGTACAAGCCAGGGTATAATATCGATGTTGCCAATGATCGCTATTTTGGTTTTATTTATGTATTTTATGGTAATTCGCCCACAATCCAAGCGCGCAAAAGATCACAAGAAATTAATGGATAGCTTACAAAAAAGCGATGAAGTAATAACAATTGGTGGTATTTTAGGCAAAATTGAAAAAATTACCGATGATTTGATAGTGCTAAATATTGCCGAAAACACTAACATCACCATCCAAAAGAGTTCTATTTCAAATGTAGTTCCTCGCGGAACAATAAAATCCGTATAAAGGATAGAATGTTTATAACAACTAAAGAACGGAACAATAAAATCCGTACAATGATATAAGGTTACAATTATGCAAAACCGTTATCCTTTGTGGCAAAACATTTTATTAATTGGCGCATTAGTAATCGCTATTGTTTATGCGTTGCCAAACTTATTTGGTACCGATCAGGCCGTGCAAGTTTCCGGCACTGAAACTGCGTTGGTTACTAATGATACTTTAGCTCAGGCAAAAAAAGCTTTAACCGATGCCAAGATAAAAGATCTTTCTGCTGAAAAACAAGGCGATAAATTATTAATTCGTTTTGCTGATACTGATGTACAGATAAAAGCCCGTGACATTATCAAAACCGCTTTGGGTGATGACTATATCGTTGCTTTAAACCTGCCATCGCGCGCTCCTAAATGGCTGCAAGCTTTGGGTGCAAATCCAATGAAATTAGGCTTGGATTTGTGTGGCGGCGTGCATTTTTTACTTGAAGTTGATTTAGACGACATGATCAAAAAACGTGAAGATGGAGCTTTGCATTCAGTCGTAAGTGATTTGCGTGAGGCTAATATACGCTATCTAACAATCACTCACATTCAACCTCACGGAATGCTAATTACGTTCCGTGATACCGAAAATTTAGACAAGGGTTATACGGAACTATCGCGGCGCTTGCGGGATTGTTTGCTAACAAAAATTACCGATAATAGTACCGCTCAGTTAAAAGTTGTAATGTCGGAACAGGAAGTATTCAAAGTAGCTGATTATGCTATTGAACAAACCATGCATGTTTTAAACAAAAAAGTTAATGAACTTGGCGTTAGTGAAGCAATTGTACAACGCCAGGGTAAAAATCGTATTAGCGTTGATTTGCCTGGAATACAAGATACAGCGCGCGCAAAAGATATCATTGGAAAAACCGCCACCTTAAGATTTCATATGGTTGATAGTGAACATGATGTTGAGGCGGCAATGGCCGGTGATGTACCACTTGGTTCAAAATTATATGAAGACGAGGGTCGACACGTTCTTATAAAAGATCAAGTCATACTGCGAGGTGACTCAATTACTTATGCTACTGCTGCTACTTCACAAGATGGCCGACCGGCAGTTTCCGTGCATCTTGGCGGTGGTGGCGAAAGCGTGTTTCATCGGATTACCACTGAAAACGTTGGCAAAAGGATGGCAATAATTTATGTTGAATCTAAGCCCAGTCAACAAATAGTCCTAGGCAAACCTGTAACTGTTTATCACCAAATAGAGCGGGTAATTAGTGTTGCCACTATTCAATCACCGCTTGGTGGCAATTTTGAAATTACCGGCTTGCATAATGAAAAATATGCACAGGATTTAGCGTTGCTACTACGTTCTGGTGCGCTGATTGCGCCCACTAATTTTGTAGAAGAACTTACGGTTGGCCCAAGTATGGGTAAAACTAATATTAACCAAGGAATCCTTTCTATTGTAGTTGGATATGTTTTCGTTTTGTTATTCATGCTGTTTTATTACCGCTTCTTTGGCTTAGTTGCCAATATAGCGCTTTTGTTAAATTTAGTATTTATGGTAGCAATTTTATCGATTCTAGGCGCTACTTTAACTTTGCCAGGTATGGCGGGTATGGTACTCACTGTTGGTCTAGCTGTTGATGCGAATGTTTTGATCTTTGAGCGTATTCGTGAAGAACTACGTAATGGCATAAGTCCGCAAGCAAGTATTTACGCTGGTTATGAACGAGCGTTCACTACGATCGTTGATGCCAACGTTGCAACTTTAATAGTTGCTATGGTGTTATTCGCTTTAGGTTCGGGAGCAGTAAAAGGTTTCGCGGTGGTGTTAACAATTGGTTTGATGACCTCGATGTTAACTGCAATTGTTTTCACCCGATCCATCGTTAATTTGGTTTATGGTGGACGACACACCAAGAAATTATCGATTGGTCTATAAAATTTGAACTGGTAGGCGCAAACGGTAGCTGCAGGCTTTAGCCTGCGTTTATCCTAACAATAATATTATTTTTCAACAGAAGGGTTAATGTATGGAATTTTTTAGTCACAAAACAACAATAGATTTTATGGCTCAACGCAAGTGGGCCTTTTTATTTTCACTAATGTTATTGGTTTTTTCCGTAGGATCAATAATTGTTAACAAATTAAATTTAGGCATGGATTTTACCGGCGGAGTGCAAGTAGAAGTTAGCTACGAGACCCCTGCTGATTTTAATCTGATCCGCGAACAGCTAGGTAAAGCTGGATTAGATGATGCCATTGCTCAAGCTTATGGCAGCTCAAAAGATGTAATGATAAAACTAAAATCACAAAAAGATTTAAGTCAAAAACAACTAGCCGACAAAGTTTTAAACGCACTTACTGGATCCCAATTACAACGTATAAACGAGATTGGTGCATCGGTTGGTGACGAATTACTAACTAACGGAATTCTTGCAGTTATTGTTGCTTTGCTTGGTACTATGATCTACATAGCGCTACGGTTTGAATATAAATTCGCAATCAGTGCAGCTATTTCTTTGATCCACGATCCCATGTTAATTCTTGGGATATTTTCGTTTTTTCATATTGAGTTTGATTTGATTACTCTTGCTGCCCTGCTCACCGTTATTGGTTATTCATTAAACGATACCATTGTGGTTTATGATCGGGTGCGAGAAAATTTCCGCAAAATTCGCAAAGCCGACGCAACTGAAATTTTAAATTTATCGATAAATCAAACGTTATCACGAACTATCATGATATCCAGTTTGACCTTTTCAGTAATCCTAGCTCTTTACATTTTCGGCGGACAAATGTTACACGGATTTTCTCTAGCCATGATGATCGGTATTGTTATTGGTACTTATTCTTCGATCTATGTTGCAGGTGCCTTGGCAATATTATTTGGCTTAGAACGCCAGAATCTAATGCCAGCAGAAAAAAGAGTTGTTGATAGCATGCCTTAGTTTAAGATTACGTGGGGCATCTATGTTTACCTGTTTTATTAAATACGTTGTTGATCCCAACAAAACAAAAGAATTCGAAGAATATGCGCGCGCATGGATCACATTAGTTGAAAAATATGGTGGCATCCATCATGGATATTTCTTACCGGGAAATGACTCCGACGACTTGCCAGAATCCACTTTTAGTTTCCCTGAACTCGGGAAAAATGGACCGAAAAATATTGCAATAGCCCTTTTTAGTTTTCAAAATCCAGAACAATACGAAGCATATAAAAACAGTGTTGCTGAAGACGTCGAATGTAAAGCAATAACCGCGCGCTTCAAAGAAACTCAGTGTTTTTCAAGTTATGAACGCAACTTCCTAAAACCAATTTTCGAATAGATATATTTATCACCTAAATTATTCTACCCGATAAGTATTTTACTTTTTTGCACCAGGTGTGGTGGCTGGGAGTTACAATTCAGAAAGATATAGAAAAAACTACACGCTAATGCGCGGCACTAGCTGTTCGTAGGCTTGTATGGCGTGAGTAGCATACATTAATGAAGGACCCCCACCCATATAAATTGCTACAGCCAACATTTCCAAAAGTTCAGCACGCGTCATGCCCAGTTGAATCAATTTTCCAACATGCGCACCAATGCAATCATCACACCTTACTGCAACACCAATGGCCAGCGCGATCAATTCTTTGGTTTTATGTGACAAAGCACCATCAGAGTTAGCCGCTGCATGCATTGCGCCAAATCCTTTCATAATATCTGGCATTTCTTTTTGTAAAGCTGCAAAATGTTGGTTAATTTCTTTGGTTAATTCAACAAAATTTTTTGACATAACAGTAATCTCCATATAATAAGTAGCACAAGTTAAGTAAAGTTTAGCCTATATTTTCATGGCATACTAAATATTTTTTCAATCTGGAATTCCTAGTTGATCAAAAAAATCATCTGCATTTTTGTGTCTGTTCGAACCAACCTCTTGCTCATATTTATCTAATACTTGGAATTTTTCTTGGTTAGGCATTTCTAATGAAAAAGGTAGAGCTTTTTTCATATCTATTTGAACCAGAAGTAGATTAATGGCATCAGAAATGCTGAGCCCCAGTTTATCCAACACCTTTTGCGCTTCCAATTTTATGCTTGGGGTTACCCTTGCTCTTACAACTGCCGTTTTGGTTGTCATTTTCTTTACCCAAATAAAACAATGAGCGAATTGTAGTACATTTGTAGCTACAAATCAAAGGATTTATTTGGTAACCAAACACTTTAGCTGGCGTTAATCTAATCTGGCACCAATCCAAATACACAGGCTAAAGCCTGCAGCTACCTGGTTTGTGTAGATTTGTAACATTTTAATGAGGCAATACAGAGCATCTTACCGCAAACATTGCGTGAACGATGGCAGAGATATATCATGCTGTTATGCAAAAACACTATTATTACATCACCAGTCTCTTACTTATTCTTTTTTTTACTCCCTACGCTCTTGCACAACAAGCATCGACAGCCACGACGCATTTTGTTGGGGATAATGGAAAGCAGTGGTTTGAATACGAACCTATATGGAATAAACTTCAGAAATTTTATGGTAATGCAATGCCTCCACAAATTACAATCAAATTCACCAATGCAAAAGGTGTTTCTCGATTTAATCCAAAGAAAAACTGGATTCTAATAGACCGGCAAAGTTATCAAAAAGAAGGTGTGCGAGTTATTGCACACGAAGCTTCGCATTTATGCCTCAATTTACTAACAAATGGCGCAAGCAACCGGGAACAGTTTCGATTTATGGATGAAGGTTTTGCTGAAATTATATCGAGACGCATTGCAGGGAACCTCGATCAATACAAGCTTGATCAGGTACTGCCTACAGCCGCATTGCAACTACAAAAAGGAAATCTTAGTTTCGCAAAAGTGCAAAAATGGTCAGAGTATTTTGGCGGACCCTATATGGATAGATGGTATGCCTATGCAGTAGGTGCAAGTTTTGATTTTTTTATAATAGATCAATTTGGCGAAGAAAAACTCAAAGAACTATTTATCGCTATAGGTTCATCTCGCGATTTTACAACTGCTGTTCATAAGGCATTAGGCAAGACTCTTGACGTACTTGAGGCTGATTGGAAAGCTTATCTTACTAAAATTCCTCTTTCATTTGCAGAACCACAAATCACGAAGTTTTTTCCACTCAATAATGCTTTAGATGTTCCTACAGATCTTTCAGAAATATTTATTAGTTTCTCTGTTCCAATGGTTACCAACATAAGAGTTATTGCAAATTGCGATGAAGGTATCTGCTATACGAACGCATATTGGAAGGATCGAAAAAAGCTAGCGATTCGTCTTCCGAAGCAATTACTCGCAAACCACAAATATACAGTTCGACTTGGTCATGATGGACAAATGCTTAAAAGCCAAAGTGGAATACCCTTACCTATAACAATCTGGAAATTTACAACAAAGCGTGAAAAAACAGCAGAAGCTCGTAGCCAAGCAGAGCTATAAGATGAAATAACAGTCATAGTGGGGTAGTTTACAATCATTACTTTCTAACGTGTTCAAAAATATTGTTTGCCGTAAAATTATCCGCTATTTTTATAGGATTCTTTGGCTCTTAAAATTGCTTCTTCAAAATTCTCTCAACAAACATAATCAATCATATTTTTTCCCTAAACTGCTTGCTTCATTTTATCTCAGATATACCGTCCTGTTGCTAACATTATTGGTAAACACAGTAAGATGATAATTACTTGTCCAAATTCTTTAATATTTTGTTTAACACTTTGTTTAAGTAGATAAATTTTTAGCCATATTCTATTTTCCTTAGATATACCAGTAATACCTTCTAATGCTTTCATTTCATGGATTTTAGTCCCTTGAATTTGAGCATTATGAAAATTGGTATTGAAAAATATACTGTTAAATCCAAACTCTGTGTTAATTAATTTAGCACCTTGAAAGTTGGCATTAGTAAAATCGCCACCAATATATGCGTTTGTTAAATCAGCACCTTCGAAATTTGTATTATTAAACTTTGCACCATAAAATTTGCTATCTTTCAAATTTGCTCCTATTAAACTAGCATTGCTATAATCAACCAAGTATTGTCTAGTATGTTCAAAATTTGTATATGAGAAATTAGTTCCTCGAAACTCAACATTTAATCCTCTAGTATTATGAGGAATAAGCGTGTCAGAATTACGGGCAACACCAGCAACTGAATAAATAAAATCACCATTGCTTAAATCTAGATAATTATATACCCCTGCCTCGGGTTTATACCCAAAATCAAAGTAAGATAAATCATTCCCCTTCTCTACTGCAATTACCAAATCTTGATAGTTAGTTATTGCACCACCGCTTCTCAATATTAATTTTTGTTCGTTACTTAATATTGTAAGCATAAGCATGAGGTTATTAACTTGTGCGCCATCGAATCTTGCATTTCTAACGTCTGTATTAAAAAAATTGGTTTTATGCAAAACACTACCAACTAAGTTTGCTCCGTTAAGTATTGCACCATCCAAATTCGCAAAAGAAAGATTTGCTCTTGATAAATTAGCATGTTGCATTTTAGCATATTCTAATTCTGCATATGATAAATCAATGCCCTCTAGGTTAGCCCCAGTAAAATCGCATCGATTACAGTAAAACTTTCGACCATTCTTAGTGCCATTTAATCCCGTAACCCCTTTAAGATTAGCATTTGAAAAATTTATGTTATAAAACTTAGTACTGCCAAATCTAGCATTTGTAAGATTTGTATTAGTAAAATTTACTTCTGCAATACAAATATCAGAAAAATCTACATTACTTAGATCTGAATCAGATAAATCCATATTACTAATTTCTCCGCCTAATCGTGATTTTTTTATTGCTATAGGAAAATGCTGATTTTTTCTTTCAACAGAAACATACTCAACCAACTTTTCTTTTAAAATAAGAACAGGGTTACGTTCCTTTTCTTCAAGCTTATCATAGATAATAGTGCACCCAATTAATACAGTGTATATTAGTACAATCAAGAGAATTGTAATTTTTATAATTTTAACCATTTTTTATTTGGATTCGTTGGTATTATTTTTCCGGGATCTCTTCTAGCAGTTTTTTGACAAATTCCTTAGACTTTTGATTAATTTCCTGTGCTTTTTTGTAAGTTTTTATATGGAGACTGTCAGTGGAACCCTCATAAAACCTCCCTTTTATGCCTGGCATGTTAGGCATTGGAGCACCATTGTCCGGTTTTATTTCAATCCCCATAGCATCATATATTACACGCTGCACAGTATTACTATTTTCACCCCAACACTTAGCGGTAAAACATATATCATAATCAAACCTTTCTCCTTTATTACCAGTTTCCATAAACTTTACTGCTTCTCTGGCTCTAGACAAATAGCCATTTAATTCTTGATCGTTATCAAACGTTTTTGTCATTATTATTTTATGTTTTTTGCTATTTTCATAACCAACATCTACCCAATCATCACCAAGTAATTTTTTATTAGCTACTACATACAGCTCATCAACAATCTGTAAATTGCGCAGAGGATTATGTTCCTCTGGATAACCAGCAAATATAATCTTTTGACCATTGCTGTATGTAAATATACTAAATCCATGCATCCTACCAGTACCAGGAATAACCTCCCGAACCACAAGCTCGATGGTTGGTTTTCTTTGACCCCCTATTTGATTATTACGCAATACTTCTTTAGCTTGCTGCGAATTTTCCTGATAAAAACATCCGTTATATCTATCTACCAGATTTTGCCCATCTTTAAAAAAGCCATCGAAAATATTACTGGTAGTGGCAACGCCGCTTTTAGCATCATTTTGCATAAACCAATTGTTAACCGATTTTTTAACTGCTGAGCCTTTGAAATAACCAGCAAATTCTTTAAATTCTTTCGGCATTTCAGAGTCGGAAGTTATGGGTTTATTTGCTAATTCTGTTGTACCCAGCTCCTCAGATTTAGGTTGCTGCGGATTTTCTTGATAAGTTTTTGGTTCGAATTGCTGCAGATTTTCATGATACGCCTCATAATTCTGCATAAACCAGCTACTTTTAGCATCTTCAGCTATGGTTTCGTATGGCGATTTTTTCATGTACTTATTATAATCAACACTTTCTTCTATAGTACTAAATTTTTTGGATAAGTATTTATAAAGCCCTCCGCCAATTCTTGTTCCAGCGGAAGCAGAAGCAGTATCAGCCACAGGTTGCATTATTTCTTGTTCTTGAATGGAGGTTATTATTTCAGTTATGCGACCAACAATATCATTCTTAAACGAGTCATAGCTACTTTGATATTCTTCAAGTAGCAATTTTTTTATCGAGACACATGCTTCTACTATTCCTGATTTGTATCCTGATAATTTTTCACCTAATTGAACATTATTTAGGCTATCACAATCTACTATCTCTGTATTTTCAAATATATACCCTTGAGAACTCAACGCTCCTACCAAATCGTTAGCAATGTTTTTACCAAAAGATTTTTCTAGTATTTTCATCATCATTGCCTTGTTTTTTAAAGTTGTTTCTGCAACTTCTTGTGTCGCTTTTTTAATACCAGCAATTATCTCACCCAAAGCTTTTGAATTTTTAATACTGCCCATTACTACTTTTGCTCCAATCTGGATGAGATTGCCAACACCCCAAAGATCTCCTGCAAAATTCCCGGCTACATTTGCCCCCACCCCTGCACCAAACGTAGTCGCATCATCATGCAACCAACTTTGATATTTATTCATTACCTTTCTGACCAGGCCATACAACAGATTTTTTAGATCGCCATTACCATTAAATGCATCGGTAGCAAAAATGCTTTTTAATGTATCCCTATAAGAATTAATAAAAACCTTTATAGCTTCTTCTGCTTCAGCCTTTATATCTTTTTCATCTACTAAACTCTGACCCAACTTACTTAATACAACACTAAGCGCAACAGTGGCCGTTTGGATAGCCGCTACCTCACCAATAAATTGCCACGAGTTCTTTGCTAAATCACGAGCCAATTTACCTATACCATTCAGTGCAGATAAACCACTAACTATTTTATCAATAATAAATAAAAAACTTACAGCCGCTAAAGAGATCCCAATAGACATAGCAGATGAATTTATATAATCACCCAAATCAAATGGCTTGCCACGACCAATCGCAATTAACGATTGTATTATATCACCTACACCTTTCGATATCAGTGAGATAGCAAAGCTCTGCAAAAAAATCCCTCCATATGGCGCAAGGAATACTCCCACACACATAAATACTAGCCCCACCAGCCCTGCGATAACAGGTCCAATCCATTTTTCTGGTTCTTTTTCTAGCTTATAAGCTTCAAGCTCGATTATAAAACCTCCTTCAGCCAAAACTCGATCTGAAATTTGATTGATAATTGGCCGCTGCTCTCTAGCAAAATCGAAAGTTTCAATAATATGATTTAAGGAATCACGACCGGCGGGTGACATGCCTCCAAACTCATCTATACTTTGTAACACCATTTCTTTAATGCTTACTCCCTGCTTTAGTTTTTCAGAATCTAGTAAATCTTTTTGTCTAACCATATCAGTTGCTGATGTTTTGGTAACAACATCTATATTCTTCTGCAACTTTGTTGCTATCGCCTTATAAAACGCAACTCCACCCAGCAGTTGAATAGCAAGATCATCGGTAAAAGCAATTTTTTCTTGTGCCAATAAAAAAGTTAATACAGCATTAATTGTTCCTATAAGTTTATGAATTTTCTTGATGGCATTACTTTCATGTTCACAATACTTACTCTTAAGCTCATATGCTTTTTTTAGATTACCATTTTCATCATCTTCTTCGTAGGTATAAATACCTCCGTCCTTCACCAGAAGGATGTTGGCCATAGCATTGTCTGCTGTCCAGGAATAGGTTGGTTCAAGCTCTTCTACCTCTTTGAGAGCAGCTAATGCCCCTTCCAGCAACGTTCGGCCATCACCACTAGAATTATGCCGTTGGCTATAATAAATCTGTAACTTGCGAAAAGCGTCTAATACCAAGTAAGCAGGATTCTCTATAAATTTATTATCCGCCATCTGCGCTAGCATCAAATTTTTAAATTCAAGAAAGTTATTGCTTGATTGTTCTTTACAGTTGCGTATTTCTTCCTTTCGTTGCTCGGCTTTAATGTCAATTTGATTGTCGGTACGATACAGACACTGCTGCTTTCTTAGCCAAATTCCAAATTTTTCAGCCAACTGCCTAATTTGATATTCTTTGTTGTAAAGCTTTCTATCGACCAACCATAACAAGAACAACTTTCGTAATTCTACTTTTGGCAACGGCTCCCTATCAACCTGCAAATCTCTAAATTGGTCGTCGTTTACAAGCAACCACTTAAGGTATATTTGTTGATTTTTTTTCTTTTTTACTTCTTTATTAAATTCATTCTGAACTCGATCATAAATTCCGGAATTTTTTGGATAACCATTTTTATTAGCAATAAAATAAATTATCTCTCGATCTTGTTTGTTTAAAACGGATCCGGCTTTGATGTGCCTTGCCGCCCGCGGATCAATGCTTTTAATTAATTCTGTTATATCCACATCGCTACCATTTGCTACTTTTAACTTGATTTTTTCATCCTCTTGATAAAGATACAGAGTAGAAAGCTTTAATTCTCCAGGGTTTTTTGGTTCACCAATTGATATTTGGTAACCAGTTGGCGTATCAAGTTCGTTAGCAAATTTAATATACGAAGCATACAAATCATCCTGAATCTCAAAGTAGGGTAAATCACTCTCAAGATGTTGCTTGAGTTCCCGTTTATTGTTTTTGTCACGCGTCTCATATGCTTTGTCTAGACAAGCATCATCGCTAATACCATTGCAATCTATGTTAAATTGCTTTTTTATACGCTCCAGGTTAATGACTTGCTGCACAGACCCAGGCTCACCATTACGAGCTCCCCTCGCCTCAATCTGTTTGTCTGCCCGCTCATTTGCAGAAAGTGTCGTTGGAATAACACATAAACCTCCCTCATTTATCACCTCCAGACTGAGCTTTAAATCAGTACCACGCCCCGCCAAATGAGTAGCAATAATAACATCTCCAGGACGCAATTCTTCGGCAACAATTTTTGCATCACTCTCTTCATCGCCAATACCATAGGTGAACATGTGTAATGAGCTATCTCCCAATAAATTCGATAAATACTCATACGCATTTTTAACTTGATTTATTGTGTCCATAACGATAAGAGCAGCCCGCCGACCCTTAATTTTTCTGCGAATAATATTAAGAATTGTCGGTAGCTCCGTTTTATCATTTACGTAAATAGGCGGGCTCTTGGTGAGACTTTTAGGAACATGAGGCGGGTTGACACTTAAAGCTGTACCATAAACTTTTCCATAAAAATCTCGGCATGCTTTATCTCCTAATGTAGCTGTTAACCCACAAATCTCGGGGTATTGCTTAAAAAAACCAGGATATGACATAAAGATACTAACCATATTCTCTGGAAGCATGACAAGTTTATTCTCTAACTCTATGAACTGGTGCAAGCCGTCTGATAAATGTAAATCATGTTCAATTAATCCGCCTTCTTTATCCACCAAAGTCACTTGCAAAAAATCTTCTGCGGTTTTTCTGGCAAGTATATAATCAACCCCCTTAGTATATTGAAAAGACAAAAGCAACGCCTGCACCCAGTTCGATAATTGATCAGTAGCAAACTTCTCCCAATTATGGGGTACAACAAACAATCTGTTCTCTGGAATATGATTGAAAGCAAATAGTTTCTCGGTAGTAAAATTTGCAATCTCATTTTTAAAATAATCAACACAACTTGGATCCACTATCAAATCAAACTGATTTGTTTCATTATCTTTTGTTTCCGGCAAAATAAGCTTTTTAAGCTCTGCTTCTTCTTTTTTGGTTGATACCGACATTGTCAAATGACATCCATCTGCTTTTTGCTGCAACATTGGTATCAAGTTTGTTGCTGTACCCCACATATATACAAGGAGATAACTCAAAACATCAAAGGTAGGTATTCCCTTTGATAACTGTACCTTCATGTTATATCGATCGACGAGAGGATCGTCCTCTTCATCAACAATAATAATATCAAATGCTCTGCCATAACGTACATTAGCCGAAGTGTCACTTAATGCATCACCATTAAAATTTAATATGTCGCCATAAACAATGGGACTTAAATAACAGTCATTTGCTTCTCCGTCTTTTCTACCATCGGTATTATGACTAGCATTAATACCAAATAAATTATAAAAAGCTTGGTGTTTAAGTGTATCGCGTTTTGCCAACACATCCGAACTTGTAACGATATCTACCTGCCTACCTTGTATCGCATTGATGAGTGCATACATGCCTATAACCATAGACTTGCCCTCTCCAGCATCGATTTGTGAGAACATGCCTTTTAGTGATTTATACAATGACAGCACTTCCAATTGTTGTATCTGGCGCGGATAGTATTTTCCTTTTAAGACGGTATCATGAGCAGCCTGTGATATGACAGCTATGACCTCAGCAATATTATCGTCATTTACCGTACCACCAGCATCCATAAAAATTTTCAACCATGCACTGTAATCAGCTGGCGTCCATTCGGCCGACCAATCACGCATAATGCTTTTTATTCTGGAAAGTTGCTCTGCAAAATAATGATTATCAATTAATTTTAAGGTTTCGGGATTATCTTGATTTAATTCCCGCAGCGTTTCCAAAAAGGAAGCTACGTCGCTCTCAACAAAAAAACTATTATCTTTAATCAAACGCTTTATTGCGGGCAACATTTCTGCAGGTGGTTTTTTTTCTAGGATTGTAAATGCCGTTAATCCCTCTCTATCAATGATCTCTGGATTTATCGTATAATCATTGAGCTTTTCTAGTGCAGCGACTAGCAATGACACATCACTAGCATCATTTTCAAAAGTCTTATTTATTAAATTAAACAAAAAATCCGCTGGCCACTCAACTTTATTTATTAAACGCTCAACACTTCTTGCCAATTCATCTTGGTCACTGGTTGATAATTGAAAACGCTGGTTAATGGCAGACAATTGCATATTTATATCGATCTTTTTTTGCGGATTATTAACATTATTCTGATCTATAACTTGCTGTTGTATTTTGCGCCTTGATTCTTGTTCTTGGCCAAGTTTAAATCCATTTAGAAGATCGTTAATATTAGAACGCAGGTAAGTACCAACATAGGGTAACTCTACAATTAATGCACAGCCAAGTTCCGTTCTTATTTCCGCAGGTATTTTTTTATTCAATTGATAGTATAAATTAATGGCCAATATGCGTATTGATTTATCTTCATCAGATAAAAACTTGATAAAATATCCCAAGGTTTCTGTCGGTAAAACAACATGATTTTGTAGAAGACGCAATGCTATAAACAAAGAGACTTTTGGATCTTTTATCTGCATTAGTAGACAAACAAGCCTTTGCAATGAATCAGAAGATAAATACTTGTTCTCGGCAAGCAAATTAACAACGGAACTTGTAAAGCATCCCTGACCATTTCTATAAACTTCAAAAACAGCGTTTGCCAAACCTGATGGCAAATCATCTGTCTTACTTAGAAAATCATCAAGATGCTTTTGAATTTTGATAAAATCCGAATCAGAACCGGATATCAATAGTTTCTCAAGACTGTTAGCAATCATTACTGAAACATCTTCTTTAGCTACCACATCATCTAACAACTTTTCAAAATATGGCAACGCTTCATAACTCACAATGTATCCGTGATTTTTATGTGCCTTAATTAGCGCATCTGCCAAATGGTGAGAATCATCATATGGTAATAGTGAGGCAAAATTATCAAATACCTTATTGTCGTGCCATGGTTTTATGGCACCAACATCTTTGGTAAATTTGTTAATGATAGTTTCTTTTATCACAGGCGTTACATCTGCATCTTTAACCAAATTTATCAAAAAAACCCAAAGCGCAGAATCTTTTGCATAATGAGTAACATGATTAGTTAATACCCAAGCTATAGATTTAAGAACCCGTATATCATCACTACCCTCTTTTATTATTTGCTTTAAATAATTAACTGAATTCTCGCTTAATTCGACAGAATTAATATCGAGAGCACTCAGCGTATCCAATAGATCTTCAATTTTATTATTCTGTTTTTCTGCATATTGCTTTATCACAACATCTGGATTTGTAGAATCAGGAATGACAGAAAAAATAATATCTTCAGCCATAGCTCCCTTTAGTGGAATCAACATATCAAACACTTGATTTACCGTATAATCTAACCATTTAAAAGGGGTAATAATTAGGGTTTTGGCCCAACCCTGCGATTCACAAACAATGCTCGGTGATATATTTATCCCTTCGAGCTGCTGGATGTTGTAAAGATCTGTTTTTATGGGTTGATCTATTATATTTGACCTATTCGAAGCTTCTGTGGACACATTGTCTTCTGAAAAAGTTTTTATGATAACCCCTGAAAAATCTTCTTTGGGTTTAGTGTCATTAATTTTTGTATCACCAACTTTGGTATCTTCGGAAAAGTAATCCTGAGGAGTTTGGGTATAACTTGAGTTTTGGGCTTGGGCTTGGGCTTGGGCTTGGGCTTGGGCTTGCGGCAGCGGAACTGTATTGGAATTTCCAAAAAGTTTTTCTATTTTTTCAAAAAGCTCTTGATAATAAATAAATAGTTTTTGATTACCTCCCTTTTTATCTGGATGATATAGCAATGAATACTGACGATGCAGTTTTTTTACATCTTCCAGTGTTGCATTTTCTGACAAGCCAAATTCTTTCAATAGCTCCCTTAAGCTTTCTCTTTCTCCTAACCCTCCAACCAGCATACTACTTAACGATTCTGGCTTTTGTGAATCATTGCTTGCTAATTCTATTTTTTTTGATTCTATTCTCTCCACCATCGTCTGAACCGTTACTATATCTGGATCGCGCCGAACTAGTTCTACCATATGACGTTCAAACCCAGAAACATTGCTGTTCTTTTTAAGATTGGTTAGTCCCATCTTAAATTTAATCCCAACATAAGCAGAATTGCGTCTCTGTGTATCATGTTGGGCTCCCGCTTCGATACTTATTCCATCTAAAACACCCAATATGCGCCCAGTGGTTTTTTGATAGTCGTAAGTTAATCGTATCTTCGGACCAACAATAGGATCGGAGCCTTTAGCGCTAAAGTAATAGCCTCCTATATAGCTTGTTAATTTATCAGTAATGGCGTAGCCCAACTCTGCATCTACTCCAAAAAGCGCTTCATCGTAATATGTATTTGTTGTGGTTTTTATTTCGGCGATATTTTTACCTGTAATTGTCAGTTTTTGTGCTTGTGATTCTCCTAAAAACTTACTGGTTGTTCCAATTGGTTTATAAATATTTCCACCAACAAACCATCTATTGTTCCAATATTCAAAGCCTGCCGTTAACTGATTGAAACTGTTCCCCTTGTCGCTTCTTTTTCTATCGAACGCTACATAAATACCAAACATTTGCCTGGTATCTGGAAATAACTTTCTAAATCCTAGATGCAAATTTCCCTCAGACGCACTTCCACTTCGATCAAATATTCTAAAATCCGCAAACAACAATCGGCCATCGCTTTGTAATAAGGGAATAAATAGATCGAAAATGCCAGCCGCTTTAGATACCTGGTTAAAGTGTTTAACTCCACCCATTTCAAAATAAGGTTGATATTTATTTTTTGTTAAGAAAAACTTATTTTGTGCTTCGCTAAATCGTGGCTTTATAGACACCAGTGGGGAACTCAATCTTAAATCATGGAGTTTTGTTTTTTTTGTTTTAACATTAGCATTAATAGCGCCTCTCTCTACATTGATTTGATTGGCTACTACGCTCGGCATTAATTGGTTTAATGCAAACACTGGCGAAAGTATAGAATTGGAAAAAGTTATCAGGACAAACAGAGAAATAACTCGGCGCCAATGCCAAAAACTATGCACAACAACAGATTTGTTTTTGGCATTAGATTTATACTTATATTTATGAGATAAACCAACAAACATTAATTTTACTCAGCATGAATTTTTTATTAATATAGTTTTATTAAAAAAAAAATCTAACCGCTAAAAGTACCAAAGGAAAAAATACGGGGATAGAGAATAAAAACCCAACATAACTAACTACACAGAATATGGTTTGAGTGCTATATTAGAACCATTCTAAAATAAGACGTTTATTAAGCATGATTTTGAGTAGTACTGTTTGCTACTTAAAGCCATGCTTAATGGATACAAAACAAGGAGCTAACTATGGATTGCATTTTCTGCAAAATTGCCAATGGCACATTGCCGGCAAACATTATTTATCAAGACAAAGAAATCATAGCGTTTGATGATATTCATCCAAAAACCCCGCAACATAAATTAATTATCCCACGCAAACATATTGCAACTCTAAACGATTTGTCATTAGAAGAAGATGAGGGTTTAGTGAGTCGTATGGTTATGGTTGCAAAAACGTTGGCCATAGAACTTGGGATTGCGCAAAACGGTTATCGTGTCGTAATCAATTGCAATAAAGATGGCGGCCAAGCAGTTTATCATTTGCATTTACACTTGCTCGGCGGTCGACCAATACCTTGGTAAAAACTCTATAGTACAAAGTCCCCAAGGGATTTTAGCGAGCTCACAACGCGTCAATATTAAATTATAGTGCCTCTCCATTAAAAATCTTGGAGATCACTATGAGACACAATATTTTACGCAAAAACTTAGCAGCATTATTATTTTCTATGTTGGGAACTCATGCTTGCTACGCAAACAATCCAGTTAAAATTGTGGATGCTTATCTATATGAAAGTAATCGCAACGGGATTTCGATAGCAAATATGAGCGAAAATTTATTTCGCGCTAACTTTGATGCACCCAGAAAATGTGGTGTACCAACTCTTACTATGTTTGATAAAAAAGATGGTAACCCTTATGAAAATCAGGATGTACAACTAATAAGCAAACCGACTGTTGACAGTTGTTTTTCATGGATCTTAATAAATCCTATCAAAAACACTAAAGATAATGCTAATGCCAAATTTTACACCATTACTTTTGATGGAAACCCCACCGATCCAGATTGTGCGACTAAAAGTGGAACTATATCCAACCTAGAAATGAGTCCGTATGTTTTTTCCACAGACGATGAAATTAAAAAGATCACCATAAAAAATGGCTACTCTCAAACCATAGAGATAACCAGCATAAAAAATATGGATAAAAAAGGGTATGTAACTCCCCCACAATTATCAGAACCAATCCAAATCCTCCCTGGCGAAACCTATGATTTCGAATTACAAGCTGGGGTTTGTCCTCCCGACTCAAGCTTTTTACCAAAACACGAAAATATTCAATTTTCTTACAAAAACATAGTTGATGGAAATTCCCTAGAAAATGTTTTCAACATTAAAATTAAAATTTCCTGTGATAACAAACCTGAGCAAACAATTGACGAAAATGCCGAGGAAACTCATCAGGAAAAAGTAGTTGAAGAAAATCCAAGTGAAGCTCAAAAAAAATATACCGAAGCTACAGCAAAAGCAAAGAAAACAAAACACGAAGCAGATACTGCACAGAAAGAGGCTATGGATGCAGCGGTAAAAGCCGCGGTAAAGAAGACAGAACAAAAGGCGGAAAAAGCTCAGAAAAAAGCAGTAGATGCCGCGGTGAAGGAAACCAAACAAGAAGCGGCAGAAGAACAAAAAAATGCAATAAAAACAGCGGTAGATGCCGCTCTAGCAAAAGCAGAAATAGCCCAGAAAAAAGCCATAGACGCGGCTGTGAAAAAAGCCATAAAAGAAGAAGAGGCATTACGTAAACAAGCAATAACTGAAGGGATAAATAAGTTCAAACAAGAATATCTAGAAAAACAAAAGGCAAAAAAAACAAAGAAGTCAGAACATGAGGAACTATAAATTTTAAAACAACAAAAACCACCTCATTGCAACAAGGTGGTTTTTTTTCGAGGCAAACTATGACTAATTTACATCTTACTAATGAAAACTTAGTCGAGGTTTTTTAAGGACATGTTGGATATAACGCATCGATAGTTATTTTTTATTTTTGCGCTCAACTGCTACGTGACAACGCATTAATTCACTCGGATTGGTTTGTGCAGCAAGAAGTGAAAGTTCACCACACAAAACTGTCGCAGCAACAATTGCAGCAAGACGCTCGGCACTGAAATCTGAAGAGTTTAAGCAACCAAGAAGCTCTAAATTTTGCTTTACGAAATCAAAGTCTTTGCTGCTACCAACTGTTCCAACGATAATGTTCGGCAAAGTTACCGTAAAATATAATCCACCATCACGCACCTCAGCATAAGTAAAACCTTGTGAACCTTCGACAATATTGGCAACATCTTGACCGGTTGCAAGATAAATTGCGAGCAGCATATTAGCAAAATGAGCATTAGCAGTTCGAACTGAACCCGCTATTATTGAACCAATTAAATTCTTTTTGATATTCAGATCAACTATTTTTTCCGGGGTGGTACGTAACTGCTCTACACAAATTTCGCGGGAAATTAAGCTTTCAGCAATAACATATTTGCCCCGCCCCAAAATACCATTAACTGCAGAATTCTTTTTATCAATGCAATAATTACCAGATATAGATATATACCTTAATTCTGAGTATTGCTTAAGTAACCACACCTGCAGAAGCTCTGCCGCTTTGGTCGCCATGTTGTGACCAGCGGCTTCACCGGTAGTAAAAGCAAAACGTAAATAAATTAAATCTGCCACTATTTGCACATGCCAATCTTTTAATTGTGCAAATTTACTACTTTGTTTTGTGATTTTTTCGAGCTCACTACGTTTGTTGTCCAGATCAGCAACAACCCTTACCGCACTTATAGCATCTTTTGCCTGCAATAAAATTGAGCGCGTCATGCAACTACTAACAATGACGGTTTTAATTCCACCCGCTTTTTTGGTTACACGAGCACCGCGACTTACTGATAACCAAAGAGGCGCTTCAAAAGTTGCGAGAGGAACTTTCACTTCAGCCGCAAACTTAGAATCAACAATTTTGATTGGACCAACAATTTTTGTGGGAATAATTGTTTTCATCTTACAACTTGGTAAAAAATTTCTCCTTTCCTTACCATACCAAGATCACTCCTAGCTCGATTCTCAATCGCTGCTCCACCTTTTTTCAAAGCAGCTATTTCATTACTCAAATAAACATTATGTTTTGCAATTTCATCGTTCTTTGCTTGGGTTTCGCTGACTACATGCTTCAAATGAAATATTTTTAAAAGCCCATCATCCGCAAACCAAAAGCGGTATTGCAAAATAGCAAGAACAATCGAGAGTATTATTACTATAATCTTCATTTATCGCGCCCCTTCAGGGCTTAAAATAGCGGGGGGCATCCTTACCCGGGGTTCCCAACACACTTTCAGTATTCGGTCACCCCGGGCTATAGATATTATTTCCTTCGGGGAACGTTTTGAATCTGCCTACATAACCTCAGAACTCTAGTCCACAAATATTTTGCTTCCCTTTTGTTTACCTAGAACTCCTCCTCCGACATCACATTGATTCCACTTCTCTTAAGCATTTTTGCAAATATTCCATCGCCTAAAATTAATTTTTTAGTAAAAGTACCATCATATATTTTTCCAACCCCACATGATGGCGAACGTGCCTTTAAAATTGCTCCCTTACAATTAATTAATGCGGCAATTTTTAATCCTACTTCTGCTCCATGCTTAAATTTTTCAGTAACATCTTTTCCACTAACAGTAATAACTTTATCGCCCCTTTGTTCTGCTGGCTCCCGAGGTATCAGCATCCCACCTAATTGCTCTGGACAAACTGGCATGGCCTTCCCTGCCACAACCAAACTAATCACTTTAGAACAAGGCGCAGCCTCACCTTGCCAATTACACTGCACCCCGGCTAAGCAAGCGCTAACAATTTTCATATTGGTTTTTTTTATTTAAAACTTCTTGGAAAAGCTTTTTTGCCGATATAAGAAGCTTTTGAACCCAACTCTTCGGCAATACGAATCAGCTGATTATATTTTGACACACGATCAGTACGGCAAAGCGATCCGGTTTTAATTTGGCCAGTTGAAGCAGCAACAACCAAATCAGCAATAATAGTATCTTCGGTTTCACCAGAACGGTGAGATACTACAGCAGTATAACCTGCATCTTTAGCCATTTTTATAGCTTCTAATGTTTCAGTAATAGTACCAATCTGATTAAGCTTAATTAAAATTGAATTACAAATACCAGCTTCAATTCCTTTTTTGAAAATCTTAGTGTTGGTAACAAACACGTCATCCCCAACAATTTGAATTTTTTTGCCCAATTTGTCTGTTAATAACTTCCAGCCTTGCCAATCACCTTCAGCCAAACCGTCTTCGATAGTAATTAATGCTGGATATTTATCAACCCAGTTTGCTAAATAATCGACAAATTCGGCAGAAGACAGTTTTTTGTTCTCGGATTTTAAATTATAAAAGCCATCTTCATAAAACTCAGATGCTGCAACGTCTATACCCAAACAAACATCGCTACCTAACTTATATCCAGCTTTTTCGATTGCTTGACAAATCACTTCTAATGCTTCTTCATTCGAACGTAAATTTGGAGCAAAACCACCTTCATCACCGACAGAAACACTCAAACCTTTGCTCTTCAAAACTTTACTTAAATTATGAAAAACCTCAGCACCGTAGCGCACTGCTTCGGCCACGGTAGGAGCGCCAACTGGAAGAATCATAAATTCTTGGATGTCCATATTGTTATCAGCGTGTGCACCACCATTAAGAACATTCATCATCGGCACTGGCATCAAAAATGGACCATCACCACCCAGATAGCGATAAAGCGGCAAACCAGCTTCCCAAGCTGCCGCACGCGCAATTGCCATAGATACCGCTAAAATTGCGTTTGCACCGAACTTACTTTTATTTTCAGTTCCATCAAGTTTAATCATAAGTTGATCGAGTTCGATCTGCTTAGTTGGATCTGCACCGAGCAATGCTTCACGCAGCTCATTATTAACATGACCTACAGCTTTTGAGACACCCTTGCCTAAATAACGCTTAGCATCGCCATCACGCAATTCTAAAGCTTCTCTTGAGCCTGTTGATGCCCCAGATGGTACGCAAGCTCGACCAAACACACCTGAAGAAAGAACTACATCAGCTTCAATGGTAGGATTACCTCGTGAATCTAAAATTTCACGGCCTTTGATATCAGTTATTGTTATTGCCATATTATTATCCCCTATTTATTTTTGTTATTTGTTATAGAAATTTAGAGCCATTATTAAACAAAGCACGACAAAAAGCCATTAAATTTTAATATTGAGATTGTCAAAAATATATATGCGGTTTTATTACGGTATAGACAAAAAAATGAGGGAAGATATGATTTAGTTTTAAAGTTGATGGGCATTAATCCTGATGCCTTGTTTTACTACAAAGTATTATATTGTAAAGTAATACATTATATAGTACTATCAAAAAACAAAGGCAAACACAGAAATGGCGGCCACTTAGGAAAATAGACTACTGGAATATCAACAAAAAAGGTGAGTCGTCTGTAGAGGCTGTAATAGTGATCGCAACTTCTTAGCAGCGCAGGCTAAAAGCCTACGGCTACCGCTTAGTTAAATTAAAACGATTTAATTTCCCCATCATGGATTTCCACAATTTTTTTAGCGTGCCTAGCCAAATCAATATCATGAGTGATGATAATTACTGTTTTACCTTGAGCATTGAACTGCTCAAATAAATTTATAACTTCACTGCCAGATTTGCTATCCAAATTACCAGTCGGCTCATCTGCTAGAATAATTTCTGGATTTGTTACTAAAGCCCGCGCAATAGCTACCCGTTGTTGCTGGCCACCAGATAATTCATTTGACCGATGCTCAAAATGGCTGCCCAAACCAAGCTGTTCTAAAATCTCTTTGGCCAGCCTGATTCGCTCAATACTGTCCATTCCTCTATAAACAAGCGGCAGAGCAACATTATCAACTACGGTTAAATGCGGCATTAAATTAAATTTTTGAAATACAAACCCAACATGGTAATTACGAACCCTAGCCAATTCATCTCCAGAAAGACCACTAACTTCTTTGCCCGCTAAAACATAGCTACCAGTTGTCGGCGTGGAAAGACAACCAATAATTTGCATCAAAGTTGATTTGCCCGAACCACTTGGACCCAAAATCGCAATATACTCTCCCCGCTTAATTTCTAAATCTATATTGCGTAAGGCCTCAAAATCAATTTTACCAGTATGATAGGTTTTACCCACATTGCGTAACCGGATCACTATTTCTTCATTCATAAACTAAAGCCTCTGCTGGATCAACTTTCGTTGCTTTTAATGCTGGAAATAATCCAGCAATAAAACCTACGACGCCCAAAACCACAATCACAATTACAAAAACTAAAAACGACAATATCGGTTCTGGTTTACCTATTTGTTCGACTAGCATGCCCTGCATTGGAATTAGGCGAATTAAATAAACCGCGAGTACCGTTACAACAATCCCAACTATTCCACCAATAACGGTAGCTACTAACGATTCAGCAATATAATGCAGCAAAATATGTTTGGTGGTCGCACCGAGCGCCATTTGCAGACCAATCTGTCGTGTTGCCCGCGTTACCGACGCATACATTACATTAGCAATACCAACTCCAGCAATTAATAAAGTTAATCCCCCAACAATCCCAAGAAAAATCTGCATCCCAATAAAAAATTTATTGGTCTTTTCTTGATCTTTTGCCAAATCAGAAAAATTTACAATATTGGGATCGCTAGGATCAGCTCCATGATTTAATGCAACCACCTTTTGAATTGCAGCTTTAGTATGTGGTAACAACCCAAGATCTTTATAGGAAACCTCAATCGCGTCAACTTGCTGCGGATTGTTTAGTAATTCATAGGTCGAAGCAGGAATCCAGTTAAGTCGGTCATCTGGTGCTTCAGAAGCCTGCATCTGTGGTTTTTTTTGCATTATCCCAATAATTACAAATGGACGATTATCAATATAAATTGTATCGCCCATGGGATTTTCTTCTGGCGCAAATAATTTGTTGGCTGTCATGGCTCCAATTACCACTACACTGCTTCTTTGCTTAAGATCAAAAGCGGAAATAAATCGCTGTGTCGACCTAACCTGCACCCGGTGAATACTCGCATATTCTGGAGTTACAGCATAAAACTTTGAATAGTAAATAGTACGATCATGGTAACGCAATTGAGGATGGAATTTATATCGTGGTGATACGCCTGCTACATTGGGCAAACTAACGATAGAATCGATATCGCGCTTGGTAAGCTTTAATTGTTCATTGGAGCTCATACCGTGATAACTTTTTGATGTTACTCCAGATGTAATGGTCAATAGCTTGTCACCAGCATTTGCCATGGTGCTTACAAAATTTAAACGCAAACCCTCACCAATTGACAGCATAATCGCAATAGCAAATGTTCCCATAGCAATTGTAAGAATAGTCAAAACAATACGAGTTTTTTCGTAAAACAAATCTTGTACGATTTCGCGAATAAAAGTCATATACTCTTTATCTCACATCATTAGAGCTTCAATCGGATCCATCTTAGCCGCTCTCCGCGCCGGAAAATAACCAGCTATCAAACTAATTAACCCTAAAGCAAAAACAGTTGTCCCAACTGTTGTCCAAGATATTACCGGCACACCAAGCCAATCAGGCAAAGTTACCTGTTGCAAAATCGTAATTGCACCAAGCGCTATGCCTATCCCTAAACAACCTCCGGTACCGATAATAATTAGTGCTTCAAGTAATAACTGTAATAATATTTGCCGATCAGTTGCGCCCACAGCTTTGCGTAAGCCAATTTCATAGGTTCTTTCGGTAACAATCAAAAACATAATATTAGCTACCCCGATGCCACCTACAGCTAAAATCATTGCACCACAAGCGCCTAAAAATAATTGAATGCCTATAAAAAACCACCGTATAAACTGAAACATTTTGTTTGAGCTCCATAAACCCAATGCTCCTTTGTCATCTTTATCAAAATGGCATTTTCGCGCAAAATAACTACGCAATAATTGTTCAAATTGCACGGGATCTGCATCAGGCTTTGGTAACACCCAAAAGAAACTGCCGTAAGTAACACCATACAATGCCTCATAAGATTGACTTGAGATAATCACTCTATCGTCAAAATCTCCGTTCTTTTCAGCTAATACACCAATTACTGTAAAAGGAACATTGTTAATTAAAAATCTCAAGCCAAGAGCATCACTACGACCAAATAACATTGTTTTTGTTTTCTCGCCAATAACAACAACACGCGATTTCTGTTCTACATCAATTTTATTAATAAACCTACTACCAGCAGTCAACTTAACTTTGCGCACACGAACATAGTCCGGAGCCACCCCAATCACGCCATTAGTATATGCTTTACCGGCATAACTTAAAACGGCTGAGTTATGTGTCTGCGGAGAAATTGCCTCGATATTTGGTGAAATCTTTGGTAGTTCCAAAACATCAACAATCTTCATTTGGTTTACTCGTCCTTTGGGATAACCACCGTACGATTTCTCACTTCTGTCCAACCACACTGCAAAAGAACCCTCAGCAACATCCATATTACGCCAGTTTGCTTCATGAAAACCAGTACCAAGTGCTAACAACATAACAACTGCAATAGTACCAAAGGCAATACAGAAAATAGCAAGACCCGAACGCAGCTTATGGAGCCACATTTCATAAAGAATTTGGCGGATGAAAATAGATATATACAATAGTTTTAATCCTGCGTGGTAACCGTCGCATCTGGTTGGTCAAGTACTTGGTCATCAAGCTTCAAACCACTTTTGATTTCTATATTAATATTATCGCTGACGCCTAGTTCAACTGGCTGTTGCTTTGGTTTTTTGCTTTTTTTATTCGGCAACAAAACATGGGGTTTAGTATCTCTATACTGAATTACACGCAATGGCAACATCAATACATTATCAACTTTTTTAATTGCAACAGTTGCAGTAGCAGAATACCCGGAGCGCAATACTAAGTATTTAGGAAATTGTAAATCAGTAATTTCAACCTTAAAACCGACATTGAATGGTGAGCTATTATCATCTTTTGAAGTACTCTGCGAAGACGTACCTGAGTTTTCTTTGTTTTCTTTGTCGGATTGCAAGGCAATACTGTTAATTTTTCCGGTGATTTCCTGGTCGGGTAGTGAACCAATTTTAATCTTGGCAAGCATTCCAACCTTTATTTTTGCTGCATCACGTTCATCAACTGAACCCTTAAACATTAAGTCTTGAATATTAGCAATTGTAAATAATGCAGTTGCCGTTTGGGCAGAACTTATTGAAATCACGGGATCACCAACATTGACACCATGATATAAAATATTACCATCAATTGGACTAACAACAACGCTTTCAATTTGCTTACCAGCAACAATCGTTTCGCCACTCTCCAATAAAGCTAATTTTTGTTCGGCTAATATTCTATCGTTTTTTGCCAAGGTATAGTCTTTTTTTGCAGAGGTATAATCGATATTATTAGCAGAAATAACACGATTAGCTAACAAATACTTCTGGCGATCGAACGCAGTTTCGGCCTCTTTTTCTTTTGATATCGCATTATTCAGTTCTTGATGTGCCTCAGCATACTCCTTTGGAGATGGCATTGGTTTAATCTTAGCAAGTGGCGTGTTTTTTGTTATATATTCACCCTCTTCGTGATAAATCTCTTCAACTATACCATCAACTTGAGACTTAACTGTACTAAAATGGCGGGCTTTAATATAACCAACTGCCTCAGCCTGCTCAGCGATAGAACCTTTAGTAACAGCAACAGTCGGCACAATAACTTCAGGCTTTTTAAAATAAAAAAAGCCAGCAACCGATATTGCAGCGATAATACCAACGCCGACTACCCATTTTAATTTACCCATTTTTTTCATTACTCTATGCTCGCGACCAATTATAATTTAAACAACCTCATCACCTATTTTCATTACCTCGCCATTAAATGCTGTTGACATTGGGTTTTGGAAAATGAAGCGAAAATATCCTTATCACGGTATTTAAACAAATCTTTTGCTTTCACCTGAATGTTTTCATAAATCCTGAACCCTATTTTCTCTAGCATTGCCAATAACATGCCAGTGCTAAATAAATCTATTTTACCATGAATAAGGTTACTAATGCGGGATTGGGTAGTTCCAAGCCGCAGAGCTGTTTCTTTTTGAGTCAGACCTTCCAACTTCATATATCGTTCAATCACATTCATCAAAAACGACCTGAATTGGAGTTCTTTTGCTTCCTCATCACTAAAACCCATGTCTGCAAAAATATTTTCACCACTTTTTACAATTTTAAATTTTTTATTCATTTTTTAATACCTATATAAAATAATTGGTCACAGTTTTATACCGCTGCATTCCTATTTTTATATCATGTTGCGATGTTTTTTGGGTTTTTTAAATAAACGCATGTAATACATAAACTGCCTCTTTAAATTTTGCTACATAAAAAATCCTATGTTGCCTAAGCGTTCTAATTCGCAATTCATACACGCCTTCTCCTACCGTACCCATATATTTAAAATCTTTTGGATGTAAATCAAAACCAAAACGTAATTTATCAAGCAGCTTTAAAATGCGCTGTTTAGCTTCTGTATCAAAATTGCCAATATCTTTTTCTGCACTTCCACAATAACCAATTGATTTCATATAGATTGTATAATAAAAAATATATAATTACTAATACTTATATATCTACTCCTGGGGGTCATAATATTTTTTGGCTAAGTTCAAATAATATTACCCAGCCTTCTCTTTTTATTTCAGACCGAAAAGTTGGTTTATCTATCAACTTTGAAATGGTTCCTTGAGCGTTAAACCCAAGATAATTTAATTTTACGCCGCCGCCTATTGAGCGATATCGCTCAAGTTTATTCTTTGCCGCCTTATCTTTTGCCCAACCAATATCTACGTGTAAAAATGGACTGATCACAGAAAATAAAGTAGGAAAAATCAAGTCATGTCTAAAAATTATCCCATCATCTGACGTTAGACTGTTTGTCCTAATCCCTCTAACGCCACTGATTTCATCTAAAACTGATAATTGTACTATCCCGGGCAAACCTTGCTCGGCATATTGAATTTGCATATCGCCATTTAAGTGTATTTTGTCTGCTATCTTCCACAAACAATCACTGGTCAATTTATAGCGTCTAAATTGAGCGTGCGAGTGTTGAAGATTCTTCGTGGCGCCAAATAGCCTTGTTCCTTGTGCATAATTAAATTCATTGAGGATGCGGAAAACCGGATGGTAATAATCGTAATGCATGCTAATTTCAATAACACTTAACTTTTGTTCTATGCTTTTTAAACGCTGACTACCAGCAAATTCTAGATGTGGAATATACTGCCAAAAAGATGTGTCTAAAGAAACATGATGATTCAAACTTCGGTAAATAGTTTTTGTAAGATTAAGCTTGTTTTTAAGGCTATTGATTGTCAACTCAGTTTCCTTTACTTTTGGATAAACATCATATTGAGAATCTGAATAACTTCCACTATACCCTAATATATAATAGCCAAAAGGCACCTCTTCTTTCCAAGTAACTGCTGCGCTTCGACCTCTACCCAAACCAGATTTTGATCCCGCCAAAAACAGCTGATCGTTCAAACAAAATAAGTTGTCATATGAAAAATTACTTTTCAGTACATTCTGTCCAGTTCGTTGGTATCCCGTATTATCAAAAGATAAATATAGGCGATATTGTTTACCTATTTTTTTCGTATCAACTTTTACTATTGTTCCGCCAACCTCTTTTCCTGGCCATAAAGTAGTAATGAAGTATTGTGATGGTAAGCGATTGAGTTGCACCAATCCTTGATCCAAATCCTGGATTCGCAGCTCTTTTCCGATCAATCCAGGAAAAGCGGTATAACGATTGACAGCGGTTGTTGCAATTTTTTCTATGCGTCCTTCCTGAATTTTAATTGCCAGTTCTTTGGTTTTTTTGTCGTATTTTTCTATCTCTAGGCGCGCAGTAACATAGCCTTGTTCAAATAAAAAAGTATTGAGCCTAATAAGCAAATCATTTAGTTCTCGTGAGCTCACACAATGATTCAGATATGGAGAAACATAAGCTTTTTCTTTCTTGCTTAATAAATCACGTAATAATCTATGCCCTGATATATCTATCCGATCAATCCACAAACACCCTGCAAAAGGCCTAAACCTCATACCTTTATCTTCAGAAATTTGAGCCTGCATGGGAACATACGAAAGTTCTGCTTGAATCTTGTTTTGCTGTGTCTCTTTTTCTAGTTGCTCTGCAGGGTCAATAATTCGCGCATATCCCATTTGTAAAGGTAAAAAAAATAATACACTAAAAAGACCTATTTTAATTTTTATATGCACGCTCCTGCACTGCTACAGGAGCAGATAGCGAAACAAATTTGAGATAATCAATGTCATCCGTAGCGCTTAAATCCTCGTACTTCATCGTCGCCTCTTTAAACACCAAATCGCCCTTATTAGCAAAAAATTGCTTGTTTCCGGCAAAATTAGTATTTAGAGCAACCTCTTGAAAATGCGTCTCGTGAGTAGTTGTTTCTTCGACACGGCTCTCTTGAACTGGCACCTCTTTGGTATGCACAACATTTCCATAAATGGGTTGTGGCGTCCGTTTCTGGCATAAACCTAAAAATTTTCTAACACACTCATTATTATAACCAACAACCTCTTTTACCGTAGATGTTTCAGATTTCATAACAGTGCGTACTTTATTCTCTGTTTTCTTAACATCGTGCACACCATTTTTATAGAAACCTTCTAACTTATTTTCTTTAACCTCACCTTTTGCTTCAACTTCAATATCCCCCGATACTTGGGTTCCATCAAACATTACATTCCCTCCAGATTGAATATGAATCGACCCACCACGACTTATTAACTGACTCCCAACAAACCTAAAACCATCTTTATTGTCGCCGTCTCCTGTTAGTTCTTTTTTGTAACCAAAATACATCCCCCCAGCTGGCGCAATCAATTCCATACCGCCTTCTCTAGACTCTAATACAGAATTTGATCCCTGATATAAGCTATTACCATCCTCCCTTTTTCCCGCCAAATATATTTCTGCAGAACCAGCGCTTACACTTCCTCCATTATCATTAACAAAATAATCCCCTTGCACTTTGAATACCTTATCTACATTTATTCTCCCATTATTGGTAAAACCTTTGCCAGTTGAGCTCCACGCATTTTTTGCCGCAATAGTTCCATTTGCCTCATTAATAAAATTTCCTGACAAACCCAAATCGATGTTTTTCGCTTCAAATGTGTTTTGGTTTTTAAAGTCTCTGCCAACAAATTTAAAATCACCACCAACCTTTATCGGAGCATCCACCTTTAAATCTACCGCCTTAATATTTAAATCATTTGCAGAGTAAAGATTCCCGGCAATATCAACAGGTCCTTTTGCTTCAATGTTAATATTTTCTTTATTTGTGATTATGGCTTGTGATTTGGAAACAGAAATTTTTACTCCAGCTCCTTCACCAGTTGCAATAAGATAAACCTTGCCTGCTGTTATTGGAGCAGATGCGCTGACATCAATTGCATATTTTTCATTTTTTTCGTTTTTTTCGCTCTTTTCGTTAGTAGTATCAGCAAAATGTGCTTCAGCTCTTAACAGGTCCTTTGCCGACACTGCCCCTTCAATTTTTATTTTTCCAGAACTTAAAACCAACGTTCCACTTCGTGCCGCAATACCATTTTCACCAATACGAATATCGCCCTTTAAATCCTGCTCCCAATTAACCTGCCCATCAGCAACTGAATGTAATCTATCCGTTCTTAATTCAACATCATGGGTATTAATAAAACTGCAACCATTACAGGTAATTCCATTGGGATTTGCTAAAATAAAATTAGCTTTATCCCCTGCAATGGTGGTTGCACCCTGTAGTTCACTACGACTTGCACCCGTAACTTCAAATAAAATTACTTTTGCTGATTCATTTTTTAAATTTTTGTTAGCATCTATAAGCCCTACCGCTGCAACATTCTCACCCAAACAACTATTGTTGATTACAACTCCTGGAACACCAACGTTATATTGCTCAAACCGATTATGTGAAAGACCGTTTTGTGGCTTAACAATATCTATTTGAGGAACACCTTTGCCAGTTTGGGTTAACTGCGGAGCTTTTGCTCTATCATTATTATCAACAACTATATCGACAGCAAAAGCCGCACTTGATAAAAACAAAGCGCCTAGTACCAAACGCTGACTCCACGGTTTTAAAAAAGGTAAAATGGACAACTCAGGGAAAAACTTAGAAACCAGCAACATTTGACGAGCCATATTATGTCTCCTTCAGTAAGTTAAAACGCGAAGGATATACACTAAAATAAACGGCACAATACGGGTAAAAGCCGCTTAGGGAAAACCCTTGTACCAACCACCCTAGGGGAAGTGGTGCGAAAATTTAAAGGTATTATGGTGCGTGAATTATTTAGTAAGTTTCCATGGCTCAGGAAAGAATTATGGAGCGGTGAATTATGAACTGACGGATATTATGCGGCAACGGTTGGTGAGATGGACAATTGGGCAACAGTTGAAAAATATGTTAGAGATCAGGGAAAATGTCCTCAGAATGAACAGCTGCGCCTCTTCTAAATACCCCGTGGCTTGCCACGGGGGTATTTGATTTTAGTTTAAACAGATCCAACGGTAATACTGATAAGCTCTTCACCACCTTCCATATCCGTTATACCCGCATTAACACGATAAGCCCAATCGTAAGCGGCACGTCTACAAATTGGGTGGCAATCATCCCAACCCGCGGAGTTATCTCCACTGTAATTATCCTTCTTAGTTATAATAGAATCATCTGAAAAAATTGTACCATTCATGAGTCTTACTGAGCAAGAACAGCGCACTTGATGGGTACCACCGCAGATGGTATTAATTTCAACATTTGTTAATTTTTTCATATTTTCTCCAGTTTAATTTAATGTTATGCAAAGCTGAGGCTGCTTGGCCTTATATAATTATCACTATTATGCTTTATGATATACGCAAATTATAAACTTTGTTGCGTAGCCTCTCTTTGTATAATTTGTAGCAGATTTTTCTAATAAAACATTAAGGAACTCTTAAGTGATCTAAAAAAAAAGTAACTCCCCAGGTAGTAATAAACCAGTAGATTAAAAAATTTAGAAAACAGGTAAAATTAAAAACAATAAATTCAGCCCGAAGAGCCAAATCATGATAGCCCAGTCTAAGCCGCACGCTGTTTGTGCGGCGCAGGGCTGGGTCAAGATGCCCCCGAGATTTTAAGCTCCTAAGGAGAGCGATATTTTTTTATATGCAAGCAAATATTCAGCTATATGGATTGATACTATAAATGAAAAATAAAATCTGCGGTTTAACTAACAAGCAGAGGAATTTCACCATCAATAGAATTTGCTAATGTATTGAAGATACCCCATCCCTGTTTTCGCGCGATTGAAAGAAAAGTGCGAATACGTATAAAAACCTCTGCTCCATTGATTGTCCTAAATACACCAGATATCTTTTGTTTTAGTTTCATCATTCGTAAATCTTGTTCTGTTTAATTGTTGGTAAACAAAACAATTGGATCATACAAGAATCGAAGCACATCACTACGATATTCTTTTAGGCGCAAAAGTAAATTGTGACCTGGGTAGCGTTTTTTGTAAACATTCCGCCATATATCAGATTTTTCCTTAGCTTAAGATGACATTCCAAATCTTCTTCAATAATTTTTTTGTATACTACTACTGTTTTTTTTGTTCACAAAGAGTTAAGATCCCTTAAGAAAACATTAAAAAGTAATAAAAGCGGAAAACCAATGGCTGAGTTAACCGAAACAAAAAAGCAATCTAAATCAGATGTTCAAATATTAACTTGGAAAGAGGCCAGAGAGAAAGTTCGTAGTGTTAACCCTGATTTAGCAGCCATTGTGGACATGATTAACCCTGGATCTAAATTTAAATTATATAGCGTCAAGTATCCTTATGGTGAAATGGTTTTTAAAAAAGGCGATTTAAATTTACCCAACACTACCTCGATTAAAGTTAGAGAAAATTTAAGTTATAGAACGATTCCGATAGGAATGGTGCTAAAAAATTCGTTAGAAGTGCATGCTGAAGAAGAACAAAGGATTGTGCCATTAACAACTTTAGTTGAGGGAACAGTGTTTGGAATATGGGAAATGTTTGATTCGGTAACGTCTTATTTTGTGAAATTGGCGTGGAGCGTATCATCAGGAACCAGATCTATTTTCTTATTACCACCAATATCGAACAGAGACTCATTTTTAAAACTAAAAAAAGAATTTAATATCTCCAACCCACCAAATAAAATTAAAGATCACTGGAAGATTTTTAAACAGATAGCACAGTCTTCTTTTAATCATACCACTTGGTATAGTGAGGTTTTGTTTTTTTCAAAAGAATGGATAGAAGAAATAGAAAAAAATGGTAGTTGGAAAGAATTAAAATTATATTTGTACCAGCAAGCATGGAAACAATCTATGTTTTGGCGTTTTTCCTCTACAATGAATTTAGTTTGGCAGTCTTTTGCCCAACATCTTAGTGATATAAATTTAAGGTTTTGTTCCTCAACCCTAGAAACTTTAAAACACATTATAACAATAGGGCTAGGAGAGCTTCCTTCTTTTTCTTCTCGATACGATAAAAATTTACATGCCCCAATCTATTTATTACAAAAAGCATTTTTAGATATCTACAAAATAGACTATATTCCAACTATTATGATTGCATCCCATTTAACAAAACAAAAGAATGAAATATTTGGATATTATTCTTGTAATTCTCCCACATTTATAGAGACATCCCATATTAACAAGGGAATAAGAAATGCTTTAGCAAACATAAAAGAAATCCAGAATCTTTTTATTGAGTTTAAGGAAGAAGTTTTGCAAAACAAAATAAAAGTAAATAATACTCCTATCTATAACCTAATAAACCATTCTAAATTTGAATTTATTCACACTTGTTATGATGAATCACTCACTTTGAGTGCTAAGCTACCAGTTGAAGATAAGTCTTTACTTATTATGCCAGAAGGGTATACAAAAAAAGAATTTTATAGCGGGAGCCATTTTTTCAAAGGATGCATCAGGATAAAGAAGTAAACTGATATGCAAATATATTCATTTTGCATATAAAACCTGTATGCAATCTTGTGTTACAAAAAAACACTACTATTTCACAATAAAAATGGTATCTAATAGGCAGAAACCTCGATAAATACGATCTTAAACATGAGAAAAAAATGAATACTAAAAAACAAAAATTAACTGGTTTTCTAAACTCAATACTCAATCACCATGTATTTGGTCAGCAAATTGAATTGATTTGTGAGTCTTTGGGACTGAGCAAAAATGATATTATAAAAGATTTCTTTCACTATAACTTAGATGTTCAATCCTTTGAAGGCAATGAAGTATACAAATCATTATCAAATCGATTTGCTTTGCATATACATAACTTAATAGAAGGAAGTTGGCATATAGAAAGACAACAGGTTACAAAAGAATTAATTCAAAAAGCTTCACCAAACAACATGGCTGACATTGGATTTGGAGTTCCCAGCAAGTACGCATATGACCTTGTAATCAAAGAGAATAAATTTAACATTACCTTTATTGATAAATATGACTCTGCATTTCAGTTTGCGAAGAACTTATTGGATCAATGGAGTAATTTCTGGGAGACAAAAATTTTTTTTTCAAAAAGAGATATGGATGAGAATGAGTATATAGGGGATTATGATCTTTATCTTTTTCAAGATTCGATCGAGCATACGCTTAATCCAACAGGGTATTTAAAAAAACATGTGAATATGTCTCCTAAAAACTCAAAGTTTATTGTTTCTTTACCCATAGGACCAATTTTCCCCAGACATTATATGGAATGGAAAACAGATGCCGAAGGAAAGAAGTGGTTAGGCGAGTGTGGACTAGAGATAAAATCACAAGAAAAAATATTTGTTAATCCAAAAGTTGATTTATTTGCTGATCAAATTGACCCTAATTATCATGATTTATACACACTTTGCGTTAAGAAAGATAAAAAATAAGCAGCTAATCTTTTCACATCATAATAAATTACTCGTTTCTGGCATTTAACTGCAATTTTGCTAACAGAATCTGCGCGCAGATTCTGCATGCAGAAAAATTATTAACATTTAGACAAAACTGGGCTTTAATACTTAACATATCCTTAAAATAAATATGCCACTAGAAATATAAAGATAGCAATAAAAAGCAAGAGGAGTACGCGTGAACATGACAACCTACAAGCTTCGAGCAGAAATATATCATATAGCTTTAAAATTGCTATGGTTTTTTTATCCGAACACTACAAAAACAGCCACTTATCGTGCCAAAAAAATTTCGTATAAACCACTTGCTTGCCTTTCAAATACAAGCTTTTTCGCGCTTAAAAATACCTTAGCTCTAATTGGAGCATCAAAATGACACAAATTAGTTTAAACAAAACCAGTTCTCATTCAGCAATTGACATATTATCTGTTGCTCAGCATAAAAACACCAATACAGAAAAACCGATCGATATTAGTTGCCAAGAAAAAAATCCAACAATCAATCCAAACAAAAACAGCGGTTCAAAACAAGTGCACGTCAAAAATGCTGACAATCATTTACGCACAGAAGTCATCCAAAAAATGATTCACCGGTTTTTAACCGAAAATAAAATGTCAAAAGAAAAGTTGGCTGAGACCTTAGAGATAACTGTAAAAAGCCTAAATCAGCTTTGCTCCAAAAAAGCTCCAAAGGCATTAATACTCAAAATTAATCTACCTTTGGTTAAACTCTATTGCAAAACAAAATTTTGGTAAAAAACCTATAAAAAGGAGCAAGCACATGGAAACCACCGTTGATTTTCCCGGTAAAACCCAGCAGACATGGAGCTGTTTCACTACAGGATGACGCGTGTAAATTCACATTGCTTTTCAATAATTCCTGCTGTAGAATTGCGCGTCCTTTTATTCGTATTCGTAAATAATTTAATTAAGGTGAAAAGCTCAATGAGAACTTTTAGTCAAAAAGCAAGTTCTATTAAGAGAAAGTGGTATTTGGTTGATGCTCAAGATAAAACCTTGGGACGTTTGGCAACCATTATCGCAAAATGCTTAAATGGAAAAAACAATCCAGAATATACCCCTAATCTTGATACAGGTGATTATATTGTTGTCATAAATGCCGAAAAAATTCGCACTACCGGTAACAAACTTAAAGACAAAAAATATTATCATCATACCGGCTATCAGGGTGGCATAAAGGAGTTTTCGTTGGAAAAACTATTAATCAAAGCACCACGGCGCGTATTAGAAAAAGCTGTTGGGGGCATGCTGCCAAAGGGTCCGCTCGGTCGCAAGATGTTAAGTAAACTTAAAATTTACACTGGAGTCCAACATCGGCACCAAGCACAACAATTAACCGTATTAGCAATTTAGTTTGAGGCATAAGATCTAATGACAACAAAAACCCATTATTATGGTACTGGCCGAAGAAAAACTTCAATCGCGAGAGTTTTTTTACATCGCGGCAATGGCAAAATTATAGTAAATCGCTTACCCCTTGAAGAGTATTTCGACCGCAAAACCTCATGCATGATAGTACGCCAACCACTGGTAGTTACCAACATGCTTGATAAATTTGATGTACGAACAACTGTTAAAGGAGGTGGCGGCAGCGGTCAAGCCGGTGCGATTCGTCTTGGAATTGCGCGCGCACTTACAGTTTATGACGAACAAACCTCTTCAGAAACCACTACCGAAGCAACATCACTACATAAAACATTACGTGCGGCCGGTTTACTGACCCGCGATTCTCGTGTGGTTGAACGTAAAAAAGTTGGCCGTCACAAAGCTCGTAGAGGCACTCAATATTCTAAACGTTAGGCTATCTCTTTTTTTTGGCTCTGCACCCATGTTTATAATGGGTGCGGGATGGCCTTCGAATTGGGGGATCGTCTAACGGTAAGATCGCGGACTCTGACTCCGTTAATCTAGGTTCAAATCCTAGTCCCCCAGCCAGAAACAATTGAAGTTAAAAAAATAGTTTTTTGTAATAGGTGTAATTATGGTACTCAAACGCTCAGTTATGACTCTTTATTCTGGCACACTCGATATCCCAAGCCATCGAGTTAGGATAGTATTGGCCGAAAAAAATATTTCAGTTGATATCAACTATGTTGATATTAACAATCCACCAGAAGATTTACTAACCCTTAATCCATACAACTCTCTACCAACTTTAGTAGACCGTGATTTAGTGTTATACGAAGCAGGAGTAATAACTGAATATTTGGATGAGCGCTTTCCACATCCACCCCTTTTGCCTGTTTATCCAATTGCACGTGCAAAATGTCGTCAGATGATATACCGCATTGAAAGAGACTGGCTAACACTTCTTACAACAATTCAAAAAGGTAAGAAAAATGAAGCTGATGAGGCACGCAAAACTCTCCGCAATCAATTGATAACTCTGACACCAGTGTTCGCAGAGATGCCGTACTTTTTAAGCGAAGACTTTTCTTTAGCTGATTGCTGTTTAGCTCCAATGCTTTGGCGCCTATTAAATTCAGGCATTGAACTACCAAGCCAAGCTCAATCAATTTATGACTACAAAAAACGTATTTTTTCCCGTGATTCATTTAAAACCAGCTTGTCTGATTTAGAACATGAATTACGCTAACAACTCAAATATGACATCGTCCAAACCATACTTGATACGTGCCATCTACGAATGGATAGTTGATAACAATCTAACGCCTTATATTGCTGTCGATACTAGCGTTGCCGGAGTAATAGTACCCAAAGAACATATCCAAGATGAAAGTATCACTCTTGATATATCAGTAACGGCAACCAGCAACTTAATCATTAGCAACGATTCTTTGGAATTCAAAGCACGCTTTGGGGGCATTAGTCGTAATGTTTATATTCCAATTTCAGCAATCATGATTATTTATGCCCAAGAAAATGACCAGGGCATGGAGTTTCCACCTGAAGAATTTGAAGAAGAATACGTAGACGAAGATCAAACAATCATAGAAACACCACAAAAAAGCAAACCCAAACTAACACTAATAACTGGTGGTAAAAACCAACCCATAGATTAATCTCATTAAGACAACCCGAAAACAATACTTATCAAACCATAAAAAAATTGAATAACTGGAAGCATAATCATACTTATAACGCCGAGATATAATAGAACCAGTATAATAATGAATCCAAATGGGGCAATTCGCTCATAATTAATTGCAGCTACTCGTGGCAACAAACCAGCAACGATGTGACTACCATCCAGCGGTGGTATGGGTAACAAATTTAAAACCATTAACATTAAATTAATCATAATCCCAGCATCACCCATCGAACAAATAGCAAGAGCCCCCGGAATATTTAGTACCAATAATACCGCGCCCATTTTAGCAATGGCTGCCCATATAATAGCCATAGCAAAATTAGAAAAAGGTCCAGCTAAAGCAACTAATGCCATATCTCTACGCGGCTTATTAAAATTATGAAAATTAACTGGCACCGGCTTGGCCCATCCTAAAATAACTCCGGTATTAAGTACTAATAAGGCAATAGGTAGAACAATAGTGCCAAGAATATCAATATGCTTTATTGGGTTAAGCGTAAGCCTACCCAAAACACTCGCAGTTTTATCGCCAAGTAAATAAGCCATATAACCATGTGCCGCTTCGTGAACAGTTACCGCAAACAAAATCGGTAAGATCCACATCGAGATAGTTTGAATTAACGTTAGTTGCATATTGGCTTAATTTAAATACTCGAACAATTTTACTACTTTCTGCACTCCAGCAACGGTACGAGTTTTATCAGTTGCAATTTGCGCCTGAGTGCGTGTTGTTAATCCCATCAAATAAACCACACCATTTTCCGTAATAACTTTCAAATTAGTAGAACTCAAGCCAGGAGCTGCTAATAATACAGTTTTCACTTTGGTAGTTATCCATGAATCATTAGCACGCGCAACATCTGATATAGGTTTTTCAACTGTAACTTCATTATAAAGCATTTTAATTTTCGAATTTGATTTTGCTATAGATTCGGCGCGGCTGCGCAATTCATCATTAGGCGCTTGCCCAAGCAATAAAGCAATATGATTGAAAGTTGCAATTGATATATTAGCATGCTCACGCAATTCCGGATCTTTATCTAGTCTATTTTGGGTTTGGAAAGTAACATCGCGATCCTCAACCATATCTTTGGTCGTACGATGATCATAAATGATCGCACCACCAGCCGCCGCACCAGCGACAAAAACAGTTGGTAAACATCCTGGTAATAAAAAAACAACTAAAACAGCTAGAATTTTTTTCATGCTTTCTCCAAACCATTAGCAAATAATTGCAGATCAAGTAAATCACACAAACAATGAATTATCAAAATATGCACCTCCTGAATGCGCGGCGTCACACTAGAAGGCACACATATATTAATATCAGCGCTGCTTAAAAGTTTTTCTATTGCACTACCATCTTCACCCGTTAAAGCAATAACATGCATTTTACGAGTGCGCGCTTCCTGAATAGCTCGTATAACATTCTGTGATTTCCCACTAGTAGAAATCGCAAGCAATACATCACCTTCTCTACCCAACGCTTTGACTTGTTTGGCAAATACTTCCTGATACGAATAATCATTAGCAATTGCGGTTAAAATCGCCGTATCAGCGACCAAAGAAATAGCCGGTAAATTACCTCGCTCAATTTGAAACCGATTAACCAATTCAGTCGTAAAATGTTGAGCATCACAAGCCGAACCGCCATTACCACAACTTAAAACTTTATGATCATCTTTAATACACTGCACTAACATTTCACTTGCCGCCAGAATCATTGGCGCCAAAGCTTCCATAGCAATTTTTTTTAGCTCAATACTGCAATAAAAATTTTCCTCAATTCTACCTATTAGACTCATATGATTTTTCCTAAAATTGCTGCATCTTCAATTGTAACAGCGGCGATTTAGCACCACTGGCTGTCAGATCTTTTGCTTTTTGATAAGCTTGTTTTGCTTCGCTAACTTTACCAAGCGCCAATAATGCATCTCCAGAAACTTCACTAATTTCAGCCTTATATGCCTCATCATATATCGTAGCCAATAAATTAAGCGCTTCTTGCGGCTGTTTAGTTGTCAAAAATATGCGTGCCGAACGAATACGCGCAAGTTGACACAAAGTATTATCAGATGATTTTTTTATGACAAACTGCAACTGTTCTTGCGCCAATTTTAAATCACCAGCTTGTACGGCAATTTTAGCTTGCATAAATGCAGCTAGACTCGCATATGAAGATCCAGAATCATCTTGCATTAGGCGTTTTGCATACAATTTTGCTTCATCGTTTTTTTGTTGCTCAAACGCTACTAGCATTTGCGTATAATTTGTTGAAGCACGCTCTATCCGCCGATTTTTATACTGCTGCCAATAACGCCAACCAAAATTAGTAACAGCAAAAACCAAAACCGCAACTACTAAGGTAGCGCCATATTGCTTCCACCAATCTTTAATCATCTGGATTTGTTCTTTATCTGATGTTGGCATAAAAATCCTCTCCAATTTTTTCTATTTTAATGTTTTGTTGTGGTTTATCAGTACGCAGATGTTTAACAATCACCTCTTGATTTGCAAGTTCAGTCTCTCCCAAAATTAAAGCTAACTCCGCAGCGCTTTTATTGGCGCGTTTTAACTGCGTACCTAAATTACCACCACCACAATTAACTATTACACGAACCGCACCACTAGCACGAATTTTTTCAGCAAGCAACATTCCCTCTGCAACTACTTTGTCACCTAACAACACTAAATAAACTGTGCGTAAATCTGGTAAAGTTAAACTATTCAACGTCAAAGCAATTAAACGCTCCAACCCAAGCGCAAAACCAATTGCCGGAGTAGCCTTACCACCCATTTGCGCTACCAATCCATCATAATGCCCACCAGCACAAACAGCAGATTGCGCACCCAATTCTCTTGTTACCCATTCAAACACAGTTAAACAATAATAATCTAAACCTCTAACCAAGCAAGGATTAATCACATATGGCAATTGTGCTCTATCTAAAATCTTACATAATCCATCAAAATGTGCCCGTGATTCGGAATCAAGACAATCAATGATTTTCGGCGCATTTTCAATCAATTCTTTCAATGCAATATTTTTACTATCTAAAATACGCAATGGATTAACTAACAAGCGCCTCTGACTATCCTCATCTAATACCTCATAATTATCATTAAAATACTTCACTAGCTGTTCGCGGTAATGCGCTCGGGTCGTGACATTGCCAAGAGTATTAATTTGCAACTCAAGCTTATCTGCAATTTTCAATTCCTGCCAAAACCGCGCCGCCAAAAACATCATCTCAGCATCAATATCAGGACCGGCCAAACCATAGGCCTCGACCCCAAATTGATAAAATTGGCGATAGCGTCCCTTTTGTGGACGCTCATGCCTAAACATCGGACCAAAATAATATAACCGTTGCACTTGATTATAAAACAATCCATGCTCAATCCCAGCACGGACACAACCAGCAGTACCCTCGGGTCGCAGAGTCAAACTATCACCACTACGATCAGAAAAAGTATACATTTCTTTTTCTACAATGTCAGTTACCTCACCAATGGTACGCTGAAATAGCTCCGTAGATTCTAATAACGGCAGCCGAATTTCCTTGTAGTCATACTGATTAACAATATGACGCAATAAATTTTCAACCATTGACCAACGCGGACTCATATCTGGCAAAACATCATTCATCCCACGAATTGCTTGAATATTTTTTCCCACAACTTATTCCTCTTTCTTTACTCCGCACTTGAACTTTTTGATTTAGTTAAAATCAAATTTGGCTCATTAGAAGCACTAGATTTATCTGCGGCCGAACCAGTATCCAACATCAAAGAAACATTTTGTGCATCTGGTTTATCTGTCTTTTTGGCTATAGCTTCTGAACCTGCTATAACCACATTTTTTGAATTAACTGTTGTAATTATTGGCATTTGATTATCAGAAATAATTTTATCTTTATCTTTTTGTGATTCTGGTTTTTCTATTTCTTTAGAATTACTTTCATTTTTAAGAGCAGTTTCCGAGTCTGCTACAATCGCACTTTCTGGATTATTCGCAGTTGTAATTAGTGGCATTTGATTGTCTAAAACAACCTTATCGTTATCATTTTGGTTGGCGGAATTATTTGGTACATGAATAACCTCATGGATAACTTCCATGCTTTTGCCAAAAAATTGTTTACCAATGAAGACAACCAATATACCCAAAATTAAAATAGCAAACATACCCAAGATCGCATGACCTTTATGCTTTTTACTTTCTAAATTTGGTAGTTCTTGCGATTTTGAAGTTTGGTTTTGCACATTTGTTTCCGTTTTAATTTCAGACACAGGATAGATATTTAAACTACGAAAACTGGCAAGCACAGAGTCAACCGGAATTTGTAAAAATTGGGCATATGCTTTGAGATAACCTTCAGCATAAACTGGCGCCGGAATTCTACCATAATCATCTTCTTCGAGTGCAACAATAGTAGTTTTACTCAATAGTAATCTTTGCGCAATCTCGCCTATACTAATTTGCCGAGCTTCTCTTGCGCTTTTAAGAATTTGGCCGGGAGTCTCTTCTAAACTAGCTGTAGCATCCAAAATATCATTCATGTCAAAATCCTCTTTTTAAGATAACACCTTGTTTATTTAATATTTTTTAAGTATAGCACCTACACAAGAACCCTATTGTATGCGAGTTTTTGCAAGAGTTGAAGCAGTTTTGGTGTAAAAAAACCGCACCCCTTGAAATTACACCCAAGCTCCCCCAAATAGGTATTATCATAAAAGAAAATACATTCGGAGAATAAAATTTATGGCAACAAATATAATTATTGGTATAGATCTAGGTACAACTAATTCATGTGTGGCAATTTTAGAAGCTGGCGGCAATGTGCGCGTGATCGAAAACAGCGAAGGTCATCGCACTACCCCATCAATTGTTGCTTTTACCCAAAACGATGAAGTTATAGTTGGTGAACCGGCAAAACGCCAGGCAGTTACTAATCCCAAAAATACTTTTTATGCGGTTAAGCGTTTGGTCGGTCGCAAATTTGAAGACGAAGTAGTCCAACGCGATATCAAAATGGTGCCATATGAAATTGTTAAAGCTGATAACGGCGATGCCTGGGTAAAAGCACAAGGCAAAAAAACTGCACCGCCACAAATTTCTGCCGAAGTTTTAGTTAAAATGAAAAAAACTGCTGAAAGCTATTTGGGCACAGAAGTAAAAGAAGCAGTGATAACAGTTCCAGCCTACTTTAATGATTCACAGCGCCAAGCCACTAAAGATGCAGGTCGAATTGCCGGTCTTGAAGTAAAAAGAATTATCAATGAACCGACCGCTGCGGCACTTGCTTATGGAATGGATAAACAAAAAGGTGATGCTAAAATCGCGGTTTACGATCTTGGTGGCGGCACTTTTGATATTTCTATTATTGAAATTGCAGCAGTTGATGGCGAACATCAATTCGAAGTGCTGGCTACAAATGGCGATACGTTTTTAGGTGGCGAAGATATTGATTTACGGATCATTGATTTCTTAGCCGATGAATTCAAAAAGGATAGCGGCATTGACTTACACAATGACCCGTTGGCTTTACAACGCTTAAAAGAAGCTGCAGAAAAGGCCAAAATCGAACTTTCTTCAACTCAACAAACTGATGTAAATTTGCCTTATATTACGGCAGATGCTGCTGGGCCAAAACATCTAAACATTCGTATCACACGCGCAAAACTAGAGTCATTAGTCGAGGATTTGCTTGAAAGAACAATTGCTCCTTGTAAGACAGCAATTAAAGATTCAGGTTTGAAAGTTGAAGATATTGATGAAGTGATTTTAGTTGGCGGTCAAACCCGCATGCCAAAAGTCCAAGAAATTGTAAAACAAATTTTCGGTAAAGATCCACGCCACGATGTTAATCCAGATGAAGCAGTAGCAATGGGCGCAGCAATTCAAGCCGGAGTATTGGCTGGAACCGTAAAAGACGTATTATTACTTGACGTAACACCACTTTCACTCGGCATCGAAACCATGGGTGGAGTGATGACAAAATTAATTGAAAAAAACACGACCATTCCAACCAAAACATCCCAAACATTTTCAACAGCGGCTGATGGACAAACTGCAGTAACCATTCATGTACTACAGGGCGAACGCGATATAGCATCCCAAAATAAATCTCTAGGTAGATTTGATTTGACTGATATTCCGCCGGCACCACGCGGTGTTCCCCAAGTTGAAGTCACATTTGATATTGATGCGAACGGTATTTTACATGTATCTGCTAAAGACAAAGCTACTGGTAAAGCACAATCAATTGTGATAAAAGCCTCAAGCGGTTTGTCGGAAGATGAAATTAAACGCATGGTTAAAGATGCCGAAGAGAACAAAGAAGCTGACCGCAAATTCCAGGAATTAGTAACGGCGCGTAATCATGCTGACGGTTTGATTCATGCAACTGAAAAATCGCTAAAAGATTTAGGTAGCGAAGTACAGGCTGATGAGAAATCTACAATTGAAAGATCTATTCAAGATCTCAAAGACGTAATGAATAATGATGATAAGAGCGTAATTGAAGCAAAAACTAAAGATTTGCTTGAGTCTTCATCGAAAATGGCCGAACGTATATATGCCAAAAAAGGTCAGGCAGCCGGGACGAGTCAAGGTTCAGAAGCTACACCTAATGACCAAACCGAAGAAGGCAAGGAAAAGAAAGAAAAAGTAGTTGATGCGGAATTTACTGAAGTTAAGGATGAGGATAAAAAATAATTTATCACGCTCTTTCAGAGCTAAAATTTTGTGGGCATCCTTACCCAGGGTTCCTGTCACCACTTCGTGGTTAAGTCACCCTGGGCTATAGATATTACGTTTTCTTCGGAACGTTTTTGAGTGTGCCAATCTGATAGATCGTTCTGATTGATAAATATTTTATTTTTTTGAAGAATTTTTGAAGATGTAATTTTAGCTATAATTTATCGAATTGGTATGATCAAAATGCCCCGAAGGAGGCAAAATATATATAGCCCAGGGTAACTTAACCACGAAGTGGTGACAGGAGAAACCCCCAGAGTTTTAGCCCTGAAGGGGCATAATAGGTAGTGTTATGGCAAAAAAAGATTACTACGATGTTCTTGGAGTTTCTAAAGGTGCGTCTGCCGAAGAAATCAAAAAGGCTTATCGTCGCTTGGCGATGAAGCACCATCCCGATCGCAATCCAAACAACAAAGAAGCAGAAAACAAATTCAAAGAGCTTCAAGAAGCTTATTCGGTTTTATCTGATGATAAAAAACGTCCTATTTATGATCAATTGGGACCCGACGGTTTTGAAAACGCTACTAGAGGTGGCGGTGGTGGCCAAGGTGGCTTTGAAGGCTTTAATGGTTTTGCAGATGCCAGTGATGTTTTTGGCGATATCTTCGGAAATATTTTTGGCGGCTCACGAGGCGGCCGTCGAGAACAGGCACATGACAATCGTGGCTATGACTTAGTAACTAACATAAAAATTACTCTGGAAGAAGCGGTTCATGGCACCACAACCACAATAAAAGTGCCACAAATGATCCATTGCGAAGAATGTGGTGGTACAGGCGCACGTAAAGGAACCAAACCAGTAACTTGTAAAACTTGTGGTGGCAGTGGCCAACTTTATATTCAACAAGGATTTTTTTCAATTCAACAAACTTGTCATGCTTGCCGTGGTGCCGGTAAAACTATTGCTGATCCTTGTGACAAATGTCATGGCAGTGGCCAAATTCAACTACAAAAAACTTTATCAGTTAAAATCCCACCAGGCATTGATGATGGTGATCGCATTCGCTTGAGCGGAGAAGGTAATGCCGGTATGCATGGCGCACCAGCAGGAGATTTATATGTGCAAATTGCAATTAAGCCTCATAAGTTCTTCAAACGCGAAGGCTTGGATTTATATTGTGAAATACCCGTAACTTTTGCTGCGGCTGCTCTGGGTGATGAATATGAACTTCCAACCCTAGAAGGAAAAGTTAATCTTAAAATTAACGCTGAAACACAATCTGGAAATATATTGCGCTTATCTGGCAAGGGAATAAAAGGCATTCGTGGCGGCCATGGCGATTTATTCTGTAAAATTATCGTAGAGACTCCTATCAATTTAAATCAAGAGCAAAAAGAAGCTTTGCGTAAATTCGATGACTTGCTCGCCAAAGATCGTAAAAAACATAGCCCGATGGCAAAAGGCTGGTTTGATACGATAAAAGATTTTTTTGGAAAATTCGCTAAATAAATGACTTTTTCAATAATTGCTGCTATTGCCGCCAACAATGTTATTGGTAAAAACAATAAACTGCCATGGTATGCTCCAGAAGAATTAGAACATTTTTATAAGTTAATTAATGGTAAACCGATACTCATGGGACGAAAAACCTATGAATCTATCAGTAAACCAATTAAAAATTCACAAAACATTGTATTATCACACGACCTTTCGCTACAATTGCCCGGTTGTAAAATAGTTGATTCTGTTGCTGCTACTTTAAATTTATATCATGATGCTGTTGAAGTTATGGTTATCGGTGGCGAGTCTATTTACCGCCAGTTTTTACCGTTTACCAATAAAATGTATTTAACTTTCATCGATCATCAGTTTGATGGTGATGCTTATTTTCCAGAGTGGCAGACAAGTGAATGGGAAATCATTGAAGAGCATACAGCTAAATTAAGTTTGTATTCGTGTCGGTTTGTAACTTTGAAAAGAAAATAATTAGGAAACGCAATGAAAAAGTCAGCTGTTTTTGATGAAGAACAAACGCGAAAGCTTACTGATACTTATAACGATCTTATTGTTGCTATTGAAGAAGACCCAACACGCGAAGGCTTGCAAAAAACCCCAGAGCGAGCAGCCAAAGCATTGCAATTTTTAACTCAAGGTTATAACACCGATCTTGATAGCATAGTCAGGGGCGCGCTCTTTACCAGCGATAATAGTGAAATGGTATTGGTACAGGACATTGAGCTATTTTCCCTCTGCGAACATCATCTATTACCCATCATTGGCAAATGTCATGTAGCTTACATTCCAAATGGAAAAATAATTGGCCTGTCGAAAATTCCACGTATTGTTGATATGTTTGCCAGACGCCTGCAAGTACAGGAAAATCTAACGAGGCAAATTGCCGAGTGTGTCATGAAAGTAACTGGGGCTTTAGGTGTCGGTGTAGTGGTTGAAGCAGAGCATTTGTGTATGATTGCGCGCGGCGTAGAAAAGAAAAATGTTACGGTAAAAACCTCATCGATGCTTGGAGTGTTTCGTAAATCTGCGGTGACCCGCAATGAATTTTTGAGTTTGCTACCACGATAATCATGAATAACTGCGCACTAATTCTTGAAGATCTTAAGCTGAAATTACATCTTGGTGTCACAGCAGTTGAGCGCCGTAAAAAGCAAGATGTACTTTTACAAATCAAAATTATTTTTGCCAAACCGCCTTTAGCTTGCAAAACCGGGAACCTTTCCGACACAATTTGCTATGATATGCTCATTAAAAAAATCCAAAAATTTTGTGAAAACAAAGAATTTATATTGATTGAAAAACTGGGAACTCAGCTGTTTTTGCTGCTTAAAAAAAACATTCCAAAAAGTTGCAAACTACATTTACGTATCGCCAAACAGCGCCCTCTACCTGAGTTGTCGCGTAGTGTATTCGAGATTAAATAGCACCTCTCAACTGCCCACACGCCGCCATTATTTCTTCGCCGCGCGATTTACGTGTGATTGTGGTAATACCTGCGGCCAATAAAATATCACGAAATGCATCTATCCTCACCATCGGTGATGGCTTATAACTACCACCCGATACGATATTTCCTGGAATTAAATTTACTTTATAGCGGCCATGCGACAGCAATTTCACCAGCTGCTTTGCCTGCTTGTCGCTATCATTAACGCCATCCAACATAATATACTCAATAGTAACTTGACGACGCTGATCTTTAAAATAATTATCGCAGGCCTCCATCAAATCCTTTAGCGGATATTTTTTGTTAATTGGTATTAGCTGATCGCGCAAATCATCAGTTGGGGCATGCAACGAAACAGCAAGCGCCACTTCACTTTGCTCATGCAAAAGCTGCATTTCCGGAACTAAGCCACAAGTACTGATTGTAACTTTATATTTTGACAATCCGTAAGCATTATCGTCGAGCATTAACTTCGTAGCTTTAAGCACATTATCATAATTTAAAAGCGGCTCGCCCATTCCCATAAACACAACATTAGTAATAACATGCGTGCGAGTTGTTTGATCTGGAGACAATTTCCGCACTGCCAACCATAACTGTCCAATAATTTCTGCCAATATCAAATTACGCTTGAAACCAAGTTTACCAGTAGCACAAAAACTACAACCTAAGGGACAGCCAACCTGTGAAGACACACATAAAGTACCTCTCGTTCCATCTGGTATAAAAACAGTTTCAATAAAATTGTCATCTTCAAGTTTCAAGAGCCACTTGCGCGTACCATCGCTTGCTATTTGTTCTTTGGCTATTTCCGGTAGTCCGATTTCGCAATTTTCGGATAAATATTGACGTAAAGACAAACTCAAATTAGTCATTTTGGCAAAATCAATCATGCCAAGTTGATGGATCCACTTGATCGTTTGGATGCTGCGAAATGGCTTGTCACCTAACTTAAGAAAAAACTCTCCAAGCTCATCACAAGTAAAATTTAGCAGATTGATTTTTGGCATGATCTATCGCGAATAAATTTCTTCTGGTCGGAAAAAGAAGACGATTTCTTGTCTGGCAGTTTCAGGAGCATCCGAACCATGCACAGCGTTCGCATCAATTGACGCTGCAAAATCGGCACGAATTGTCCCAGCCGCAGCATTTTTTGGATCAGTCGCTCCCATAATTTCGCGGTTTTTAGCAATAGCGTTTTCCCCTTCTAAAACTTGAATCATTACTGGACCACAAGTCATAAACTTAACCAGATCCTGATAAAATGGCCGTTCTTTGTGCACCGCATAAAAACCTTCGGCCTGCGCGCGTGTTAAATGCACCATTTTTGCCGCTACAATTCTTAAGCCCTGTTTTTCAAATCGCGTAATAATTTCACCAACAACATTTTTTGCTACCGCATCTGGTTTGATAATAGATAAAGTTCTTTCAACTGTCACAAAACACCCCCAAATTTAAAGATTAATTAAAAATTTTACATGTTTTTAAATGTAACCATGGAATCATAGAAAATCTTTTGCTATCAGCAGCAACGCTTAAAGGTTTCTTTGGCATTATCGAATTAAGAGCATTGCCAATTACCACCTGATCATCATCTGTTTTAATAAGCATTTCTTTCTTTTCCAATTCAACAAAAACATTCTCTGTGTACTTAAATAGTGATGACCCACTGATAAATGTATTACCTAACGTATAATTTAATTCCATTTTTTTCACAAAACTAGAGTTTCCATGTTTAGTGATATACAAATCCACACATTCACCAACACTATCGACTTCTTTTGCATCTGAATGACAATAATAATTAACAAAATCATATAACTTATTAAGTTTAAGAGTGCCTGACCCAGGGGTTAATTCCTTAAAAAATAAAGTCTCATAATTCGCCAACACCCACCCCTTTTCATTACCTTTATCCAATAAATAAAACTCTTTTATCCCTGGAGAATTACCATGAACAGTCGACATAGCAGGAACTATAATATTCATTTCTTTTGTTCGCTTATGAGCCTCTAAAAAAATCTTAAATTCTTCCATATGGGAATGTCCAGATAGAATTGCAACTATATTATTCCTATAATCTTTAATAAGGTTATATACTTTATCTTGATATTCTTGTTTTAAATATGGCAAAGCCTTTTCTTCTTTCGGTGCAGTAGAAGTATTTTCTCCACATGGATAGTGGGACACAATAAGCACCGATTCGGACTTGGTTCGAGCTTGTTTAAGCTGATTTTCCAGCCATTCTATTTGCTTATTTGCCAAACTTTCAGATGCGTTATTCTTTGTACTCGCGGATAACATTACAGTATTCAACGCAATTAATCTAAGATCCGGTTTGATATATGCTGAATAATAGCCATCAATTACATATTGCTCAATCAAACACGGATATTCAGACTTTTGACTACTGCAGAAAACACCCGTCGATAAAAAACCGTTCTTCCACCCTGTGCCAGCATTTATTGCAATTTCAAAAGAGCTATGAAAACCACCACTAACATTGCTATCTTCATCATAAAAACCTTTATCAACACCCTTTAAAGAATCATGATTACCGAAAACATAAAATATTGGGATCCCAGGAAATTTGTCGTATACCATCTTGTAAACACTGCTTATATCCCTAAAAATATTTGCTTCAGAAGACTTTTGGTCATCCTTAACACGATTATGGCCAGCCATATCACCAAGAATAAGTATGAATTCTGGCTGGTTTTTTTTGTCAAAATCAAAAGTTTTATGTTTTATATCTTCCTGAATTATATCCAACATGTTTTCAAAGATTGGTAAATCAGCATCATTCTCTTTAGTTCTATCTTTTGGTTCAATTTTCATAGAATACGCATTTTTTTCAGTATTTACGTGCATATCTGCAAGAACTAAAAATTCTACATGACCATCATCAGCGTAGCAACTCGGCATGAACCCCAAAAACAAGATAAAAAATAGCACAAATCCGTACGACTTTTTGATCATAAAAATTCCTCCATAAAAAAACACTACGTCCGGCAACAGTATAACCTGAGAATTGTTATTTTTCGATAATAAAAAACAAACACAATTGACGTATGGCCTTAAGTTCATTAGAATCCACTGTCTTTATTTGTTGAAGTGTTGTTTTTGTGGGGCTATAGCTCAGCTGGGAGAGCACTTGCATGGCATGCAAGGGGTCAGCGGTTCGATCCCGCTTAGCTCCACCAATTTGTCCCTATCGTCTAGAGGCCTAGGACATTGCCCTTTCACGGCAGTAACACCGGTTCGAATCCGGTTAGGGACGCCATATTAGAAACAAAACAGCCTCATTTCGAGGCTGTTTTTATAAAAACAATCATTTAATTTAAGAATGCATCTCTCTAGTCGTCGCCTTCCATACTCTTACCAACTGAGCGACCAACAAGACCGCCAACAACAGCTCCACCAGCTGCTCCAGCGATATTAGCTGCAGTGCTGCCACCAATTTGGCTACCTAAAGCAGCTCCAAGCCCCGCACCGCCAAGAGTTCCAACATCTCGACCTTTCATATCAGCACATCCAACCAAACCAAACAACACTACTAAAACAGCTGCAAGTTTTAAATTACGCATATTATTTCTCCAATAAAGTTAAAAATCATAAAAAAGATTTTCCATATTGCAACGATTCCAAACCCAAATACTGCGCCAAACTCTGCCCAATATCTGCAAAAGTATCGCGCTTACCAATAGAGCCAGGTTTAATTCCAGGACCAAAAACCAAAATCGGAATATATTCACGCGTATGGTCAGTTCCTTTAAAAGTCGGATCGCAACCATGGTCTGCCGTTATTATTGCAACATCTCCCGGTCGCATTAATTTTTCGAAGTCAGGCAGTTTCGCATCAAATTGCTCAAGCGCATGCGCATATCCTGCAACATCGCGACGATGACCGTATTTCATATCAAAATCAACAAAATTCGAAAAAACCAAACTACGATCAGGTGCTGATTTTACCGCATCACAAACTGCGGCAAAAATTTCATCATGGCCGTGTGCATCAACATGCTTACTAATGCCACGATGCGCAAAAATATCAGCAATTTTTCCAATGGCAATTGTGGTGCCACCTGCAGCTACTAGCTTATCGAGTAATGTTAAAGCTGGCGGCGGTACCGAAAAATCGCGTCTGTGTTCGGTGCGATAATAATTGCCCGTTGTTCCAAGAAATGGTCTCGCGATAATTCTGCCTATTTTATATGGCTTAACCAACCCATAAGCTATTTTACAAATTTCATATAGGCGCTCCAAACCAAAAGCTTCTTCATGTGCAGCAATTTGTAAAACACTATCAGCCGAAGTATAACAAATCGGCTTACCGGTTTTTACGTGCTCATCTCCCAGTTGTTTTATAATTTCAGTTCCTGAAGAATGGCAATTACCCAAAATACCAGGAAGCTTAGCCTCTTTGATAAAAGTGCTGATTAGCTCTTCTGGGAAACTTGGATAAGTAGGCGAAAAATATCCCCACTCAAACAATACTGGCACTCCAGTAATTTCCCAGTGACCACTTGGAGTATCTTTACCAAAACTTATTTCTTTAGCCGAGCCATATAGTCCAGTTGGCGTGCTATTGGTTTCTAGGGATGCCGCAACACTTAATCCTAAGCGCTCTAAATTCGGGATTTCGAGCGGTCCCTGCCGTAAATCCTTTACATTAGCCTTTCCATGCAAACAATATTCTTTGATATGCAAAAAAGTATTGGCGCCTTCATCTCCAAATTTTTTTGCATCTGGAAGCGCACCAACACCAAATGAATCCATTAATAAAATAAAGGCTCGCACCATGTTCTATCCTTTTTGCTATAGGTATACCGAGGGTCGGAATCGAACCGACACGGAGTTGCCCCCACCAGATTTTGAGTCTGGCGCGTCTACCAATTCCGCCACCCCGGCATCTACTGTAAACATCAACGGTGATATTTAAACAAAAAAACTTCTATCACACAAGATAAGAATGCAAGTATTGAACAGCGGGCTAAAAAAATATATCATGTCACTCAGATAACCTGGCTCCAAATCATCACTTCTTCTATCAAATTCACAGGAGGTGTCACCATGTACGCTTATATAAAAAAATACCAAATCTTACCTATTTTTCCTATATTGCTGCTACTGGCATTTATCACTTGTGCTCACGGATGCGAACATAAACTCTTTATTGAAGACAAAACGTTATCTGACACAAAAATAGCTATCAGCCGTGACCGCGTAATTGCTAGTGTTTTTATTAGAAACAACGATGGCAGCAGAATCTATTTGCGAACACTTTTGATAACCCAACAAAATCCTTTAATTCTACCTTTCGGCATTGGAGCATATCTACAATGGGATGGCAACATTGCAATTGTAACCACAACTATACCTGTGGATGGATATACAATGCCAACTGTTACAAATATCACTGCAAGTCAAACAAATAATCCTGAGCGTATCGACAACCCAGAAGAACTCCGCCTTGCTATATTCTGTCGTGATCATGCAATAAGAAGAATGATGCGAATCGATGTTATAACTAATGTAAATTACGAACTATTTGAACGCCTGCTTAGGGATTTTGTAGGGTTAGGATTCCGTCCTCCTATACGAATAGATGCAGACCATATAACACCTGATGGCACACAAATAACCTTAAGGCCAATCACTGATTTCATTACACCTCCAGAAAACCATAGAGATACTCCCAGATTACGACCAACGCAAGAAAACGACTGGGATCTTACAGGAAATTACCGTTATATTATGCCAGCAGTAGGAGGAAGAAACCTTAGTGTTATCCCTCCATACGTGATAGTCAATATTTACTGTATAAATCCAGAACAACCAGAAGTACCTCTTGAGCTATTGGGAAGATTTATACTGACCCCAGGAGAAATCTTACCTAGTTTTCCTGGTCTATATGCACATATAATTCCCGTTGGCTACGAAAATCCAAGTAATCTGAGACTTAGGTGCATATTACCTCCTTATCACGCCACTCCAAATTTTTACCCACCAGTCAATCGTAGCGAAATTTTAAACGGCATTAGAGAAATGCACGGAATCACAACTCAACATGGCGAAAATTGGAGGATGTATGGGCATGTACTTGCTACTCTTGAAAGAATTAGGCCTCAATTTTTTCTAGAAGCTTTCCCACCGCAACCCGAAAATCTCGCACCGCAACCAAACACTGTAGCAGTGGAAACAGAAGTAAATACTACTACCTCCGCCACAACCACAACCGGTAAAATATGGGTGTGGGTAGCATGGGGTTTGAGTTCCGTCCTTCCTACTACAGATCCAGATCCTTTATGATTAACCAAAAATAATGGCGATCATGTGATCGCCATTAAATTAGATAACGCCGGCTAAAACTTATATTTATCTTTTAGCTAGCTGATGAATAGTAATTTCAACGCGACGATTTTTTGCTTGTCCTTCTTTCGTTGCATTATTTGCAATCGGATAACGCGCACCATAACCAACCGCCATCACACGATTTTGGTCAATTTTTTGTGCAATCAAATAATCAGCAACGGATCGAGCACGCGATTCTGACAATTCTTGATTGTGCATCGCATTACCGGTGCTTGAAGCAAAACCAGCAACTTTAATAGTAGAGTTATCAAATTTCTTCAAAACAATCGCTACGGAATTTAACGTATTATAAAAATTAGCTCTGATATCCGAACGATCATTCTCAAAAGTTATATCACCTGGCATAATCAAACGAATGTCTTTGCCAACTCGCGCAATTTGAACACCAGTACCTTGCAATTGCGCTCGCAACTCATCATTTTGGCGATCCATATAATTACCAGTAACGCCACCAAGCACAGCTCCAATACCAGCGCCTATTAAAGCACTTTCAGCATTATGACCTATTAACCCTCCAACTAAAGCGCCGCCTACAGCTCCAGCACCTGTACCAATGGAAGTATCGCTAATCTCTTTTTCTCCGGTATAAGGGTTGAGAGTAGTACAACCACTCAACATTCCGACCAACAATAAACTAAAAACCAATGCAATTTTACGTAACTTCATATCCACCTCATAATTTTAAAATAATTTCAAATAGTAACTTATTGTAGCAAAATATAATATAGCTAATCAATCATTGTTAATCAATCATAAATCATAAACTTGATGGTATTAGAATAAGCCCGGGAATTTACTACGTATAGGATAAGTATCAAAAATAAGTTCTAACTTTTTTATTTTCCCCTTACTGCATTCAACAATCGCTATACAGTTAAAAACCACTACAATTCCTTTTTCTTTATACTCTTTCATTTGTACATATGCAGCACAAGCGTTACCAAACAACGACTGTGAAAATATATTAATTATCTTTGCCTTGGCTTGTAGATTATCTGCATAAAAATTTTTTAAAAACCCAAGCGCTGTAAATTTTCCGCCTGGAGCCATAACCACAGCTCCTTTTGCAAACAACTGCTTTGAAGTTTTAAGATCGCCATTTGTTAATTCGCGGATAAATGACTTGATAATTTCTGTTGGTTCTACAACTGCTGTATTACCATTTGTAACAATTTTGCGTAATTTCACATCCACCTCGTAATTTTAAAATGCGGCTCATTGTAACAAAATATACTATGGTTTAACAATCAATAAACATGATACAATCGTCTGCGTTATGACAGATAATCAGGTTTTAAACAAAATTCACGTAGAATCATTAAGCCACGATGGGCGTGGCGTTGCACATATCAATGGCAAAACTATATTTTTAGAAAATGCTCTTCCCGATGAAGAAGTGAGTTTTGTTTATACCCGCCGCCATAATAACTTTGATGAAGCAAAGGTTATTGAGATTTTACAGCCCTCACCTGATCGTGTTGTTCCAGAGTGCCCACATTTTAATGTTTGCGGCGGTTGTAGTTTGCAACATCTTAATCACACCAAACAAATTTTCTACAAAACAAAAACATTCCAAGAACAAATGAAACATTTTGGCAACTTGGACACCATAAATATCTTGCCTCCAATCACTGGACCAATTTGGAATTACCGTAGTCGAGCCCGACTTTCGGTAAAATATGTTTTAAAAAAACAAAAAGTGCTTGTTGGTTTTCATGAAAAAAATGGCAGATATGTCGCTGAAATTACCCAATGTCCAATTTTACACGTAGCGGTTAGTAAAAAAATTTTAGATCTTAGTGAATTGGTTGCGCAGTTTTCTATTTACAACCAAATTCCACAAATTGAAATAGCCTGCGGCGACACCGTTACTACGCTTTTGTTTCGGCATTTGCAAAAATTTTCCTACAGCGACATTGAGCTTTTACAAAAATTTGGCTCGGAACATAATTTTCAAATTTATTTACAAGCGGCCGGTTTAGAAACAATTCAACCTCTTGCTACCAATCAAACACCTGTACCACTAAGTTATAAACTACCAGAACAAAATATCGAAATACTTTTTGCGCTGACCGATTTCACCCAAATAAATCAAGCAATAAACCAACAAATGGTCGCTCAAGTGCTTGAATTGATTGATGCACAACCAAATGAAAAAGTTCTCGATCTGTTTTGTGGAATTGGCAATTTTACTTTGCCGCTCGCAACCAAATGTAGTCAGATTGTTGGGGTTGAAGGCAATAAAAATGCGGTCACAAGCGCCAAACAAAATGCCAAGCACAACAACATAAAAAACGCAGAATTTTACTTTGCAGATTTGACCAAAGAATTGTCCGCCCTACCATGGGCACAGCAACAATACGATAAAATCTTGCTCGATCCACCGCGCACTGGCACCCAAGAAATTTGTTCACAAATAAAAAAATTCGGCGCAAAAAAAATAGTTTATGTTTCCTGCAATCATGCAACCCTTGCGCGCGACGCCAAAGAACTAACTAATAACGGTTACAAATTACAAAGCGCACGCATAGTTGATATGTTTCCGCACACAAGTCACATAGAAACCATTGCGGCTTTTTCGCGAAGATAAGAATAAGAAGAGATTATAATATGATAAAAATCATCACAGATATTTTCGGTTATTCGGCTGCTTGTTTAACTACGATTGCTTTTTTACCACAGGTAATCAAAACCATACGTTTGAAAAAAACGGATGAAATTTCTCTTGTAATGTATATTTTATTTTGCGCTGGATTGCTGTGTTGGTTGATTTATGGAGTATTAATTAGCAACATACCATTGATTATAGCCAATGGTATTACGTTGTTTTTAGCCACAATAATTCTTTTTTTGAAGATCAAATGTGGATAATGCCAGTTAAAAAATAATACCTGATACTGTATTTACATTAGAAGACAAAAGTACTATTTTTACTTACAGAAACACAATGACAAAAGTGGGAAAATAAATTTTTCTACGATTTTAACCTGAAAATTTAAGGTAATAATATGAAAGAATACTTGCTATCCATTGCGTTAATCACAACCATCCTTTGCTTATCTTCTCCATTATTTGCTAGTCAGACAAAAACCGTAATGGTTTTGTCTGGTGATATAGGCGGAACTAATGCGAGGCTACGGCTTTCCCAGTTAAAAAATGGGGAGAAATCTGTTTTGGCTAATGAAACATATAAAGTGGCTGAACATGATAACGTGGTTGAGGTTATTCGTCTCTTTCTTTCAAAATCAAATTGTGATGTTACTATAATTAAAAGCATGTGTTTTGCCGTGGCTGGACCAATAAAAAATAACACGGTAAAACTTACTAATTCGAAATGGTTCATTGATGCAGAACAACTAAAAGCCGATTTAAAAACCCCTAACATCAAATTAATTAATGATTTTGAAGCAATCGGCTATGGAATTGAAACTTTAACCGACAAAGATTTATTCCTTTTACAAAAAGGAGTTCCTGAGAAGGATAGTGTAAGAGCATTTCTAGGTGCTGGTACTGGTTTGGGAGTAGGCTTCGCCACTTTTGATGGTTCCCAATATGTTGTGCATCCAACTGAGGGCGGACATACCAGTTTTGCTCCTACCGATGACATCCAAATAGATATCTTAAAGTACATGCACAAAAAATATAATATCGACATTTCTACCGAACGCTTACTCAGCGGTCCTGGAATAGAGGATATGTATCATTATTTCCGCGATGTTAATCCACTTAATTATAAAGAAAACGAACAATTAAAAAAATCTCTTGCTAGTAATGATAAGGAAGCTGGTAAACAAATAACAGATTTTGCGCTAGAACATCCTGATGATCCAATATCAATAAAAACTCTGGAAACGTTTGCAAATATTTATGGTGCAAAATCGGGCGATCTTGCTTTTACTCTATTGCCACGCGGTGGTTTATACGTTATAGGTAGTATTGCAACAAAAATTCTAACCAAATCGCCATTTAACAAAAATTTTATGCTCGCATTTGGCAATAAAGACAAAGTATCTTATGTACTAAAAGACATACCTGTTTGGGTAGTATTGAATACCGAAGTCGGATTGCAAGGTGCGGAAAATTATGCTTTCAAATCAACCTCAGCGCCGATTAATACGGTTTATTCTTGTAACGAGTAAAGGGAAAGTATGGACGTACAATTTTAATGTTAAGAACTGACGTTTAAAAACATGGAGGGCATTATTGATGGCACCATTATTCCAATTTTTTTCTGTTAATTTTCCACCCAAACTAAATTTGCCAATTGAACAACAACGCAAAATGTGGCTGGTTAATTTTCTTAAAGCGTTTGCTGTTGTACTCGTTGCTTATATGGCAATGTATCTGATTCGTAACAATTTCAAAGCTAGCTCAGGCATGCTAAAAGACCAGCTAGGATTTACTACCACTCAGCTAGGACAAATCGGACTCGCATTTTCAATCACTTATGGCATAGGCAAAACTCTCTTAGGTTATTTCGCAGATGGAAAAAATTCGAAACGCCTGATCTCAGGCTTGTTGATTTTAGCTGCAATAACCGTCTTAATTATGGGAATTATGCTATCAATTAAGCACTGTACTATGGGGTTTTTACTGTTGCTGTGGGGATTAAACGGCTTATTTCAATCTACTGGTGGGCCAATTAGTTATGCCACTATCACAAAATGGACCCCGCGATCACAGCGTGGAAGATGGTTAGGCGCATGGAATACATCCCACAATGTTGGAGGTGCAATTGCTGGCATTATAGCATTATGGGGCGCTAATCTGTTATTTGCGGGACATGTTTGTGGAATGTTCATTTTTCCGGCATTTCTAGCTTTAGGAATAGGAATTATAACTTTATTTATTGGCAATGATTCTCCAGAAGAACTGGGAATGGAACGCTCTGAAGTTTTATTTAATGAAGTAATTAACCAGGATGATATCGCTGCCGTCAAACTCAGTAAATGGAAAACATTTACCACCTATATTCTGTTTAACAAATGGATATGGTTGCTATGTGTTGCCAATGTTTTTGTATATGTAATACGGATAGGTGTTGATAACTGGGCACCGTTATACACCAAAGAGATGTTTAATTTCACTCCAGCTCAACAGGTAAATACAATTTTCTATTTTGAAATGGGGGCTCTGATTGCATCTTTAACTTGGGGATACGTTTCAGATTTAATGGGAGGGAGACCAGCCACAGTTGCATTGTTCTGTTTTTTAATTACTTTTGTTGCAATATTAGGTTATCACCATAGCAGCACTCCTCTCGCCATCAACTCGTTCCTTGTTTGTTTAGGAGCCCTAATTTTTGGCCCACAACTATTGATTAACGTATCAACTATTGGTTTTGTCCCCAAAAAAGCCGTTGCAGTTACTAGTGGGACTACAGGAACCTTTGGCTATCTTTTTGGCGATTCCATGGCCAAAATTGGACTTGCAGTTATCGCTGATCCAAAATCTATGGGATTAACAATTTTTGGTCATACACTACACGGCTGGAATGACACCTTTGAAGTACTTTATTTTGCTATCGCTTGCGGAGTAATCTTACTAGGAATTGTTGCGTATGGTGAAGAAAAGAGACTCAGAAAATTAGCACACCTACGCTAAAGCTTAATCCCCTTCTAAACCATGAATCGGCTTTACAGAATTCCAACGCCTACAGCTTGGACATTGCCAATACAATTGCTTGCCGGAAAATCCACAATGCACACAACGATAAATTGGCTTGTGTTCTAAAAGTTTATCAATAAATTCTTTGAGGAGCGACAATTTATTCTTGGTATTGGAATCAACATTGTTGATACATAAACTCAACATACGCTCCAAACCACGCATCGAAAGACAACGGTGAATTTGATTTGCAAGGTATTCGCTTGCAGCCATATCCCCTTGCTTATCACGAATATAATCTGCCATAGCAAGAATAAAATAAGTCCGTGGATTTTTAGCGATACGCTCAGTTAAATAACAAACAAACTCTTCCTCAAAGTTTGTTTTTTTATAACAATCCGCCAAAAGAGCAATAACTTCAGATATATATTCAGCATCTTGCTCATGCACACGGCGAAAAGCATGAATCGCTGATTTATAGTCACCCGCTTCGACAAAAAGTTTTCCTAAAATAATACTGGCGCGGGCACAATGTTTATCGTAATGCAATGCCTCTTCTAGATACTCATGTGCTTGCTGATTTCTATGATCACTACGAGATTGCTCTGCTAATTCACAATAATAATGGGCAATGGCATTATCTACATTTGTCTTACTAAAACTTGCTAATTTTTTTGCCGTAGCAACTGCTTGTTGCCAATCTTTTTGTTGTTGATAGATATTAATCAAGCTATTTAAACTACTAACAACATCTCCATCAAGTTCAATTAATTCCAAAAACAAACGCTCCGCACGATCTAATACTCCTGCCTTTAGATAATCCTGAGCCAACTCAAACAACGCCTGGCTCCGTTGTTTACGAACCAATTGCGGACGGGCTATTAGATTTTGATGAACTCTGATCGCACGATCCACTTCGCCACGACGTCTAAATAAACTACCCAAAGCCAAGTGGGTTTCAACGGTATCAGTATTTACTTCAAGCATTTTAATAAACACATCAACAGCTTTGTCTGGCTGTTCGTTAATCAAATAATTTAAACCCAAAAAATAATCATGCTGAATTATAGGAGAGTTAGTTTCAGTAGATTTTTTGTTACGATAACCGGAATACCATCCACAAACAGCAGCAACAGGAAGAAGTAACAACAGAAACTGGTACATATCACTCGCCCTTAATGGGGATTGAGCGCAAGTTTTTAACTTCTTTTTCAACAACCTTTAAGTGCGATTTCAGCAGAAAATTATCTTTTTTGATCTTTATCCAAGAAAATATAGACGCAAACAAACCAAGAAAAATTCCCGCACCAAAAGCAAAAACCAACAACAAGGAGAGCGTAATTGTTTTTGCACCTAGGTAATAATTAAAAACAACTGGGGTTGAATTTAAAGCAGCAAATGTTAAGCCAATTAACATTATAATCAATAAAATCAGATATGAAAATATGCGCATAGATTAACTCCATTGCAAAACCATTTATACGCCCTAGGCCCAAGTCCATTAAAATAATGCTTTACAATACACAGCAACCCGAAGAGCTAAATATCTATTAGCCCAGCCTAAGACCCGCGCTGTTTGCGGGTCGCAGGGCTGGGTAGGGCGTAACAAACCCCACCTATCATAATTATTCAGCTGTATGTTGAATATGCTCTTTGAGTAAATCACCTAATTGAGTATTGGCTGGTGCGTCAGAACTACCAAGCTCAGGTTGCATTTCTTTGATAGATAAATTAACAACACGGCTCTTTTTATCAACACCAAGTACTCTGGCCTCGATGTTGTCGCCTTCTTTTAGTAATTCAGAAGCATCTTTGACTTTTTCGCGACTAACATCTGCAGCTTTAACTTTACCGGAAATACCATTTCCTAAATCAACTGTTGCAGATTTGGCATTAACTTCGGTAACCACACCACTAACCATACTTCCCTTCGGATACTGATTTAAATAATCAGTATATATATCACTCTCTAATTGTTTAATCCCAAGTGAAATTCGCTCGCGCTCAGCATCAATGGCCAAAATAACAGCTTCAATATCTTGTCCTTTTTTGTAGTCACGAATAGCTTTTTCACCAGACTCAGTCCAAGAAATATCGGAAAGATGTACTAAACCATCAATATCGCCCTCTAACCCAACAAAAATTCCAAAATCGGTAATTGATTTGATTTTACCACTTACTTTTTCATCTTTGTTGTGTACATTGGCATATTCTTTCCATGGGTTTAATTTACATTGTTTCATACCTAAAGAAATACGACGACGATCTCCGTCAATTTCTAACACTTTAACTTCAGCTTCCTGACCTTGAGTTACAACTTTGGCAGGATGGATATTTTTGTTGGTCCAATCAATTTCAGACATATGAACCAGACCTTCAATCCCTGGCTCAATTTCAACAAAACAACCATAATCGGTAATATTAGTGATACGTCCAAATAATCTTGTACCAATTGGATAACGCCGATTAATATCACGCCATGGATCATCTGCTAATTGTTTTAAGCCCAACGAAACACGATTCTTATCGCGATCATATTTCAAAACTTTAACTTTAATTTCATCACCAATTTTTAATATTTCATTTGGATGACGAATGCGTTTCCACGACATATCAGTAATGTGCAACAAACCATCAACACCACCAAGATCAATAAACGCACCATAATCCGTGAGGTTTTTAACCACTCCAGTAATAATCGAACCCTCTTCTAAACTATTCAACAATGCATCACGCTCCGGTGTACTTTCAGCTATCAATGCCGCGCGACGTGACACTACAATGTTATTTTCTTTTTTATCGACTTTAATAATTTTGAATTCAAGTTCTTTTCCCTCAATGTATGAAGTATCACGCACTGGCTTTATATCGACTAATGAACCAGGTAAAAAAGAACGAATTTTATTAATTTCTACTGTAAAACCACCGCGAACACGCTCGGTAACAATTCCCTTTACCGTCTCGCCGTTTACAAAAGCATTTTCTAATGCCTGCCATGACTCAATACGCTTAGCTTTATCACGAGAAAAAGTAGTCTTACCAGTACCATTTTCAAAGGCTTCTAAAACCACATCAACAGTATCACCAACAGCAACTTCTAATTCATTGTTTTGGTTGCGGAATTCGCCAATTGGTACATATGATTCTGATTTAGATCCTATAGCATATACAACTACGAAATCTGGGGTAATATCAATAACCTCAGCTTTTCTAATAGCCCCACATTGAAAATCTACGCTTTGTATACTTTCAGCAAATAGTTCCGCAAAATTTTCTGTCATATTAATTCTCTAAAATCCACCATGCCCCAAGTAACATATATTTAAGTTATTAAATGCACGTTTTTGAACCTGAATATGCAACGTGCGCCAAAATTAACCGCACTACTTCATCAATACTCAACTTGGTAGTATCAATTATCAATGCAGCCGAATCTGGTTTTGAAGGTGAAACAGCGCGATTCTCATCGCGAATATCACGCTCCTTTAGACCCTGCAAAACCGCGTAGAGGGTAGCATTTATACCACTGCCTTGCAACTGCAAAAGACGTCTTTTTGCTCTTTCTTCAGCACTTGCAGTCAGAAATATTTTGAACTGCGCGCTTGGAAATACTACAGTTCCCATATCACGTCCATCTGCAACTAACCCTGGTAATTTACTAAAACTTCTTAAGAATGGAGTAAGAGCAGCGCGAACTTCAGCAATTGCTGCAATTTTTGAGGCTAAAGAACTATATTCCTCGCTACGAATAGCAGTCGTTATATCTTTCTGTTCAAAAAATATTTTTTGAGGTTGCCCTGGTTGGTCAATAAACTTAGCTTGCAAATTATTTGCCGCATTTACTATCGCAAAAAGATCAGATAATTGAATGTTTTTTTTAGTGATTATTAAGGCAATCACACGATAAACAGCACCGCTATCTAAAAAATGCCATCCCAATTTTTCGGCAAGAAGTTTGCTAATGGTTCCTTTTCCAGAACCGCTTGGACCATCGATGGTGATTATGGGGATATTATCTGTCATCGTATAAATTACTACGCCCCTTCACAGGGCTAAAATTTTGGTGGGCATTCTCCCAAACACTGAAAGTGTGACGGGAACCCCAAGAAGAATGCCCCAAAAATTTCAAGCCCTGAAAGGGCGTGATACGTTAATCATCTATTTCTTCTTTTTCCTCTACCTTCTGCACTCCAACCAAATTCTCACCTTCACCAAGATTAATCAAACGCACCCCTTGGGTATTTCTGCCAATAATTGAAATTTCGTCAACACGCGTTCGCACCAGTGTTCCCTGGTTGCTAATCAACATAATTTCATCAGTATCTTCAACTTGGATAGCACCAACCGCACGACCGTTACGCTCGCTAATCTGAATAGCGATAACCCCTTGCGCACCACGATTGACGGCAGAAAAATCAGAAATAGCAGTGCGTTTACCATAGCCATTTTCGGTAGCAGTTAAGATTGCCCCTCGCAAATTAGCGATAATAAGAGAAATAATTTTTTGGTCATTCTTCAGACGCATGCCACGCACCCCTCGCGCAGTACGACCCATTGGCCGAACTTGATCTTCAGCAAATCTAACTGCTTTACCAGCATCACTAAACAACATGATTTCCTGTTTACCATCCGTTAAAGCTACGTTTACTAAATTATCATCTTGTTGTAAATCAACAGCAATAATTCCATTGGAACGTGGATTAGAAAACTGCTCAAGCGTCACTTTTTTTACAACACCTTTAGCCGTAACCATAAAAAGATAGTGGTCGGCTAAATATTCACGAATTGGTAAAATAGTATTAATGCGTTCGTCTTTTTCCAGGGGCAATAAATTAACCAAAGGTTTGCCACGAGAAGTTCTATTGCCTTGTGGTAATAAATAAACTTTGAGCCAATAAACCTTTCCTTTATTCGAAAAACATAAAATCGTGTCATGGGTATTGGCAATAAACAATCGCTCAACAAAATCTTCTTCTTTAACTTTTGTAGCAGTCTTCCCTTTGCCACCACGATGTTGCGCTTGATAATCAGCAACTGCCTGAATTTTGGCATAGCCTTCGTGCGAGAGCGTAACCACTACGTCTTCAGGTGTGACCAAATCTTCATGGGTTAGATCTTCTTGGGTATTAATAATTTCAGTGCGTCGTTTATCAGCAAACAATTCCTTCATTTCTAAAAGTTCTTTGCGAATAACTTCAAGCAACAAATTCGGTGAGGCCAAAATATCAAGCAGTTGTTTAATACCATCAAGCAACCCTTTGTATTCAGAAAATATTTTATCTTGTTCCAATCCAGTCAAACGATGTAAACGTAAATCTAAAATCGCCTGAGCTTGGGTCTCTGACAAACGATATTCAGCATTTCTAGTTATGCCGAATTCTTTACCGAGATCATCGGGGCGAGAAATTTCAGCGCCAACTTGCTCAAGCATTGTTTTGACAAAACCAGTTTGCCACGTTCGATCTAATAATTCCTGCTTTGCAATTACTGGGCTTTTTGATTTCTTAATTAAAGCAATCATTTCATCTATATTAGCAAGCGCTATACTCAGCCCCTCTAAAATATGGGCTTTTTTGCGCGCCTGTTTTAATTCAAACACACAGCGTCGAACAACTACTTCGCGTCGATGTTTTAAAAAAGCCTCAAGCAACTGCTTTAAATTCAGAGTTTTTGGTTGTCCATTGTCAAGCGCAACTATATTAATACCAAAAGTAACCTGCATTTGCGTATTTATAAACAAGTTATTCAAAATCACTTCTGCTATTTCACCACGCCGCAACTCAATCACCACTCGCATCCCATCTTTGTCAGACTCATCACGAACTGCAGTAATTCCTTCTATTTTTTTCTCTTTGACTAACTCAGCAATACGCTCAAGCAAACTAGCTTTGTTAACTTGATATGGTAGCTCATCAATAATAATGGCTTGTTTATGGCTGGTTTCATCACTCTCAATAGTAATCTTGGAACGAACACGAATTTTTCCACGACCGGTGCGATAAGCCGCTTCTATTCCAGCCCTACCGTTAATAATACCAGCAGTTGGAAAATCTGGTCCGGGAATAATTTTGATAAGATCGTATAATTCAATTTCTGGATTATCGATAAGCGCAAAACAAGCATCAATAACTTCCCCTAAATTATGGGGCGGAATATTAGTCGCCATACCAACGGCTATGCCAGAGGATCCGTTTATCAAAAGATTGGGTAGGCGTGTTGGTAAAACTTCAGGGGCAAACTCAGTGCCGTCGTAATTCGGCGCAAAATCTACAGTCTCTTTATCAAGATCAATCAATAAAAAATGCGCTATTTTCGCTAATCTAATTTCGGTGTAACGCATTGCTGCTGCTGAATCACCATCAACTGAACCGAAGTTTCCTTGACCATCAACTAATGGATAGCGCAATGAAAATGGTTGCGCCATACGAACAATTGTATCGTAAACAGCGCTATCACCATGAGGATGATATTTACCAATTACATCACCAACAATACGCGCGGATTTTTTATATGGTTTGTTATATTCATTACCAAGTTCACGCATCGCATACAAAACGCGACGATGCACAGGTTTCAAACCATCACGAACATCTGGTAAAGCTCTACTTACAATGACACTCATCGCATAGTCAAGGTAAGATCGCTTTAATTCGTCTTCAATATAAACAGGTGTTATTTCTTTTGCTGGCAGAGTCATATTTTTATATTAAAATCAAAAAGTTATAAATTAATCAGTGTCCTGTATTCTAACAGAAAATTCTGTCTAAATCTATACGGCTAATACGAAGTTTTAAGTGAGAATTGCCAAGCGCATCTATTTCTTCGGATAAAACTGCATTGCTTTGATATAATGCGGCACGAATTTGCCCCGCATGCGGCAGCAAACAAATTTCGATTTCTTCGAGTCCAGGAGATACGATTTTTTTGATGGCATTTATTAATAAATCTATGCCTTTACCGCTAACCGATGATAGCCATGCACGGACCGGAAAATTATTTACGTCTACATCAACTCGTGGCGCAAATTCTTCAAGCAAATCGATTTTATTTAAAACTTGCAGCTGCGGAACTTGGGAAGCGCCAATCTCTTCAAGCGTTTTATTAACCACTTCGACTTTTTCATCTCTTCGGGGATCACTTGCATCAATTACATGCAACAATAAATCAGCTCCCCTAACCTCTTCCAGGGTCGCATGAAAAGCTTTAATTAATTCATGCGGCAAATCACGAATAAACCCAACCGTATCAGCAATAATTACAGCACCAAAACCCAGCAAGTCAATACGCCGCAAAGTTGGATCTAAAGTCGCAAATAATTTATCTGCCACATAAATTTTTTCAGATGTTAATGAATTAAATAAAGTTGATTTTCCAGCGTTGGTATAACCAACTAAAGCAATAGTTGGTACAAGAGCGCGCGTGCGTGCGCGTCGATTTTGCAAACGTTGTTTGGCCAATTTTGCCAAACGCTGTTTGAGATTAGCAACCTTTTGCCGCAAGATACGCCTATCTGTTTCTAATTGCGTTTCCCCTGGTCCACCGCGCAAACCAATACCACCGCGCTGCCTTTCTAAATGGGTCCAACCACGTACCAAACGCGTGGCTAAATGCTCAAGTTGTGCGAGCTCAACTTGTAACTTACCCTCAAAGCTTCGCGCTCGCTTTGCAAATATATCTAAAATTAAATTGGTACGATCTAAAACCCGACACTGCAGAAATTTTTCTAAATTACGTTCTTGTGCGGGCGAAAGAGAATTATTGAAAATAATAAGATCTGGCTTCTGGGCTAAAACACATACGCGAACTTCTTCTGCTTTACCGCTCCCAATAAAATATTTAGAATCCGGCTCTTCACGTCTGCAAGTAACAAGATCAACAATAACCATACCGGCAGAAATTGCCAGCTCTTCGAATTCTTTTAAGTCTTGATTGAGCCCAACAGATTTTACAAAATCCACATGGACCAAAATAACTTTTTCTTGATTTTGTAACAAAACTCTAATTCCTTATAACATACAGTAGCCCACAGGGATAAGTATTATTAGCCCAGTCTAAACCAAGCGCTGTTTTCGAGGTGCTGGGCTGGGTTCCAACGCAAAATCAATTTGCCAACCTCAACATCAAGCTATGGAATTCAACCAAAATCTGCACTAGAAGTCAACCTTCTGCTATGCTACGATAAACATATTCGGAGATGATATATGAACGATAAAAAAGAAAGAAAACCCCAGGCGCCTGCTACACTAAGCCAATGCAAAATCAATTTTCCGATCGTCAAGATCAACTCTCGTTACCAATACCTTAACCGGATCTCCGAGACGATAAACCACACCACTCCGTTTACCAACAAGACGATGCTCGGGCGCATCAAAATTATAATAATCATTTTTGAGTGAAGTAACATGAACCAGCCCTTCAACAAAAATGTCTTTTAGTTCGACAAAAACACCGAAATTGGTTACACCGGATATAATTCCAGCAAAAGTTTTTCCAATTTTATCACGCATAAATTCACATTTTAACCAGGCAGTAACATCACGAGTTGCATCATCAGCACGACGCTCGGTTTGCGAAGAATGATCACCAAGATTATGCATAACAGCTTGGGTATAAACATAATCTTTAACTTTGCCGCCACGAAGTAAATAGCGAATGGCACGATGATTAATTAAATCAGGATAACGTCTGATTGGAGAAGTAAAATGCGCATATGCCTCATAAGCCAAACTGAAATGTCCGATATTTTCTGGGGTATAAATTGCCTGACGCAACGAACGAAGCAAAACAGTTTGCACCAAATGTTCATCAGGACGACCAATAATTTTCTGTAATAAATTAGCATAGTTAATTGACTTGGGCTTATTGCCTCCTTTAAGCTCTAAACCTAATCCCCCAAGAAAACCGCGCAAATCTAATAGCTTTTCCGGACTTGGCCCCTCATGCACGCGATATAACGCTGGGATTTTTCCGTGTAACAAAAACAATGAAGCACAAGCATTGGCAACAAGCATGCATTCTTCAATAATACCGTGCACATAATTATGCTCGACCGGTACAATTCGCTGAATTTTGCGGTCTTTAGAAAAAATAATTTTGGTTTCAATTCTAGAAAAATCCATGGCGCCACGAGCTTTGCGCTGTTTTAATAAAGCATGATACAAACACTGTAATTCTTGCAAATACGGTAACAACACTGATGGTTTTTTTGCTTTCTTTTCAAGCTGAGCAAACACTTCGTCGTAAGTAAGTCGAGCATGCGATTTGATAATAGCATCATAAAACCGATAACGTTCAACCTCTCCGTTTTCTGTAATCAGCATTTCACATACCATCGCCAAACGTTCAACATTAGACTTTAAAGAACAAAGATCATTCGATAAAACTTCGGGCAACATAGGAATAACATGCTCAGGAAAATAGACTGAATTGCCGCGATTTAAAGCCTCCTGATCCAGCACACTATCAAACTGCACATAATGACTAACATCAGCAATTGCTACATATAAAATCCAACCGCCTTTTGCCTGACGTTTGCAATAAACAGCATCATCAAAATCTTTGGCATCTTCTCCATCAATAGTAACAAAAGGTAAATGCTGCAATTCCTGACGTCCATTTTTTGCCCCATCGCCAACCACAGTTCCAATAGCATCACATTCAGAAAACGCCTCATCTGGCCAAACAAAGGGCAAACCATGCGCTCGAATGGCAACTTCAATTTCCATTCCTGGCGCCATATGTTCACCCAAAACTTCAACAATTCTGCCGGTAGCACTGCTACGTTCAGTCGGATAACTAATAATTTCACTAATTACAATTTGCCCTTCTTGCGCATTTGCTTCTTTACCATTAGGAATAATAATTTCTTGCGTAACGTTTTTATTGGAAGGAACAACAAATGCTACGCCTTTTTCTTCAAGATAACGCCCAACAATCTGAGTAAAACTACGCTCTAAAATCTCAACCACAGTACCTTCGCGTTTCCCACGCTCATGATTGGTAGTAACGCTCACCAAAATACGATCTCCAGGAAAAAGACTGCGCGTCTGTCTTGGATTTAAAAATACATCATCGCTACCATCATCAGGAATTAAAAAACCATAGCCCTCTTTATGACAAACCACATAACCACGCACTAAATCCATCTGATTTACTAACGCATAACTACCTTTACGATTGATCAATAATTGACCATCGCGCAACATCGCATTCAAACGACGACGTAATGCTTCTTGCGATTCTTTGCCTGTCAAATCAAATGCTTTGATTAACTGAGAACGCTTTGCTGGCGTACCCAACTCTTCCAAATATTGAATAATAAATTCTCGACTTGGAATTGGCTTTGCATATTTACTTGCTTCGCGATCAAAGAAAGGATCTACTTTTTCATTTTTCTTAATTGATTCTGTCATATGACAGCCTATATATATTGAAGTTAAAAACTTGGTTTAATTGTAAATCATATAACATGCAAATAGAAGTAAAAGTAACATACCTTTTTCTTAAAAGTTCAGGTATCATTGCGAAAATTTTCTCTACCTATAATAAGGATCTCGTAATGAAAAAATATTGTATGCTATTTTTGTTAATACCACTACTGTGCAGCTGCTCTTACTTGGATTCAAGAAATGCAACTAATCCACCAACTCAGCGAGAGCAACTTTGTTCAGAACTAAAGCGTAATATAATTTTTAATACCGCTTCAACTCCATCTATGGGTGCAGCTTCTCCAACCCAATACGCCGAAATGACGCGCTTGTATAACAAAAATAATTGTGATAAAACATAAAAACAAGCTGTCTTCTAAAGTGCCGGGGTGGTGGAATTGGTAGACACGCAAGCTTCAGATGCTTGTGGGGGAAACTCCGTGGAGGTTCGAGTCCTCTCCTCGGCAGTTTAGAGGACAGATTCTGGAACAGGCAAAGTGCTTGGGTTCTTTTCGGCTTGAGTTATTTCCACCGTCACATTATTTAATCTTACATAACCACTACTATTAATTCCTTTATAAGAAAATCCTGACAACCAAAGTGGCGAGAAATTAATGCTAATTGTTCCGTTTTTTTTCGTAAGATCATAATGACTAGGATCCATATATAATGCATTCCCGTTAAAACAAACTTCTAACTCAGTATGGGCTGTTTCATCTGTTGGTTGTTGCAAAACAATACTGCGACATTGATCTTTAGAAATAATAAACTTTGTCGGATTGTAATCCTGCCAACCGTTAAATGGAGGCATCATAACCTTACCATCATGAATACCAATCTCCAAAAACATATCATTAGCAACAGTACTTTCCTTATCTTTTATGTATTTATTCTCTGCAGCAAATTTTTCATAGTTAGCAAGCAATACTTCTTGTTTGTCTGGGGTATAACTCGACCACTCAACTTCGGTCATACCAAGCTTTGTGGGAATACTGACGCTAGCACAACCAGATAAAAACAGGAGTATCGCAATTACTATCAATGTACGAAATTTTTGCACAAAACATACCATAGGCACGACCACAAAAAAACGCACAAGGATTAAAAATCAAAATCCTTGTGCATTAACTCTGTAAAATTTACGCTAAAATTTAATCCTCATCATCAGGCGTGGTTGGTGTAGTTTGTGTAGCTGGTGTAGCTGGCACAGCATTGTTGTCACTACTTCCAGTATCTTGTTTAGATTTAGCATCGCTAGTCGTAGTACTCTTTCGATATGACACTTTGGTACCAACCACATCAGTAGCTTGGCCAACAGCACCTTCTGTACCTATAGAGACAGAAGCATCTGGAACTGGAACTACTATTTGTGATGGAGCATTCTGTGTAGGAGCCAGTTTATCAGCCATAACCATAGTACTATGAGGTACTACTGGTTGCGCTGCAGGAGGTATTACTACAGGAACGCTGCCGGTTGGCGCAACTGGTTCCGGAGTAACAGATGCAACTGGAGCAGCTTGTATTAGCTGAGATGATTGAATTGGTTGAGCTGGCTGATTTTTATTTTGTAAATCAGCAGTTGGTGCTGCTTGTTGTATTGGTATGGCAGCGGCTGCTTCTTGTGGTGTTTGTGGTGGTGCAACAGCCTGCTGTCCTATTACATCGACATTACCTTGTTCAGGCATGGACGCAGCGGGGGGAGCAGCTGGAACAACATCATTGCTAACAACGGGCAATGCCTGCTGCTGCTCGGTACTTACAGCAGTATTCTCCATGCTTTCTTCTTTTTCTTTGTTGCAGCCCACTAACACTAGAGCCATTGCTGCAAAAAAGACAAATGACTTCATATTCATTTAAAACCTCCAAAAATAATTGTAATTAACAAATTAAATAAAAAAACACAAACTACTTGCTTGTAGCTGGTACAGTCGCTGCATTAGTAACAACAGTATCAGTAACAGGAGCAGCAGTAGCAGGGGTTTCCTTATTCTGTTGTTCGACAATTGTAGAAGCAGCATTAGTAGCTACATCTTTTGTGCCTTCTGTTTCTTTTACATTAGTTGCTTCCTTACTACAACCTACTATCCCAAGTACTATCAAAGCTAAAAAAACAAGTGATTTACTACGCATTAAAACCTCCAAATTGATTTGTAATTAAAATGAAACCGTTGAACCGTGCATTTTAACCGAATTAGTTTCGATAGCAAGATCTTACGCCAAAAAATATCTACGTGGTCAGATCTATACCATATCAATTTTGGTAAAAAATATAAAAACTTTCATCTAGCTTTTTTGGGCGCATTTTGGTAGTGTTGATAGTATGAGTATTTTACAAAACAAACGGGCATTGATAGTTGGCGCAATCAATACCCACTCAATTGCTTATGGCATAGCCAAATGTATGCGCAATGCGGGCGCAGAGCTTGCATTTACTTACCAAAATGAAAAAATCAAAGAACGCGTAGAAAAAATCGCAAGTGAATTGAACTCTAACCTTACATTTCCTTGTGACTTAGCGTACGACGAACAAATAAGCGCACTTTTTGATAATCTTGGCAATCACTGGGATAAATTTGATATTTTGGTTCATTCGGCGGCTTTTGCTCCAAGCGATCAACTAGAAGGCAATTATATCAACTGTATAACTCGAGAAGGCTTCAGAATTGCTCACGATATTAGTAGTTATAGTTTTTCTGCATTGGCAAGAGCCGCACACCCAATGATGCAAGGTCGAAAAGCTGCATTATTAACAATCAGCCATCTTGGCGCTGAAAAAGCCTTAGTTAATTACAATGTCATGGGGCTGGCAAAAGCAAGTCTTGAGGCGAATGTCCGATATTTAGCGTACAACCTTGGCACTGAGGGCATAAGAGTAAATGCTATTTCGGCTGGAGCAGTTCGCACCCTAGCCGCATCAGCTGTAAAAAGTTTTCGCAAGATGCTGACTTATGGCGAGAAAGTTTCTCCGCTACATCGTAACGTCACTCTGGAAGAAATTGGAAATTCTGCAGTGTTTTTATGCTCCGATTTGGCTTCTGCAATTACTGGGGAAATTTTACACGTGGATGCTGGACTAAGTATTGTTGGGTTTCCTGGGATAGAGACCTTTACCTGATTTGCAGCGTTGTTTCCTCTACGTTCAGAATCAACGCAACAGTTCGCGCAGCAACATATAACCAATCACCCAAGCGATTAAAATAAATGCCGATAATCTGAGCCTTTTTATTGTTTTCAACCAACTTGAAAGCAGCTCTTTCTACCCGCCGACAAACAGTACGCGCTAAATGAATACGCAATGCACACTCTCCCCCGCCTGGCAAAATAGCAAATTTTAAAACTGGCAAACGCTCGCTCATAGCATCTATTTCAACTTCAAGTTGGCTAATTTCATGTGGATTAATAGCAAAGATGTTACTGGTTAGTAAGTTTGAACTGAGCGCAAATAACTCACGCTGAATACGAAAAATTTGCTTAAACAAACTATGAAACTCTTGGTTTTCACACAAAGATTCGGCTGCATAACCTAAAAACACATTCAATTCATCAATGCAACCATATAACTCAATTATATCCGAATGTTTTTTAACCCGTTTACCATTGGCCACATTAGTCCAACCATCGTCCCCAGATTTTGTAGATATTTTGTTCATATTTGTCTATGCGACGGATTTATCATCAACCTTTTCATTAATTTTAATTTTTGCCGTACTCATTAAATTGTCGATCAACAACTGATAATCAAACTGACCCAATTGTTTGGGTAATGATTTTAAAGCTTCAGCTTCTTTTGCACTTTCATGATGCGACGGACTATCATACACTTTTAGCAATTGCAATACTGCACAATCACCGTTTAAATCAACTATAGTGGCGCCTGATCCTGCCAAAGCAAAAGCAGCATCTATTAATTTGCCATCCTTATTGTCTTGATTACGATCGGCACCCGCTACTACATGCCAAGCAAAATCATACTGTTTTACAAGTTCTGCCACTGCCTCGCCTTTTTGCAGCTGCGCTAACAATTCCTGACTAAAATCATAAACTTTTTTTTGTAACGCTAGAGTTTTTAGTTTTTCGGCAATAGCAGCATGAACTTTATCCAATGGTTGTATCACTTCTGGCTTATGCTCTTTAATGCGTAAAACCACCAAGTTATGCTCAATTTCAATAGGATTACTATTGTACCCATGCTTCAAAACTGGTTCACTAAAAGTAGCTTTAAGAATTTTATTATTCGCTAAAATTCCACTTTTGCTCCCCGCCTCAGTTACAAAATCCGTCGTCTGGATTTTTAAACCCAGTTCTTTTGCTGCCGGCTCCAAACTATCAGAATTGGTATAAGTTAAATCAGCTAATTTGTCATTAGCTTCAGAAAAAAACTGAGCCATTTGTTGACGCTCGGATGCTTGTTTAACCTTGGCTACAACCGCTTTGTATGGCGCCACTACTTCTGGCTGAATTGCCAAAACTTTTACTAAACCATAACCTTCTTTAGTGCGAAATGGTTTGGATAGCTGGCCAACGTTCAATTTATCAAGCTGGGCTGCAAAATCTGCTCCAGTTTCATTTTTTGTTAACCAAACTTTGGTTGTATGCGCTCCGGCAATCTTTGTTAAATCATCTCCGGCTTTGACCTCTATCAATTTTTTTTGCGCAGCCTCTAATGCTTTAGCATCTGCCGTCGGTGGCAACGGTAATAATGCCTTTGTTACTTGCCACTTCTTTGGCGTAGAAAACGAGCTGATGTGGCTATTATAATATTGCTGCAACTGTGCTTCTGAAGTATCGACTTTATGCTGCAAAGAATCAGATGAAAGTTCTATGTATTGGATACTGATTTTTTCTGGAACAGTAAATTCACTTTGATGTTGCTCATAGTATTTTTGAATGTCAGCAGTTTCGACTTGTGTGTCTTTGAGAAAGCGCTCGGGGGATATAACAAAATAGCCGAAATCACGTCGCTGCCTAAACATTTTTTTCATCGTATCAATTTCATTAGGCAAACTGAATGCACTTTCAACCACACCCCTTTCAAATTGTGTTTGTAGAAGTGTATTTTTAAAATCATCGAGAAATACTTGCTGTGAATAAAAAACTCTTTCTGTTACTAACCGGAAATAGTCAAATGAAAAACGCCCATCTATTTGAAAAATCGGTAGTCCCATAACAATTGCCCACAACTGTTTTTGGCCAACACTAAAACCCATTTTAGCTATTGCCTGAGAAATAACTTCTTTTTTGATTAATTGTTGTAGCGAGGTTTTTTTAAGCTGCGCTTGAATTTTTTGATCGAAAGAAAAGCCTTCACCCAATTTTTGCATCTCCATACGCTTTAATTGTTCATATGCAATACTTTCTTGCGCTTGCGTAATTTTCTTGCCGTTAACTTTTGCAACTATTTGGGCACCACTTCCTGTGTGTAAATAATTTTGAACTCCCCATAATGCAAATGTTAAAGCTATAATTCCCGCAATTATCCCAGCAATCAGACCTTGCGTTTTATCGCGCAGACTCTGCATCATAATATAGTTACTCCTGATTTTTTAGACAGCTTCGTAGGAAAACTGGCGGAGCGGACGGGGGTCGAACCCGCGACCTCCTACGTGACAGGCAGGCGTTCTAACCAACTGAACTACCGCTCCAAAACAATAACTAATCAAAGACTCATAATTCTGGTGGGTGCTGAGGGGCTCGAACCCCCGACCCCCGCCATGTAAAGGCGATGCTCTACCAGCTGAGCTAAGCACCCAGAAATTCAAAGCGGCCCTTTCTATTATATTTTTTCAATAAAAAGAACCGCTCTAACATTACATCTAAAATTATATTATCTACTGTTAACTTTAGTTTTAAGATATTTTCCCGCTTTAAAACGAGGCACTTTAGCTGCAGGAATAGTAATAGCCGCTCCAGTTTGTGGGTTCCGACCAGCGCGTTGTTTACGTTTGTTAACAACAAAAGTCCCAAAACCAACTAAAGCAACTGGTTTACCTTTTCCTAATGAATCAGTAATTGCACTAATTATCGCATCCAAAGCGCGTCCCGCTGCAGCTTTAGACATGTCGACATTTTTAGCAACAATTTCAATCAAATCTGTTTTATTCATATTTCCTCTAAAATTATCCATTAATTAAGCACGATCATTCAAGCTCTTTTTACATCATTGTATAATAAGCTTTAATGACACCCCAAGAAAGCCAGTGATTTATACCAATGGAAACGCCACTGGTCAAGGTTTTCTGAATTACTAATTATAAATCATGAATTAATAAAAAATTTTGGCCTTAACACTTGACTTTATCAAAAAAACTAAATTCAACCAACTACGGTTCCACCAATAATTAATTCGGATATTTTCAACGTTGGCTGTCCAACACCTACAGCTACATTTTGTCCATTTTTACCGCAAGTACCAACCCCATTATCAAATTCCAAATCATTACCAACCATAACAATATTGTTTAATACAGCAGGACCATTACCAATCAAGGTTGCCCCTTTCAATGCATTTGTAATTTTACCTTTTTCAATTAAATATGCTTCACTCGTAGAAAACACAAATTCGCCTGAAGTAATATCAACTTGACCACCACTGAAATTCACCGCATAAACGCCACGATCAACTGAAGCAATAATTTCTTGTGGATCATGGCTCCCCTCAAGCATAAAAGTATTAGTCATGCGCGGAATTGGAATTTGCGCATAGGAAGAGCGCCTGCCATTGCCAGTCGATTCTGCATTCATTAAGCGAGCATTTAATTTATCGTACATGTAACTACGTAATATCCCATCTTCAATTAATACGGTGCGCTCAGTCGGCGTGCCCTCATCATCAACATTGATTGATCCGCGACGATCGCCTGGAAGATTACCTTGATCAACAACTGAAACTAAAGACGATGCGACTTTTTCGCCTATTTTGCCGGAATAAATAGAACTTTTTTTACGGTTAAAATCAGCTTCCAAACCATGACCAACAGCTTCGTGTAACATCACCGCTGGCCAACCTTTGCCAAGCACTACCGGCATCTGACCAGCAGGCGCAGGCACAGCAGTTAAATTAACCAAGGCAATCCGTACTGCTTCACGCGCATATTGCGAAGCCAAACCCTTCTGCAAAAATAGCTTATAAGATGTGCGTCCACCACCACCATAACTACCATGCTCTTTACGTCCGTTTGCTTCTACCAAAACTGAAACATTTAAACGTATTAGAGGTTGCACATCTGCTACTAATCTCCCATCAATTGCCCCTACTAATATAACCTTATATGATCCAGCCAAATCAACATTAACTTGGATGACACGCGGATCACATTTACGCGCCTGGGCATCTGTTTCTTTCAACAAAGCAACTTTTTCATCTTCAGTTAAAGTAAGAATTGGATTTATTTGTGGGTATAATTGTTGCTGCGGTTCAATATGTCGCCATACTTTCATCCGACCAGTTTGACCAGCATTTGCAATACGACGCGCATAAAACGCGGCTTCTTGCATCGCGGACATAGTTAAATCATCTGCATAAGCAAAACCGGTTTTGTCATCACTAATTGCTCGGATCCCAACACCCTGATCAATCGAAAAGCCTCCCTTTTTAATTAAACCTTCTTCAAGCGCCCACGATTCATTCTGGGAATATTGCAAATAAATATCTGCCATCTCAATCCCAGGCCCAAGCGCTTTTGCTAAAGCCTGATGCAAATGTTTCTCTGTAAGCCCGGTTGGTTCTAATAATAATTTTTCAGCGATTTTAAATGATGCATTCATGCAGATTGTTTTTTCCCAAAATTTGTTTAACTATAAAAACCATAAACACCAAAGTAAAAAATGGCGCAGACCAAAATTCGTGATTGCCATTACCCATAATAAAAGTAAGTTTACCAGACCCTATGAGACCAACAACAATAAAAACCAAAAACCACATTTGTTTTTTATAACTACCCACAAATAACAAACTTATAAAAACCCCTATCGCCGGCGCAAGAATACCATAATCATTGCCTTCAGTTCGCGGATTAAACAACATCAGGTAACCTGCCGCCAAGGTATATAAAAAAATTGCTATAGTGTATTTGTCAAACTTTCGTTTTGCTAAAACACCACAATACAAAACAAATACCGCAACAACTGCTCTGATAGCATCCTGAAGTATTTGAGGAAGAATTAACTTTAATTGCGCCAATAAAGCAAAAAATTGCGCCCAATCGTTATTGTTCGAACCAACTGTTGCGGCAGTTTGTAACATATCAATGCTGCTTAAATATTGAGCAATAACGTAGTGCGGTGCTTGTGTAAAAAAAGGGAAAATAAAAACTGCTAACATTCCTAAAAGCAAACGCCACCATAACGGACGATATAAAACCCAAAGCAATAATAATAAAACAACCATAGTGGGTTTTAAAGCAAAGCCAAGAACCAAATAAAAAGCAGCTTGGGTCCATCGCTCTTTAGCAATTGCATAAACCGCAAACAGCATCATCACTTCAAGAATAGTATTAAATTGACCGTTACGTGCGCTACTAAAAACCAACGGTAATGTAACAGCCGTAGCAATAAAAAATGTTCGCGCTATAAGTTTTTTCTCAACTAAATTTGCCAAACGCCAAATGGCAAATGTTAGCAATCCTAAAGAAATTAAACGCCAAACAATTTCAGCGAAAGCAAAAGAAAATTGAGCTAAATAGGCAAAAGGTATGAATAATATAGCTGCTTGTGGTAAATATATAAATCCACGACCAGTGCCATCATACAAATCTTTCCCATACAGCCATAAATTAGCGCCAGCAAGATAATTGGGAGTAACGGTGTGAGCCGTGCCTTGCTGACTAACAATTATGCAAATAGCAGCAATAAACATGAGCCACAGAATTATCGTGGTATTAATAAAAAATTTATCGGAAAAATTGGGATGCATGCTTTTTTATATTTTATATTTTTTAAACTAATTTAATGGCAAGCCTCCCCGTAGCAAAACAAATAAAGTTTTGCACCGGATTTTCCCAGCGTATATTCTCTAAAGATTTTTCCCAAGTTAAAGTTTTCATCACCAGTAAAAACAAAATAACCTTTTTCTGCAGATGATACATGACCAAAACCATTTACAGGAGACAAAGGGTAACGAAAAATATTTACATTATCAATTACACTAAGAACTCGTGAACCGGGATCATTTGTATATAATGAATAGTTACTTGTTCGCCCAATAACATCCCGCGCAACTTGAACATAATCACCACGATAATGTTTTTGATAATTTGGCCACCAAAATATAACTGAGGCATATTTGATGATTATAACTGCGATAAACCAACCTAAAGTAACGCGCATTGCGCGTGAATTAACCTTCCAAATAATATATGAACACCATAACGCCATAAAAGGATATAAAGGCAAAACGTAACGCGCTGAATGTTTCGTTGAAATCCAATAAGGGAAAAAACTAATAATGATAAATAGAACTAAAAATTTTATAGCAATTTCTTCATGCTTTACCTCAGGTTTTTTGTATCCCCGCCAAAAATAATAAAAAGCAATCACACTAACCGGTAATATTCTAACAAAAATTTCAAGCGGAAAAATAACGAGTTGAGATACATATTCAGTGATTTTAATGTTCTGTCCCGCCTTCCAACCCCAGCGCAAAACATCATCAATCAAACCGCTACCATTAGCATTATTGGTAATGATAGCCCATAGTAACGGCGCGCTTATGGCCATTAGATGCAAAGCAATGCTTAGAGGATGGAGTAAAAATTTACGTTTACCAAAAATCAACAAAACCATAAAAGCAACCATATAAAAAGCATATGCTGTAAGCGCTTTCGTAAGAAAAGCAGCTATCAAACCCAATATTGCCACCAGCAACAACCCAAACTGCTCTCGCTCCCATGCTACCCACAAACAAGCTATTGCCACAAAAATACAAAAACCAAAAAGCGGGTCAGCATAAGCAAGCCAACCATGATAAATCAAAGCATCTGTTGTTAAATAAGCTAAAGCAGAAAAAGCGGCGAATCGCGCATCATGAAAAATATTTCGTACTAACCATGCCAACACTAAACCGGTACCAATAGTGGCAGAGGCAGTTACTAAACGAGATGCTAATAACATATGCGACCAACCTACAAACTTGGCTAAAAATATAATAAACCAATTGAGCAAAGGTGGTCTGCCATAACTGCCGCCATATACCAAAGGATAGAGATAATGCTTGTTATACCACATTTCAAATGAGCTTATGGTGTACACCCCTTCTTCACCAATATGCGGTAAATTTAAAGTAAAAATAAAACTAATCGCGGCTACAGAAAAAAGCAGCCAAATAATATTTATAGAAACTTCTTTTGAATTATTTATGTTCATATTTTTTTTAACTAATTGATAATCTTGCGTACCACATAAATTGGTCGTTGCTTGGTTTCTTGATAAATACGACCCAGGTATTCGCCTAATACCCCAACCCCTACTAATTGAACACCACCAATAAATAAAACTGCAACAAAAAGCGAAGCATATCCTGGTAAATCAGCACCATTTATAAGTGTTCTTAATATAATCCAACCACCATAAAAGAACGCAATTAATGCAAATAAAGCTCCCAAATAGCTCCATATTCGTAAGGGCAAAGTGCTAAAACTGGTAATACCATCAAGCGCAAAATTCCACAACTTCCATTTGTTCCACTTGGTTTCTCCGGATATCCGCATTTGACGATCATATTCAACAGTTGCACTTTTAAATCCAACCCAAGCAAACAATCCTTTCATAAAACGCTGACGTTCCGGCAATTTTTTAAGCGCTTCTACTACCACTCTATCCATTAAACGAAAATCGCCGACATTGTCAGGAATTTTAAAGTCCGCCAAATGGTTGTGAATTTTATAAAAGCATTTTGCACTATTTCTTTTTAACCACGAATCAGTTAACCGGCTTTTTCTTTTTGCTAAAACAACTTCAAACCCCTCTTCCCATTTTTGCAGCATCGCTGTTATTAATTCCGGCGGATCTTGAAGATCAGCATCAATTGGAATAACCGCATCTCCAATAGCAAAATCAATTCCAGCGGTAAGAGCAGCTTCTTTACGAAAATTGCGCGAAAGCTGAATGATTTTAACTCGTGCATCTTTTATTTTTAGCAGATTAGCAAAAGTATCATCGACACTACCATCATCAACACAAACAAACTCAAAACTATATTGCTTTATCGCATCTACAACGGGAAATATTTGCTTAAAAAAATCTAAAACCGTATTCCCTTCGTTATAAAATGGGATAACTAATGATATTATTTTCATCGGGTAAAATACCTCCCAAAGATTATTTTTGGGTTATGAGCAAGCCGTTTTCTAACACCAACACTCTCTGCATTTTATGCGCAATAGTAAGGTCATGCGTTACAATAACAAAAGCAGTTTTAAATTCACGATTAAGCTCAGCTATCATTTCAAAAATTTGTAGAGCGGTCTTCTGATCTAAATTTCCCGTTGGTTCATCGGCGAGCACACACTTAGGATTAGTAACTAAAGCTCTAGCAATCGCTACACGCTGACGTTCACCACCAGACAATTCTCCAACTCTATGACGTTCGCGCTTGGCTAAACCAACTTTGATTAAAATTTCTCTTGCCCTACTTTCAGCGTCTTTAGTCGAGGAACCGCCAATTAAAAGCGGAATCGCAACATTTTCTAAAGCAGAAAATTCAGGTAGCAAATGGTGAAACTGATAAATAAAACCTAAATATTTATTTCGCAATTCGCCTTTAGCCTTTTCGCTAAGTTTATGCACGTTGATCCCATCAATCTCGACTTTACCAGCAGTTGGAGCATCTAATCCTCCTAAAAGATGTAGCAATGTACTTTTACCCGAACCTGATGGACCAACAATAGCAATCATTTCACCGGTTTTAACTTCTAAACTCACATCGCGCAAAACTTCTGCGCTGATTTTGCCTTCAGTAAATTTCTTTGCGAGCGCAGTTGCTAGAATAACGGGACTTTTATTCATATCGCAAGGCCTCCACAGGCTGCGTCTTAGCTGCACGCCACGCTGGATAGATGGTTGCGAGCAAACTCATAACTAAAGTAGCTAAGCCAACGTGCCACACATCTGCCCACACCAAACGCGAAGGTAAATAATCAATCCAATAGATGCTAGCAGAAATAAAATGGGTACGACAAATTTGTTCTAATAATTTCACTAATTCTGGCGCATTCAATGCTAATAAAACACCACCAATCACTCCAAGCACCGTCCCTAATACTCCAACAATACAGCCCTGCACCATAAAAATACTCATCACCATTCGGGGGCTTGCGCCAAGAGTACGCAAAATTGCAATATCCGATTGTTTATCGTTCACCGTCATAACCAAACTTGAAACTAAATTAAAAGCAGCTACTGCAATAATAAACAACAACACTATAAACATCGCTGTTTTTTCCATTTGAATGGCTTTGAATTGAGCACCATATTCATTAGTCCAATTGGAAATATAATAATTACCATCAAGTTGTGCTTCTAGCTCTTTCGAAACCAGTGGCGCCAAATCCAAATCTTTAATTTTAAGATTGAGTCCGGTTACATTATCGCCAAGTGCAAATAATTTTTGGGCATCATAAAGATTTATAAGTGCCATACCAGAATCATAACCAAAACCCTCACCAACATGAAAAATACCAACAACCGAGAATCTTTTAAAACGCGGCGCAATCCCAAGCGGCGTCATACTTACACTCGGCGTTACCAATATAACTTTATCACCAATATTTGCGTCTAAATATGCGGCAATCGCTTGACCAAGCACAATACCAAATTCGCCCGGCTTAAGTGCAAGCATTGAGCCCTGCTTAACTGTATTTTGCATTTGTGAAATTTGTGCTTCTTGTTCAGGCAAAATACCGTTAATAATTACTCCTCGCACCCTACCATCTTTTGTTAACATCCCCTGTCCATCAACAAATGGCGCACTGGCAATTACCTCACGGTTTTTCTCTATTTCTTTTTTAATCACCCGCCAATCATTTCCGGTTTCTGCTGCAAAATTCCTTACCGTTACCTGACGCGCCATACTAAAAATACGACTATGAATTTCATAATCAAAACCATTCATCACCGAAAGAACAGTAATCAAAACAGTTATGCCTAAGGCAATACCAATCATCGAGGCAAGTGAAATAAAAGAAATGAAGTGATTGCGTTTTTTTGCGCGTGTGTAGCGAAGACCAATATAAACTGATAACGGACGAAACATTAAAATGGTTCCTTAAAATTACCAAAACATGAATAAATTTCTCACCTCAACCGACACTCAAACGCACCCAGCCCTGCAACCCGCAAACAGCGCGGGTTTTAGGCTGGGCTATTATATTTTGACTCCTTCGGAGCTGTTAATATTAAAAAATACCTTAAAATATCGGGTTGCAACAGCCCCATTAACTAGTTTCATAACACTTACCATTAAAACTTAAAAAATCAAAAATGTCGAGTAAACAACCCATTGCTTATTGAGTACACGTAAAAGCTCATTTTTTGGTAACTGTGAATACCAAATCTAATGGTATTATTTGACAAGGCTTTTTCTAGCAGATATTAACCAACTCACTTAAAGGGTTTTGCGATGCTCTTCCACAGGTTCTGGTGCCACTTGTTTGGCTTTAGACAGCTTCAAAGCCTTGGAGGTTTCTTCAATCATTGTCGTTATATCTCTTGCTGTTACTGGCTTCCCATTTGCTCTTTTTTCTCCAACATTTTGGCCTACAATATGATCTACTTCATCCACCAACTTTGTATCTCCTCCACATGCTACTTCCAACTTACGTCTAATGCCACCCAACAACGGCGGATTTCTAGCTTGTTCTGTTAACGATGGATATTTAACAACTGGTGACGGGGTGATAACCACGCTTTTAGCTTGTGGCTCTAACGACAGTTTAGCTGCAACTTCTACTCTAGGTAGGGGGGGAGGAGAAACTTCAGCCACAGCCTGTTTTTTTCTTTGTGAAACTGGCATTGGAACTTTCAGAGGAACAGTGGAAGAAAATCTTTCTTGTAAAACTCGTGCTGTTAAGCTACTTTGTAATTTCGGAACCATTTCCTCTGCTAACGCTTTCTCCATCCCAAATTTACTAGTAAGCACTGCAGCAATCTCAGTTTTATCACCACTTAAAAGCGCTTTCATGAGGGGTATTTCTGCGGCTCTTCTATCAGGTTCCTTCACCAGTTTCTCTCTAAACCTTCTGGGAATAACTTCATCAAATACCTTTAATGCTAATAGTCTGTTTTCAGATTTATCCGAGGATAAATCTGGCGGTAAAAGTACAAAATTTGTTTGCAGCGCCTTAATAACTCCATCTTGATCTTTATTTAAAAGCGCTTCTGCGAGAGCTTTTTTTGCTTCCCCCACATTGCCATCACTTCCTATCCCAAAAACTCCTTGTTCGATACTTGTATTAATTGCGAGATACGCCTTTTGTAGTTCTACATTTTGTAAGTCTACCAGTTCCATTGTTTCTAATGGACTAAACCCCAACATTGGCAAATATTTTTTCATAGCTACAAAATCTTTGTTAGCTAGGGCTTCATTAACTTTACTAATTACATATTCAGTAGTACTTCCAAAAACATGTAACCTTGCTTGGGCTGTAATTGTAGGATCAATTTGTTTGTTTATATGAATATCAACACCAATCGCTCTTATTTGCTCCCTAAGAGGAGAATCTATTTTATCAAGGTAATAATTCTGTTTTGCATCTATTTGTTCCTTTTTATCAGACTGCATAACCCCCCTCCTTTTGCTTAGAATCACAAAACTTTTCTTCTAACATCCAGCAGCCTAAATCTTAAGCTATTTTCAACGTTTTGCAACATTGTTATCGTATGATCGTATTAAAGGAGGCAACCAGTTGCTTCAGGCTCTTTCTATTCTAAATAAATCGATTTGGTGCCCGGGGCCGGAATTGAACCGGCATGGAATTTAACTTCCGAGGGATTTTAAGTCCCTTGCGTCTACCAATTTCGCCACCCGGGCAAAAAAGGCTGGGGTCGGAATTGAACCGGCGTACGCGGTTTTGCAGACCACTGCATGACCACTCTGCCACCCAGCCAAAACTATGATTAGTTGATAAAAAAAAGTCCGCTTGCGACGGACATTATAATACATATTGTAAATGGAGCGGGAAACGAGACTCGAACTCGCGACCCCAACCTTGGCAAGGTTGTGCTCTACCAACTGAGCTATTCCCGCGTCACAACATCGCACACTATAAACATAATTTAATAATTTTCAACTGGCAAAGTTTTTAGTTCTCTTTTGTCAGATCAGGCCAAGCTGTTTTAAGGTACATATACATAGACCATAAAGTCAAACCAACTGCCAAATATAATAAAATAACACCTAAAATCAAAAATTTATTTCCAAACATTGGACAATGTAACAATAACGAACCTACTGCAAACATCTGCAAGGTCGTTTTAATTTTAGCAACCCTACCTACGGCGACACTGGTTTGTTTACCGATCTCCGCCATCCACTCACGCAGAGCAGAAATCACAATTTCTCGACCAATAATCACGGCTGCTGGAATCGCAATATAAGCTTTACCTACCTCAGCAACAATCAAAATCAAAGCAACTGAAATAATTAATTTGTCGGCCACTGGATCTAAAAACGTACCAAATTTGGTTGTTTGATTTAGATTTCGCGCCAAATATCCATCGAACCAATCTGTTAAAGAAGCAAAGGCAAAAATAATTGCTGCCAATAAATGACCGAACTTTCCCGGCATATAAAATGCAATAACAATCGCAGGAATTAAAAAAATTCTTATGTAAGTTAATAACATAGGGACATTCATTTTTTATCCTAATATATACTGGGTTGCTTAGCAAAAAACGCTCGCAATGACGAAACACAACACAAAAATCGCAATATTTTCATTCTACGTCATTGCTATTCAGCATGCAAATACTACTCATAGATCAAATTGATACCTATTCTATCCATACATATAACCAAACTCGCCAGTATTTTAGCAGTCATAAAATACTTCAAGGGACCGTTGCAATCCGAGTTTTTAGAAAATATTTTTTATCAACTCCACGCCCGCAAGAGACAAATCCTGATAGCCTAGCCCTTCGGGCGTGGAAAGGGAAAAGATAGCAAGGAATGTAAAGCAACCTGTGAAAGCGAAGGGCTAAAATTTGCTGGCTGCTTTTAGTAAAACACAAGCTGAAGCTTGCAGCTACCAACCATCAACAAAAATCCACCAATACCTTTGCCAATTTTATGGCTGAACCAGGGTCGCCGTTATCTTCAATATACCAAACGGCTGATAAAACCAATCTAACAAATACCCAATCTCTAATTCGCTCTGCATTTAAATTTGACCTTTCAGCAATAGTTTTTACTCTATTTAAAAACAATTCTTTTATTTCAAGATCCCTGACCAATTCAGCGTCATGAATAAAATCAAATGCAGCAATCTCAAATTCAGGCTCTCCTATAATTCCCTTAGGATCGATCGTTAACCATGTATCTCCATTTTTTAAAACATTGTCATGGTGCAAATCACCGTGCAATAAAATTTCTGTTCTCATTGAGGCCAGTAATACATTTTTCAAATGGATAGCTTTTTCCAATAAATATTTGGGCAGCTGTTTTGATTTAAACCTATCAATTGCTTTCAGCCAATCACTGATATGGCGGAAACTATGCTTGTTGGGCAATGGTTTATCGAGAAGTTTTTGTACTGTATCCACATAACAATCGATAACAAATTTATCATTGGCGGGATAAAAAGATTTTAGTGATGTACCAGGAATTGCTTGTTGTAGCAGCAGAGCATTATATTTTTCGTTGTAATCAATAAGTCGAACCGAAGCATTTCCATCAAAATAAGCCAATGCCCGCACTTCATCAGCAATAACATTTACATCAAAACCTATTTTCAATACTACTGGTTGATCTGTATTACATATTGCTTTGACGACATAATTAAAAGACATGTTATCAGCAGGAATAAGTTTGCTTAAGTTCCAATGATCTGCAAGTATTTCAACAGTACCGGGTAATTTATCGATCCATATTTTGCCATCTTCACCAAAAATATTTATGACATTTTGAATTAATTTATGCATATATTTCTTGGTACTTATTATGGAGATATTTAATAAAATAGTTAGCTGTTAATTGTTCTCCTGTTATTTTTTTGATCAACGCTCTAGAAGAATAGCGTTTACCATATTGATAAATGTTTTTACTCAACCACTGCTTGATGAATATAAGATCACCTTGCTCAACCCCTTTTTTCCAGCTTGGATACTGTTTTTTTAAGGTAGCAAATAGTTGTGCTGCATACAGATTGCCTAAAGTATATGTTGGAAAATAACCAAAAGCTCCCATAGACCAATGGATATCTTGTAAACAACCTTCGGTATTATTTTTAACCGTTACATTTAGATATTGCTTCATTTTACTATTCCAAACTTCTGGAAGATCTTTGACTGCTAAAGTTCCTTCTATAAGAGCTTTTTCAATTTCAAAACGGATAATAATATGTAGATTGTATGTTACTTCATCGGCCTCGATACGTATTGATCCAGGCTCTACTTTGTTAATAGCCGCATAAAACTGTTTTAAAGAAACTTTTCCTAGCGCATTTGGAAATTCTTTTTTTAATAGCGGAAAAAAATATCGCCAAAATGGTAAACTCTGTCCTAGCTGAGTTTCCCACAAGCGAGATTGGCTTTCATGAACCCCCAGAGAGATTGCCTCACAAAGTGGCGAGCCAAATAATTCTTTTGGCAGTCCTTGTTCATATAAGCCATGCCCCCCTTCATGGATTGTTGCCCAAATACTAGACATTAATGAGCTCGGGTGAACAGCAGTTGTCAAACGCACATCAGTAGGATGAAAACTTGTAGTAAAGGGATGAGCAGAAAGATCTAAACGCCCACAATTTAAGTCATAATCCATTTTTTTTAACATAAGATGAGAAAAGTCGAGCTGCTTATTTTTGGCAAAGGAGCCAAAAAGATAACCATCATTTATCTCTGGTTCTGCAGCTATAAATTTTAAAAATTTCAGTACAGATGGTTTTAACTCTGAAAATAATTGCTCAACCTGATGTGTAGTCCAATATGGTTCATATTCGTTAAGCAGCGCATCATAAGGATGTTGTTTATATGTTAAAAACTCGGCCTTTTTTCGACACATTTCAATAATACGTTCTAAAAAAGGTGTAAATTTAAGAAAATTATTCTCCTGACGTGCAGCGATCCACTCATGCTTTGCATGTGAAGTAAGAATAGCAAACTCCTCGACAAAAGCATTAGGCAGGCAAATTAATCTTGTATATGTTCTATACCATTCTTTAACAGCAGCTTTCTTTTCAGCACTTAGTGTTGTTGCCAATATTTTTCCAGTTTCTAAATGTATTAGTTTTTTTAAGGAATTACCGTAAACCTTATTAGTTAGTTTTTTATGTCCCAGAGTATCTAGAAGCGCGATTTGTTCTGCTCTTGCCGCTATCGCACCAGAGGGCATGTAGGTATCTTGATCCCAATACAATAACGCACCAGCCCCTTTCAAAGTTTGAATCTCTTTTGATAATGCAAAAAGCATATTGTAATTATCAAGATCTCTTTTCTTATCCATATATTTTACCTTATTTTTTAAAATTTTTTAGAAGCGGCTCAATTTACTATAACGCTATTCAGCATGCAAATACGCATAAATCCGCTCTGCTAAATTGTGACTTATGCCTTTTATTTTTATCAGATCATCAATTCCAACGCTTTTCAATTCTGCCAAACCACCAAAATGCTTTAGTAGAATCATTTGTCGAGCCTTACCAACTCCGGCAATATTACCTAAAACTGATTGGCGCCGTAGCTTTAGCATTTTTTTTCTGTGTCCGGTTATAGCAAATCGATGCGACTCATCCCGAATTTGTTGAATAAAGTGTAATGCAGGGGATTGCGGCGATAAAACCAAAGGATCTTTCTTGCCATTAATATAAATTTCTTCTAAACCAGGCTTACGCTTTGGACCTTTTGCAATTGCCATTAAAAAAACATCATGAATCTGCAACTCTTGTAATACTTGCGCGGCCAAACTAAGCTGCCCTTTACCACCATCAATCATAATCACATCAGGTAGATTTTCTAAAGCACCATAACGACGTAATAACGCCTCACGCATTGCAGCATAATCATCACCAACATTGGTAGTTCTAATATTAAATCGACGATACGCGCTTTTATTTAAACCATGCTCATCAAAAACCACACACACCGCTACTTGCGCCTCCCCCATCGTATGACTTACATCAAAACATTCAATACGTTTTGGCAAAACTGATAACCGCATAGTATCTTTAAAGTTTCGCAATCGTTCAAAATAGCTCGAAGCACTTGCCAAATGCGTTTTCAGTGCATTAAAAGCATTAGCAAGAGCTGTGGTAATCAACTGTTTTTGTGCACCCCGAATATTATCATTTATAACAACCTTGTGTTTAAACTTTTCACTCAAAAGCGCTGCAATCCCCGCACGATTTTGCAATTTTACATTAACTAAAATTTTAGCAGGAATAACTGCGCTAATCTCATTTTGCAAATAATGTTGCATAAGAAAAGTCGTTAAAATTTCTTCAGAAGATAAATGAAATTTATGCGCCACCGGAAAATAGGCTTTATTTCCCAGCAGTAGTCCATTACGCACAAATAAAACATCAACACAAATGGCATCATCATTAGTTGCTAAGGCAAGCACATCCATATTACCAAATCCTTTGGTTATTGCCTGCTCGGTTTGTACTTTACGGATGTTGGTAATTTGATCACGATAGTTTGCCGCTTGTTCATAATCCAATTTAGCTGCCGCTCTATCCATTGACTTAGTAAGCATTTGCACAATGTGATCATTTTTATTGTTCAAAAATTGCAGAGCAAATTTAACTTGAGTTGCGTATGCTGCTTTATCAATGCAACCTACACATGGGGCGCCACAAAGTTTGATTTGATAAAGCATACAAGGACGCGTGCGATTGCGTAAAAAACTATCACCACAAACTCGCAGGCGGAAAATTTTTTGCAACAAATCAAGGGTAAAATTAACGGCTTTCGCGCTTGGAAATGGCCCAAAATATTTGCCCGGGATTTTATTAGTAGCTCCACGATAAACACTCAAACGAGGAAAATCATGTTGCGATAAAAATAAATAGGGAAATGATTTATCATCTTTAAATAAAATATTATATCGGGGCTTGAGCGCTTTAATTAAGTTGCTTTCAAGTAACAATGCCGCGTTTTCATTAGCCGTAATAATGATTTCAATATTTTTTACTTGTGCCATGAAAGCAAGCGTTTTGGGATCTTTGACTGCATAAAAATAATTACGCAAACGCTTTCTTAAGTTTTTAGCTTTACCAACATACAAAACTTTGCACCCCTCGTCTATCATTTGATAAACGCCAGGTTTATTTGGGAGAGACTTTAAGAATTTTCGCGGATCGTTTAACATAAAAAATCCAGATCTTGCCATCTATCATATATCATTTATATTAGCATGAATTTTACTTAACAAATAAACTTCACCTATGCACATTATAACAGCAATGCGTTTTTTTATTATAGGAGCAATTACAATGACAGCTGCAGTACCTATTTATGCCAATAAAAATATTTCTCCCTTATCAGAAGGTAACGAAAGCATTTCTCCTTTACCAGAATATGTAGTATATGATCCTGCAAAAGATACAGACGCCCCAAAAATTTTAAGGACAATTGCGAAACCTCTTTCTTTTCCGTTAACTGCAGAAGATAAAAGAGATATTAGCTTACTAACAGCTAAATTTGATGGGGAAAAAAAATGTGCTGGCCTTGCTGCTCCTCAAATAGGAATATCCAAACCAATAATTATCTTTTTTGTCCCAGACAATGATGCTGAATTAAAAACAAGACGTCCTGACTTGACAGATACCATGCTTAAAACAGTATGGATAAACCCTAAATATGAAGGGATTGAAAGCTTTGGATACAATGAAGACTATGAAGCATGTTTTTCAGTTAAAGATTATGCAGGACCCGTCACTCGCTATAAAAAAATCCATTATGAAGCTTATACAGCCACGGGACAATGGGTTAACGGAACAGCAGAAGGCTTTCTTGCAAGAGTCATTCAACATGAAACCGATCATACAAAAGGCATTCTCTGGATTGATAAAACAGACCTTAGTAGAATTATGCTTATTGATGAGTATCGCCGCATCAAACAATCAGAACAAAAAGACCAACAAGCCAAAGCCAATAAAAACAATAAGGAAGATTTATAGAACTATATTTTGAGTAGCTATGGAAAACAAAACAATAATTATGTACATTAGTTCTGCGTTATCTTTTATTACTCTTTTTATATGTTTTTACTTGAGTTCTTGGAATACATTTAAATGCAAGAATCTCTAGTTAGTTGTAGCTATAGTACTATAAAAATAAATAGGGAAATCGCATTGCCGCCTTGGCAATAACATTCGAGCCAGGGAGAGCAAAGCAATGGCGAACAATTTGGCGGAGAGAGTGAGATTCGAACTCACGGAGGGCAGGACCCTCAACGGTTTTCAAGACCGCCGCTTTCGACCGCTCAGCCATCTCTCCATAAAAGTAGTTTTTGCCATCTTTCGAAATTTTATGCTAATATAATAATACGTTATCAGTCAACTTAATATAGAGGCAAGAAAATGCAAATCGAAAACACTGAATATGTTGTTGTAGGCAAAAAAGCATCTGTTTTGGCCAGCAACGAAGTATTACGCAAGACTTATTTTTTGTTAAGCCTAACTTTATTGTTTAGCGCAGCAATCTCTTTTGTAACGATGAAAGGCTTCCTTCCGATGCCAAGTCCCGCACTCACTATTGTTGGCATGTTTGGCCTAATGATTCTTGCCCAGACTTTACGCAATAGTCGCTGGGGGTTATCGGCAGTATTTGCCTTCACCGGATTCATGGGCTATGCACTTGCTCCACTACTAATGGCTTATCTAACTACATTTTCCAATGGAGGAGCATTAGTAATAACTGCTCTTGGCGGAACTGGAGTTATTTTCCTTGCTCTTTCGCTTTATGTTTTAATCACCCGCAAAGACTTTAGTTACATGGGTGGCTTTCTGTTTGTAGCGATTACTGCAGCATTTCTTGCCTCAATCGCTAGCATATTTTTTTCCACTCCTCTTTTGCAAGTACTAGTTTCTTGTGCCTTCATTTTGATCAGTTCAGGTTTAATTTTGTTTCAAACCAGCCAAATTATTTCTGGTGGTGAACGCAACTACATCATGGCAACTATTTCGTTATACGTATCACTGTTTAATTTGTTCATTAGTCTATTAAATGTTTTAAGTTTTTTTGGTGGTAGACGCAATTAAGCATGAGGGTAGCGGGGATGCGCTTAATTTGCAGTATAATACTGGGATTTTTTTCGCTGACAGCCTTTGCTGGCGAATATTACATGCCGCCACCCGGCAATGACATTATAGGCCAAAACTATATTATCACCGTGCACCGAGGTGATAGTTTGACTACAATTCGCGAAGGGCAAGGCGTCAGTTACGGTGAACTACTTGAAGCCAATCCTGATATCAATTTTTATAAACTACGGGTGGGTCAACGGGTAATCATTCCCAAACAATTTATTCTACCAAAATATCGTCACGGCATAGTAATTAATACCGCAGAACTACGAATTTATTATTTCACTCCTGATGGTAAATATGTTTATACATTTCCCGCTGGCCTTGGGCGGAAGGATTGGCGCACCCCGCTTGCATCAGCCACGGTGATACGTAAAGAAGTAAACCCAGTGTGGCATGTCCCAGATGATATTCGTAATTACATATACGAAAAAACCGGAGAATTAGTACCGAAAGACGTACCTCCTGGACCGAAAAATCCACTTGGCGATCGCGCTCTTTACTTAAGCAAAAGCGGCTATCTAATTCATGGCACTAATGCGCCGCACAGTGTTGGAACATTCATAAGCTCTGGCTGTATCCGTCTTATGCGAGAACCAATTGAATTGCTATACCAAGAAGCTCAAGTTGGCACACCAGTTCACATTATTTATCAGCCCAACAAAGCTGGATGGTGTGGCGATAAGCTTTATTTAGAATCCCATGCTCCCATTGAAAGTTATGAGGAACAACCAGAATCTGACTTAAACGAAATAAATATAAAATCAACTATTTACGATGCTGTTCATTTGCGCCCCGCATATGTTAATTGGGATACAGTCTCTTACATCTCCAATAACCACAGAGGCCTTCCCCAGCAAATTGGTTCCAAGTTCACCATAACCAATTGATTTTGATCACTAAAAAAAGATTTAAAACCATCTTAACATTAAACTGCTATAATAACTGTGTGATTTGATATTACAGAGGAACAACGACAGAATGAAAAAAACGACCTATGCCATAATTTTATTTTTAATTTTTTCAAATTGCGCCTTAGCCGCAGATGAAACGTCAGATGTTATTGCAAAAAATATTGCTGCTAAGACTGTTAATTTAAAACCAAGTGTTGCCAAACTTGCTATAGAAGCATTTTTTAAAGCCAAACATGCAGGCATTAATGTAAAAAAATCGATTTTAACCATAATTGACTACACCATGGCATCGACACAAAAACGTTTATGGGTGGTAGATCTAAAAAACAAGCAAGTCCTCTATAACTCTTTGGTGGCTCATGGCAAATATAGCGGCGAAAATTATACAACAAATTTTTCTAATCGCATGGGCAGCTTGCAAACAAGCCTCGGCTTGTTTTTGACTGAAGAAACTTACTTTGGTCATGATGGATATACTTTGCGCCTGGCAGGACTGGAAAAAGGTTTCAATGACAACGCTAGAAATCGTTTGATTGTCTTTCATGGCGCTCCATACGTAAACCAAAAATTTGCGGCTGCTGCTGGTAGAATTGGCCGTAGCTGGGGATGTCCAGCCGTAGAAACACCGCTAGCCAAACCAATTATAGATACCATCAAAGGTGGGAGCTTGATTTTCTCATACTCCAACCATCCAGTATGGCTAAGCGAATCAAAGTTTATTAATACCCAGGTCTAACCGTTAAATAGCCCGAAAAAGGGATAAAAAAATACCGGAATTTATCCTGCGGTAGATTTAATTACGTATATGGACTCCATATATACCCAGGAATGTACCAACAACCGTCAGCCAATCTTGCGCCATCACAAACAAGGCCTTTTCAACTACCGCCGCCCACTAGGCAACAACCTTTAAATCCTCAAGCTTTACCAATACTTACCGTTGCAACTGCTACAACTAATACTCCTCAGCAATTACAGTTGCCTACTACTACGCAACAACAGATTGGCACCAATACTACAACGCTTCAACAAGGAGTGGGAGATCAACAACAGCAATTTGGCATTGATGGTGTGCCGCCACTTGGCGCCACAAGAACATTGCTTCATGCCGTAACCAACCCGCAAATATATTAAATTTGCAAGGCGCGGGGCTGGAAAATCGAAATTTATTAACAACCAGGTTTAACTGACTACAGCATTTGTGTTATATTTATGGCAATGAAAATGAATTTAGAAAATATCATTTCACGCCTACCAGTTAATATTCATTGGATGGATAAAAATTGTGTTTATTTAGGATGCAACGATAATGCAGCTAAACTTATCGGACTAAACTCCAAAGAAGAATTGGTCGGTAAAACTTACGAAGATATAGGAAAAATGGCACAATGGGCCTCTGGACACCTTGCATCCTGCAAACAAACTAGCTTAGAAGTTATAGCAACTGGCCAACCAAAATTAAATTTTGAAGAAAAACCACTCATACTCCCAGACGGAAAAGAAGTATTCTTACTTACCAACCATGTTCCCTTGCTGGATGAGAAAAAAAATACAGTTGGGGTAATCAGTGTTTCAATGGATATTTCAGATCGTAAAAAAATTGAAAAATTACAAACCGAAAAAGAAATTGCAGAAAGAACTGCAAAATTCATGCAGAGACTTGCTGGAAGTATCGCCCATGAAATAAGAACACCACTTGCAATAATCGGTATAAATGTAGATTTGCTAGAAAGAACTCAATGTTTTACTGACAAATGTAAAGAAAAAGTCGAAAAATATTTTAAGGCAATTAGACACGCCATTAAACTAGCATCGCACATTATAGATAATATATTGACAATGATAAGAACATTGTCTTCCGGAGAATCTATCAAAAATAATTTTCACCACTTGTCGATGGCAGAAAGCGTTGTCGATGTGTTAGAAATATATCCTTTTTTAAATCACGAAAAAGCCTTAATTCATTTCGAAAAATCTAAGGATTTTACTTACCATGGAGATAAAATATTAACCCAGCATATGTTATTTAATCTCATCAAAAACGCCCTACTCGCAATCAAAGAAGCTGGTAAGGGGGAAATGAAAATAAAACTAGAACACGGTAAAACAAATAATAATTTAATTTTCACTGACACTGCTCTTGGTATTTCCGAAAAAGAATTACCCTATATATTTGATCAATATAGCGCGAAAAAAACTGGAACTGGTTTAGGCTTGGCTTTTTGTAAAATGGTTATGCAATCATATGGTGGTAACATCAGTTGTACATCCAAACTGGGAAAGTATGCCGAGTTTACCTTAAACTTCCCATGCTGCCCTGCTCCTAGCAAATAACGCTCGGCTTAGATGGAGCTAAGAACAAAGGGCAGTGGTGGTGGCAAAAACTTTTTTATTATGAATTCTTTTGGAGGACTTATATCTATATTTGAAAAATCCTGTAAGTCATTTCCATTAGTAAAAACTTCATTGAAGTCCTCGTTTTTTACGGCAAATTCATAAGACAATAAGTTTTCTATTCTATCTATAATGCTTTTAAGTTCTCCCTTTTGTTCAGGACTTAATTCTAAACTGTTTGATATTTCCATTGAGAGTTTGCCAGTACGCTCTTTTATTTCACCACTATGCTTATACGAACACATATCGCTACTATATATAAAATTCAGAATATCGAACAACTGCTTTCTAAGTTCCATAACGCTATCAGAACCACTATCCACAACAGTAGTTTCAACACTCTGCGCACTACCTTGATTAATAGAGTTAGCGGCGCCAACTTGGTTACCTAGCGAATTGGCGCTGCTTGACGATGAATCGCCGCCACCAGAAGAAAGCTTTGTTGAAGTAGCGGCTAAGTGCTTTTCAACATACTCCAGTACTTCATCTTTGTGTATTATAAGACCATTAACAGATACTCTGCTTCTTTGTTGCTGTAGTTGTGACATTAATTCATCATAGTTAACCATGAATCTAGTATCATCATTGTTTTCAAAATATACATAACCATCCTTGTGGATGAGAGAATGAATTTTTCTTGATATTCTCATATCATTTATGCAAAGAGTAGAACTTCTAATTGGATACTTCCCTAAGTCTCCTGAATTAACTATAGCGATAACTTTGGGGTAACAATACTCTTGAGGAGGAACTATATTTCCTGTTTTATCGAACAAACAAGGTTGACTTGACCAAATGCTATGTGGAAATCCATAATGTTTATCGTAGAAATGCCCTACTTGCTCAAATGATTCAATTCTTCTAGTAGATACTAAAAACGAAGGTTTCGTAGGTACATAAGTACTTAAATCAATGACTGAGTTAGCCGTAGCAATTTGCTGACGTTGTAATGGATTATTAAATATATATTGTGCTAACTCATCCTCATTTGGCAAATGTTGTGCAAAACGTCCAGCATTCCCCTCTCGTAGGGCATCGACTTTTCTAAAAAAGCTTTCTTTTTCTGAGGCTTCTATCACGTAAGGATTGTTTTGAAAGGTGTTGGGGTTTGTAATAACAGTTCCAGTATATTGAACAATAGGAATAGCAGGCATGGGGACAATGTCTATTGTAAACAAGCCGTATCCGACCTCTCGTCCCATGTTACCCACAATAAGCCTTGGTAGTGGCATATCAAAGCTGCTTTCCAACCAGTTAATACCAAATTCCCTGCGCGCAAGTTCTGGGGTTATTTCTTGTAAAAAGTCATGATCAAGCAAAATCTTTACAACTTCTTCCGTGTTTTTTCCCCTCTTTTTTAAGGTTGCTATATGTTTTAAAAACACTGGATTTTTTGCAAGATATACAGTTTGTACTCCAAAAGCTATGTTAGGTAACGTAAAGAGCAAAACAATAAAAACCAACCACAAAAAAAGGGTTTTTTTAATGTATGGTAGAGACATAATTTTCCTTAATAGATTTTTGTAGAATTTGTAATAACGGTTTTGAAGTTGAAACTACGCATTATAAACGCGATATTACCATCCAACATACAAATAAAAGTCAAAAATAATTGCCCATAGTACATAAGAATTAAGTCATCTTCGAAGCTGCTAATGTTTTAAAAATCATCTTTTAAATTCAGATTGCAACAATCACATCATTGGATCAAAAAAATCTTGCAAAAATAATGAAATAAGGATTAAATCAGTATTAAAATTTTGAGACATTTCATTCTATATAAGGATGCCGATAATGAGCACAAAAACTTCAGAACTTGTTATCACAAAAGAGAATCTTTTCAAAGGAATTGATAAGATACTTACTGATTACCAAGTTGCTGCTTTAACAAAAAAAGGCGAACAGAACCTTTATGACTACATCACCAGCTCTAGTGAGATAAAATTAGAGTATCAGCCAACGGTTCTTTCTCCCAAAAAATTCTTTTTCCCACAACAAGAAGTTATTTTAGAATACACCCTCGATGGTAAAATCGAAGCTAAAATCGAGGCCAAACCTCTTGTGTTGTTCGGTATTCGTCCTTGCGACTTAAATGGTTTCAAGATGCTTTATGAGGCCTTTGCCGATGATCACGGCGATCCAAATTATTTAGCAAAACTTGAAAAGTCCATTGTCATTGGTATTGATTGCAAAAAAGTCTGCGACAAAGATGCCTTTTGTTTTAAAACAGGATCGCAGAATGCTCTTGGTGGCTTTGATATCATGCTATACGAACTTAGCAGTGTTTATGCAATCGAAATTGCCAGTGAAAAAGGACGTAAGTTTATTGATAAATATTTAACAACAAGTAAAGCTAAAGGTGATGAAATTGCCGAGTTTCAAACGGAAAAAGCTGCTTGTTTTGACAAAGAAAAACCTTTTAAAGATTTAGAACAATTTCCTTCGAACTTCGAAAAAAATTCTCATCATCCGATTTGGGAACAAGAAGGATCTCGATGTTTGAGTTGTGGTTCATGCATCATGGTATGCCCCACCTGCTATTGTTTTGATGTTAAAGATGAATGGCAGTTGAACCTTAAAAAGGGTGAGCGCATTCGTAAGTGGGATGCTTGCATGCTAAGTTCTTTTGCTACTATCGGTAGTGGCGAAAATTTCCGTCATAGCGCTACTGCCAGACTACATCATCGCATCGACCGCAAGTTCAATTATTTAATGAAAAAGCATGGCCAATCAGCTTGTGTTGGTTGTGGCCGATGTGTGCGAGCCTGCTTAGCAGAAATTAGTCCTAAAACAATTGCTGCAGCTATTAACAATGAAATTGGGTAGGCGCAGGCCGGTAGCCGCAGGCTTTATCCTGCGTTAAAATACCGGCGTTATATAGGAGAAAAGAATGAGAAATAAATTAAATTTACAAGAAAAAAACCCTAATCTTTATCTTCCCGAACGGGCAAAAATTTTAAAGATCAGGAGTTTTTCTGATAAAGAAAAATTTTTTGAGTTTGAATTGTTGGATCGAAAAACCTCAGGACACCTTCCTGGACAGTTTTATCAAGTTTCGATCCTTGGAATTGGTGAAGCGCCTATATCAATCACCTCGCCCCCAAGCAACAACAATCGTTTTGAAATGAGCGTACGAACAATTGGTGATATTACTACCAAGCTCCATACCCTAAACGTGGGCGATATTGTTTATGTTCGCGGTCCATTTGGTAATGGCTTTACCGAAGCTACAACTAATCGGATGCTTAACAAACATCTGCTTTTTATCATGGGCGGTATTGGTTATTTCCCACTACGTTCTTTGCTCAACAAAGTAGTTCCTGAACGTGAAAAATACAAAAAGATTTCAATTCTTTATGGTTGTAAAACTCCAAAAGAAAGAATGTATCCAGAAGAATTAGCAGAACTAGCAAAAATCGGCGGCAATGTTGAATTACTCGAAACCGTAGATCGCGCCGAAGGTAACTGGAAAGGTAATTGCGGAGTCATTACTACTTTGATTCCTAAAATTACCCTTGAACCTAACGATACGATTGCGGTTATTGTTGGTCCGCCAATCATGTATAAATTCGTACTGAAGTCTTTACTAGATAGGCAAATACCAAAAGAAAATATTTATATGGATATGGAACGGCGCATGAAATGTGGAGTTGGTAAATGCGGTCATTGTCAAATGGGCGGTGTCTATGTTTGTCAGGAAGGACCGGTATTTAATTATGCTGAAGTTGAGAAGAATGAGGAGTTATTCTAATGGCTACTAAACCAAAAGTTGCGTTTTTTGATTTTTCTTGCTGCGAGGGTTGTCAACTTGCAGCAATTGATTTAGCTCCAGAACAATTATTAGATTTGCTTGCAGTAATTGATATTGTTGAATTTCGAGAGGCGATCAGTGAAAAGTCAGATAGCTACGATATTGCTATTGTCGAAGGTTCGATTACCCGCGACTCTGATATTCCAAGACTGAAAAAGATTCGTGAAACCGCAAAAATTTTGATTACTCTGGGTGCTTGTTCGACAATCGCTGGTATCAACGCTTTGAAAAACTTTCAATCTAAAGAGCAATATCAAAAAGACGTCTATCCGGATAACCCTGCCAAATACGAGACTACCACTGCACGCGCAGTTGATGAAATTGTTAAAGTTGATGCAATGATTCCTGGTTGTCCAATTGATACAGGTGAATTTGTCCGCATCGTAAAGAATTTGGTTCTGGGTAAGAAATCAGATTTACCAACATATCCAGTTTGTGTTGAGTGTAAAATGAACGAAAACACCTGTGTTTATGAAAAAGGTATTCAGTGCTTGGGTCCAATAATTAGAGCTGGTTGTGGTGCGCGTTGTCCGAGTAATGGCGGCTATTGTTTTGGTTGTCGCGGCGTTATTCCCGAACCAAATCTCAAGAGCCAAGAAGACATAATGCAGAAATATAATCTCACTTTTGATCAAATGAAAAACAAATTGAAACTATTTTTAGAGCGTAATAAGGAGGTATTTCCAGATGGCAAATAATATTCATGTTGATGTACACCATATTACTCGCGTTGAAGGTCATGGGAATATAAAAGTCGATATTCAAAACGGTGAGATTAAAGAATGTAAACTTGAAATTGTTGAAGCACCGAGATTCTTTGAAGCGATGCTCAACGGCAGACATTTTGACGAAGCGGCTTTAATAATCAGTCGTATTTGTGGGATTTGCTCGGTTGGACACCAACTAGCTTCGGTAGTAGCTTCAGAAGATGCCTTTAACATTAAAATTTCTACCCAAGAAAAACTATTACGCCGCTTACTCAACTGTGGTGAATATTTTGAAAGTCATGTACTACATATTTATTTTTTGGCTGTACCAGATTTTGTTGGTGCTAAATCAGTTTTGCCATTAGTAAATACGCATAAGGATGTAGTAATTCAGGCCTTAAAATTGAAGAAGTTGGGACATTATATTGGCGATATTATTGGCGGTAGGCTAATACACCCAATAAATGTATATCCTAAAGCCATGACTAAAATTCCAACTAAGGCACAATTAGAAGATATTATTACCAAACTCAAAGATGCACAAAACGAATTAAAAACCGCGGTTAAAATCTTAAAGACTTTGAAACTGCCAAGATTTGAGCGTGAAACTGAATATGTTTCGCTGTATAAAAAAGGCGACTATGCGTTACTTGAAGGCAATATTTTCTCAAGCGATACTGGAGAATCTTCGTATAAGAATTATCGTGATTTTACCAATGAATATCTGATTGATCATTCAACTGCAAAAAGAGCAAAGCACAAGCGTGATTCATTAATGGTTGGAGCGCTTGCGCGTTTCAACAACAGTCATCAATGGTTATCTAATAGCGCCAAAGAAGTGGCCGAAGAACTCGGTCTAAAGGCGCCGTGTTATAACACTTATATGATCACAGTGGCACAATTTGTAGAGCTATTTCACATCGCAGATGATGCGATTGCAGCTGCTGAAGACTTATTAAACTCTAAGATCGAACTTGAAGATCGCAGTTTCCCAATAAAAGCTGGGACTGGGGTTGGCGCAGTTGAGGTACCACGCGGTATTCTTTATCATGAATATACCTATAACGATAAAGGCATGATGGAAAAAGCTAATTGCATCATTCCAACCGGACAAAATCTCAACAACATCGAAAATGATTTCCGCGCATTATTACCAACAGTTATGGATAAATCAAAAGAGGAAATTACCTTATTACTCGAGATGATGGTTAGAGCATACGATCCCTGTATTTCGTGTTCAACTCACATTCTTGATGTTGAGTTTGTTTAATCTGTGAATTTATAGTAGATATGTTTGCAAACCGTCGCCCCGTTGAAAAATGGGGCGATTTTTGTGGTAGATCCGACGTAATAAGATACGACTATGAAATCCAAAACTCTCGTAATAGGCGTCGGCAACCCATTCCGCGGTGATGATGGCATTGGCTCGGCAATAATAAAATCCCTACGGGCAGAAAATAGCCAAGATTTTGTTCTTGTTGATGGTGGCACCGATGGCTTAGCGCTACTAGATCAGCTTGCTGAATACGAAAAAGCAATTATAATCGATGCAGTACAAATGCTGGAAGCTCCTGGAGTTGTAAAGTCGTTTACCCCAGCAGAAGCTAAAATCAAAATCAAGAGCGATGTTTTATCTACGCATGGTTTTGGTTTGGCTGAAATGCTTAAACTGGCAGATGAATTAAATATTAAAACAAAAATAACAATAATAGGAATCCAACCCAAAAACATTGATTTTGGTGAAGGCTTAAGCGACGAAATAAAAACTCAAATTCCACAAATTATAAAATTAATTAAACAAAGAGATCTATGAACACTCAAACCACAATTTTATTGTTGTTATCCGCTTTTTCAGTTGGTTTCATTCACACCTTGTTTGGTCCTGATCACTATGTCCCATTTATTGTTTTAGCAAAGTCTCGTAGTTGGTCAGTGACAAAAACCGCAATAATTACAACTTTGTGCGGCATCGGACATGTTTTATCAGCCGTAATTTTAGGAGGTGTTGCAATCTCAATCGGTATGACTTTGAGCAAGCTCAATTTTATCGAATCATTTCGGGGCGAACTCGCTGCGTGGCTCTTAATTGGTTTTGGCTTTGCCTATTTTATTTGGGGCGTACGCACTGCTATCAAAAACAAAAAACATAGTCATGCCCATATGCACATTGATGGCACCGAACACATTCACGATCATGGTCACAACAACGAGCATGCTCACATACATGCAAAAAAAGGCGTAAAAGAATTGACCCCATGGGTGCTTTTTATAATTTTTATTTTAGGACCGTGTGAACCATTAATTCCCTTGATTATGTATCCAGCCATTCAAAAATCCATCTTAAATGTTTTTTTAATAACGTTAGTTTTTGGTTTGGGAACGTTATTTGTCATGCTCGCCACTGTGTTAACTTCAGTATATGGCGCCAAAAAGCTGCTCAAATTCCCTTTAATTGAACGTTATGGCAATGCCATGACAGGTACAGTTATTTGTGGTTGTGGACTAGCAATCAAATTTTTGGGTATTTAAAAACCCAATCATTGAGCTATTATCGATTTTGACTTTCTTGAAAGTTGTGTTCCTAGCTCTTTTTCCACCTGTTGTTCCATGAGTGCAGTTTCTCTAGCCTTTTGTTTTGCCACTGCCAGTGCCTCGCTTGCAGCACTACCTTTTAAATCACTTTGTCCTACTTCTTCAAAGCCTTTTTGTAGCCTCTTTAAAGCCTCTTCTGCTCTTTTTTGACTACTGTTAAGCTTATCTTCTTCGCTAGTGAATGTTCTTCTGAACCATCCAACAATCCCTTGTAGCCTCTGGGTGCGGTATTCTTGTAAATCCTTTTTAAATGCTACTAAGTCCTTGTCTGTTTGCGCCAATGTTTCCAAAGCTTCTATACGTGCTGACATAGCTTCTAATCGCTCTCGATCGGCTGTTATTGACGGCAAAGACTTTTGCATCGACTGAACTTCACTTAAAGTATCTTCTAATTTGGCCTTAATTGAAGAACCCACCCCTCCCGACAACTCTAGCTGCGCTGCCTTTTGTGAAATTTCCTTTAATAACCTTTGTTGTTCTTGTAAAGCTAGACTAGCTGTTACTTCAATATCTTTTATAGCCTTTATCGATGGTTTTAAATTTTCCGCCAATTCATCGCTTGTAATACGAGAATCTTCTGAGAAATTTTCTAATACCACTTCACCTGTTTTTATCACAGATCGAACCTCTGTAATTTGTTTCTCAACCAACGCAACAGCTCTTATACTACTATCAAGATCCTGATTTAGTTTTCGCAATACTTCCAATTTAACATTAGCTTGTTTCTCTCTTTGCATCGCCGCTGCAGCTTCATCTTTCTCTACATTACGTTGTTCTTCAGTCAAAACTTTTAATATTTCTATTAAATCTAATTGCTCTGTTTGAACATCCTGTGCTTCTGCAACAGCACCTTCTAGACGCTTTTCCATATTTGGATCCAAACCTAGCGCTGCAAGCTGCAATAACCCATCTAAGTGCTCCTCTAAACTTGCATTATTGGCACTTATATCTTCTACCAATTTGTCTAAAGCAACAGCCGGCATAGTACCACCCGGTGTTTGAGCGTTGGCAATTTGTTCGCGTTTTTGTGCAATCCCGCTCGCAATCAAGGCTACTGCACTACGATGCTCCTCAATCACCTTTGATACACTTTCGTCTTCTTTTCTACGCGCTTGTGCTAATCTCTCTAACTCTTTCTGCTCTGATATTCTCTTTTCTTCTTCTTTTGTTTCTTGCAATTTTGTTTCTGCGGCCAAATTTTTTAATTCTTCAAGTGCAACGATTAAACCATTTAATTGCTTTGCTTGAACATTCGTTGCTTCTACAACATCAGCTTGCAATTTTTTCACAGCCAAGCCCAAACCTAGCGCCTCAAGCTGTGACAAATCATGCAGATGTTGCTTTAAATTTATATCCTTTGTTCTTTCAAATTCTGTTATATCTTTTACCAATTTGTCTAAAGTAGCAGACGGCATAGCACCACCAGATGTTTGGACGTTAGCGATTTGTTCGCGTTTTTGTGTAATCTCGCTCGCAATCGAGGCCACTGCACTACGATGCTCCTCAATCATCTTTGATACACTTTCATCTTCTTTTCTGCACGCTTGTGCTAATTCCTCCAACTCTTCTTGCTCGATTTTTATTCGTTCTAAAGCTTCCGTTAATGGTTGTTGCATCTCTCGACTCAAGGAACTGTTCGACACATATTTATTGGCCTCTCCTACAAGTTCTCGTACCCCTTTTAGCAAGGGATCCAATTGGTCTACCGATAGACTTGCTCGGTTTTGCTTGGCTTGCGCAATTTGTTGAAGTTTTGCAGCAATCCTCGCTGCATAGGCTTCAACTTCTTTCACCTTTGGTAACATTTGTACCAAACTGTCACGCCTGCTTTTTGCTTGTGCTAAAGCTTCTTGGGTAGTCTTTACATGCTGCAGGACATTATCCAATGCTGCTTGCGTTTCTGCGGGAAGAGCTGCGATATTTTCTAACTTTGGCGACGTTAATATTTCTTGCTGTTTTTTTAAAACAGCGGCTCTGTTTGCAATATTGAGAGCGTCTATCCGTTGTATCACACCCTCTAAATTTTGTGCTGTTTTTATTGGTACTGCATTAATTTCATCAATTTGGCGATCACTCTCTGTGGCGACCCTATCAAGAGCTTGGATGAGCTCTAACACTTTCTTGTCTTCTTCCAACCGATTTTGCATCGCTTGATTTATTTTTTCTGGCTCAGTCACTGCTACTTGTTTAATTTGTCGCCCCAACAGCACCATGTTAGTTTTAGCTATATGTATTTGCTCTTGCAAGTCTTTTTCTAAACTCTCCTTAATCTTTATTTTCCCTAATGCATCTTGTTGCGCCTTCAGCCCATCTAACATCATTGTTATGGTTTCTTCCGTAGTTTTAGCAAAATCTCTTATCTCTTGCGTTTTCTTATATTTATCGTTCAACACAGCACTAATACCTGCAACCATTCCTTCTACGGCTACAGTTAATCTTTCTATCTCTTGTTCAATTCCTGTTACTTGGCCTCTTATTTCACTATCTGTTAATTCTCTGGCTTTAGCTAAACTTTCTATTCTACCAAATCCTTCTATCAACTCTTTTACTTCTGTATCTCGCAGTAAGTTTATCCGAAGCAATGCTTGTTCTAATTCAGTTTTTGTCTTCTCATCCAAACCTGCCCAATCTGGTCCCCGCTTAATACCTTCTAGTTTCTCTCTCTCTGCCTCTAACTCCTCTACAATCTTTCCTCTCTCAGGTTTAAGTTCTTCTAGTAACGCTCTTAGATTTGTTGCCTTTAAATTATCTGCAGAAGCTTCTGCGGTTTGAACCTTATCTCCAAACTGTCTAACTCTTACTACTATCCCATCTGCCACAGCATTAAATACTCGAACAGCCTGGACTACACGTAGATTTTTTAATTTTTCTGCCTGCAGACTTTGTAACTTCGTTATTTCCCCTGATACTCCTCCTGCTAAACCTTCTTGAACTTCATGCGGCAACGGCTCGCTTTGACTCGCTTCTAAATCAGCTATCAAATTACCTACATCTATAGCCTTTATATCTGCAGTTATTTCTTTTATCGAACTATCTAACTCTTCGGCCGAACACGCAGCTTTTTTGATTTTCTCATCAAGCGCTTGTACCCTTTTATCAATCGCCCTTACTTTAACTTTAACATCAATATCAAATTTATCGACAAGATCTAATGCCTCTTGTACTTTAGCTTTATCTATTGGCAGTTTTTTTATTGTGTCTTTTAAATTTTCCAATACCACTGAAAGCTCTTTTGTCTTCTCCATGGTTGGTGCCCAGTAATCTTCAAATGCCTGTGTCCTTTCTATGTAAGCATCAGTAGCTTGCGTGCTATAGACTTGTGCAAATGTTAAATTGCGCCCGCTTTCAGGTATGGCTGAGCTTGTAATGCTTGTTCCAAAAGCAACGCCATCAGGTTCGCGTATTGGTCTTCCGCAACATTGAACACGCTTGATAACTGGATTTTTGCTGGGAGGCACTTCTCCAATAGGATGCTTTTGTACCACTACTGTACTCAGTAGATTTGGGTTACTGTATCCAGTTCCCAAACGACCAGTGCTTACAACATACATTGTTAACCCTTTTTCTAGCAAAGATGCGGCTTTCTTTTCCGCGTCATCAGTACTGGAGTCGTCTAACAATGTCGATATACAGCCGCTGCTCTGCAATCTATCTATTATCGCTTGTTGTCCTCTTTCGTTTGTCCTGCCTCGTCTTTCTACCCCTGCATTAAAATAGCCTTCTACACTATTATAGTACTCTACCAGCCCAGGGTTTTCTTTTTTCTCTCTCTGATACGTCCAACTTGTTTGGTAACTTTCTTCCACTTCCTTGTTGAATATTCGCTTTAGTTCAGTAAATTCTTCTCTTTCCATCAGATCTTTAAATATTTTCTCGGCCTCTGCTATCTTTTCTTTTTTCGTTTTTTCATCATCGCCTTTATGATTTTTTCTCACTGCTGCCATGTATATATTATATAATTCTATATAACTTCCATCTTTTTGCAGATACTGAAAATTTTGCTTTCCGGCTGCCTCTCTAAGGGTTTTATCCTGTATTAAGCCGTCAAACGCCTTCGGACCAGGAAACAGACGCTTAAATGGTCTATCCACTCCAAGATTCTGACATTGATCACGCAACCCTGCATAACCAGAATTATTCACTGCAATTCTAAAAGCCCTGATCTTCTGTGTTCTTTCTTCAGGATTACTATACTTTTTTTCAACTGCCTTCTTATATGCCGCAAATAAAGCTTGAAATTCCTCATTATGCATTAGCACATTAAAATTCTTTTGGTTATATAAGCTTTTAATCTTAAACCCGTACTCCCTTGCGGAACAAAATGTATCAATTTTGTTTCTAGCAGATCTTATGTACCCTTCTTTACGCAGCTGTTGAAATCGATATTTTTCTAACGACTCTTTATATATTGCATCCAGTTCATCAAACCTTTCATTACGTACTAATTGTTGCAGGTCTTTCCTGTTTTTATCAGAAACTCTCAGATTAACGATAATATCAATTTTTACGTTGCATTCGATAATTTTATGTTGCGTTGCTACTACTCCATCATAAACTTTAGCATTTGCTCCTTTCTTATCAGATAAGTGTTGATGTATTTCTCCAGCAAGTTCCGAATCATCGGTAAACACGAAGCCTTGGGTATGTGAACCTACTCTAATATTTCCTTTTGTGTTTTTTTGTGAATATCCTATCATCCCAGGTTTTAACTTAGTACTCCGTGTTAATAGCTTGTTAACAGTTTCTTCAGCTAACTTAGCCTCTGCAACTACTGTGTCTTCAGTAGCTATTGCTCGCACAGTTTTGAGTTTTGTTTGAGCATCATGCAACGAAAGGTCGTATATGGGCTTTCCTAGTAATTCTCTTACTTGAGTTGTTGGTGTAGCGGTAGTTCCAAGAACGCTATTATTTGCTATAATTGTCCTCAGCGCAGCCATCTTTTCTTCGCTACCTCTCTCATAACTTTTTGGAACTATAGAGTGCACTTCATCTATATAGACGTTCTGATCTTTTAATATATCAGCATAAAGTATCAACTGATCATGAGTCATTACAGTATATGGATGTTCATCCAAAAACTTAACAACATCACCTTTAGACAAAGGTTGGCCTGGGTGTGCTGGGTCTTCTGATGGAAGCTTTATAGCAGCAGGGCTTCCGTCTTCCTTTTTAATAAAGTCGTTTAAATCATTAACCATACCATCTACTAATTTACCTGATTGTGTTGCAAAAACGCCTCTACCATGCACCATTGCCGTTGTAGCAATCATACCGCTCTTACCTGCACCTGTGCCCGCTATTATAAGCTGAGCGTGTTTTCCTTTTAGACTAGGCTCACTAATCGGATGTATTTCGCCCCTACTATCCATTTGCATTCCGACAGTTCTCAACATAGCATCCACTTGATGGTTGCGATCTACAAGCTGATCCTTAACTACCGTTGCTTTTGTTGCGCTGTCAACAGCTACCAATAGAGTCCCTCTTCTGCTTATTCTAAGAGGAGTTTTAAAAAATTCCGGGCCAAGCTCAACTGCTATTCCTACTCCAGATGGTGTCTCGCGATACTGCTGTAACTGTATATCGAATTTATTTGGAATTATTGTACCTGTAGTAGATGTAACTTTTCGAAGAGTAACTTTAAAAATTCTACTGGCAATCGTTACTACCACTTCGGCTCGATTCTCACTATCAAAAGTTAATTTTTTGATATTCTCCTGCTGGAGCAAAACATTAAATATTGACCACATGTCTTTTTTCTCACCCGCCTCGACCCGTAGAGCTTTGCTCATCGATCCGTACTCTCTTTCAAAAACGGATGGTTTTATACCCTTTAGCTTGAGAGCTTGGTCTACAGCATTCACTGCAAACGCTAATTTGGCATAAGCACAAGCCTGTTTTGGAACTGCCTGTTCTCTTCGCTCACGCTCCTTGACCCCAGCTTCTAATTTATCTATTTTTGTAACTAAATCTTGAATCTCTTGTTCAAGCACTTTTACTCGCAAGTCTATGCCTTGTAATTTACTTTCTTCTTCATCCTCTTCACGTGCAACATCCCTTCCTTCCATAACAGCAGCAATCTCTTCCTTAATATCTGCTAACTTCTTTAATAATTCCACTAACTTCTCTCTATCTGAAATATTTCCTCCCAACTCTTTAAATTCCTTCTCAACTTGATCAATCGCTTTCAGAGCTACATCAATTGTATTTGAATTTTCTCTCTCTTTTCGCTCATACGCCTCTTGGGATCTGGTTTCTTTGATGCTCTCTATCTGCTCAGCAATTGCTGCAATATCCACATCAGAAGGATTACTTAACATCTCGCTTAGTCTAGTCAAAAGCTTGGCTGTGGCTGTATCAAGCACTTCAGTCTCATCCCCAACTTGGACTTCCGCATCATCAAGATCATGTAACGCAGTAACTAATCCGCCCATGATTTCTAGTTGACCTAATATTTTCTGTATTTCTTGAGTCTTTTGTTGCAAAGCAGGGTCATCAGAGTTTAATTGCACAATCACTCGCTTTTGCTCATCCAGCTTTGCTTGAAATAGCGCTTTTTCTGGCTCTGGTATTTTTTCGACACCCAGTTGCAAACTTCCTATACTTGCTTGTGTATCTTTTATTTGCTGCATGAAAATACTAATTTTGTCTATCTTAGCAGTTATCTCTTCTAATAAAGCCTGACTTTGGTCAGAAACCGACTCAGCCAAAATACCTTTTGATTTTGCAAAAATTTCCAAGATAGGGTCTGGAGGACTTGTCTCATGAGAGCAATAACTTGCCACTTCTAGATTATTATATTTTTCAGGATCAAACTCATGCAAGTTATCAGCCAACTTCCCAATAGCTTGTAATAACCGGAAGTGATTTGCAATTGCTGCCGAATTATGCTTGTCCTCGCTTAAAGCCGCTTGATCATATAAAAACTGTTGTATAGTGTTAAAAAAACTACTATAGATATCACTTGAAATACTATTAATTTCACTTATTTTTTTATGTGCATCTTTAAATACACCATATAAATCTTTAAGAGGACCAGCAGGTAATCTGCTTAAAAGCAAATCTTTTTGAGCTCCTGTAATCGCTGCATTAATTCTCGCTATTCTCTGATCTATTGCACTTACGTTTAACCCACTAAAAGTTCGTGGCAATACCACCATATCACCTGCTTGCAGCGAGCCTAATGATACTCCAGCAGCTTCTAACTCTCTTTTCACATCGTCTAGCTCTTTTTCTTTTAAAAAGAGTTCACATGCCTTTTCAGCGTGCTTTCGCTGTGCTGGGTTTGCTGTAATTACACCTAGATTGTTCCACATCAAAGATAAAATTTTTCCACCATACTCGTGTATATCCGAATTTTTGCCAAGACTGATCCATTCTCTAATAAAATCCATCAACTTTGGCACTTTAGTAAACCAATCTATGGGGGGGGAAATACTAGATGGAAAATGTGTTTTAACCACACGTTGCAATCTTGTCGCTTCTTGCTCTGCCTTACGAAGACGATTACGTTCGCTCAACAATCTAGCTGCTTCTTTTTCTCTTCCACTTTGCATACAATTACCTCTCCCTGTTAGAACAATTTAGATGCATTTTAAACGCTATATTTAACTCCTTCATTGTAATCCTTGCGTGGAAGCGGCGCAATAGCCTATAAACTTTCATAAACTTTAATTTGTGGGTATAAAATATTATTATACCAAAATCAACTATCGACAAAATTAGTAAAATGGCTTATAAACGACAAAACTAATACTATGTGCTACGCCATACCAGCAAAATTAATATCAATCGACAATCAAACCGGGATCGTCGATTATTTTGGTGAAAAACGAAAAATCCTCCTCGATCTTGATGATCTCAAAATAGGTGATTATGTTTATGCGCAAGGTGGGGTTTTGGTACGAAAAATTCCCGAAAAAGAAGCCATTGAGATTTTAGAACATTGGAAAGATATCTTTTTTGAACTTAAAAAAACCGATGCCGCCCTGGCAAAAATTGACCAAACTAAACTATCTCCCAATGCCCTCGCCGTTTTACAAAAAATTAATTTACGTAAAAACCTGACAAAAAAGGAGATGCTGGCATTGCTAGAACTAGAGGATCCACACGAACTTCAAGTACTTTATGAAATTGCTAACAATGTCCGGCAACGTGAACATGGCAATGCCAGTTGCGTTCACGGCATAATCGAGTTCTCAAACCATTGTCATAATAATTGTTATTATTGCGGAATTCGGAACGCTCGTGATTTGCCACGCTATCGCATGAATATTGAAGAGATTATTCTAGCAGCAAAAGATGCAGTTACTAACCATGGCTTTAAAGCTTTGGTTCTACAATCTGGCGAAGACTTATGGTATGACGATGCTAAGCTTATAACAATTGTCAAAGCAGTTCGCGCAATGGGGGTACTAGTTTTTGTCAGCCTCGGCTCACGCAGCAAAGAAACTTATCAAAAATTGTATGATGCTGGTGCTCGCGCCGCACTAATGCGTTTTGAAACCTCCAATAAAGACATTTTTGCGAAGCTACGTCCCAAAAATAATCTTGACGAAAGAATTGAGTTAATCAAATCTCTTAAAAAAATGGGTTATGTATTAGCAACTGGTTTTATAATTGGTCTTCCGGATGAAACTCACGAAGATATAGTAAACAATATTTTATTAACAAAATACTTAGCGCCGGATATGTATTCTTTGGGGCCACTATTACCAACAAGTGGAACACCACTACATGATACCCAAAAAGTAACAAAAGATTTGGTTTTAAAAACTATAGCTATAGCACGATTTATTGATAGCAGCTCTAATATTTTAGTAACAACTGCACTAGAAACTTTGAACAAAAACGCCAAAAAAGAAGCCTTGTTAGCCGGCGCTAATTCAATGATGATTAATATAACGCCAACAAAATACAGACAACTTTATACAATTTATGATAACAAGGCTGATTTAAACAAAGAAATTGTCCAAAGTATTCAAGAGACCGTTGGATTATTGTATGAGTTGGGGCGAGCTCCGACAGATATAGGGATTTAATATGCATATACCGTTCACAAAAATGCAAGGTCTAGGCAACGACTTTGTTGTTATTGATGCAGTTACACACAATATTTCGTTATCTACAGAACTTATCCGTAAAATATCCGACCGGCACTTTGGCGTTGGCTGTGATCAGGTTTTAGTTCTCGAACTGCCAACCAGAGAACAACCCAACATTGATTTTACTTATCGCGTTTTTAATGCTGATGGCAGCGAGGCTGGACAATGCGGTAATGGCATAAGATGTCTGGCTAAATTTGTGGTGGAACATGGTTTGAGCGATAGACAGACTCTAGTTTTTGCAACAAAATCTTGCGAAATGCAAACCTATTTAGAAGATGATGGCCAAGTAACAGTTACTATTGGTAAACCGATTTTTGAACCAAAAGACATACCTTTGGTAGCAGAAAAAAAAGCTTTACGCTATAATCTACCGATTTCTGGTTTTGGGGAAATTGAAATAGGAGCCGTATCTGTTGGCAATCCGCATGCGGTAGTTTTGCTGGAAGACAATGTTACAGATTATATTGCAACTTTGGGCTCTCTTATTTCCAATAGTAAGCATTTTCCCGAACGCGTTAATGTAAATTTTATGCACGTTTTAAACCGCAAACAGATTGAATTGCGAGTTTATGAACGTGGTAGTGGTGAAACTTTAGCATGTGGGAGTGGTGCTTGTGCTGCGGTTGTTATTGGTAAGCTTTGGGGGTTACTTGACAGAATAGTCATGGTAAAATTACCCGGCGGTGATCTCTTAATTAAATGGGATGAATGCAGTAACAATATTCTGATGACGGGACCAGCAGAACAAGTGTTCAATGGAGAATTAATTTTAACGAGGTAATATATGAAAACTTCTAATAAAAATTTGCACAAAAAAGTTCAAAAAAAATTGGTACTATCCAAAAAAGCCAAAACTAAGCCACGGATTCAACTAAAAATAAAAAAAACAGCTGCAAAAATTAAAGTAAAACCTAAAACCAAAGTAACACTAAAGTTTCATACGAAACAAAAAACCAAAAATAAAGCAAAACGAGTAACACCAACAAAAAAAATTAAAACCAAAAAAAGTTCTTCAACAAGAGCAGTATTTGGCCCAGTTGATGTGCAACCATATTATTTCAAGAAAAACGAAAACTACATGAATAAAAAGCAACTTACACATTTCCGGACAATTCTCTTGAAATGGAAAGAAGAGTTAATGAAAGATGTTGATAACACCATGCATCACATGAAAAACGAAGCCTCTAACTACCCTGATCCAGTAGATCGTGCCAGCCAGGAAGAAGAATTTAGTCTGGAATTACGCACGCGAGATCGCGAGCGTAAATTGCTTAAAAAAATTGATGAAACCTTGATGCGCATTAATGACCAAGATTATGGTTATTGTGATGACTGTGGCGCTGAAATCGGAATCCGTCGTCTCGAAGCGCGTCCAACTGCAAACCAATGCATTGAGTGTAAAATTATTTCTGAAATCAGAGAAAAACAAATCGGCGAAGGCGCTTAACATAGAAATCAATTTATGACAGACGAGATAAAACAAGTCCTATCTGAAAACGAACAGATCGCACAACGAAAATCCAAATTAAAAGCACTTCGTACTGAGGGGAATGCTTATCCTAACGATTTTCGACGCAATACTTTAGCCGATGCATTACATGTGTTATATAACAACGAAGATGCTGAAAGCTTGAGCGCAAAAAATATCGAAGTAAAAATTGCTGGCCGGATCATGACGCGTAGGGTAATGGGCAAAGCTAGTTTTGTGCACATTCAAGACATGTCGGGAAAAATACAAGTTTATATCCGTCAGGATAATTTGACTGCTGGCTTATATGAACAGTTTTTGCACTGGGATTTAGGCGATATTATTGGCGTTAATGGCGTAATTTTTAAAACTAAAACTGGCGAGCTTTCAGTAAAAGCAAAGGAATTATTTTTATTAACCAAGTCACTGCTGCCACTACCTGAAAAATTTCATGGTTTAGTAGATCACGAAATTCGTTATCGTCAACGCTATTTAGATTTACTGGTAAACCCCGATACACGTAAAGTATTTCAAATTCGCTTCGCTATTGTTGCAGCAATCCGCAAGTTTTTTGCCACACACGATTTCTTAGAAGTTGAAACACCTATGATGCACACAATTCCGGGTGGCGCTACAGCGCGCCCTTTTGTCACCCACCATAATGCACTTGACATGCAGTTGTATTTACGGATTGCCCCGGAATTATATTTAAAACGTTTAGTCGTTGGCGGGATCGAACGTGTGTTTGAGATCAATCGCAACTTCCGTAATGAAGGAATTTCGCTAAGACACAATCCGGAATTTACCATGCTCGAATTTTATCAAGCATATGCTGATTATCACGATCTTATGAATTTCACTGAAGAGATGCTGCGTTGCCTAGCTATCGAAGTTTTAGGGACAACTATCATCAAACAACAAGGCACAGAATATGATTTATCTAAGCCTTTTCGACGCATGACGCTCAAGGAATCAATTTTGCATTTTAATAAAGGAATTAAAGCTAACGATCTTGAAGATATCAACAAAGCACGTCAAATTGCCGAAAATTTAGAAATTACTGGCATTGCTGCTTATGGTCTTGGCAAAATTCAATATGAAATTTTTGAAAAAACCGTCGAAAAAGAATTAAAAGAACCCACTTTTATTACCGCTTATCCGATTGAAGTATCACCGCTAGCACGCCGCTCTAACAATGATCCATTCGTAGCAGATCGATTTGAGTTTTTTGTCGGTGGCAAAGAAATTGCAAATGGTTTTTCTGAGCTCAATGACCCCGAAGATCAGGCCGAACGTTTTCGAGAACAAGCAAATAGTTTTGCCCAAGGTGATCAAGAAGCCATGCGCTATGATGAAGATTATGTAACAGCTCTTGAGTACGGTTTACCACCAACAGCAGGCGAAGGTATTGGTATCGATCGTCTAGTAATGCTGTTCACCGATGCACCGTCAATTCGTGATGTAATTCTATTTCCAATCCTAAGGCCACAAAAATAATTTAATGTTAATCTGCCCTTAATATTCATGTAATAACTCCTTAATATCTCAATGTTGTTTTTCCTGTACATATTTTGCGAAAATTTTATCGCCAAAATGTGCTGATTTTTAAACCTAAATTTAAATACAGAAAAATAATATGCAAGAACTAAATGAACAAACAAGTCAAGTCCTAGGCATAATTCGTCTATAAATTATTAGAAGCACAAATATTTGTAATGAGATATAATTCACGGAACATTAACACTTCGTTAAGTGGATTTATGCTCAACCCAAAAAAAATCATTCCGTTAGCGCGCGCCGTCTTAGAAACTGAGGCACAGGCAATTTTAAATTTACGCGATCATATTGACGATAATTTTATTAAAGCCTGTCAGTCTATCCTTGCCTGTGAAGGTCGCATTATTGTAACCGGCATTGGTAAATCTGGACACATTGGCAATAAAATTGCCGCAACCTTGGCTAGCACAGGCAGCCCTGCATTTTTCATGCATCCCAGCGAAGCAAGTCACGGCGACATTGGCGTAATTACCAAAAAAGACATTGTCATCGCCATTTCAAATTCCGGAAAAACTGAAGAAATACTTGCGATTTTACCAATAATAAAGCTACTAGGCGTACCATTAATTACCATGACGGGCAATCCAAATTCCACTCTTTCCAAATTGGCCAACGTTAATTTGGACATCAGCATTGAAAAAGAAGCGTGTACGCTAGGTTTGGTACCAACCTCTAGCACTACAGCAACCTTAGCCATGGGCGATGCCTTGGCAATCGCTGTGCTTGAAGCCCGCGGCTTTACTACTGAGGATTTTGCCCGCTCTCATCCAGGAGGAACTTTGGGCAAACGCTTGTTACTACGTGTTGACGATCTAATACGTACAGGCGACGCCATCCCTAAAGTTAAAAAAGATAGCTTATTATCCGAAACTCTAGTCGAAATGTCGCGTAAACGCATGGGCATGACGACAATAGTTAATAACGATGGTACTTTGGCAGGAATCTTTACCGATGGGGATTTGCGTCGCGTATTAGATAAAAATTTAGATATACATACAACAAAAGTTGCCGATGTAATGACTGAGAATTGCAAGACCATTGCCTTGGGAATGCTTGCAGTTGAAGCCGTACAAATAATGGAGCAACATCAAATAATGACTCTTGTTGTGGTTGACAAAAACCATGTGCCCATTGGTGCGATACATATGCATGATTTGTTAAAATCTGGACTAGTATAAAAATTAAATATGAAAAAACTAAAACATCTAACAAACATCAAACTACTTATCCTAGACGTCGATGGAGTTTTAACCGATGGCAAGATTTATATTTCTGACAGCGGTATCGAAACAAAATGCTTCAACGTACAAGACGGACTGGGATTAAAACTACTATTAGAGAATGCAATTGATGTCGCAGTCATTTCCGGCCGCAAGTCTAATGCCACTAAAAGGCGCCTGTGCGAACTTGGCATTAAATATGCTTATTTTGGCGTAGCTGACAAAATCAAAATCTTTAACGAACTAAAAAAGAAATTGTGCCTAACCAACGAAAACATAGCTTCGGTTGGTGATGACCTTCCAGATTTACCAATTATGCAACAGGTTGGTTTTAGTATTGCAGTGGCTAATGCAGTAGATAAAGTATGCAAAACCGCAGATTACGTAACCTTGAGCAAAGGTGGCGATGGCGCGGTACGTGAAGTTTGTGACATTATTTTAAATTCTAAACTTTAATTCTGTGAATATAAAACATCTATTTGTTACTATTATTTTACTTGCTGTATTTGCAGGTGTTAGCGCCTTAGCACTGCTTGAAGCAAAAAAAATTACTGGGGTTCACATCAATGCTATGGATGCCCCTGATTTTTTCATGACGAATGCTACTTACATAAAATTCGATCAAAACGGCAATATTAGCAACCAATTTTATACAACTAAAATTACGCATTTCGTCGCTAATAACAATTACATCTTCGATAATCCTCGCATGAAAATGTATAACCAAAATGAACAACCTTGGGACATCACTGCAAATAAAGGCAGGAGTGAAAGCGGAAAATCTAAAGTTTATCTTTGGGACAATGTAAAAGTAATCCAAGCCGCGAGCTCTAATAATCCTGACTTTGACATTACCACTACTTCCCTTACTGTCTATCCCGATATCAAATTTGCTGAAACCAACGATCCGGTTATTATTATTCAAGGCGGAAGCATTGCAAAAGCAGTCGGCGCTAAAGCTGATTTCAAATCTGGAACGGTAAGTTTGTTATCTAATGTTGAATGCCAGTATCAGGCAGAGCAAACGCCAACTACTACTAAATAGAAAATTTGCTAATTCTTAGCGATACTGGATGTTACATTACAAAAACTCGAGCAACGCTTTAATAAATTCAAAAATACAATAATATCAACAATAGTAGCAGTAGATTTTATTTTAGGTGATGCCGAAATCGCCGTTGAAATTAAAGGAAAAGAAAAGGTTACTAGCCACGACTTAAAAAACTTGCTGCAATTTAAAAAAGATTTTCCCCAAGTTAAACACTTAATCGTAGTAAGTCTGGAAAAATACCAACGTCGCACTGATAACGGAATCTTGATCTTGCCTTATCAAGAATTTTCAAAACAACTATGGAATAATGAGTATTGGTGATTTTTCACCACTTCGCCCAAAAAGCATCTTTAATCCACAGCACTTCGCCATCAGCTTCACCAGAAGTGGCAATCACATCAAATCGACACAAAATTTTGTCGAGCAAATTATTAGCCTGTAAATAATAAGTTGCAGTTCTAATAATTTTGCGCTGTTTGATTTTGGTAACGCTAGCAACACCATCTCCATAATCACGAACTTTACGATGGCGCACTTCGACAAAAACTAAAGTTGCAACGTCCCACATAATTAAATCTATTTCGCCACATTTACACTGATAATTAGCACTAACAAACTTTAGTCCCTGACGCTCTAAATAATCACACGCTAAATCTTCCGCATTTTTACCGATTGTTCTGCTTGAAGTTTGCGCCATAGCTAAGTATATGGTCTTTGCTAAAAAAGCATATACCGTAGTATTCACGGAGAAATCCTTATTATTTTATCGTTATCGAGCTATTCAAAGGCATATTCACTACTTGCATCAACACCTAGCGAAACAGGTAGTTACTTTAACCCAAAATCATCAAGAATCTTTGCTTACCTCTTTAACCGTGTTAGAAAACTGCATCTTGGTCAAGCAATCTCATGAAAGTAATTTGCTACACATAAGCACAGCGAATGAGAAAGCTTTTTTACCGACTATTTGCGCGATTTTAATCAAGGTTTAATAAAGAAGTTAGATGTTCCTGTAACAAATCTCTCTGGCGGCGAACAACAAGCGTTAATATTAGCACTGAGCATTCTCAATTTTATTATTAGATAAACATACCAGCGCACTAGATCCACGAGCGGCAATAAAACCAATGGAAATTACTTCTACAGCAATTCGCAAACACGGCATCACTTGTGTTTTGTCAACCCACGACCTGGATTTGGCATTAAATTATGGTGATAGAATTTTAGCACTTTCTAATGGAGAAGTTATACAACGCATCGAACTTGAACAAAAAAATATTTAAATACCCAAGACCTATTCAAAATGTGTTAATAACTTTTACGCCCTATAATTCTTTATTATTGTCCTCAAGCTGGTCATCATCAGCCAGAACCTCTGCCAAGAGATCCGAGGCACTTATAAAACGCCCCGGGACAGTTAACCTATTCCTGGGTTTTGCCATCTGTTCTTCCCATTCCTTTAGCGCAACATAAAAATATGTATCCTTGGCAGCTATTGCCATATGATCTTTTATATTTATAACGGAATTTGATCCAGCAAATGACTTTAATTCATCTTCAGATTGGAAAGACAAAAATGCGTGATGATTAATAGATGAATCAAAAAACATCACTCTCTTGTGCAATATTTGATATTTTTCGCGGGAAATTATGTCTCCAGCTTTATCAAATAAACATGGCTCTTGCGGCCATTCTGAAAGCTCATACCCATATCTATCATCGTAGTAAAATCCTATTTGTTCAAACATCTTGATATCTTCAGTAGCCATCAAAACTACGTGCCTATTATCATTACTGTCAGCAACTAACACCAACGCAGAATTAGACATTGCTACTCTTTTTGACATGGTCTTATCAAAAAATTTATACCCATACAAAGATAAATCATCTCTAGACAATAGATGTTGAGCAAAACGTGCCGCATTTCCTTCATGCTCAGCCGCAATCTTTTCAAAACTATTTTTCCCCTCAATATACGCTATAGCATCATAGGAATTTCTTGGAGTAAGCCCCTTCTTCTTAATATGTTTTCCTGTGTATTCCACAATAACAGCTCCTCGTTGAATGTTAGCCATTGCAAACAAACCATAGCCAACTTCTGGACCCATATAACATATAGCAACTGGAGGATAAACAATTGGCCACGCCAAAGGTTTTTTCCCTCCCAAATCATTACTAATTGTCCTTAACATACTTTTTAAATCATCTTGACGAAGATCATTGTCTAGCCATCGTATCCCAAATCTTTCTTGTGCTAACTCTGGAGTTATTTGGCGTAAGGTTTTTTTTAAAGACGCTACAATTTCTTTTGGTGACCTTCCTATATCTAAACTTTCTATATTTTCTAGATTTTCAAGCCTTGCAGCAATTTCAGGCAAAGGTTCTTCCGCTAAATACACTTCCTGGCTAGAAGAGACACCTACACTCGCATGCGCAATCGTAAAAAACAAAAACACAGTTATGGTCAAAACCAAGCACTTAAGAATCTGTTGCCCAAATTTATTAAACATATATACCTCAATATCATTAATTTTAGATTAGCCTAGGAGACACAATTTTACATCACTATAAATTTTTTAATTTTTGGATCTGCTATTCTGAGCGCATTTGAACCACGAGTGATCTTAGCGATACTTATTTTAAATTGTTTGGCGAGTTCACGTTGGGTTTTTTTTCCTAAGAGCAGTTCCCCTACTATTGCATGGCGAACAGCTATATCTTCTTTTTCCGCATCGGTCAAAAACAGATCAAACAATCCAGTCAATTGTTTTTCAGTTTTCATTTTTAAGCACAGCTTAACAAAGCCATGCCAGTTTTGTTTTAAGAGGTTGGTTTTCATATGATATCTATCTCTTTCGGAACTGATGTACGTTGTAAAAATTTGCGCTAATCGAACTCAATTTACAAATTTTGAACTACACCATTCTTCATCTCTGCCCACTGCAATTCACGATAAACATGGTTAGAATCATCTAAATGTAGAGTACCACTAGCACCTTCCATTTTACTTTGCGATAAAGTATTTAGCTCCATTGCTAAATTATAAGCATCGATACCGAGAGCATAAAACTTCTTATAATTAGCAAATGAATTTGCCCAAAGCGCCGTTCCCATAATTTGCCTATAAATAGCTTGCAGGTCAGCGTTAAGAGAGTAGACGTTTTGGATCACCCAAGGCATATCGCAAAAATACACATCATTAATATCTTGATCTAAATCTGGTCTCGGACTACCACTATAAATAGTTGAAATCGAATAAATCGGCAGATTGCTTGCATAATAAAACTTTAACAATGGCACAACTAATCGTGCTTGGGCTGGAGTAGTTGCAACGAAAAAAACAGCATCGATATCTTGGCGCCGCATTTGTTCATAAAAATCTTTTTTACTTTTATTCTTTTGCGGTACACACATCACAGCTGCATCATTTGCTAAAAAACCACAAACTTGTTCGGCAAGATTTTTGCCAACTTTATATTTCAAAGTTGCAACAACTTGCCCCTGCTCTCCAGACGAGCTATATTGATTTTCAAACGCCGCTGCTATCTTATCTCCCCATGCAGTATCTGGCACCACAACTGCTACGCCATGAAACTGCGCTTCTGCCATTTTTGTAGCCACTTGCGCAACTTCATCTTGGGGTAACAAGCCAAACTGATAAAGATTATTCACAAGATTATGCTGATAATCATCCAAAGTGTTTAATGCAATCGTTGGCACCGGCAATGGGTTTATGCTTGCAATTGATTCGACCTCTGACTTAGTCAACGGCCCTATAACCACCTCAGCACCATTTGCTATTACCTGCTGATAAAGACCATTAACATCGCCACCCGATGTATCAACTACATGGATATTAATATTTGTCTGCTGCTTGCGAGAATAATAAGCAGCTAATATGCCGTTATTTATTGCTTGACTAGTAGCTGCTAGTTCACCTCCACCCTTAAGCGGTAGCATTACTGCAATATTATGAGGCAGCATTGTTCCCACTCTTGTTATTTTTTCTCGCTCTGAATCAAATTTGCCAACAGCTTTTTGATTCCACATGTCACTGGCACAACCATTGACCAATAAAATTACAACAAATACTAATAATCGAGTTAGCATAAACGCCCCTCACTAAAAAATTATCGCAACTTCAAGGTTGATAGTCCCAACAAAACCAAAACACAAGTAATAATCCAAAACCGTACAATAATTCTCGGCTCCGGCCAACCTTTAAGCTCGAAATGATGATGAATTGGTGCCATCTTAAAAATACGTTTGCCTGTAAGTTTAAACGAAGCAACTTGTAAAATCACAGAAACTGTTTCCAATACAAAAATCCCGCCCATAATCATCAACACCAATTCCTGGCGAATGATTACCGCAGCAGTTCCTAGCGCTGCACCAAGCCCAAGGGCTCCAACATCTCCCATAAAAATTTGGGCTGGATAGGTATTAAACCAAAGAAATCCCAAACCTGCACCAACAATAGCGCTGCAAAATACTGCAACCTCACCAACTCCGGGCACATAAGGCATAAACAAATATTTAGCAAAATGAGAATTACCATCCACATAAGCAAAAATTCCCAAGGCCCCTGCAATCATAACTATTGGTAAAATAGCAAGCCCGTCTAAACCATCAGTTAAATTAACAGCATTACTCGTACCGACGATAACAAAATAAACAAAAAATATATAAAAGGCCCCAAGCTCAAAATCAAAAGCTTTAAAAAACGGTATAGTTAATCGTGTTTCAGCCATATATCTTGCAGTACAAAATAAAAAAACCGCTGCACCCAAACCAATCAACGTTTGCCATAAAAATTTCTTACGTGCCAACAACCCTTGGGAGTTTTTTAAAATTAATTTACGATAATCATCAATGAAACCAACCGCACCAAAACTAAGAGTTGTAATAAGAATTACCCAAACATAGTGATTATTCAAATCCGCCCACAATAACACGCTTAAACTAACCGCAATTAAAATCAAAATTCCCCCCATCGTAGGAGTACCAGCTTTTTGCATATGACTTTTTGGGCCTTCCAAGCGAATAGATTGACCAATCTGATAAAATATCAATTTACGAATTACGGCTGGACCAACTAACAACGCAATCAATAATGCGGTTAAAGCGGCTAAAACACAACGTAAAGTGATATAGTGAAAAACATGAAAACTGCGTTCGTATACTTCCAAGAATTTTGCTAAATAAAATAACATATGTATCCACCTTGAAATATAAATAAAGCGCAGGCCAAAGCCCGCGGCTACCCAGATTTACCACCAAGTCCCTTAAAATTTTTTAAAATATTAGTGCCATACGACACAACCAAATTATTATTCTCTCGATGTCGCTTTAAAGCAAGAGCAATTAACCTCTCAGTTAAAGCCGTAAAATTCATACCCATAGGTTCCCAAAGATAAAACGCTAATGACCCTGGAATAGTATTTAATTCACATAAATAAATCTCATTCGTATTTTGATCAATAAGAAAATCAATTCTTACAACACCATTACAGTTTAATGCTACAAAAGCTTGTTTTGCGAGACTTTGGATTTTGGCACTCACTGCTGTAGAAATCTCAGCTGGTATTTTGCGTTTGGCACCACTCATACCTTCACTTCTACTTCCAGTCGCATTAAATTTGTTTTTTGTTCCACTAAGATATTTATCTTGATACGAAAGAATGGCGTCAACACGAATTGGTTCTTCACATACAGAAACTTCAAGCAACTCACAATCGCCTAATACCGCACAATTTACTTCTTTTAAGTTAGTAATTTTGGGTTCAACCAAAATGCGTTGCGCCATACTAACGGCTAAATCAACCGCATCTTCTAATTCGTTATCATTATTAACCGCAGTCACCCCAACGCTCGATCCCAAATTTCCCGGCTTCACAATCAAAGGATAATTAAACTTAGCTTTAATTTTAGATATAACCGCGTCTTTAGCTTCGATCCACTCATGTGCATAAAACCAAACATCATCTAAAACTGAAATGCCAATGCTTCTTAAGACCATTTTGGTTGTAACTTTATCCATGGTAACAGCTGATGCCAAAACATCACAACCAACATAAGGAATATTCATGGTTTCAAACAACCCTTGTAATGAACCGTCTTCACCATGAGTTCCATGCATCACCGGAAAAACAACATCGATAGTAGCAATCTGCTTTTTAGCGAAAATTCCCACGGATTCTTTGCAAATTTTTCCTGAACTCGCATTTTGATTCACGATACTTTTTTGGCTTTGCATAGTTAACTGTTCAAGATCACGATAGTTTTCTAGATCAAGTAATTTCTCGCCGGTGTACCACTGACCTTGTTTAGAAATATAAACAGGAATAACCTGATATTTGTTTTTATCAAGCGCAGCTATACATTGTAATGCCGACAACACAGAAATTTCATGTTCAACACTTCTTCCACCAAAAATTACAGCAACATTTAATTTCATCACATCACCTATTCGTTATAATTATCCGGCAAATCATTTTCAAATAACACCACATCGCCGGTACGCAAAATTTGTTCTAAATGTTGTTTTGCAGCCGCAAAATCTGCGGCCACAAACAAGGCATTTTCCGGATAGTTCTTTGTCACCAAACCACGCTGCAATGCCTTCGTCTGTTCCAAGCCGACCAAAATAACATAATCACAAACTTGCGCAATATATTCACCAAAACGCTCGTTATATTCGTCTTCCTTTGTTCCCAACTCTATCATTCCAGGCGTAATAATAATTTTTCTTTTACCTGAAATTTGCGCAAGCACCTCGAGCGCCATCTTGCTACCAACTGGATTAGAGTTAAAAGCATCATCAATAAAAATAATATTTGCACCCGCATGCTTTAATTCCAAACGATGCGGTATCGGTAAAAGTTGGCGTACTGGGAAAAGCATCTCATGCAACTCCACTCCAAGCTCCGAAGCAAGCGCTATTGCTGCCAAAACATTATAAATATTGTGCTTACCCAGCAATTTAGTTTGAAATATCGCCTGAACATTGTCACGTATCCGCACCACAGTAAAATTACTGCCATGCTCATTCATAGATAAATCTTCAACCCTATAGTCTAATTCTGAATCTGCTGCCTCAATCCCATAACGAATCACGTGACACTGCGCCGCTTTAGCCAATTTCTGACAATTGATATCATCAGCATTAAAAAATGCCATGCCATCTGGTGGCAATGACTCTGTTAATTCATTTTTGGTATTAATAATATTTTCTAAAGTTTTAAAGGTCTCTAAATGTTGTTCACCAATTGCGGTAATCAATCCATACTGTGGTTTTACTAGCTCACACAGCTCTTTAATATCACCAGATTTTTTTGCGCTCATCTCCACTACAAAAATATCGTGAGTTGGTTTCAAATCCGAACGAATAACTTTTGTCACTCCCATCGTAGTATTGTAACTTCCTGGGGTCATTAAAGTATTAAATTTTTGCCGTAAAATCTCCGCCAACGCATATTTAGTCGTGGTTTTACCAAAACTCCCAGTTATTCCAACAACCTTCAAATTTGGTAGTACGCGCATGCGCTGATAGGCGTCTCGAAAATACCATTTTTGAATCAATTGCTCGAACGGCAAAATCAACCAATTTATCAGCATTAAAAATATTGGGATAAAAAAATTGTAAACCACTAATAGAACTAGGGTAAGCGCAAACCAAATATCACCATGGTGCCACAACAAAACAAATGACGTTATATAAAGCATTATTACGAAAACAAGATTGACACCAAACAAACGCTTAGCCCGAGCGGTAAACACCAGCGGTTTTTTTTCTGGCAATTTGGTTCGTAACAAAAGCAACCTGAAATAAACAAGAGCAAAAAGCGTCAACATCACCAGTGGTATTTGAAAAAACACTCCTAACAACGCAACTAGCGGCGCAAGATCTTTATAGTGAAAAACTTTAAGTGCGTGCTTTTGCAACCAAACAAAATATCGACTGTTGAAGTAAGAATTTAGCTGTAAAATATGCAGGTGTTTTTTGATTTTCCAAACGCTATAACAACCATGACTGATTAGCGCCAAAACAAAAAAGCATAGAATTGTATAAGTCATCATTTTAAGAACCCATCCAGTTCTATAACAACTTTTTCATAATTATCAAGAAACGGGAAATGCCCGCTGCCAGAAAAAACTTTAAGCTCTGAACCAGAAATCATTTTGTGCATAATCTTGCCAGAGGCAAGCGGTGTACTCGTATCCTGATCACCCCAAAGTAGCAGCGTTGGCACTTTAATTTGTGGTAGCAGTGTTGTTACATCTTCATTTACAACCTTTACTAAAACTGAGCGCATCTGCCCACTTGCATTGCGATAATCGGTAGAACCAAACTTTTTCTTGTACAACTCAAGTCGTGCACCAAAAATAGTTTTTAGCAGCGGCAGCTTTGCTAAAAACTTTACGACCTTAAAAAAACAAATTTTCAACTTGAGCTTAAATGCTTGCGGTAATCTCACCCCAGCACTACTAAATAGAACAATTTTTTTTGCATTAACCAAATTATGTGCCACCAAATTAATAATAATTTTCCCACCCATGGAATGACCAATTAAAATAGGATCAACGATATTGGCCACATTAATAAATTGCGCAATTAAATTAGCATATTCTGCACTACCCCAAATTTCTGTGGGCGCAGTACTTAAACCAAAACCGGGCAAATCTATGGCATAAGTAGTAAACTGTTTTTCTAAATGTTTTTGCAGTTTACTAACAGCCTTAGCATCACACCCCCAGCCATGGAGCAACAATAGCGGTGCACCCTGACCTACCACCTTATAATGAACCTTTAAGTTTCCAATTTTGACAAACAACTAGTTATCCTCGAAGATGTCGGTTTAAAACAACAATAGAATAGAACCACCAAAACAACACCAACAAAAATATTCCAAAAAGAATAGGAGACAAATCCAATAAAGTCATGGCTGGGAATATTCCAAGCAACACTTGTTGGATAAAGGCTCCACCTCCTTTACCAAATCTCATACCAATAGTTTCTGCCGCTGCCTTGCCTTTGGTTTGTAAGTCATCATCTAATGGTATGTACACCATTTCTTTAGTAGGATCAAATAAAACATTCTTTGTTGATCTGGTGAAAATATTGTGGATTGCGCCAAGGTACACAGCTATTGCTATTGCTGATGTTTGTAGCGCAAGCATGTAAGAAGCATCTCTTAAAAGCATAAATAAAAAGAACATTACACCCACAATAAAAACAATTACTGGTGTAATCAATGCTGACGTTAGCCATTTAAAAGTGCGTAAGATATAAATACTAACAAGCGCACCGATAATGCTTAAAACCGATACACCTATGTCTACACTGCTAATGAAGTGGTGTATTTCATTAGCGCTGCCAGCACAAAATACTTCTACAGATTTTTTCCAAACCCCTTCTACTATATTAAGAGAAATATTAAAACAAAGCAGTAAAGACGTAATCAAAAGAATAGGCCTAGATGATACTATATATTTTAACCCCTCTTTGAAACTCACTTTAATTTTGGCTTTGAAATGGCTCTTTTTTTTATTAAAAACATCTATACCAATAACTTTTCCCAACATGATTAAACACAACGACAAAAACATCCCAGCTACTACTACAGAAATAACTACATTATTCAAGGTCGGCTGCCAATTCGTTCCTTCCACTATAAAAACCTTAGATAAAACTCCTGACATCATCCTGCCAATGCCAGCAGCAATTGCAAAAAGAGGATAAAATCTTTTCGATTCCTCAAGCATGGTTACGTGATTTGCAATTTGCCAAAAAGAAATTAACAACATGATTGTCACCCAGCTTTCTGAAAAAACATAAAATAAACAATAAGACCAATTGCTTATTATTTTAAACAAGTACTTCAAAGCTGGCAATTTCAATACAACTTCTTCGCTTATAGGAATACATAATGCTTCTCTATATGGATAAAGCACCAACGCAAAAAACACAAAATAAGAAATAAAAAACCAGTTCATAATATGAAATAGTTGAGATCTGGTAAAAGTATCGGATAACTTAATGTAGACAAACATAAAAAGTAAAGACATGGGTAATACTGCCCACATTTTAATAGCACTAATAGACTCAGTGCCCAGATGCGAAATAACTAAAGCATCTTTTGATAGGTGCAATATGTTGTGTATATAAGCTATTAGAAGTATTAAACCAGCAACACATAAAAATTTTGCCCATTCGTGCCTATGTACCGGTACAATTTTTTTAATTATCGCTTTATATTTTTTGTTCACGCAATATTCACATTAAAATAAAACTACTCAAATTTAGAATCCAAAATTTTTTTAATTACCTCTTGATCACTAAATGGTAATTTCTCTTTACCAATAATCTGATAATCTTCATGCCCTTTGCCTGCAACTAAAACCACATCATTTGCACTAGCACAATCAATTGCATGTGCAATAGCGGCTCTACGATCTTGCTCTACTTCTGCCGCCCAAGGGCACAAAAGCCCCTGCAAAATATCATTTATTATTTGCTGCGGATTTTCCGCACGCGGATTATCGTTAGTAATAATAATATGATCGCTATAACGCTCAGCAATTTGTCCCATCATCGGTCGCTTGCCTCGATCACGCGGCGCACCACCACAACCAAACACGCACCATATGGCTCCATGACAACACTCCCGTAACGCTAATAAAGCTTGTTCCAACGCATCAGGAGTGTGTGCATAATCAACAACAATCAACGGTTTTTTATCACCACCAAAAGTTTGCATTCGACCATTTACAGTTTCCAGTTTCTTAATACTTGTTAAAGCAGCGGCTATATTCATTTTCATAACCCCCAAAACTGCTAACACTGCAATTAAATTACTAAGATTGAATCTACCCAAAAGACGGCTTTTTAATAAGCCTTCACCCCACGGCGTTGCAACTTGGGCAGTTATCCCACTAATATCTAATTCAACATCTTTGGCTGCAACCGTAGGCACTTCTTCAGTCAACGTATCTTTAATTGTGCATGCATAAACTTTGATTGATGCTTTCAACTCCGCAATCAACTTCTGACCAAATTCATCATCTGCATTAATTATTGCATATTGCAACCCCGGCTGCATGAATAACAATTTTTTTGCCGCACCATAATTTTCCATGGTTCCGTGATAATCCAAATGATCACGCGTCAAATTGGTAAAAACTGCAATTTTAAAATCAATCCCAGTAATACGTTGTTGCATCAAACTATGCGATGATACTTCCATAGCAACAGCCTTCGCTCCCTCATTTTTTAATTTATACAACCAGTGTTGTAAAGTAACTGGATCAGGAGTGGTATTAATCACGGGGGAAAGCTTTTGAGCAAAGCCAACACCAATTGTTCCAATTACGCCACAGGGTAATCCCAAATCAGTTAAAGCCGCTGCAATAAACTGCGTAATTGACGTTTTGCCATTAGTTCCGGTAACTCCAATTAATGTTAATTTTCGCGCCGGATAACCATAAAACTTAGCCGCAATTATACCAACTTGTTTTTTTAAATTAGGCACAACTATGATCGGTACGACATTGGATATTGCCGATTTGGTCGGTATTGCATCCTCACAAAGCACAGCCGTAGCGCCTTTACTAACAGCATCAACAATAAAATCTCGGCCATCTAATACTTCGCCTCGATAAGCTAAAAACAAATCTCCGGCTTGAACTTTATGACTATCAATAGCAATACCCGTAATCAAACAATCAAGCGGCGCTTCTGCTCTTATTATGTCAAACAAAAGATCTTTTAAATTGATTTTTTCTCCGGCTATTGTTTGCATTATGGCCTCATAAATCACGCAGGTTAAAGCCTGCGGCTACCGAATATCTCCAAAAACAACATCTGTCGGTTTCCAATATTTCCCTCAGCCTTGCACTCGCAAAAAGTACTCGGTTTGGACTGGGCTAATGATATTTATCCCTTCGAGCTGCTGTATGTTATAAAAAATTTTTTAGATGCTTTCTTTTGCATCTGGCGGTATCCCCAAAATTCTCAATGTACCATTCATAACATTAGCAAATATTGGTGCCGCAACTTTACTACCATAATACTCACCGCCACGAGGATTTTTAATTACTACTGCTATAACCAGCTGCGGATCAGAAACCGGAGCTATTCCAACAAACGTTGAAAAATAGCGATCCTCATAATAGCCTCCTGGTTTTGCGATGTGCGCAGTTCCAGTTTTTCCTGCAACTCTATACCCAGGAATTTGAGCACGCGTACCAGTACCACCAATATCCAAAACTGCTTCCAGCATTGTCAATATTTGATGACATACTTTTTCTGATAACATTTGTTTACCAGGCGCTAATTCATCAGTTTTTACAAACGTTATTGGCCGTAATAAACCATATGATGCAATTACCGCATATGCCTGCGCTAATTGCAATAGACTCACTGAAATACTATATCCAAAAGATAGAGTAGCAAGCACAAAGGGACGCCACTTCAAATGATCCGGCAAAACTCCTATTCCCTCTCCTGGAAAACCACTTTGCGGACTTTGACCAAAACCAACACTCTTTAATAAATTCAATAAACTATTGCTTGGCAATGACAGAGTTATTTTAGCCACACCAATATCACTGGATTTCTGTAATACCCCAGTAACTGTAAGTAACCCATTATTTATGTGCTTACTGTCCTGAATTACATGGCCATCGACTACAAACTTACCTGGATTAGTATCTATGAGAGATTTAGGATGATATTTACCGCTGTTCAAAGCATTCGCAATCGTAAGAGCTTTTATGGTTGAACCCGGTTCAAATACGTCAGTAACTGCTTTATTACGAAAACGACCTAGAGAAACACCTAAACGACTGTTGGGATTATATGAGGGAAAATTAGCCATAGCTAAAACCTCACCCGTCTTAACTTTTAACACCACCACAGACCCATATTCTGCACTGTATTGCTCAACAGTTTTTTTCAATTCTTGGTAAGCCAAATACTGCACGCGCCTGTCAACACTAAGCACCAAATCCTTACCCTGCTGTGGCTCGGCAAGCACTCCTAAATTAGCAACTGTATTTCCTATACAATCCTTAACAACTCTAACTTTTCCTGGAATACCACGCAACCAAGAATCATATGCTAATTCCAAGCCTTCCTGACCTCGATCGTCGATGTTGGTAAAACCAACCACCTGCGCCATAGCATCGGCTTCAGGATAGTAACGCTTATATCCAAGTTCTTTTGATATCCCTGGAATACGTAGACTCAAAACTTTGCCAACTAATTCTAAAGGAAGAGCGCGTTTCAAATAAACAAACCCACGTTCTTTTTGTGCTGTAATTTTCTGCTGTAAAGCTTTGCTTGGCAAACCTAATAGCAACGCTAATTGCACCATCTGCTCACTGGTAGCACTTAATAATTTCGGATTAACCCAAATTGACGCTACCGGGATACTGATTGCTAGAGGCTTACCACTACGATCGACAATCATGCCGCGATGTGCTGGAATATTTACTTCACGGATACTACGAATATTACTCTGCTCGAGTAAAAACCTATGCTTAATAATACCTAGATAGATGATACGACCAAGCAATCCTAAAGCAGCGATGAGTAAAATCAATACTAAAATCAGTAAGCGCCATTTATAATTTTCTTGGTCTTGATCATGCATAACACATCAAACTTTGATCACAACCACATCGACCGAAGGTGGAATCTGCATTTGCAATTGCTGTTGTGCAACTCTTTGCACTCGCGCTTGTGCTGCCCACGCACTTTGCTCTAACAATAATTTATTACTCTCAGACTGTAACTGCTCGCTTTGCACTTGTAGCTTATGCTGGGTGATAAACAAGCGTCGATTGATATCTTTGATGTAAACTACCCCCAAGGCTGAAACTAACAATAAAAATACTAACACCAGAATTTTTAATTCTGGCAAATTAATGTTAATTAACACACCCCGTGCAAATGTGTTATCTGAGGCAACTGCCCGCACTACTGCATTCATTTTAATTTCTCCGCTATCCTTAGCACCGCGCTTCTTGAGCGAGGATTGTTTTTTATTTCTTCCGCACCAGCGCGAATAGCTCCACCAATGCGTTTAAAACGCCTGGGTAGCTGTATATCTCGCAATGGCACTCCTTCTGGAACATGACCTTTTATATGCTCCTGCACAAACCGCTTTACAATACGATCTTCCAGTGAATGAAAACTAATAACAACCAAGCGTCCACCAACTGCTAACACATCCAAACATTGCTCCAAACAGTCATGCAGTTCTTTCAATTCATCATTAATAAATATACGAATTGCCTGAAACGCTCTAGTTGCCGGATGCTTATATTCTTCCCACTTTGGATTAGCTTTTTTTACAATCTCAGCTAACCGCCCAGTCGTAGTAATCGGCGTAATTAATCGCTCTTTTACAATCGCCTGCGCAATTCTTCTGCTAAAACGCTCTTCACCATATTCCTTCAAAACCCAGGCAATTTCGCTTTCTTTCGCATGACTCAACCATTTGGCCGCACTGAGTGGCTGCTCCTGATCCATGCGCATATCTAACGGTCCATCGTGAAGAAAACTAAAACCACGCTCTGGATTATTTAATTGTGGTGAAGAAACTCCCAAATCCAATAAAATTCCGTCAACTTTCCCACTATAATTCAGTGCATCAAGCCATGTTTTAATATTAGTAAATGATCCTTGTCGAACAATTAAACGTTTATCACAAATTTGCAGCGCCTTTCTTATAGCTTCCTGATCCTTATCTATACAAACTAAAAGTCCCTTTTTAGTAAGGCGCTGCAAAATTCCTTGACCATGTCCGCCGCGACCAAAAGTCGCGTCGACATAAATTCCATTTTCCTTAACAACCAATCCATCTATCGCTTCTTTAAACAAAACCGGCTTATGCTCATCTCCCAAAATCTCCCCCAAAAAATCGGGGGAGGGCTTTCTCGGGTACCGCTTAAACTTGTGTTGTTTATCCATCTATAATGACAACAACTGCAACTCTGGTGGCAAAGTTGATAATCCGCTTAAGCCTTTTGCCAACCAATTATCGCGATTGTCGGTCCAAATTTTCTTGTCCCAAATTTCAAATTTTTTACCCTGGCCAATTAACATTACGCTTTTATCAAGACTTGCGTACTCACGTAAAAGTGGCGGCAACAAAAGACGCCCACTACTATCCATCTCTAATTCAGTTGCATGACCAATTAACAAACGCTGAATCCGACGCGTAACTTGATTAAAACTTGGAAGATTTTCGATTTTCTTTTCGATCTCCTCCCAAACTGGAAATGGATAAAGTAATAAACATTTATCTTCCGTATCAATCGTGATTACTAATTGCTCTTTTAATTCAACTGGCAATTGCGCACGATAACGCATAGGCATCGCCATCCGCCCCTTGGCGTCTAAATTTATAAAGTTAATGCCTCGAAACATTTCTTAATATTTCTCCACTTTTTTCCACCCCATGCCACTTTACACCACTATAAGCAAAAAACTGCCAATTGTCAAATGGATATGGGGCAATTATGATGAATTAGGTTTCGTGCTATTATTGTTCCGATGAAACAAAATCAGTCGCCAGCAATTACCATCTCAAAACTTTGCCTTCGCTATCAACAGCACCAGCTTTTTGCTGATTTAGATTTTCATTTACCGGCAGAGCAATGGACTTGTTTGCTCGGTCCAAGCGGCATTGGCAAAACAACGCTTTTGCGCTTCATCACCGGATTAAAATATGCAAAAGATACCGAATGTACCGGTAACATTGTTACTTCGGACACCCTACCCTTAAGCCACCGCATCACTTACATGGCACAACAAGATCTATTGATGCCTTGGTTAAATGTTTTGGATAACGTGCTAATAGGTGCTCATTTACGTGGCAAAAAAATAACAATTCAGTCAAAACAAAGTGCGATCGATCTTTTAGAAAATTCCGGTTTAAAAAACATTATAAATCTAAAACCAAAACAATTATCAAGCGGTATGCGCCAGCGCGTTGCCTTAGTAAGAACTTTATTTGAAGATCGACCAATAATTTTAATGGACGAACCATTTTCATCTTTAGACGTAATTACAAGATTAAAACTGCAAAACTTAGCAGCCCGATTATTAGCTAAGCGTACGGTTTTATTGGTAACTCATGATCCACTGGAAGCTTTGAGACTCGGGGATTATATTTACATAATGGCTGGTTCTCCCGTAAAAATAAGTGACCCAATCAAACCTCAAGGTATTGCACCACGCGATCCAACTGACTTGGCCTTATTGGAACAACAGGCGAAATTATTACAGCTATTTACGACAAATTTATGATAATTTTATTACGCGGAATAATTATCACGATAGCACTCACCATGACATGGCAATTTATTGTCGTAGTTTTTAATTTGCCGCCATATATTATGCCATCGCCTATTTTGGTGCTAAAAAGTTTTCAACCCTACGGCATTTTAATTTTACAGCAATCAATCCCAACAATGATCGAGGCTACTCTAGGCTTTATTTTAAGCTGTTTGCTTGGAACAACGAGCGCTTTAATATTATTTTATTTTCGTCCGATGCGTTTATGGTTTTTACCAATTTTATTAATTAGCCAAGCATTACCAACCTTTGCAATCGCACCTCTATTCGTAATTTGGTTTGGTTATGGCATGACAGCAAAAATTATAACTACAGTTTTGATGCTATTTTTTCCAATTACTAGCGCATTTTACGATGGCCTGCGCCGCACACCACAAGAATATTTGGATTTAGCACAAACAATGAACGCCAGTAAACTACAAACACTCCGACACATTTGTATTCCTGCTGCGCTACCTTCACTTGGCAATGGTTTACGAGTTGCTGCGACTTTTGCCCCAATGGGCGCAATAATTGGTGAATGGGTAGGCGCAAGCAAAGGACTAGGATTTTTAATTCTAAATGCAAATTCAAGAATGCAGATCGATTTAATGTTTGCGTCATTACTCGTATTGATTGTTTTAACTTTGTTATTTTACTTTGCCATCGATTTATTAATCAGATCAGTAATTTCATGGGAGCCAGAAAAATATGAATATTAAAAGCCTAGCCTTAAGTTTGATCTTTTTGTTTTTTGGCTCAGCTTTTGCTGCCGAGCAACAACCATTAGTCGTTACACTCGACTGGTTTGTTAATCCCAATCATGCTCCATTGTTTGTAGCCCAGCAGCAAGGTTTTTTCAAACAACAAGGGATTGAAGTCAAATTTATTCCTCCCGCTGACACATCTGAAGGCGAAAAAATGGTTGCAGTTAACCAGGCAGATATTGCAATAACTTATCAACCAACATTAATGTATAAGGTAACTAACGGTCTACCATTAATGCGTTTCGCCACATTAATTAATACTCCACTAAACGCTCTGATCGTCTTAAAAAGTAGCCCAATTCACACCATCAAAGATCTCAAGGGAAAACGCATAGGAATTAGTACTCCCGGAACTGACAATATAATGTTAGCTACGATGCTAAAAACTGCCTTATTAAAGCCTGACGATGTTGAATTAATAAATGTAAAATTCAATCTCTCTCAAGCGCTACTTACCGGTAAAATTGATGGCTTCGCTGACGGCATGCGGAATTTTGAACCGATTACTATGGAACTCGCGGACAAACCTATTCGCATGTTTTATCCGGAAAAACATGGCTTTCCCATGTATGATGAATTAATTTTAGTCACAAATAAAAATAAAATTAATGACCCGAGATTACCCAAATTTATTCGGGCACTTGAACAAGGAGTAACTTATCTGCAAAAAAATCCGCACGCTTGTTGGAAAATTTTCGCTACAAATCATCCGGAACTAAATAACACCTTGAACGAAAAAGCGTGGTTTTTAACTTTGCCATATTTTGCTCACGATCCTGCAAAACTAGACCAAACGCGCTATCAAAATCTTGCGGATTTTATGTATAAGGAAAAACTGATCGCATACGTTCCAAATATTGGTAGTTATGCCATTGAAGCAAAGTTGCAATAAATTCTATTTAGTTCGTGCCACAACAAATGCTGGCTATCTGCACCTTTGATTATGCAATCAACTTGTGCGACCTGCTTGAGCAAGTTTTGAAGACCAACAAGATCATGACGCGCTAAGGCCTTTTTTACCAAAGCCTTCCGGTTAGTCCAAACATTACTTTTGGCCATAACTTGTTCAGTAGCAACCCCCTGTCCAATCGCAAAACTCATGTTAATCAATGAACGCAACTCACGGGCAATTGCCCATAAAATAATCGTTGGTTCAACCCCTTCAGATTTCAAATTATCCAACATACGAATTACTAAAGAGGTTTTTCCAGCAAGCGCAGTATCGAGCAAATTAAACACATTGAACCGCGCATTATCTGTAATTACAGCAATAATTTGTTCGGCAGTCAAATTACCACTGCCATACAGCAAACGCAGTTTTTCAATCTCTTGTGCTGCTGCCAGTAAATTACCAGCAGCATGATCAACTAATAATTTAATTCCCGATCCGTCGGTTTTTAATCCTGCTTGCTGCAAGCGTTTGGTAATCCAAAATGGTAATTGCGCTGCATCAATCGGCCAAATTGGTAATACCACGCCATAGGTGTCAATTGCCTTAAACCACGCAGTTCTTTGCTCCGCTGCGTCTAATTTATCAGTAATGATTAATACAATTTTATCAGGCGCTGGTTTTTTAGCGTAGTTTTGTAAAACTTTACTACCAGCATCAGCAAGCTTACTTTTAAGATGTAATTCAATTAAAGTACGTTCGGCAAAAAGTGAAAAATTACTAATTCTGGTTAAAAAACCTTCCCAGTTAAATCCGGATTCAATATAAAAAATTTCTCGTCCCTCAAAACCAGAGGCAATGGCATGCTGGCGCACAGTATTACAAGCTTCTTGGACCAATAAAAATTCATCACCGCTAATTAAATATAGCGGCGCCATTTTTTCGGTGAGAGACTGCGTTAATTGCTGAAGTTGAATTTTCATGATTACGAAAACGCTGCAAGGGTCTTTTTTGCACAAAGAATATTTAATATTTTGGTGGAAAGCTCCTGCAGTAATTCCTGTTTTGCAATCTCAACTTGTGGCGTTGTTTCGAATATTTCGTTGGGTTGAAGTGAGATACTACGCGAAGTACTAGCTGTTTGTGGCGACAGGAGTGGCTTGCCCGAGGCATTATCAATACTGATTGTTGCAGTATAATTTAAACTGTAAACCCGACCTGAAGTGGTTGAAATAGAACTTGCGGTACTAGAACTATAATTAGAAGTAACGTGCAAAACTGGCGCGGTTGCATTAGGCGCCTCTAACAACTTGACATTGGAAGCTTTTAACGCTTTCTTAAAAGCAACTTCAAACTGGCCAAAAGGATTGTCAGTTTGATAGTAAGCCTGGTGTAATTGCGGTGGCAATGATTCTGCAGTACGCAGCTTAAAACCACAACCTGATAGTAAAAAAATACTTATTAATATTAAACAAATTTTAATGTAAGGTTTTGCCATATATTTTCCGCATAAATTACAAATTCAGTAAAAAGTTTAAAGCAAAAACTACCACCTAACATTATAAACGTTAGCTCAGAGGAAACAGTCCTCAATCACCATATAATAATGGCACTAAAAAACAACATTCACTAATTTTTTAGGTACTACAATAATCTTTTTAATTGCTGCCAAGCCAATTATTTTTGCAACACTTTCATTCGCAATTGCCATATCCTTAATTACTTTTTCATCTGCATCTGTTGCCACCGTTATTTTACCACGAACTTTACCATTCACTTGCACTACCAATTCAATGGAATCTTGTTTTAACGCATCCAAATCAACTTGTGGCCACTTAGCATCTAAAGCACTCCCTGGAAACTGCAGTTCGCACCACAAATGATGAACAATGTGCGGGGTAATTGGATTAAGCAGGCTGAGTAAAATACTAAATCCTTCGTAAACTATGGCCACATTTGCGTTGGCTGGTATTTCCTGCAACAAATTTAAAAGTTTCATCGCAGCTGAAACAACTGTATTTAACTGTAACCGCTCTATATCAAAATTTGCCCGCTGTAATATAGTATGAATATCTTTACGCCACACTTGCTGTTCTTTAGTAAACATAGAGGATTCTTTAGAGTTTTTATTGCAAGAAATTATTATTTCTTCATGCGCACAGGCAAAGGCAAAAAGTTTTTTTAAGAAACGATATGCGCCCTCAACTCCGCTATCCGACCATTCAAGCGATTGCTCTGGCGGCGAAGCAAAAATCGTAAAAAGACGTGCGGTATCAGCGCCATACTTAGCAACAAGTTCAACCGGAGAAACTGTGTTGCCCTTTGATTTTGACATCTTAGAACCATCTTTTAATACCATTCCTTGAGTTAATAACCGCGTAAAAGGCTCATCACCTTTTACTAAGCCTTCATCGCGCATCACTTTATAAATAAAGCGCGCATATAAAAGATGCATAATTGCGTGTTCAATCCCACCTATATATTGGTCAACCGGCATCCAGTAATCGACACGCTGGTCAAACATTGCTGCTTTTTGATCAGGACAACAGTAACGCGCGTAATACCACGAAGATTCCATAAAAGTATCAAATGTATCTGTTTCACGCGTAGCTTTACCACCACATTTTGGGCAAGTAGTTTCAAGAAAACTTGTTAAAGTATGCAGTGGAGAACGCGGATCATTTAGTTTAATTCCTTCGGGTAAGACAACAGGTAAATCTTTCTCAGGCACTGGAACCGCGCCACATTTTTCGCAATTAACTATTGGAATTGGCGCTCCCCAATAGCGTTGCCGTGAAACTCCCCAATCACGCAAACGATAGTGGATTTTACGTTCCCCTTGTTTGGCATGAATAACGCCCTTGGCAATAGCATCAAAAGCTTGATCAAAATTCAAATTAGAAAAATCGCCTGAATTAATCAAAATTCCTTTGGCAGTATAAGCTCCCTTATTAACATCCAAATTGCTATCGTCTAGCGGTTTTATTACTTGTTTAATTTTTAAATTATATTGTTTGGCAAATTCATGATCGCGCTCATCATGAGCTGGGACTGACATTACAGCGCCAGTTCCATATTCCATCAAAACAAAATTCGCAACCCAAATTGAAATTTTTTCGCCATTCAAAGGATTAATTGCATCAAACCCAGTGTAATAGCCCTCCTTAGGTATAGTCGCAAGTTCTGCTTCAGCAACCTTAAGGCTGTGACACTTTTGTAAAAACTGCCGAATATTTTCGTCAGTTTTTGCAGCTGCCAATGCCAATGGATGTTCTGGCGCAATCGCCAAAAATGTTACACCAAAAACCGTATCTGGTCTGGTAGTAAATACGACAACTTTTTCATCACGTCCAACTACAGTAAAATTTAGCTCTAGTCCTTCGGAACGACCAATCCAATTACTTTGCATAGTGCGTACTTGTTCAGGCCAACCAGTAAGTCTATCTAAACAAGAAAGCAATTCATCTGCATAAGCAGTAATTTTCAAAAACCATTGGGATATTTCTTTGCGTTCAACCAATGCTCCTGAGCGCCAACCTCGACCATCTACCACTTGTTCGTTGGCAAGCACGGTTTGATCAACCGGATCCCAATTAACCACAGATTGCTTTTTGTAAGCAAGACCCTTGGCGTACATTTTTAAAAATAATTGCTGTTCGAAACGGTAATATTCTGGACGACAAGTAGTGACCTCGCGCGACCAATCAATAGCAAATCCCAGTTGCTTAATCGTAGCACGCATCTGTTCGATATTTTTATAAGTCCATTCCGATGGCGCTAGTTTATTTTTCAGGGCTGCGTTTTCAGCCGGTAGCCCAAAAGCATCCCAACCAAGTGGCTGCATCACATTTTTACCAAGCATTCTTTGATAGCGGGCAATTACATCGCCGATAGTATAATTACGCGCATGCCCCATATGAATTTGGCCGCTTGGATATGGTAACATTGACAAACAATAAAACTTTGGTTTAGTTGCATCTTCTGTTGCTACAAAAGCATGAGTTTCATCCCAATATTTTTGGGCTTCTTTTTCGATTTTTTGTGGCTGGAATATTTTGTCCATAACTTAGATTCTAAGGATAGAAGTTTATTATGTCCAATTTTTTTGGTATTTCGGGTATTATATTGCCTTATTTACCAAAGATAGACGAGGGATAGGCAAGTATATAAATGCAAAATAATTTTTCACGCTCTTACAGAGCTTGAGATTATTGGGACATTTTCCTTGAGGTTCCCGACTGCGAAGCATTGAAGGTAACCCCAAGAAAGATACCCCAAATTTCAAGCCCTGAAGGGACGTGATAAGATTTGGCATGTGGTACACGGTTACTTGGCCTACGTACCTAATATGAGATAATTATAACCATGTTGACAAAAAAAACATCATTAAGTTTCATAGCACTTTTTGCAGGGGCGATTTTGCCGCTAGCCTTTGCGCCTTTTGGTTATTATTTGCTCGCTGAAGTCGCGCTGGTTTTACTGCTACTAACTTGGAGCAAATCAACATCGCCAAAATGGGCTTTTTGGTATGGCTGGTTGTTTGGTTTGGCGTTCTTTGGTTGTGGGGTTTATTGGATTTACATCAGTATTCACCATTTTGGCAAAGCCCCCATACCCTTGGCGGTGTTAATTCTTGGCTTAATGGTTGCATTCTTAGCGCTATTTCCCGCACTGCAAGGCTACTTACTAAACCGCATATATCCGCAAAACAATTGGCGTAAATTTCTTGTGGCATTTCCTGTAATCTGGGTAATTTTAGAATGGATGCGCGGCTTAGTTTTGAGCGGCTTTCCCTGGCTGTTTTTGGGCTATGGTCACATTGATTCACCACTTCGAGGTTGGGCGACAATTTTCGGAGTTTATGGAGTTTCTTTTGCAATTGCCCAAACCGCAGGTGCGATTGTTTGCATGTTTTTTTACTGCAAAAAAATTAAATTGATAGCAATGTTTGCGCTATCAATGACAATGCTTTGGGGAGCTAGCTACTACTTAACAAAAATTAGTTGGACAAAAAAAATAGATATGCCAATTCAAGCAAGTTTGATCCAAGGAAACATTCCACTCAAACAAAAGTGGGATGAAAAAGAATTATTGCCAATTATAAACTCTTATTCTTATTTAACTGCGCAAAATTTTTCCAGCCAAATTATCATATGGCCAGAAGCCGCAATACCCACTTTTCCTGAGGATGTGCATTCTTATTTAAAACTATTATCTAAGACCGCAAAAAGACATAACACTACAATCTTAAGTGGCATTCCTTTTTATGATAAAAAAACCGAGAATATTTACAATGGTATTTTAGCTTTTGGTGTTAATGAAGGACGCTATTACAAACGTCATTTGGTGCCATTTGGCGAATATTTACCGCTACGCTTTATGTTGAGTTGGCTACATAATTATCTTGAGATTCCAATGTCTGGTTTTTCTAGCGGCGGAAAAAATCAACCTGATTTATTAATTGGCAAAATTCCTATTGCACTATTTATTTGTTATGAAATCGCTTATGCTAGTTTGGTTTTGGATTATTTGCCAAGAGCTGGACTCTTAGTTACGGTTAGTGATGATAGTTGGTTTGGTGAATCTATTGCTGCAGCACAACATTTGGAGATCGCGCGCATGCGTTCGCTTGAAGTTGGACGTTATCAATTATTGAGCACTAATACGGGAATTACTGCAATCATTGATGCCAACGGCAAAATAGTTGCTCAACTACCAGCATTTAAACAAGAAGTTTTAACTGCGGATATTCAGCTTTTATCCGGCGCAACTCCATGGGTAAAATTTGGACAATATATTTGGTTGTTGCTGCTTTTGGTAATTCTGTGGGTAACTCAGCGTTTGCAAAACAAACCCGATGCCTAATAACTCATTCCATAACCCCCTTGCTTTCAAAGCGTTTACAAAATTTTAAAATAACATAATAATTACCTTCATACTTTTAAAATTGAAAATTGGGAGTCGACATAAAAATTAACATGTTGCCTTTCAACCGTTGATCCTAGTATGGTAGAAACAGAGTTTAGTATAGTGCGGCTTTAAGGGAAATAAGGAGCAGGCTAAGAAGGTTTATTCCGGGCTCACCCCTTTGCAGTATTTTACTGTACCTCAAGGCCAGCTCATGTAAATATTCAGGAAATAATTATAACTCCGTCTGTACAAGCTTCAGTGGCTGTAGTGCATCGCAATAATCCTTGATAACAATAGATTTTTATATAAGTTTTTTATGATTCGTTGCTAGCAAATTCCATAACACAGCTTTCGGTAACGCCATCATATTCTTTTCTAAAGAACTTAAATCCAGCTTTTTCATAGCAGCGGATGGCACGTTTATTAGAACATGCGGGATCGATTAAGATTTTTTTTGCTTTGAATTCAGTAAACAGTTTACCGATGAATAATTTGACAATTTCTGTACCATAGCCTTTGTTAAGGTATTCTTCTTCGCCGATAAATAAATCCACACAAAATGTTCCCGGCTCTTCATTTACGAAAATGCCTTTTGGTTTTGGGCATAAGGTTTTATAAGCATATAGGTCAGAACATTGAATATATCCGATTGGCTTATCGTCTATATAAATAATAAAGGAGTAATCGTAGCCGTTGCCTTTAATTTTTTCAGAATATTTATCAATTGACTCATAACCATCTATAAACCAGGTATCTTTTACGTGTGGTTTTTTGGCCCACTCGAAAAATAAAGCTAAATCTGGTTGGACAAATTTTTTAAAATTTATTTTTGTAGTGTTTGCTTTAATAAACTCTTTCAAATATCCAGATAATCTACTTGCAATAGATTTAAACTCTTCTGGCTCAGAGCTTATGGTTAAGCGATAAAACCCAAGAGCCGCATAAACAGGCCATAATTTTTTGGCCAAAAAGATTGCTGCAACTAAATTATTTTTGGGTAGAACCTCAAACCAATTTTCAAAACAAATATTTTGCAAATTATTATAGGTTAGGTCGGTTTCTTTAAGCGTATAATGACGTGCGGCAGTATTTAGAAATGTGAGCAAAGAAAAAAATGGATGCGTAATAACTGTTTCGCCCCAATCTATTATGGTAATATTGTGAGTGTTGTTTTCGATGAGAATATTGTTGTCGTGAAAATCACAATGATCTAGTGTTTGGGATATTTTGTAGTTAGACAACATCTCACATATAGATAAAAAGGTAGGATATAGTTCATGTAGTAATTTAAGCTCGTCGACTGTTAAGCCATCTGCTTTCAATAAATCTTCTTTGCCAATTAATTCATTGTAAAGGAGAGGCAATTTTTCCAAGCGCCAATCTGGTACTCCTATTTCAAGAAAAGTGTTTATATGCTCTCTAGCCGCAGCTTGAATATAAGTGTATTTTTTAATTGCTTGGCATAATAAATCTGGCTGAAAATTATGTTTTAAAATTTCGCGTAGTGAGCTGCCAGAATCTTTTATTAGAAAACAATTTAAGTTTTTGTTGCTATCTAAAACCTCTGGAACATTTGCGTGTAATTGATCGTGTAGGATTTTTGTTACGGTTGGCTCCAAAGACAGCATCGGCGGTGTTTGTTTTAAATAAACAGTACCTTTTGAAGTTAAAAATCTTGTTACGCTAGACCAAGGAGTCGTCTGAATAGTTTCTGGCGAGTTGTTTATAATGTACCCTTTGGCCAAAAGACTCTCTTTTGCCCAGTTGATAATTTCTGTAATGTTTTTTGTAGTCACAGTGGCGTTATTTTAGTTGTTTTTACTATATTATCTATGTATTTTTGATCAGCCAGGTGTTTTAGAACATTAATAGTTTTTGTCCCGTATGTCGGACATATTGAGCGAAGGATGAATCTAAAAAATCGTCGAAAAACACAACAAATTGTGAATTATGATTTTGATAATTGTTATGCCATCAAACCGGTGCGCCAATTCCTAGCAGATACATAGTCAATGCAGTTGATAATAACGAAACTGCAACACCGAGGACTATACAGCTACTCGATTCGGCTTTAAGCATGTTATATTTAATAGCGAATATCGTGGTCGTAACCGCAGATGGCATTGCACACAACAAAATTGCTTCTTTGCCCCAATTACCTTCAATCCCTAAAGCAAGAACAATGCCCCACATGATTATTGGATGGATGAGATTTTTAAAGAAAACATTTGATATAACAAAGCGGTTAAAATGAACTTTTTCTGCAGATATAATCAAACCCACAGTAAACAAAGCTATACCAGAAGTGGTACTTCCGATCATTTTTAAGGAATCTACAGCTAAAGTTGGCAGCTTGAGATTTAAAACTGCGATTATAAAACCGCATAAAGGCGCTAGCACCAGAGGTTTTTTAAAAACCTTCAAAACCATAGCCAAAATATCGGTTTTAACTTGAGAGTCTTGTGAAAGCTCTAAAATTGAAATGGTAATGGGAATCATAAACAGACTCGTAACAATATTACCAAGTACAATCGCAACTAGAGATTGTTCGCCAAATAAAACAGTAAAAACAGGAATTCCCATAAAAGCCATGTTGGGAAAAGAACTCACAAATGCTGCCTGGCAACTATGGCTGACTACACGACGATAAATGCACCGATTAACAATAAACATTAATAGGTACATTCCCATTAGACCAAGTGTGATGCCAGCCATGAAGCGATAATTAATTAAATCGTCAATATCAGAAGTTGCAGTTTTAACCAACAGCAAACATGGAAAACTAAAATTCATTATGTAAGTGGCAAGATGCGTACTAAATTTAGGATCTATAATTTTGCGCCAACCGGCAAATAACCCCAAGAGAATGACAAAGACCAGTGGTACCAATGACTTTAAAATTAAATCCATGCTGCACCTTTTATTTGTTTATGACTTTTTTCGGTAAGGTAGATAAATCGGTTCCCACATATAGCTGTCGATTAAATTAATAATTTTTGTCTCATCTAAATCTTTCATCGTAGTTAACCCAGCGCGTACTGCTTCCTTGGCAATCGCTATTGCAATATGTCGTGATATTTTGCGGATTTCTTTTAGTGGCGGCAACAAATTAGCCTGCGAATTATTTTTTGTAGGAGAAATATCTGCTAGGGCTTTAGCAGCGATCAGAAACATTCGATCAGTTACACGCGTACTATCAACTGCGCGAATACCTAAACCAATTCCTGGGAAAATATAGCAATTATTAACCTGATCAATCTGGCGGAGATTATTGCCATCTTGATAAGGAGGAAATGGACTACCTGCGCCAACGATTGCCTTACCTTTAGTCCACGTTAAAATATCATGCGGATGCGCTTCAGCTTTTGTCGTAGGATTGGATAACGGAAAAACAATTGGTCGCGCGCAATTAATAGCCAATTGTTCAATAATATCTTGTGCAAAAATTCCTGGTTGAATGCACACGCCAATAATAGCAGTTGCTTTGGCATTAGTTACCGTTTCAAGTAATGAAATGTTAGAACTGTCTGCAACTTTCCACTCCTGCAAACTTGCTACCGGTTTAATGAATGGTGCTTGAAAATCAAGACTTTCAACCTTATCAGTAATTAAGCCAAAGCGATCAACCAAAAAAATATTCGCTATTGCAACTTTACGCTCAACTCCTAGATCGATCATCATATCAATAATTAAATTACTAATACCTACCCCGGCGGATCCAGCTCCTACGATCACGATTTTTTGTTGGGACAGAGAAATACCGGCAACATTAGTGGCTGACAATAACGCACCGACTACAGAAGAAGCAGTTCCTTGAATATCATCATTAAAACTACACAGTTGATCTTTGTAGCGATTTAATAAAGTCAAAGCATTGGCTCGGGCAAAGTCTTCCCACTGTAGTAGCACTTTTGGAAAACGTTTCTTAATTGCCTGAACAAATTTTTCAATGAACTCATCATATTCCTTACCACGAATACGCTTATTGCGCCATCCCAAATACAGTGGATCATGAAGCAAGGTTTCATTATCAGTGCCGGTATCTAAAATAATAGGCAGAGTTTTATATGGTGGAATACCTGCACATGTGGTGTAAATAGATAGCTTGCCAATTGGAATCCCCATTCCGCCCGCGCCAAGATCTCCTAGCCCAAGAATGCGTTCGCCATCTGATACCACAATTATTTCAGTGTCATCAAATCTACTGTGTTCAAAGACTACGTCGATATAATCGCGATCCATATAATTAATATAAATCCCGCGTGGATTTTGATAAATTTGTGAAAATTTTTGACATGCTTGTCCAACTGTTGGTGTATAAATCAATGGTAGCATTTCTTCGGTATAGCGATCTAATAAGGCATAAAATAGAGTTTCGTTGTTATCCTGAATCAGGCGCAAGTAAATATGCCGATCTAAAGCGTCAGCTTTTTGTTTTAAAATATGATAAGTTTTTTCAACTTCTTCTTCAAGAGTAATAATTCCGGGGGGAAGCAAACCAAGTAAATTTAAGGACTCTCTTTCTGCAAGTGAAAAGGAGCGGCCTTTGTTTAGAATTGAATTTCCGATCAAATCATAACCAAAGATATCAACCCCAATATATTTATTGCCAACAGAATCTTCTTGAATATTGATTTTCATGCGTATCTCCTTTTGTTATGTTTTTCTAGTAGCCGCAGGCTTTGGCCTGCGTACGGTTGGGTGAAATACAAGCTAAAGCTTGCGGCTACCAGAAATTTAGTCAACAAAACTTTGTAATTTTTCGGATCGGCTAGGATGGCGCAATTTACGTAGCGCCTTAGCCTCAATCTGACGAATACGCTCACGGGTTACATCAAACTGTTTACCAACTTCTTCTAAGGTATGATCAGTGTTCATATTTATACCAAATCGCATACGTAAAACCTTGGCTTCTCTGGGTGTTAATGATGCCAATACATCATTAGTTGCCTCACGTAAACCACCTTGGGTTGCAGCATCAGTTGGCGAAAGAGTATTTGCGTCTTCAATAAAATCGCCTAAGTGTGAATCTTCATCGTCACCAATTGGTGTTTCCATAGATATCGGTTCTTTGGCAATTTTTAAAACTTTGCGTACTTTACTTTCGTGCATTTGCATGCGAACGCTGAGTTCTTCTGGAGATGGTTCTACACCTGTTTCCTGAATAATTTGACGCGTAATACGATTAAGTTTGTTGATGGTTTCAATCATATGTACTGGAATACGGATGGTGCGTGCTTGATCGGCAATCGAACGAGTAATAGCCTGACGAATCCACCAAGTCGCATAAGTAGAAAATTTGTAGCCGCGGCGATATTCAAATTTATCAACTGCTTTCATTAGGCCAATATTTCCTTCTTGAATTAAATCGAGAAACTGAAGGCCACGATTAGTGTATTTTTTTGCTATCGAAATAACTAAGCGTAAATTGGCTTCAATCATTTCTTTTTTTGCTTTGCGGATTTTGGTGTCGCCAACAGAAACCTGGCGATTAATTTCTTTAATTTCGGGAATACTCAAGCCTACTTCTGTTTCAATCACTAGTAATTTTTTTTGTGCACGAATGATTTCTTTTGCATTGTCCAACAGGGCTGCGGCATGAGTTTTATTGGTATGAGCAAATTTATTTATCCATTTCAAATCAGTTTCATGGTGCGGAAAAGAGCTGATAAATGCTTTGCGCGCCACTTTAGATTTTTTAATGCATAACTCCATAATAAAATGTTCTAGGATGCGAATGTTAGCTAATACTTTATGAAGTTTTAAAGTTTGTTTATGGAATTCTTTGGGTGTTAATTTAAATTGAGAAAAAGCGTCAACTAGTTGTTTGTATAGTTTGGCGGTTTTTTTATGAGATTTACCGAACTTTGTTAACGTTTTAACATATTGATGATTGAGTTCACGTAATTTAGTAAAACGTTCTTTGGCCAATATAGGATCAGGACCTGATTCAAATAAGTCTAATTCATCGTCTTCAGTTGAGCCAGTTTCATCTTGATTCGCAGCTTTTTCATCAGTGGCATCGTCCACTGGTATTTCTGGCAGGTCATCATTGTCATCAGCAGTAGTAAGAGAAATGAGATTGCCACCAGTTTCTAAGCTAGCGATTTTTTGCGTATCGGCTGGAGCGGTGTGCCATTCTTCAATGTCATAAAATCCAGAAATAATATCTTGGATACGTTTATCTGTGGTTTCAGTTTTAGCGTATTCGGCTAAAATAGAATCGATTATACCTGGATATTGAGTTAGAGCCGACAAAACCATCTTAGAACCATCTTCAATTTTTTTTGCAATCGTAATTTCACCACTACGAGTTAACAGTTCTACCGTACCCATTTCGCGCATGTACATACGCACTGGATCACTGGTGCGGCCAGTTTCGTCTTCAACTGCAACCACAGTTGTTGCTTGTTCTTCTTCAATTGTGATTGAGGCAGTTTCATTTAGCAATAGTGCCTCGGCTTCGGGTGTCTCATCATAAATTGGGATGCCCATGTCTTCATTAAGCATGCCAATAATGTCTTCGATTTGATCTGGATCGACAATTTCGGGTGGTAAGTGATCATTTACTTCAGTAAAAGTTAAATAACCTTGGTCTTTACCTTTGGCTATTAAATTTTTTAAATTATCTTTTTGTTTATCTAGAGTTTCATCTTTTTTAAGAGGCGAAGCCGGGATAGCAGCTCGATGTTTATGTTTAAGGGTAATCTTTTTTTTAGGATGAGATGATGAGGCTATAGTTCGATGCTTATGTTTAGGCGTTACGGTTTTTTTGCTTACAACTTTTTTGGTCGTAATTTTTTTTGCAGGATTTTTCTTTTTTATTTTTGATTTTTTGGTTTTATGGACAACCAAATGTTTTTTTTGTTTTGGTTTTAAAGTTAATTTTTTCTGTATGTTTTTTTTAGTATTCTTTTTCATAGGATTTATACTCATTTTTATTTTTTTGAAGCAGCTATTAAATTTTGCAACTCCTGCCGATCTTCGGAGGTTAATCCTTCAGTTGCTGCTTTTAAGAGCAATGTTTTAATTGTTTGCTCGCATTCAATTTGCCTAAGCAACTGTATAATACCAATAAACTCATTTTTCAAGTTTTCTATAGAAATTATCGGTTTTTTACAAGCCAACATAGAGAATATATCAAACTCTTCCCGGTCTCTCCAATATTCAAGTATAGCAGCCATTGACAAGTTAGGTTGTTTTTTTAACATAGAAATTAACTCAGACAATAATTCTATTCCGCCGATTTTAATGTTTTCTATATCGTCAATATTTTCAATATTAACAATTAGTTGCGGGTGATGGAGTAAAATACTGATTGCATTTCGTATTGAAACCGACAGGTTGGGCACAGTTTTTGTATCAATTTTATTAGATTGGTTTTTGGCGTTTTCAATAATTGATTGGCTGATTTCTAAATTTTGTAATTCTTCTACGTCTATATTGGCTAGTTCAGCAATTCGATCAGACATTAGTTGTCGAAAAATGCTATAAGGCATTTTCTTAAGCCATTCTATGCCAATCTTTGCCAATTTAGCTCTGCCATCCATAACGTTGAGATTAATATTGTTGGATAATTGCTTAAAAAAGAAATCGGCTAGCGGTATAGCTTCTGTTTCTAGGCGTTTAATGAATAGTTCTTTGTGTTCTTTTTTTACTAAACTGTCAGGGTCATCATTTTCAGGCAAAAATAGAAAATTTATTTGGATACCATCACGCATCAAAGGTAGGGAATTTTCCAGTGCGCGCCAGGCAGCAGTTCTACCAGCTCGATCGCCATCAAAGCAAAATATTATTTCTGCAGTATTACGCAATAATAATTGTACTTGTTTGGTTGAAATTGCGGTACCAAGAGTTGCTACAGCATTAGTTATATCAAACTGTGCTAGAGCAATAACATCCAAATAACCTTCGACAACAACAATAGATTTTAACTTATTATTATTTGATTTCTTGGCTTCATACAGACCATATAATTCTTCACCTTTATGAAAAATCGTAGTTTCTGGAGAGTTAAGATATTTGGCTGGATCATTGCCTAAAGTGCGTCCGCCGAAACCAATGATTGCTCCGCGTGCGTTACGGATTGGAAACATAATACGATCACGAAAACGAGCATAAGCTTTGTTGTTTTTCGTGACTAAAAGTCCAGCAGCACCCAGTTGTTGTTTGGTAAGTGAAGAATTGCCATAAACTGGTCGTAAATTTTCCCAATCATCAGGTGCATAACCAACCCGAAATTTTTTGCAGATTTCACCGATGAAGCCGCGAGATTTTAAATAATCAATACATCTAGTTGCCTGAGGTAGTTGGTGTTCAAAAAAAGTAGCTGCCTGCTCTGTTGTTTTATAGAGTTCAGTATAGAGAGTTTGGTTGTTATCTCCTGCGGTTTTTGGTACAACAAGGCCATATTGATTAGCTAGATTTTCAACAGCTTCAATGAAACCTAGATGTTCAAATTGCATGATAAAGCCAATAGCACTGCCGTGAGCGCCACAACCAAAACAGTGAAAGAATTGTTTGCTTTGGCTTACGGAAAAAGATGGAGTTTTTTCGCTGTGAAACGGACATAATCCAACAAAATTATTTCCGGTGCGCCGCAATTTAACGCGGGCACCAACAATGTCTGCTATATCAACGCGAGCAAGTAGATCGGTAATGAATGATTGAGGAATCATTTCAACATGGATTTAACTATAGCGCTGATCTTCCCCATATCAGCCTTTCCTTGTGCTTTAGGCTTGATATATGCCATAACTTTTGCCATGTCCTTAAGTAAAGTTACACTTGTTTCGGTAAGAGCTTCCTTAATTAGGCCGGTAATTTCATTTTCAGTTAAAGCTTGGGGCAGGTATTTTTGTAAAACTGTTATTTCAGTGGCTTCTTTATCAACTAAATCTTGGCGATTACCTTGTTGGTATTGTTTGATTGATTCGTTGCGTTGCTTGATCATTTTATCTATAACCGCAAGTATTTGGGCATCATCAAGGGTGATACGCTCATCTATCTCTCGCTGTTTAATGGCTGCAAGCAATAACCTAATTGTGCCAAGCTCGAACACCGCTTTGGCGCGCATGGCACTTTTCATATCTTCTTGGATTTGTGGACGCAGGGTATCAGACATGGGCTTACTCGCTATTGTCTTTCTCTAGGGCCAGTATATGTAAAATTATCTTTGGACACGCGCTTTTGTTGGCGTTTAACCGCAGCAGATTTTTTGCGTTTGCGTTTGGCTGTTGGTTTTTCGTAATACTCAATTTGACGTAATTTGCTGGGGATCCCCGCTTTCTCACAAGCGCGCTTAAAGCGACGCATCGCCCCGTCAAAAGATTCGTGTTCTCTAATTTTTACATTTGGCATATATTCGGAAACCCCTTTTGTTGATATTTTTCCAAATTGTACTCATTAATTTTTGGTAATGCAATAAAATGGTTTTTAATTTAGAATCATGGTAATGATTATTCTAGGTATTGAAACTTCTTGCGATGAAACTGGTATTGCTATTTATGATGCAAATCAGAATCTAATAACGCATAGGCTGCATAGCCAAATTGCATTACATGCTAAATTTGGCGGTGTTGTTCCTGAGCTGGCTTCGCGCGACCATGTACGCAAAATTTTACCTTTGCTCCGCCAAGTTTTAGCTGCTGCACAAGTTAATTTGAAAGATTTAGATGCAATTGCTTATACAGCAGGTCCAGGTCTTATTGGTGCCTTACTAGTTGGCGCTGCTTTTGCGCAAAGTTTGGCCTTTGCTTTAAAAATCCCGGCAATTGCTGTTAACCATATGGAAGCGCACTTGCTCGCACCTTTATTGGAGCCAAATCCACCAGATTTCCCTTTTCTTGCCTTACTAGTTTCGGGAGGGCATACGCAGTTGATTGAAGTTACTGAGTTTGGCAAATATCAAATTTTGGGTGAGACCATGGATGATGCTGCTGGAGAAGCTTTTGATAAAGTGGCAAAGATTTTACAGCTTCCTTACCCAGGTGGACCAGCTTTGGAAAAATTTGCAGAACAAGGCTCTGCTACGCGGTTTCGTTTTCCACGGCCTATGGTTAATCGGGCAGGTTTAGATTTTAGTTTTAGTGGACTAAAAACTTTTGCTTTAAACTGCTTTCATGAGTTTGGTAGTGATGCGCAAACTCGAGCTGATATTGCTTATGCCTTCCAAGATGCAGTGATTGATACTTTTGTTATTAAATGTCGGCGCGCGCTTCGGCAAACTGAGTTGATGCGGCTTGTAGTTGCGGGTGGAGTTAGCGCTAATAAAGTATTGCGCCAAAAATTAAATACTTGCGCAAGGGCAGAAAATGCAGAAGTATTTTATCCGCGCCCGGAATTTTGCACAGACAACGGTGCAATGGTGGCATATGCCGGTTGGCGTCGCTTCATGTCAGGCGAAAAATCCGATCTGGAAATTAAGGTTTGTCCGCGGTTACATATGTAAATTAATGCCATCCTCAACTTTGCCTATTTAATTTAAATAACAAATCAAATTGCAATATATGAGACTTTATTTTCGATCCAAAACAAGCGGGAATTTCAATGCCGCAATCAATAATCGGTATTTTTTCCACCCGCCTGTCTTTGGCACTGCGTTTAAAAGCTTTCTCGTTACTAAGATTACATACAGTCTAAAACATCAAGTATATTAAATCTGGTTGCTATCACAAATTTACCTTCACCCATATTTAGAACAATTTGCTCTAAATCAGCTGCAACAACTGCTGTGGCACCGGCACTGGCACTTCCTGCTACTAGTATAGCAGTGGCACCACCAGCTACTAGTAATACAGCAGCAGCTCCTATAGCTAAGCTTGCATAAGGATGTTCTGTTACCCAACTTACTACATTACCACCGGCAACGCTGGTAATTTCATGTTGGGTTAATTCAGTAATTTTATACATAAAATCCCCTCTATTCAGTATTAACACTTTAGAGTATACACACGTAATATTAAGGAAATATTATGCGTTACTTAAGGTAAAATTAAGGGGATATTTTAGCAGTCCCCTTAAGTTAGATTGAGGGTTAGATATATATTTTAGTGTCCTGATGTGTGTGGGACTTTTGTGGAGATTGGTTGCATATTAGTTTTAACAAAGGAATGCTGCGTTAGATCCTTAAGCATTTACCGGAACAACCTTACGATAAATGTATCTAATACTAACAATGACAAACCCATGCAGCAAGAGCTAGAACTTTAACTCAAAAAATCATTTTGCCTTCTGATCCAGAACGTAGTCTCAGTATATTATCCCAGTGTTTCCAGATTAGCATTACAGCAATTATAAGTGTTGGTAAAAAATATGCTTTATTGCCAAGGAATAACATAAGAATTGGGGCTGCAATGGCTGCAACCAAGGCAGCAAGCGACGAATAACGGAAAATAACGGCTACTAATAGCCAACCAACAATTGCGGCAACACCAACGATTGGAGATAGTGCCAAGATTGCTCCTGCCGCTGTTGCTACGCCTTTGCCCCCTTGGAATTTGAAAAATACTGGATAGAGATGACCTAAAAAGGCAGCTATAGCAATTAAACCAAGAAAACCCCCACTAACTCCCATTAAATGACCAATAAAAACTGGTAAAAATCCCTTTAACATATCACCAACCAAAGTGATTAGTGCCGGGGTCTTCCCACCAATGCGTAGTACATTGGTTGCTCCAGGATTCATTGATCCTTGCATACGCGGGTCTGGCAAATTAAGAGACTTGCAAACAATAATCGCGCTTGATAATGAACCAACAAGATAAGCGATGACGCCAAATATTATTACTGATATCATCATAAATAACTCCTTGTAGTGAATTTCTGATGAAATTCTACGCCGATTAAAATAGCGTGCAAGGTTTTTAAATAATGGGGATATATGCATACAAGTTCAAATAATTTAGTTTGGTTAGATCTAGAAATGACTGGTTTAGACCCAGATAGCGATTGCATTTTAGAAATCGCAACTGTTGTGACGGATAAACATTTAAGTGTCGTTGCAGAGGGGCCAATGCTCGCAATCCATCATAGCGATTCAGTATTAGCAAAAATGGATGAGTGGTGTACTAAACAACATGGGAGTTCTGGTTTGACCGAAAGAGTTAAAACAAGTCGAATTAGTACCAGCAAAGCTGAGAAATTGACTTTAGAGTTTTTGCAACAATATGTCGCGGGTGGAAAATCACCAATGTGTGGTAATTCCATTTGTCAGGATCGACGTTTTTTATATCGTTATATGCCAGATTTAGAAAAATATTTTCATTATCGCAATTTCGATGTTAGTGTTTTAAAAATTATCGCCAAACGTTGGTATCCAGAAATCGCCAAAGGTTACCATAAAAAAACCAAGCATCAGGCTCTAAGTGATGTCTACGATTCGATTGATGAAATGAAGTATTACATGAAGCATTTGTTGCCTCCGATGCCGTAAATTAAATTCCTTGCAAGGAGTGTTTATGCGAAATACTTCTACTTTACTGTACCAGACCAAACAAATCCATGAGTTAGAAAATATTGCTATCCAGCAATGCAGTGTCAGTATCGATACTTTGATGCAACGTGCTGGAACGGTAGTTTTTCGTGAATTAAAAAAGCATTGGCCAAAAGCAAAAAATATTACGGTTGTTTGTGGTAAGGGTAATAATGGCGGTGATGGCTATGTTGTAGCTAGTCTCGCTAGAAAAGCCAAATTAAATGTACAAATCTTGCAGTTGGTTCCCACCAAAAATTTAACTGGTGCGGCACGCAATGCAGCAAATAAATGTCAAAAATTAAAAATTAAAACCTCTCTATTTAGCGTTGAAAAATTGGCAAAAAGCGATGTAGTGGTTGATGCGTTGCTTGGCACTGGTTTGGCGGGTGCTGTGCAACCGCAATTTCGCGTTGCAATTGAAGCAATTAATGCAAGCAAAATCCCGGTAATTGCAGTTGATTTACCATCTGGCGTTGATGCTAATACTGGGCAGGTTTTGGGAGCGGCGATTCATGCTGAATTAACTATTAGTTTTATTGGTAACAAGATAGGTTTATTTATCGGTGAAGCTCGTGATTGTATTGGCAGCGTGATTTGTGATGATTTGGATTTATCAGCAAAAATATTTGCACAAGTAAAAGCTAGTGCACAAATATTAAATTTAGCCGAAGAAATAACATCATTACCGCCGCGCACGCGAATTGCGCACAAAGGAAATTTTGGCCATGTGTTAGTGATTGGGGGTGATTATGGCATGGGTGGTGCAGTGCGTATGGCGGCAGAAGCTGCAGCAAGAGTTGGAGCAGGTTTGGTTAGTGTTGCTACTAGGCTAGAGCATGTATCAATGATTAATGTTGCTCGACCAGAAGTTATGGCGCATGGTATAGAAAAAGCAGAGCAACTGGATCCTTTATTACAAGGGGCTAGCGTCATTATTCTTGGTCCAGGATTAGGAACTTCAGATTGGGGTAAGATGTTATTTTATGCGGCTCTTGCGACAAAAAAACCCTTGGTAGTTGATGCAGATGCATTGAATATTTTGGCTGCTAATCACCAGGCGCGTAATAACTGGATTTTAACTCCACATCCCGGTGAAGCAGCGAGATTATTGAATACAACTACTCAAGCTATTCAAGCCAATCGTTTGGTTACAGTGCAAAATTTACAGCAAAATTTTGATGGTGTTTGTGTTTTGAAGGGGGCAGGAACTTTGATTGCGACGTCGGATGCAATGGTGCAGGTGTGCGATGCTGGTAATCCAGGCATGGCAAGTGGCGGGATGGGCGATATTTTAAGCGGTATTATCGGTGGATTGCTTGCGCAAGGTTTAAGTTTATTTAATGCCGCTAATTTGGGCGTATTAGTTCATGCAATCGCCGGTGATTTAGTTGCAATGGAACAAGGCGAGCGAGGAATGCTGGCGTTAGATTTGTTGCCTGTAGTAAGAAAGGTTTTAAATTTAAAAACACTATGCAAATTACAATAAAAACTGCTAAAGCCATGCAAAAACTGGGCGCGGCTATTGCCAAAATCTGTGAACCAGGTCAGGTAATTTATTTGCATGGTGATTTAGGTGCCGGTAAAACTACATTAGTTCGTGGTTTTTTACGCGAGTTTGGATACCAAGGGCATGTGCGCAGTCCAACTTTTACTTTACTTGAACCCTATCAATTTGGTACTCATTTGATTTATCACTTTGATTTATATCGCTTGGTAAATGCTGAGGAATTCGCTTATATTGGTGGCAGAGATTATTTTACAAAGCAAAGTATTTGTTTGATAGAATGGCCAGAACGTGGAACAGGGTTTTTGCCAGAGGCAGATTTGATTTGTAATTTTAGTTTTGCGGCGAAAGGTAAAGAGAGAAAAGTGCAACTTGTTGCTGGATCTGAAAAAAGTAACCATATTATTGATAAATTAAATTACAATGATGCCCAAGCTTAAAACATTCTTATTTTTTTTATGCGCTGTATTCTTGCTGCAAGAAGCTACTGCATCTTTCGTTCGCATCAATGATTTTCGATTTTTTGCGGATACGACAAAAATCAGATTGGTATTTGACACTAGCGGATCGATTAATTATACGGTCCAAGAGTTTCCAAATAAAATAGTTATTAATATCAAAAACGCTAAGCTTGTTGGATCGCTTAATAAAATGTGGTTGAGTAAAACCCCTATAAAATCAGTGCAAAGCTCCCAATTGGATAAAGATTTGTGTTTAACCCTAAATTTAAAAAATCCGGTAAAGTTGCAGCATTTTGTTTTACAAAAACCATATCGTTTGACACTTGACTTGTTTACGCTAAAAGTTACACCTGTAGAACCAGCCGTTTCTGTTGTTGGTAATAACGAAATTGATAGTATTGAGGAAAAAATTATCAAGGAGCAAATAAATAAACCGTATATGGTCACAAAGGAGACGGAATCAGTCCCAGATCCAGTGGTATTAAACAATGCTGATAATAAAAATTTGCGTGATGTCATAGTTGTTATAGATCCTGGGCATGGCGGAAAAGACTCAGGAGCTGTTGGATTTAGAGGTACACGTGAAAAGGATATAGCATTAGCAGTTGCCAAGATTTTACAAAATACGATTAATCATGTTAAAGGATTTCGTGCTGTGCTTACGAGAAATAGCGATTGTTTTATAAGTTTACGTGAACGCTTGGGTATTGCTCATAAGTATAAAGCAGATATGTTTGTTGCAATTCATGCTGATGCTTATAGGGATAGAAGTGCACACGGTGCTTCAGTTTTTGCATTATCTCAGAGAGGCGCCACTAGTGAAGCGGCGCGTTGGTTAGCGGAAAAAGAAAATGAATCGGAATTGGGTCAGACTATTTCAGATAAAAACGAATTATTACGTTCGGTCCTAATTGATTTGGCACAAACCGCCACTATTGCTGCTAGTTTAGAAATTGGTGATGCATTGTTGCAGGAATTCACGAGCATTACTCATTTGCATTCACAGCGGGTTGAGCAAGCTGCTTTTGTTGTTTTAAAATCTCCAGATATTCCATCATTATTAGTCGAAACTGGTTTTATTTCTGATCCCTACACAGAAAATAAGTTGCGCGATGCTAGCTACCAACAAAAAATTGCCAATTGTATGGCTCGAGGAATTACGGAATATTTTATGCGTAGACCACCACAAGGAACATATTTGGTAAAAACAAAACATAATATCGATCGGTAGCCGCAGGCTTTAGCCTGCGCTTAGCTTGCGTTAAACAAACTTGAAGGATGAGTACAAATGAATATTAAAATCTTAGATTCACATTTAGTTAATCAAATTGCCGCGGGAGAAGTAATCGAACGTCCGAGTTCGGTAGTGAAAGAACTGCTGGAAAATAGCCTCGATGCTGGTGCAACAGAAATCAATATTGAAATTGAAAATAGTGGCAGTAAATTAATTCGTATCCGCGACGATGGGTGTGGAATTGTTAAAGATGATTTGGTGTTAGCGTTACGTCCTCATGCTACTAGTAAAATTCAAGTGTTAGACGATTTGGAGCATATAGATAGTCTAGGTTTTAGAGGAGAAGCATTGGCCAGTATTTGTTCGGTCGCGCGATTTAAATTAATTTCACGTAGCGCAGATGCTGCTACTGGTTGGCAAATTGCTGGCGAAGGAGCTTCCCAATCTTCTGAGTTACAACCTGGTTCACACCCAGTTGGTACGACAGTTGAAGTTTATGACCTATTTTTTAATGTGCCGGCACGGCGCAAATTTTTGCGTACGCAGCAAACTGAATTAAATCATATTTTGGAAATAATTAATCGCTTAGCCCTTAGTCGTTTTGATGTTGGATTTTTATTGAAACATGATAGCAAAGTAGTTTTACAATTAAACCCGGCAATAACCCAAAAAGAAAAAACCGCCCGCGTAGGAAAAATAGTTGGAAGCGAATTTATCCAAAATGCATTAGCTATTGATGCGGGGTTGACTGGTTTGCATTTAACCGGCTGGATATCGCAACCAACTTACACGCGTAGCCAAGCAGATTTACAATATTTTTATATCAATAGAAGAGTAGTACGAGATAAAATTTTATCTCACGCCATACGTCAAGCCTACCAAGATGTAATATATCAGCAACGTTATCCGGTTGTAGTGTTATATTTGAACGTTGATCCAGAGTTGGTTGATGTTAATGTGCATCCAACTAAAGCTGAAGTTAGGTTTCGTGAAAGTAGATTGATCCATGATTTTGTCGCAAAAAGTATTAAAGCAGCTTTAGCAGTCGGTAAACGCAGTGCCGATATTACTATTGCTGATACCATCTCGACTCATTATCACCCACCCATAAAACATGATTTTATAGCAACGCAACAGGATTTTACTACTAGATTTAGACAACAATCATTGCCGCTGGCTATGGCGGAAAAAAGCGCTGTTTATGAAAAGTTTACTGCTCCTAGTGAGATGATATCGATTGTACAAAAAGCTTCTTCAATGCCTTTGGGTTTTGCTTTAGCACAATTATTTAATATTTATATTTTGGCGCAAAACGAAACTGGATTAATTCTTGTTGATTCGCATGCAGCACACGAAAGGATTAATTATGAAAAACTAAAAAAGGCATATGGCACCTCAGTTGTTTCAGCCCAAACTATGCTTTTGCCAATAACTGTGATTTTGAATCAGGCTGAAATTAATTGTCTTGAAACCAACCTAGAGATATTGCAAAAATTAGGTTTTGACGTTACGCGATCTGGTCCTGAAAAAATTTTAGTGCGTACTGTTCCAACACTATTACAAGAAGCTGACATCGAACAATTAATACGCGATATTATTGCCGATCTATTAATGCATGAGAGTTACGATAGTGTTGTTAAAAGTATTAATAAAATTTTGGCGACGATGGCATGTCATAGTAGCGTGCGAGCTAATCGCAGGCTCAATATTGAGGAAATGAATGCTTTGTTGCGCGAGCTTGAAACAACCGAGCGCAGTGATCAATGCGGTCATGGTCGACCAACTTGGATACAGTTATCTATGGCAGATTTAGATAAATTGTTTTTGCGCGGAAGGTAGCATAAATACGTTTTAGGGTTTATAACTATTGCTTGTAGTTTCTTCTATCTCTTCCGATGCTAATTGCAAAGCAAGCTTATAATCTTTAACAATCTGCTGTTGTTCTTTTACAGGTAACATTTCTATTTGAGTTCCTTCTTCTACTAAGCTTTGCATCACCAAACCCGGCTTGTCAATTTTACCAACCAGTTCTTCGAAGCGTTTTTTTTGGGATTCGATAGTAGCTTCATGTTGTTCAGTCTTTTCTGGTGTAGGCAAAATTGTTGCCGTATATTGTTGCTTCGTCGGTGGTGTGAGCAAAGTTTCCGTCTCGTGTTGTTGTTCCAAAAGATCTTTTTGTTCGTGGCGCATGTGATATAGTGCTTGAGCAAATGCGTTGTATAAACAGTTTCCATCGCCAACCGTAGAAGCTCCATCTTTTAAAAAAGACCAATGAGTATTCCCTCTATTGTACAGATGAATTATGGGTGCATCAGGTTTTTTGTCTTTATACAATACAAACGTGTTTTCCTCTCCCTTTTTATTTATAGCGGTAACAACTAAATTAACATTAAAGTATTCAGCTAAAGCAATAGCCTCTAGATCAGTTCCCCATACTCCATTTTTACTATGGATTTTAAGAAAATCTTCAAAACTTTCTGGGTATGGGTTGTCATCACCCAAGTCAGAAAATAAGTCTGTATCGCCACCAAGAACTTCTTTGACAATTGCGTACTCATGACGGACATTACCAGCTGCAGTTCCATGTTCTGCATGACTTAAACGTTCTATAGCTAATTCGCGTAATATTTCAGCCTGCTTTTTTTGGAAGATTGCGTCATCTGTTTCTGCTTTTTCTATATTGTGCAATAACTGTCCTTTTGCTTTGCTATCTTCAGGTACTTGCTGTGGGGATGCCGCGGTTTTTTGAGTGGATGGATCATCATGAAACAACTTGGACCATTTTTGCATGAGATAACTCCTTTTGCTTTATTGTTCTGATGCCACGTTTTCCAATTGAACTAGACCACATAAGTTGGGTTTAATATTCAAGGATAAACCGTATCGTGTTTTCATAATAATTTTTTTTCACTAGCGTGGGCTACCTCAAGGCTCTCAGATTCAACCGAAGTAATTACATTCTTTAAAACACACAATGCGGCATGTAATTGTCGCTTCTGGCGCTCGGTATCACTAGCAAATGACCAACCCCAAGAAAGCACACCAGCGCCTCCTATCTTGCCATCTATACTCTGAATAAGCTCCAGGGATTTTTGTTTAAATGCTTCGATAGTAGCCAGTCTTTCTGCAGCGGGGGTTTTAAAAAAGCCCTCACTTAATTCTTTGAGACCGCTGGCAAGCATAGTTACATCTCCAGCAATATCATCCAAGCCGCTGGATTGGAAATTTTTTGCTAACCCAAAAAGAGTGTCGATTTGTCTGTAGAGAATCTGCTGTTGTTCAGGATTATATCTGTCTAAAATAAATCCGTTTACCTGTTTTCTAAGCGTTTCCTCCCTTCCTTTCTCAACAGCAAGGTCGAGCCCACTTACTTTGGAACTTGATTCGTTATGTTCCTGTGCAGATGCTAAATCATCCATAATTAGATCGTAATGGTTATGGTGATAATAGGGACGAAGTACTAAAGGATCTCGATTCACAGTGATATCAGGTATTGTTCCACCTTGTTCTATTGTGCGTACCCCACTGATACAACTATATTTTGTCGCAATTTCTTTTATAAAACCTTTGTCTGAAATCATGCTTGCCGTACCTGAAGGTATTTTTTCTACTTGAGTCAACCGCTCGGCAATACGCGAAAGATCTGGTTCGTACATTGATGCAATTTGTCTTATCAAACCTCTATCTGAAATATCCTGCGGAATTGTCAGATCTGTTTGTCCTAAACCACTAGAAACATATGCCATAGGCAAAGATTTTTTTCTCCCTTCGCTCCAATAAGCTGTCAAAGTTCCATCTTTTTCTTGTAATACGATAGTGTCGCGATCGATGTTGGATGGTATCTCATCACCTTTATTCAATATTAAAACATGCTCATACTCTTTTATTCTCAAAGATTTTTGCTTCCCTCCGCCCCAATAAGCCGTTAAAAATCCATTTTTTCTCTGCAATACAATGGTATCACGGTCGATATCAGGCGGAATATCAACTCCCTCATCCAACATTACAATACTATCATATTCCTTGTCACAATCAGCATAAAAAAGGACATTAAAATCAAATGCTTCGGCTAATGGACGAAAAGCTTCATTCGACAACATATTCCCCTCTTCCGCTACTATCCCCCGAGTATAGACAAACTCTCTTAAAACAGGGCCTAAAATGATTTGTCTATCAGCAGGTAACGTAATAACAGATGAAAACATATCGCGTAATTGCTCAGCAGATAAAAAATACGTTTTGTAATAATCATTAAAAAGTTGGACTAAAGTTTCCTCCGCTTTTTCAGACAATCTTTTTTGCAAAAATGCATTAACCAAAAATGTAGCAGTACAAGATACTGCGCAATTGTTGCTCCATGTTGAAATTTCTGCTACATGTAATGAGATGTCAGGTTTTCCAAGCATTGTTTTCTCCTTTAATTGTCATGATTTTTTCTTTTAAAGATTATCCAATAGCGTTTGTATTTGATGAATTTGATCGCGCACTTTTGCAGCTTCTTCAAACTCTAAATTTCTTGCATGATTGTACATTTGCTTCTCAAATGCAGCAATTTTTTTTGCCAGCTTGTCAGGAGATTCAGAAATCTCTTTATATGTTGTTGTATTGGTTTTTTGTTCATATGCTGATTCCATAGTGTTGTGTATGGCAGTAACGATACCTTTGGGTGTGATATTGTGCGTCTTATTAAATTCTTGTTGCGTCTTACGTCGTCGCTCCATTTCATCTAATGCGCGTTGCATTGAGTTAGTGATTTTGTCAGCATACATTATAACTTTACCATTAATATTGCGCGCTGCTCTACCGCTAGTTTGAATTAAGGCTTGAGTCGAGCGTAAAAAACCTTCTTTATCCGCATCTAGAATTGCAACCAAAGAAACTTCAGGCAAATCCAAACCTTCGCGCAATAAATTAATTCCAACTAAAACATCAAAAGCGCCAAGGCGCAGATCGCGTAAAATTTCTACGCGCTCAACTGTATCAACCTCAGAGTGTAGATATCTTACTCGTATTCCATGCTCGGCCAAATATTCGGTTAAATCTTCTGCCATGCGTTTGGTTAGAGTAGTAACCAAAACTCTTTCTTTGACACTCACACGTTTATGGATCTCAGAAAACAAATCGTCGACTTGGGTTGTTGCTGGTTTTATTTCAACTTCTGGATCAATCAAGCCAGTTGGCCGCACCAACAATTCTACAATTTGCTCGGCATGTGTTAACTCATAGGCTCCTGGAGTTGCAGAAACATAAATTGTTTGTGGGGCTAACTTTTCAAATTCTTCAAATTTTAACGGACGATTATCTAGTGCAGATGGCAGTCTGAACCCATGTTCAACTAATGTGGTTTTGCGCGAACGATCGCCTGCATACATGCCATTTAGTTGTGGCAGCATGGCATGCGATTCATCAATAATTAACAAAGCATTTGCCGGCAAATAATCCATCAAAGTTGGTGGTGGTTCGCCGGCGTTTCTACTCGACATGTAACGGGAATAATTTTCGATTCCAGTGGCGTAGCCAAGCTCGAGCAACATTTCAAGATCGTATTCGGTCCTTTGTTTTAGGCGTTGAGCTTCAACTAATTTATTTTCTTTGTAGAGCACCTCTAAACGTTCGCGTAGCTCAGCTTTAATTTTATCCAACGCACCCAAAATAGTTTGGCGCTCTGTAACATAGTGGGTTTTTGGAAAAACAGTTAATTGCAAAACTTTGCGCAAAACTTTTCCAGTTAAAGGATCAAAGTAAGCGATGGTTTTAATTTCATCATCAAATATTTCCAAGCGGACTGCATCGTCTTGAGATTCTGCCGGGAAAATATCTAGAGTTTCACCGCGAACTCGATAAGTACCGCGATGTAACTCAATATCATTGCGTGTGTATTGCAGTTCAGTTAAGCGGCGCAAGAGTTTACGTTGATCAATTTTATCTTTACACGCCAAATGCAAAACCATGTTATGGTACGATTCAGGATCGCCCAAGCCATAAATCGCTGAAACCGAAGCGACAATTATGGTGTCGGGACGCTCAAGCAAAGATTTTGTTGCGGACAACCGCATTTGCTCAATATGTTCATTAATTGCAGAATCTTTTTCGATATAAGTATCAGTTGAGGGAATATAAGCTTCCGGTTGATAGTAGTCATAATACGAAACAAAATATTCAACTGCATTTTCCGGAAAAAACGCACGCATCTCGCCATAAAGCTGTGCGGCCAAAGTTTTATTGTGTGCGATGACTAACGCTGGTCGATTTACTTTGGCAATTACATTAGCAAGAGTAAAAGTTTTGCCGCAACCAGTTACACCCAAAAGCATTTGTTTGGTAAAACTCTGATCTAAACCATAAATTAATTTTTCAATGGCTGCAGGTTGATCGCCAGCGGGGTTATAATTTGAGTGTAAAATAAATTTTTTTTGCATGTTTGTATTTATACATTTGTTCCACAATCAATACACGGCAATTTTCGACTTGATGTTTCGATTTGTAAAGTAACATGTGTAATGTCGAAATCTTTTTGGATAACCTCACGTAAGTCATCAATAATTGTTGGCCAAAAATTTTGATCTGTTACGACTACATGTGCTGTTAATAAGATTGTACCTGAAGTTAATGTCCATATATGCAGATCATGAATTGTACTTACACCGCGGACTTGTTGCATTACCAGTTTAACATTAGAGATATCAATGTGCGCTGGTGTTCCTTCCATTAAAACCAATAGTGATTCTCGTAGTAAGCGAATTGTTGCAATTAAAACTAACATGCAGACAAAAATAGAAAGGATCGGATCTATTTTTGTCCAATTGGTGAAATAAATTATTATACCTGAAGCTAAAACAGCTACAGAACCAAGTAAATCGCTCAAGACATGAAGGAATGCTGCTTTAGTGTTTAATGTTTTTTCACCTTTATGTAAAACCCATGCAGTTAATACGTTAATTAGTAGCCCAAGTACAGCAACAACCATTACTGTTTTACCTGCAATGGGGTGCGGGGTGTGTAAGCGGTTAATTGCTTCAAGCACAATCCTGATTATTAGTACAATTAAAAGAAGGCTACTTAGCCAAGCAACTATAACTTCAGTGCGACCAAATCCATAGGTGTGTTTTGCAGTTGTTGGGCGGCGTACAATCCAGGAGGCAAAGGCAGCAAGAGACAAGGCAAGGGCATCCACTCCCATATGGCCAGAATCGCTCAATAAGGTTAGTGAACCTGACCACCAGCCACTCAGTGCTTCAACTACGCCAAACAAAGCGGTAAAAGCTACTGCGTAAAAAATGTAGTTTCTATTGCTTGTGTTATGGTGGCAATCGCAGGGCATTTTATTTTTTATTTCAATTAAAAAGATAATTTGGCAATTGCTTTTTGGATTGATAGTCCGAGTTTCTCAACCAATCCCTTTTTAGTGATGTATTCAATTTTAAATATATTATTTTTGTTGTTTGCAGCCAAAAGATAATCATCGCTAGTCATGATTCCATCTATGAGGCGCATTTCTAGAGCGCGTGTCCCATACCAAGTTTCCCCAGTAGCCAATGTGTTGATATCAACCATTGGCCGATTGAGAGCGACAAAATTTTTAAATAATGTATGAGCTTCATCAACCTCTTCTTGCATTTTTTGTCTGCCGTCTTTGGTGTTTTCGCCAAATAAAGATAGTGTGCGTTTGTATTGCCCTGCCATTATTTGCTCATAATCAATATCATATTTTTTAAGCAAGCGATTAAAGTTTGGTAGTTGTGCAATAACACCAATCGAACCAAGAATTGCAAAAGGTGCAGCTAAAATACGATCGGCTACGCACGCCATCATATAGCCGCCGCTTGCAGCAACCTTATCTACAGTAGCTGTAAGTGGGATGCTACGATCACGAATGCGTTTCAGTTGTGAAGCTGCAAGACCGTAGCCGTGAACCATTCCACCAGGGCTTTCAATTTTTATCAAAACTTCATCTCTGGGAGTAGCAACCGTCAAAATAGCGGTAATTTCTTCGCGCAAATTATCAACAGCCGAAGCTTTAATATCGCCATCGAAATCTAAAACAAAAATTCTGCCGCAACGAACGTCAGTATTTTTTTCTAGTTTTGCCTTGGCTTTTTCCGCCTGTTTTTCTTGTTTTTTAATTTTCTTTAATTCATCTTTTTCCAAGGTTTCGTTATTTAGTTCCTCTTTCATTTCTTGGTACTTTTCGTTAAGTTTAGTAACCTTGATTTTTTCTTTAGATTGCAATTTATTTTTAGTCGCAATTGCTACTAATCCGGTAAATACTAACAAAATAGCAATTACTGCAGTCAATGTTTCTGCAAAAAACAAGCCAAAAGTGTAAAAAAAGTCTGTCATAATTTGCTCCGCTAAAACTAACTATAAGGTTTCAATGTTTCGTAACCGCGCGATTTTAGCACGGATAATTGATTGTTCGGTAGAACTTAGTTTAGGTGCTTTTAATGCTTGCTGCAACAAAACTCCGGCTTGTCGATAGTAACCACTAATTTCATAGCTTCTAGCTTTGGCTTGATAAGCATCTGTTTTTTGATTGTTTTGTGCCAGAGCTTCTGACAAGAGCCAATATAAATCAGCATCATCTGAGTATTGAATAATTTTTGATTTTAGAAAATCACATGCCTCTTGTGAGCGCCCTGCAGCAATTAGAGTTTGGCTATATTGTATAAACAATGGGTAATAATCAAGATGATTGCTAAGTGCCGTTTTTAATATATTAACTGCAGTATCAGTTTGTTTGTTTGCTTGAACTATCTCTGCAGCTGCCATTTGGAATAAAACTTCGTTGGGGTATTTCTTTTGTAAATCATTAATTATGGTTGTTGCTTGATCTAGTTGTTGGTTTTTATGCAAAGCAAGAGCGTAGCCATATTGCGCAGCCCCTGTCTCATTTTGTTGCTTATTAGTGGCCAACTGATTTTGAAAATACCTAACTGCAGCTGTTGGATTATGTAAAGTTAGAACACGCATACGCGCTTGTAATAAATAATAGGTATTTTGATTTTTAATTTGCTTTTTTGGATATTGATTAGCACGATCCTTAGATTCTGCAATACGATCAGTGGTTGCTGGATGAGTTAAGAAAAATGTTGGGACCTGATTGTTACCATAGTCATAGGTTAAATGTTGTACCCGTTCGAAAAAATCAGGCATAGCTTTCGGATTAAAGCCAGAGTTATATAAGGTTTTCATGCCAATGTGGTCGGCCTCTATTTCCTTTTCTCTGGTAAAATTAATTAAGTGTTGTTCTGCACCACCCATTGATGCCATTGCGGCTCCAGTGGCCACATCATTAGTCCCTGCTGCCACCCCGATAAGGATCGCGGCAAGCGCACCAGCCGCAGCTGTAATTTGCGTATTTTTTGCGCGTTCAATTAGGTGTTCCATATGATGCTGTGTTACGTGAGCAACTTCATGAGCCATAACCGCGGCTAATTCGCTTTCTGAGCGGGTGGTAATAATAGTACCACTATAAATTCCAACATTAGCACCAGGTCCGGCAAAGGCATTGATTGATGGGTTTAACACCACAAAAAAGTTAAATTTTTTGTTTTTGGCGTTAGAGTTGGCCACCAATTTATCTCCTAGATTTTGGATGTAATTATTAATGATGCTATCATCTAGGATCGTTAGGCGTAAGCGTACAGCTTGCATGAATTCTTTTCCCATTTGTTTTTCTTCCTTTTGGGTAAGAATAGTAGCGCTGTGTTCACCCATATCGGGAAGCTCATAAGCATAAGAGGTAGAGCTGATCCAATAAAAAAACATTAAGAGTGTAAGAAAAATCTTCATTTTTTGTATCTTGTTAAAGCAATCTATTTATGTAAAACTTGTATTAAGTGATTAAACGCAATAATTTGGGATACAGAAGAGGTATAGAATATGAACAAAGTCTTGTCAACTTGGTTTAAGCGCTATTTCTCCCAACCAGAAGCTATTGTTTTATTAATGGTATTTGTTGGGGCAGTTATTATTTTTAAAATCATGGGAAAAGTATTAGCCCCCATTATCGTCAGTGTGATTCTAGCATATTTACTCTCAGGTATGGTAAAAAAATTCAAGCAGTGGCGTTGTCCGCATTTGTTGGCAGTAAGCGTGGTTTTTTTATTATTTATAAATTTATTATTGCTGTTGTTTTTATTTTTATTGCCACTACTGTGGGATGAGACGGTAAGTTTGATTTCTGAAATCCCCACGGCATTTAATCATGGGCAAACATTGTTGCTTAGCCTTCATGATCGATTTCCTGAAGTGGTTTCTGTTAGTCAGATACGTCAAGTTATCATGTATACCACAACTTATCTTGCCAATTTTGGGAAGGAGATTGTTACTTTTTCTCTATCTTCGTTATTTGGTGTTGTTACGTTAGTTGTTTATTTGGTGTTAGTACCCCTTTTAGTGTTTTTCTTCTTGCGTGATGGCAAAATTATAATTCATTGGTTCACAGGATTTTTGCCAGACAAAAGAAAGGTGCTGGAAGCTGTGTGGTACGAGGTTTATGGAAAAATCAGCAGTTATATTCGCGGCAAAGTTATTGAAGTTGTATTAATTGCATTAACAACTATTGTTGCATTTTGGATTCTGGGATTGCATTATGCGATATTACTTGGGGCATTAGTGGGTTTATCTGTAGTAATTCCCTATGTTGGTGCAGTGGTAGTTACGGTACCAGTTGTAGTGGTGGGGCTAATCCAATGGGGTTGGTCGGAGTCTTTTTTATATCTAATGTTGGTTTATACCGTAATTACTATTTTTGATGCAAACATATTGGTGCCGATTTTATTTGCTGAAGTAATGAATTTACACCCATTGGCTATTATTCTGGCAGTATTGCTTTTTGGTAGTTTGTTTGGATTTTGGGGAGTGTTTTTCGCTATTCCCCTGATGGCTTTGGTCAATGTGGTAATAAAATCTTGGCCAAAAGAGAGTTTGGAATAATTTTATAGGTAAATGCAAATGAGATATTTTAAAATTAATATTGTTTTTTTGGGTTTAATTTTTTTGTTGGCCGGATGTAGTACGATAAAAAAGCTTGATCAATCTGATGAATATAAAAATGCTCCTGCTCATGATAAGAAGGTAATCTTGCCGAAAAACATGAGTGCCGGTGTAATTGAAAATCATTATCCGATGCCAAAGGCCGAGGGTAATAGTTCAGTCGGCGTTCCAATTTCACCGCCAGAAAGTAACGTAAAAGAATAAATTTAAAACAACATCCATCATTTAGCCCAGCCTAAGCCAAACGTTTTTTGTGAGGCGTAGGGCTGGGGTTTGCGCAAAACGTAGTTTTGCGCCGTAGAGCGCCAAAACAGGGACGTTTGGCGGGATACAGAACACCATGGAAGGTTGATTGGAACTATTTATCCTGTAGCTAGGAACATTTACGCAAGGGAGAGGTACCGAAGTGGTCATAACGGGACCGACTCGAAATCGGTTGAGAGCTGAAAAGTTCTCCGTGGGTTCGAATCCCACCCTCTCCGCCAATAATGCAGTGCTTGTTTAAAAAAATAATGCTAGAATATTTTCTGGCGTCTCGATAAACAATTTTTACTTTAATTAGGAGATTTGAAATGGCAGATATCAAAAATGAATTAATAACTATGTTAAATCAGGCCTTGCGTTTGGAACATGCCGCAAGAATACAATATTTGGCTCAAGCAGGATTGATTAAAGGATTAGATGCTGAACCAGTAATAGAAAGAATTAAAGAAATTGCTGGTGATGAAGCCAAACACGAAGAAAAATTTCGCGAGTTAATCAGTAGTTATCTTGGCGGCGAATGCACCATGGAAATGGCGCCAACACACAAGGCAGATACCACTGAAGCTATCTTGAACGTTAATCTCAAAGACGAAAAAACGGCTATTGATTTCTACAAACAAATTTATGCCAAAATCATAGCCAACAAAGAAAACTTACCATATTGCTTTGAAACCTTAGAGCATGAAGTACGTCACATTATCCTTGATGAACAAGATCATGTAACCGAGCTTTCAACACTGCTTGGATTGTAAATTAGTAGTTTGATAAATCCCCGTGGGTTTGCTCCCGTGGGGGTTTTTTATTGTCCTTGAGCTTCTTTCAAATATTTCGCCATGTAAAGCGCTTGCAGTATTCCAAATACGATAGTAGCACCCAAAGTTCCAAATAATTTGAAATTTACCCAAATATCTGTGCTAAAGTGATAAGCAACATAAAGATTAATTCCGCCCATACAGCCAAAAAAGATCGCCCAGCTTAAATTGAGCTGTTGCCAGATATTTTGTGGTAAGGTAATTTTGTCGCCCATTAGGTGTTGAATAAATGGTTTGGTGCCGATTACTTGTGAACCAAGAAATAACAATGTAAAAGCCCAATAAATTGCTGTGGGTTTCCACTTGATAAAAATTTCATTGTGCAAAAACAAAGTTGCGCTACCAAGCACGAAAATTAAAATCAAAGTGATAATATGAGTGATTTCAACTCTATGGTGTTTAAACCAGAAAAATCCAACTTGCAATAACGAAGCAGCCATAGCTATAGCAGTAGCTATATAAATGCCACAAAATTTATAGCCAATAAAAAATAACAAGATTGGAAAAAAATCAAATAATAACTTCATGCAGTTTTCCTGATTAATTGTTGTACTACTTTTTTCTCTACTATCAACTTTTTCATATGGTACCATATTTTACAATAGTTGGAGATGTTGTTGTAAATTAGTATTTTTCATATTAAAAATCGTATACTACTACCAGATACACTTAATTTCATGTTTTCCCTCTTATTTTTCTCTTGTGGTTGCATATAGCAGCGAAAAATCGCACCTTTTTGCAACCATTTGAAGATACAAAATAGAGTAAGCCAGCAAATAATGAAAGTGCTTTTGTAAAAATCACTTTTTATTTCCAACACGAAAAACATAGTTCCCTAAATCACACCATCCCAGATTGCCCAAGCTTCCATTTGATTGAGGCGATTGTAAAAGGAATAATTTCTTGTTTCAAACTAACGTTTTTTCGTAAGCACCGAGCCGCTTCATCGATTGTTGCTCCTGAACCTATATAATCGTCCAACAATAAAATTGCACCTTTTGGCACCGATTGACTATGATCAAAAAACATTTTTTTATCTACATTGAAATGTCTTTGGTCGTTGTTTAAAAGTTCTCCTTGTCTAGCTGGTGGCAGCTCCAGCCAAAACAAATAATCCAACAAAGCTGATACATTTAGAATCTTTGCAATTGCAATAGCAACATTTTTGGAATACACCCAAGTACGTGAAGGGATTGGTATTACCGCAGTAAAATGATGTTTGCTGGCTAAAATTTTTAAATGCTTTTTTATTAATGCCAACAAACCTTCAGACAAACCTAAAGATTGTTCGCCTACACTACACAGTCGTTGCTTCATAAATTCTGCAAATAATTGCGAGCGTAGTTTTCCGTTTAAAATCGCAACTCCTTCTGCAATATTATTAGTTCGCACTGCTTTTATCGGCACTATTTGCTCAGTTAGCCAATTATTGATGGCAGTAATTTGATTGGTATTTTCTCCAATTATATGGGGTGATTGCGTACAAACATCACAACGACCACAAGGCTGAACCGATTCATCGCCAAGCATTGTTCTCAAAATCGACATACGACAAACATCTTTTTGTTCGCCATAACGTAACATTGCTTCAAGCTCATTAGTCTTTACCTGATATTGATTGTTATATCTTGTTAAGTCAGGCTGTAGTTTCTTTTTCGTGCTAAAATAAACTTGCAGACCATTAAGTTTTGTTTTGCGAACAAACTCTTGCTCCAAAAGCTCAGCGCTTACAACTGTAACTAGTATCGGATGTAAGCCGCTTAAGCGTTTAATTGTGATTAAATTCGGTGGTTGTTGCGCTTGAGAAATTATGTCCAATATTTGCGTAAAATCATTCTCGGTTGGTTGCGCTGAATTAATAAAATGTTGTTGGATTTTTTTGTCTTGAGCATCGTAAAGAAGAATGCCATTTGCAGGCAAGCCATCACGACCCGAGCGCCCAACTTCTTGGTAATAAGCAGTAATCGATCCAGGTACATCAAAATGAATAATAAATCGCAAATCAGATTTATCAATACCCATCCCTAAAGCGTTGGTAGCTGCAATAATTTTATATTTTCCGCGAATAAATTCATTTTGCAATTTCCTTTTTGCGTCAGAATCTAATCCTGCATGATAGGCAGCCGCTTTTATATTTTGTTTTTGACAATACTCAGCAACGATTTCAGTGTTTTCTCGCGTAGCACAGTAAATCAATCCACCTCCTGGTAGCAGAGAAATTAATTTTTCTATCTGGAAAAGTTTGTGAGCCAAACCGTATGTTTTGATTACCGACAAATGAATATTCTGTCTATCCATATTAGATCGTTGTACCAACACGGGCATGTTAGTAGAAAGTTGCTGCTTTATATCTACTTCCGTTTTGCGGTTTGCAGTAGCAGTTAATCCCAACACTTTAATGCTAGAACTTTTGCTTTCTAAACTTTGAACTAATTTTATAATTTGGCGATAACTTGGGCGAAAATCATGTCCCCAAGTTGAGATACAATGTGCTTCATCGATCACGATTAAGCTAACTGGCAGCCCTAACAAAAAACTAAATCGATCAATATCATCCAATTGTTCTGGCGCAACAAACAAAATTTTTATTCTTCCTGTTTGTGCGGCTATTTTGGCTGTGTTATTTTCGTCTTCAGATTGATCGCTATTAATACTCGCAGCGGGAATATTAAAACGATTAGTTAGTTGCAAAATTTGATCACGCATCAGCGCAAGCAAAGGCGAAACAACTAAAGTCATTCCATCCAATAGAATCGCAGGCATCTGGTATAACAGTGATTTGCCGTGGCCAGTTGGCTGAATACACAGTAAACGACTCTTTTCCATTAAAGTGCAAATTGCTTCTGCCTGCCCCGCGCGAAAAGTCTCTAAACCAAAACGGTCTTCTAATATCGCCTCTAAATTTTGTCGGTTTATTTGCATGACTTTCACCTAAAAGTACTCGCAGATAATATCACACTGTTTAGAAATTGATCCCCAGGGTTTTCAACGGTATTGACAAATCAGTTTGATAAATATTTTAATAATGCTGGTGCACTTAACCTTCATGCTGCGTCGTAAATATATTGTCTATCAACCTCACTGTTCCTAATCTTACCGCGCCATAACGACGTCCTTGAAATTCTTCTATGTAATCAACTATAAAATTAAGCTGTTCTAAATCATGCTTAATTTCTGTTAATGTTTTTGCGGAGGCCAATAACTTTGGAAATTGTATTGCAAGTTGATATTGCTCTCTAGTTAATTGGCTATTTCTTGAGCTCAATGCTAAACCATTTTGATCACGCACGATTGGACAAGCTACAATTTTAGTATCAACAAAAAACGCCTTGGTCATATCTGAAACTAATTGCAATTGCTGAAAATCTTTTTCACCAAAATAAGCTTGCGTAGATTTAACTAACATTAATAATTTCATAACAACAGTTAGCACGCCATCAAAATGTCCAATCCGATGTTGCCCTTCCATACTCTGGCTTAATTTTGATTCGGTTATTCTGTAGCGATATGAATCTGCATATAATTCATCGTAGCTTGGCAGTAACACATAATCGACGCCTAAACTTTCTGCTAAAGCAAAGTCTTGAGAAAATGTTCTGGGATATTTCGCTAAATCATTGGCGTTATCAAATTGTGTTGGATTTACAAAAATACTTAATACAGAAATTTCATTTTCTTGTTTTGCTCGCTGTAATAAACTTTGATGACCAGCATGCAAATTACCCATGGTTGGAACAAAGCCTATGGTCTTATTTTCAAGTGCTAAGTGGTCGCGAAGGATGCGCCACTTAGCAACAGACGCAAATACATCGGTCATTGTTCTTCCTCTTCCTGATAACAATATTCTGGCTCTGGAAATTTCAGTTCTTTTACTTCTGCTGTATATTTATTTACTGATTGCTTTATAAGTGAAAATCCTTCCATATAAGTTTTTACGAACTTTGGTTTAACCGCAACTATTCCATCGGACATACCTAATAAATCTTGTAGCACCAACACCTGCCCCGATACATTAGATCCGGCTCCTATACCAATCGTTGGTATACTTAGTTTCTCGGTTATTTTTTGCGATACTTTATTTGGCACACACTCTAAAACAATAGCGAAACACCCAACCTGCTCCAATACCGCTGCTTGTTCAATTAACATTTTGGCGCTGTCTTTAGTTCTTCCTTGAACTTTATAACCACCGAGCTGGTAAATTGATTGTGGAGTTAAGCCAATGTGTCCCATCACCGGTATGCCAGAAGCAATAACATGTTTTATAAGCCGCTCATTACCAACAACTCCTTCAAGTTTAACTGCATTAGCTCCTGCTCGCATAATTTGTTCAATAGCCTCCATCGCCATAGCTATTCCTTTACGATACGAACAAAAAGGCAAATCTCCAATAATAAATTTATTAGAAGCTCCTTTTGCTACTGCGGCGGTATGAATGGCCATTAACTCAACTGTTGCTGGGATTGTGGTTTGTGCTCCATGCATCACCATAGCCAGGCTATCACCAACCAAAATGCAATTAATATCTGTCTCTGAAAGAATTTTTGCTGACCAATAGTCATAGCAAGTTAACATGGTAATTTTAATATTATTTTGCTTCATTTTTTTAAAGTCATAAATATTCATATATTAACTTCTCACTTTTGATTTTTGAAAAACTTCTATAAAAGCTTGATACACTCCTTTGTATAAATTGTTTTCCAATGCCTCTAAATGCGCTTTAATCGTATCCTGATCATTACGAACCAATGGTCCTGTTAAAGCACCCTGTGGCTGATTAAGAAGATTGATCATTGTCTGTTTCAATATTGGCTGGGCAATTTCTGGTGGCAAATGCAAATCGTTTTGCAAGCTTTGAAAAACATGCTGCCACAACATAGTACTAAAATTATTACCCATTACGATTAACACGTGATAAAGAGATTTTAAGTTCCTGGGTATCTTATATTCAGAATTTGGTAATCCCGGCAGTAATTCGATTAAACCTGGGCCTTCTTTTTCTAAGACGAAAGGAACACTGCGGTAAGTATCCAAGTCGTACAAGTTATGACTAAAAGTCATCAATGGATGAGCGCCAAAAAAATCTTGCACTACTAATTTTCCAGAAAAATGCACACAACGTTTTGTTAGTAAAAATTTATTAGCGGTAACAAAATTTTCTATTGCCTGATCACTAATCAAGAGCAGCACATGAGAACAAGTTCTGCTATATTCGACTAGTTCTTGGGCAGTATTATTTTTCCGTGACCATTGTTGCCATGGCAAATTCAGCAGTTTCAAATAACAAACAAAGTGTGTTGCCATTCGGCCAGAACCGATAACAAGGTACTTGGATACTTGCCGCATGGGTTAAGTTCTCTTCAATTTATAGGTTTCTAACAACACCTCATGAATTATTTTAATTATTTGCCGCGCTAATTTAGTTTTTCTAGTTTTTGGCAACTCTATGGATTTGGCGTTTTTACACAAAATCACACCTGAGTTTTCGTCGCTATCAAAACATAAATTTTTACCAACTTGATTAGCAATAATCATATCTAAATTTTTACTTTCTAATTTTTTATGAGCATTTTCTAAAAGACTTTCAGTTTCAGCAGCAAAACCAACAGTAAACGGCCGATCCGAAAGAGCTGCAACTTCAGCCAAAACATCAGGATTGCGCTGTAATTCAAGCGAAATTGTCGCCGCATGTTTCTTCATTTTTTGTGAAGAAACATTTTTGGGGCGATAATCAGCGACTGCAGCCGCAGCAATAAAAACATCACAATCAGAAATTTCTTGCATAACAACTTGATGCATTTCTTCTGCAGTTTGTATATCGATATGATTTACTTTTGGTGGAGTAGTTAGGTTTGTTGGGCCGCTAATCAAAAACACATTGGCTCCTGCCTCTTGTGCAGCTTCGGCAAGTGCATAACCCATTTTGCCGGAACTATAATTACTGATATAGCGCACCGGATCAATGGCTTCGCGTGTCGGACCAGCAGTAATAACAATTTTTTTGCCATAAAAAATTTGTGGAGCAAATATCCCTGGGATTAATTCCATAATCTGCTTCGGTTCGAGCATTCTACCAAACCCACTTTCGCCACACGCTTGCTCGCCAGATGCAGGACCAAATATAAAAATGCCGCGGTTTTTTAAAGTCGTAATATTTTCCTGAGTAATGGCAGCATTCCACATTTCTTTATTCATTGCAGGTGCAATTGCGATTGGAGCAGTTGTTGCAAGACAAACGGTTGTAAGCAAATCATCGGCTAAACCATGCGCAAGTTTGGCAATAAAATTAGCGCTTGCTGGTGCGATTATAATTGCGTCAGCAAAGCGGGCTAATGCGATGTGTTCTAGGTTGGTTTTTAAGTATTGGCCAAACATTTCGGTATAAACTGCGTGGCCCGAGACTGTTTGCATAGTTAGCGGAGTTATAAATTCACAGGCATTTTTGGTCATGATGACGCGAACTTTTGTATTTTGTGTGCATAACATACGCACCAGCTCTGCAGATTTGTATGCGGCAATTCCGCCAGTAATCCCGAGAATAATGTTTTTATTTTGCATACTATTCTCCATTCTACGTGGCAAACAAAGTAATAACATGGTTGGAGCTTAGGAAAAACTGCAGGCTGATAAAGCTGGCGAATAAGCTATAAATAACACAATCATAATATTTGATTCTAGTGGCATGCTTCATCTTTGGTACCTGTCATTTATGGATCAAGTCCGGTTCAAAAACAATAATATATAATTCGCAAACTTGCAAGCAAACACTTCATTAAAAATCATACTTGGTTTTAACTATCGGAAATGTTTCCATGACAAACTTGTTAATCTAAAAAGAGGATGGTCTTGTTGATGTAAGTTTTTTAGAACAGCAACACTTCCATCACCGTACCGATAACTATCTCTCCCCACTTTTCTTTTCAATTGGCATTAAAACAAAGTATCCACAAAATTATCTAGCAGTTGAGTAACTGTAAACGCCCCTGTTTTATTTTTGGCATCATATATATAGGTTTCAACTGTACGTCGCGATATTTGTAATATTTCTGCTGCTTCTGTCATGCTTTTGCCTTTGGCAAGCAAACACAATACATCAAATTCACGACGTGAAAACAATATTTCTTTTCCCTTAAAATTAAATCGTATTTTTTTATGATCAATAGACTTATAAAATCCAATATAATGAGAGGCCAGCGACTGATAATCACCCTCCCCTGTTTTAAAGAATCTACTCTCGGGAAAACAAATAGGATCCTTTTCTACAACCTTAATGAAACTATTTGCCTTATCCTTAAAGTATAAAAAAAATTGATTTAATAGATCCTTATTACAACAAAACTCTAAGGGGTCTGAATATTTATTAGGTGAAGCAAACTCTAAGGTTTCAATACAACCTAAAGATGCTTTTTCTACCATGATTCCATTGTGATAGTTAAACACCAAAACTGCTTTAGCCAATGCTTTGGGTGGCATATTTGCTGACCAAGAGTGTATTTTTTTACCGTTAACTAAAAATTTATAATCACTTTGCAAATAATAACGCAACCAATTTTTGTTGGTCGATAAAAACACTCCTTTGTTTCCTTGCCATTTCGTGTAACAAAAATAATTAATCGAAAAACTACAAAATAATGGCGCACAAATCTCAGCAATTTTATCACCTAAGAAATAAGATGGGTGTTCTGTAAACTCGCTTAGATCGCTAATATTCATCTAAAAAATGATACCATATCTAATAAAAAAAACCGAACGCTAGCTCAACATTAACCTATTCCACCATTAAAATAACTAATGCCAGTACTGATTTGACGGATTAGATCATAATATTCTTCCAAAGGATCAAAAAGCTTTTGATGTTCTACTATATAGTCCTTATTATAACTCTCAGTAGCATAAGTGGTATCCCCAAACGCCTTATAAGATATGTGAGTAGTATTCACTGGAAACGTTGAACGCAAAATATTTACAGCAGAGGGAATTTCTAGCCGCAAAATCATTTCTGCAATATCCTGTTCAGTTACGTTATTTGGGCTAGATGCGAAACGGGGTAAATTAGGAATGGTTAAAAAAATCTGCTGGATTAACGCTGTTCTGATAGCATGCAGCAAATCCAAATGTTTGCGATTTTCTGGCGGAAAAATCAGAACTTTATCTTGATCAAGAATTTTCTTAAAAACACTATAAAACTTTATTCGGTCTATTTCAATTTTTCTGATAACTCGCTTTAATGACTCGAAACGTTGATCTACTTCTAACAAAGTCTCTAGTTTTAACAAAGACTCTTTTTCTTTGTGGCTGTTAGTCTCCTCAGCTATATGCAACCAGTAACCTGGATTCAATAATTCTATATAGGAATCAAGAACATCCAAACTGCTCAATTGATCTGCCGCCACAACCATAGACACTAAACTACGAAAACGATCTGATTTTTTGTACATTGCAATAAACTTTTCTGGATCTTTTTGCACAATTTGTCCCAAACCAGATACAGTATTCAGCAAAAAACCCAGTTGCTGCAAAATGGCATTGTGTGGAATCGCCCGCATTTGCGAGGGATGGCTGTAATCTATTTTAGATGTTAATTCATGCTGTCTTTTGCCCGCACGCGAACCGGTTATATACAGCATATTATTGCGATAAATATTTAACAAAACCGCATAATCTTTGTCATTAAATAGTTCTTCATGAAATTTCTTTACAGCAAAGAAAAAGGAAAAAGCGTAGGTATTCTCTGCATAAAAAGGATCAGCATTTTTATGTTTTTTCGGACTTGACTGTAAATTATTTTGTAACAACCTAGCAACCGTAGCTAAGGCAAGCTCTTTGTTTTTAAAAAATAAATAGCCATCACCACCTTGAAAACTAGTTTCATGAGTAAAAGAAATATTTAGCTCTTGAAATAACTGTCGATTGGCAGGAGAAAGAATATAATCCATACGTGAATAAAAACTTTGGGGATTACTACCCCGTCCAATTGACTCACCATGGGTATCAAAAACAACTAATTGCACATCTTGCAGGTTGTATTTTGCGAATAAATTAGCTATTTTTATTCGTAACCGTTCCAAAGCTAAAGTTGCAGTAATTTGACCAACATATCTACCAGAGTCAGAAAATCCGGTTTGGATACATAATCTTTTGCGGGCTTTGATATAAGAATAATAGAAATGGTTATTTAAAAGGACTTCGATAATATCTGCACCATGATGGATCCCATATTCGGTTTCAAACAGCGGAGAAATATCAATTTTATCTTCTACACCAAATAGCTTAGCATAATAAAGCGCAGTTAAAACACTACAAGCATTTTCCACTTCGGCAATAAGAAAGCGAATGGGCGTAACATCAATATATTTAAAAACATATACTAATACCATAAACAAACGCTTTACCGAAGTTTGTTCTTGAACAACATCACCCAAATTAACAATCACTGGAGTAACTTGAGCAAATAGCTTATTTAAAGCTTCAATATAGTATTGCTGTTCTGCGATATTTTCTGGTAACCGTTCTATGTGGATTTTTTCATGAATAGCATTATGACAAGACACTGCATTGATACGCACATGAACATGAGCCATACCCAAGCCATAGTTCATTATTTCGGCACGTAGTACAAAAAGCTTTTGCAACACTAAAGGTTTTTTTATTTTGTTATAGATAAGATTAATTTGCTCTGATAAGACTGCTGGATTTATCAGTCTTTGATTTTTATCATGGCTTAATTTTAACTGCAGTAACAACTCAAATTTTGTTTGATCCTTTAGATACTGGGATAATAACAACATTTCATTGATTATGATATCGCGTGTAGAACACAATTGATTACATATTTTTCTTAAAACATCCTGACACTCTGTGGTGATATGAGAGTCTTGATCACAAATAGCTGAAATCTGTTCACACTGCTGTATATAACGATGCAACTGCAATACTGCAGATTCCATGCGCATATACAAAGTATCACCCCAGGTTATATCTACTCTGCCATCTAAATCATAGCCAACCCAGCTAGCTATAGTTATTAAACTTGGAGTTAATTTATGCCACTGTTTAGGGTAATACTTTTTAACTACATCAAAAATAACACGGTAGATCTCACCCAAAGCCGCTTGAATGTTAGCAATAGTTTGTAAAGATGCTTTGTGTTCATAGTCTAAGGTGATCTGTTGATCTGGTTGGTGTTGAATGTTTTGCTTGCTTTGTGAAAATTCACAGGACGCCGAGATCATTTGTGCCAATACTTGCGCTAAATCTTCTGAAATAGAAAACGTTGGGTGAGCAGTAACAACTATACCAAAAATTGCTTTTTTAATTTGGGCGGCAAATTGAGTAAAAGGTAACTTACAAGCTAGTTTTTGTATGTGTTTTTTTATCGTAGAGATATTTTTTGTAAAATCCAACTCGCCAACATAATTTTGTAGCTGTTTTGCTCTTGCTTGCAACCCCTGCATACACAGTTGCTGTATTAAATCACTTAACTGTTTATTCGAGATATCTCCTTGACGTAACCGCCTAACAATATCCAAAGACAACAGCTGAATTGGATTGGAAAAAAGGTTACGGCTTTTTTTGTAATAATCAAGTTGAGCCAATAATGCACTATATAATGGTTCTGATTTTTGCATGCCACACCCTTCCTCAAGCGATCTTAATTAATCAAGATAAATAATACCTCTAAGTTTATTTGGATTTATCTTTCACAACAAAACAATATTGTGTTTTTTACACTTTTTTCTAGTTTCATCTGGCCATACGCTAGCATGTACCTCACCGATATGCGCTTTACGGAGAAAATACATACATAAACGCGATTGACCAATCCCCCCACCAATCGTTAGTGGTAACTCATCATTTAAAAGTCGGCGGTGAAAATATAGTTTTTTGCGCTGCTCGGTATTAGTAAGCGCTAGTTGTTTCAGTAAGGCTGCCTTATCGACACGAATCCCCATCGATGAAATTTCAAAACTATCCTCTAATACTGAATTCCAAACAATAATATCGCCGTTTAATCCTCTAAAACCATGCTCGGTTTTTGTTGTCCAGTCATCATAATCAGGCGCGCGCCCATCATGGGACTTGCCATTCTTCAAAGCACTGCCTATACCAATAATAAAAATTGCTCCATATTCTTTTGCCAGCAAATATTCACGTTTTCGTGGTGAAACTTTTGGATAACGTTGCTCTGCTTCTTCGGCGTGAATAAAAGTAATCTCCTCCGGCAAATTCAACTCAATGTGGTGGTAATGTTCATGAATAAAAAACTCTACTCGTTGCAACATTGAGTAAATCTTCCTTACGTTTTTTTTCAGAAACTCTAAATTACGTTCCTCAGCTTGAATCACTTTTTCCCAATCCCACTGATCAACATATAACGAATGGATATTATCTAAAACCTCATCCGGTCGGATTGCGTCCATATCAGCATAAATTCCATAGCTATATGGAATTTTGTAATCGGCAAGCGCTAAGCGTTTCCATTTCGCCAACGACTGTACCACCTCAAGCTCTACGCCATTAAGACTTTTTGCTTTAAACGTGACAGGTTTTTCAATGCCGCTTAAGTCATCGTTAATCCCCATTCCTTTTACAACAAAACGTGGTGCGGTAATCCGGTATAGTTTCAATTCAGTTGCTAATTGCTGTTGGAAAAAGTCCTTAATTAGTTTAATAGCCTTTTCTGTTTGGCGTATACTAAGAACCGGATAGTAGTTTTTTGGTGCGATAAATTTCGTCATAATTTTACTCCTAACAATAAATAACTTATTAAAATTTTAATTTCGACAAACACGTTGGTCTAAATATCTCTCATTTTCTTATAACACCTTTATAATCTATTATAATCTAGTAAAAAAATACCCGTAACATTTACGGAGGAAAGAAAGGTGTCAAGTCTGAACAAAAGACATTAAATTTTAAAACCAAGTAACGCTCGTGTCTCATTGATATTGGTAATCAATAATGATTTAATGCGAATCTGGTTGTGATTAAAAATATTTTAATAAAATAGGATAGTGAAAAATGAAAAGGTACGCGGCTATTATTGCAGCCTTTTTGTTTGCTAGTACAATGAGCTTCGGAAATATCTCTAATTCAAACCATAAAGAAGGATATATGAAAACTTTAGTGATTTACTATTCAAAAACGGGCAATACTCAACTTGTAGCCAAAGAACTAGCGCATGATTTAACAGCTGATCTTGAGGAATTAACCGAGATTCATCCAAAAGAAGGTATTATAGGAATGATTATTGCGGGTAAAGATGCCGCTCTACAAAAAAGCACCCCAATAAACGATTTAAAACATCTCGTTACTGACTATGACTTGGTGATTATTGGCACACCTATTTGGGCATGGACCATGGCAAACCCAATTAGATGCTTCCTAGAGCAACACCGACAAAATTTAAAAAAGATAGCGTTTTTTGCTACCATGGGTGGCAATGGTGACAAGCGCACCTTCCTACACATGGAAAAACTATCTGGCTTAGCCCCAATTGCAACACTATCACTCATCGACAATAAAATTAAAAAAGGTGATTTTAAAACAAGTCTTATGGAATTTGAGAAAAAAATATTATCAATCGGTTAGTTAAGCATACACTTCTATTGGCGTACTTTGTGTAACAATGGCGCACTCATCTATCCAAAATCCCCACGCGCTATTTTTTTATTAGTTAAAAAATATTTTTTGTGTAGGTCTTTTAAACCTAAACCAATCTCAACAATCAATCCTATTTCAATCAAAGCTAACATACGACTTCTCGTAGCTCGTTTAGAAAGATTAATCAACTTAGCTATTGCCTCCGTTGAACCACCATTAACATTATCCAACACCTCTAATATTTGTCGATCAATTTTATCTATAGCCGGTTGTATGAACTAAATTTTTACGAACCATGGTTTCATGTACATCTGATGGATCTCCAGGCTTCTGGTGTATTTCATAGTTCAAGCTAATACAGTTGGTTTTTGGTATTACTATGACGACTTGGTTACTGTCATATTTTTTGAATCTTATTTTTCCCTGTGGATGGTTGATGGAACTCTGATTTTGCTGCACAATGTGCGAACTTGTGCTTGTAGCTCAGTTGGATAGAGCGTTGGCCTCCGAAGCCAAAGGTCGCTGGTTCGAATCCAGTCAAGCACACCAAAAAATTATTGGCTTTTTATTTTATCGCCAATTCTTTTTTCAACTTTTTCATTGCAGCTTCTTCAATCTGTCTTATGCGTTCTGCTGAAATACTATACTCAGCTGCTAATTCATGGAGTGTTGCTTTGTCTTCATCAAGCCAACGCCGTGTCAAAATTTCACGACTGCGTTGATCAAGCTTGCATAAAGCTGTGCTCAAATGTTCAACCTGAACTTTATCAAATTCAAAGTTAGCAATCTCATCTAATGGATTTGGCGTATTCGCTTCTAAATAATTAACTGGATTAGACCAATTTACTTCGTCATCATCTTCATCGCTACTGCTATCGAAAGTTACATCGGCATTGCTCATTCTTGCTTCCATAACTCGCACTTCTTTGGGATCTACCTTTAATTCACGAGCAATATGTAATACTTCATCATTACTAAACCAATTTAATTTTTTCGTAGCACGTCGTAAATTAAAAAATAACTTACGCTGCGCTTTGGTAGTTGCAACTTTTACAATCCGCCAATTGCGTAATACAAATTCATGGATCTCAGCCTTAATCCAGTGCACGGCAAATGATACTAATCGCACTCCCATCGCCGGATCAAACCGCTTAACAGCTTTCATTAGACCAACCGTACCTTCTTGAATCAAATCAGCCTTTGCTAAACCATAGCCAAGATAATTTTTTGCAACATGCGCAACAAACCGTAAGTGTGCCAAAACCAATTGGCGCGCAGCATTTAAATCGCCATCGCAGCGAAATCTGGTTGCAAGCTCTAACTCTTCGGAAGCAGTAAGCATTGGGATTTTGTTAACCCAATAAATATATGCATCTATACTGCCAATTGCTGGCGTAAAAGTAATGGCTTTATCGTAATTTGTATTCAATGGTAATTTTTCCATACATTCTCCAAACGACCTATTATACCTTATTTTAGCACTCATTACATGAGAGTGCTAAAAAATATTCGTAATCCGACTAGAAATCGCGGCCAAAAGCGACCGAGGATTTTCGCTATCAAACCACTCAGCTTCCGACCAACTCCGCAGCCAAGTTAGCTGGCGTTTGGCGAGCTGACGCGTTGCAATTGGAATTTGTTCCAACATTTGGTCATAAGTGATTTGACCCGCGAAATATTGCCATATCTGCCGGTAACCGACCATTCTAATTGCTGGCAAATCAAGATGCAAACTCCCAAGTTGATATAACTGCTCTACTTCCTCAATCAACCCCAAACGCAGCATTTCTTTAAATCGTTCATTAATTCTATCTTGAAGACAAGAACGCTTCAAAGGCGCTACAACAAGATTGATAAATTTGTATGGCAGCTTTTGCGGCGGAGAAATATTTTTGAGTTCACTTAAGCTTTTTCCGGTAAGTTTAAAAACCTCAAGCGCTCGCTGAATACGCTGACTATCAGTTCGCTTAGTAATTGCCGCCGTTTGTGGATCTATTTTTTGGAGTTGCTGATAAAGCGCCTCTAACCCCAATTTTTCACTTTCTGCCATTATTTCAGCGCGAATTTCTTTACTCGCTTTTGGCAAACTTGAAATGCCTTGTTCTAGCACACGAAAATAAAGCATTGTCCCTCCAACCAGCAAGGGAATTCTTTTTTGCGCAAAAATTTTTTCAATTTCGACCAGCGCATCCAAACGAAATTGCCCTGCAGAATACGCATCTATCGGATCACAAATATTTATTAAACGATGAGGCGCAGTTGTTAACTCTGCCAGCGTTGGTTTAGCCGTTCCTATATCCATGCCGCGATAAATCATGCCAGAATCGACGCTAATAATATCAAATGGAAAAAGCTTGGTAAGTTCAATTGCAAGCGCAGTTTTACCTGCAGCTGTAGGCCCCATTAAGCAAAAGATTTGATTTTGATTGTTAATAAAATTACGTTGAAATGACATCGGCACCGCCGTTTTAGGAACAATTGTGGCATTACCAATGCCAATTTACAAGACACCACCGATAGATCAGTTTACAAAAATCAATTATATTGGCAATCTCATTATCTTCGGTGAGGCCCCCGAACTCTGGCATATAATCTTATCAGATGCACAGCAGTGGCAGATAAAAATATTCCTGCATTTACGAGCTTAATAGTGTTAGAAGCCAAGGATTTCCAATTTTTATTATAACAATCCTGCAATGTATTGGATATTGCATCTTTCAGCGCACTAAAACCCTCACTTCCCAAGTGTATAATTTCAGCAATTGTGCAAATCGCCTCTGACACCGCCATCCCACCATACACCGCCGAGATTTCACCCTTAGTTAATTCTGTCATTTTTTCTCCTACTTTTAATTTTATTGTTAATGAAAAGTTTGTTGCAACTATAAAAGCCATACGAACATATGTTAGACCAACACAACTATATTAGAATAATCTAACTTTAAGGACAAAAAAATATTATTTAACTCAGCATAAACTATAACCCCCGGATGCATATCCCTCTCTCTGCCCTGCCCTTGCAAAAAACACTCGGTTTAGGCTAGTGAAGCTTTTAGCTTCTACGTGGATATAGATATGCTTCGAACAATAGTAAAATCATTTTCGAGAAATTTAAAAAACTTGGTTAATCTCTCAAACGTTTTCTTGCTGATAGAATGCTCGATACAACATGCTTCTTTTTCAGCCTCTCTTGGACCCAGCATTTAAAACTCTGTAAAAAATCGAAAAAGAATATCGTGTTTGCTCTTAACGTCGTACGCGGCTTTCTTGCCTTCTTTTACGCCAGCCTTTTAGAGCAACCTAATAATTTTAGGAGATACTAACAAATTAATTTCAAACGTCAAGATGCTTTTTATCATCCGCTATTAGCCCCCTATGGACCACCACTGGTAACCGACAATCCTCCGTCTGTAGCTGCATAAATATAATTATCTATAGCATAAACTCCATTTACAACATCATCTGCCAATCCGCCGCTTGCTGTATAATTAACCCAAGTTGCTCCATTATCAGTACTAACAAACAATCCATGTATTGTGGCTAAATAAATATTATTACCCGAAACATGAATTTTATATACAATGTCTTGCAAATAGCGCTTCCAGCTTGTTGTATTATCATAACCAGTAAAGAACCCTATTGCAGTTGCTACATAAATAGCAATAGCACTATCAGAGCTTAAATCAGAACCAAAGGTATTATGGTTAATCCAACTTATTCCGCTATCATTACTAACAAATAAGTGATCTGTAGTTACTGCATAAATATGATTATCTAAAACATAAACTCCAGTTACTATATCGCTTAGCAAATAGTTAGTCCAACTCGCTCCAACATTAGCGCTAACCGATAAACCACCTCCAGTTGCCGCATAAATGGTAGTGATACCGCCAAAGACCAAAGCACAAATTCCACTTACATAATCATTTACTAAACCGCTATTTCCACTGGTACGATGAATCCAACTTGCTGCATTATCAAGACTAATCCATACTCCTCCTGCATTACCAGTTGCTGCATAAATAGCAGTGGTATAGCCAGAGCCTAAAGCATAAACTCCAGTAACCACTTTGTTACCTAAGGAATGATTGTTCCATTTTAGATTCACCTGAAATGCTTTTGCTAGCAAAGCTATTTGCTCATCTGGATTGACAACTACTGCATCCCACAAACCTGAAACAGTAATGGAAAGCGTTATGTTACAAGTAATATGCTTTTCATCAACAACGCTTACAGTATCTGCGGGAATTATAACTCCAGCTTGTTGTAGTTGTATTTTTGTCTTACCAATAACTGCAAAATTTGTTCCTTCTAAAATAACGCCCGTAATCGTTGTTCCTTGAGTTCCCACAGCCGGATTTGGTTTTGTTATCGAATTAATCGTCGGCGCATTTGCATCTTTATTAACTATAAATCCTTTAGCCAATAACCCTATCTGCCCATCAGGATTGATAACTACCACATTCCAAAACCCTGTTACAGCACTAGGAAGAATCGTTACACTGCAAATAAGCTCGGTCGAGCCTACAAAAGTAACCTTTGCCTCTATTGTATTGCCACTATTTACTAGTTGTACTGTTGCACCATTTACAAAATTTATTCCCTTCAAGACAATACCATCAACCGTTGCTCCTTGACTTGCATTATTTGGACTTATACTCCCAATGTTTGGCGAGGCTGCCGCATTATTATTAATTACAAATCCTTTATATAATGTGCCGGTTTGCTTATCTGAATTGGTTACCTGCACATCATAAAGTCCCACTTTGGCACTACTAAGATCAATCGTACAAGTAATTTTAGTCGCACTCACAGCAGTTACGTTAATTGTTGCGCCACTACTACCCACAAGCTCTACCCCAAATCCAGAACCAGGTATAAAATCTGTTCCTGTTATGATGTAATTTCTAGTCGGTTGAATTATGCTCCCAACATTCTGAGTTATTGCAGTGACTGTGGGAGGAGGAATATACGTAAATTTATTCTTTGCTGTTACTGGTTCACCTCCAGGCGTCGTTACTTTGACATTTACTGAACCTGCATCACCAGGCGGTGAAATCACCGTTATTTTATTATCAGCTACTGCCGTAACGTCAGCTTGATTATCTCCAAAATAGACAGCTACATTTGCCATAACTTTACCAAAGTTGCTTCCATCAATCGTTACAGTTGTTCCTCCAACAGTTGATCCAGAAATTGGACTTATAGTACCTACGGTTGGTACTCCGTAATAAGTAAATTTATCTGCTGATACTTCCATGCTTGTACCTACCAAGGTAGTTACTGTTACATCCAATGTTTCTGCTATACCATATGCCGGTGAGGTCGCGATAATATGAGTACTATCAACGACAGTACCCGTAACACTGCCAGCATTTCCAAATTTAACGGTGGTTGGTGCTCCAGGAATAAAGTTGGTACCAACAATTTCTACTGGTGTCTCAATATTTATTTTGCCATAGCTTGGGGTTACACCTGTAATTATCGGAGCAGCACCAGGATCGTAATAAGCAAATTGATTTGTTGCCGCAACTGGTCCACCTCCTGGTGTTATTACTTTGACACTTATCGAAGTTCCTGCAGCACCAGGTGGAGAAGTCACTGTTATTTTATCATCAGTAACCGCTGTAACATCAGCCTGATTATCTCCAAAATATACTTTTACATTTGCTTTATCTGTACCAAAATTGCTCCCACCAATTATTATATCGGTTGTTCCTCCAGCTGCTGAACCATAAGCTGGGGTTATAGCACCTACGTTTGGTACTCCATAATACGTAAATTGATCATATTGTGGATTTTCTGCACTCGTTCCTCCCGGCGTTGTTACCGTTACATCTACTATTGCGTTTGTTACACGCGTGCACACCGGTGAAGTAACAATTATTTCATTACTGCTAACCACTGAGAATCTCGAACCAGCAACATCACCAACCACTCCAAATGAAACTTTAGTTGCTTCAGTAAGACCAGTCCCTGTAATTTTTATACTTGTTCCTGTTCCCTCCATCGGTCCTTGATGCACAGACAGACCGGTGACCTTTGGTTTTGGAGCCTCAACCGTAAACGCTCCTGGTTTTGTCATTGATAGTCCTTTGCTATTAGTTATTACTACATCCCAAGATCCTATCGGAGTAGTAGCAGTCAAAGGTATTTTAAAGGTAATATTAGTGTGATTTACTATGTTGAGATTTGTAACATTTATTGTGTTGGGTCCTTTTACAAGCTTTACCTTCGTCCCTGCATCAAAATAGTTTCCTTCTAATTTACTAACACCAATAACAACTGAGTCGCCTCTGATCCCACTGCTTGGGGTCATTGATCTAAACTGCGGGCTGGGCAGATCAATTATTTCCATTTTAATGTGGCGTATACAATTAAGCTTATCCCCATCGAGAGGAGGTAACGTTATGTCTGCGTTGATAGTAGTAGGATACAATGAGGTTACATTGAGCCGAAACTTACATTCTTCATTACTATAAGCATTTAGCGTAACTTTATTATTAACATCGAAAACGCAAAAACCTGCTCCTTCAACATGCTCTAGCCGTATACCACCTGAATAAGTAAGTGTTACAGTATATTGTTTTATTTTGCCTTTTGTTTTTATCCCTGGATGCAACTTTAAAATATAAGTGCCTAAAGCAGTATAACCAACATATGAGATCTGTGGTAAAGGACTATCATCATTTATATAGATATGACAAGGAACTTCGGCGAACACTGCTTTAGGTAGACTTATAGTGGCAAAAAACAATAGTAATATCAAAAATGACCTGATGTTACCACGCACGAACATAGCTTCCCATACCAAATGTTAAAAATCAAACAGGTGGGTATAACCAATATAAATCTCGTTGGATCTATTTTTTTCAACACTCAATCGATAGGTAGAACCAATTACTCCTATGGTATTAAATTGTGCTTTTCCTAAATCAACGTATCTGTAAGCGACAAGCAGTCTATCACAATCGGCATTAAATGGATAGGCAATACCAGCACCTAATTGGTAAGCAAGACCAGTGGTTCTATTAGATTCGAAACCAGGTCTTACGCCTACTTTTGACTCAACTACCGCCTCTTTATAACTATTGGCAAAATTTAGCGTGGGTCCTGCTCCAAGCGAAACAAATGGAATAAACTTTATTTTTTCAAAATCGAACTGCCAAGCAAATTGAGTTTCCAGCATAAATCGTGTGCTTTGTAATTTGTACTCATAATCGAAATCGTGATATCTACCATCAAATTCGAGCACGCGCCAAACCTGCCCATTTCCCAGATAATTTGAGTTTTGATAAACCCCTACTCCCAATGACAGCATTCCGTTTGATGATCCTATGAATTCATAACCACCATTTATTCCATATACAGCAGCGCTATCGCTATAGAAATTATTAGCAGGTAAATATTCATAACTCTCATCGTTAATCATGACTGCAGTAGTATCCAACTGCTGCTCATCACCTATCCTAGCTAATCCTATACCGGCCATAACACCAAAATAGGGACGACCAATAGCAGATTTTTTACCAGCTTTTTCAATAGACCCCACGGTTTTCGAGTTTAAATTAGCAGCACTTACCTTCGCAGATTTAGGGATAACATAAATTTTTTGTGAAGGTGAAGGCGCCAACTGCTGCGCCTTATGGATTTTTTGGGGAGAGGCGCCTGGCTTTTTAATTGTTTCTTTGTTCAATTTAGCTTTAGATGACCTTTTGGTAGACTTTATAGCTCTACCAAGCACCTTAGCATTGCTCTTTGCAGATTTATTAGGAGACGCATAAACCTTCGGCAAAAGAGCAGGAGAGACTCTTGGCTTTTTGGTCGTTTTTTTGCTTGGCTTAGATTTAGCAGGAGATTTGATAGATTTTGTATCTCTATTAAATGCTTTGGCATTACTCTTTACAGATTTGGGAACAGCATAAACATTACGCACCTTAGGAGTTTTTTTATGTTTTTTTGTAAGAGAAGCATCTAACTTTTTAATCTTTTTTTTGCTTAACTTAGATTTGGTAGGAGATTTGGCAGATTCTATAGCTTTATTAAACGCTGACAATAACTGGCCTGATGCTTTATATTGTATCTCAGGATCTGTAGAATTTATTTCAGACATCCCTATAGCAACATCAGCAACTACAATGAACAAAATAACGACTGCATAAATAATTACTCTATGCATAAACTGCCTTCCATTAGCAACATCTATCCATTAACAACATCTACAAACTACAAACGTTATTTCCAATAACATCATCATTATATATAAATAATATCTTGTAGTACAGTAACTTATTATTTAGCTTACTATTTTTTCATATTTTGCATTAGCCATTGAATGGCTAATTTATTTGGTACCTTAAAAAACTCTGCTGGGAATAGCGTATAAGAAATTAAGCATTTACGATGCAACCAGCGACTGTTGTAGATCTGACCAGATAGCTCGATCGGTAGAGCAGAGGACTGAAAAGCGCACACTTGATTTGTAATGACCTGATTTGTTTATGTTTTTAATGCTAGATGCCTACCGCTTTTGATGCACAATGATTAACAATGGCACACTCACACCCACTCCCACAAAAATGATTTAATGTTTTTGAATATCAAAAGCAATATATTCATTCCTTAACATACTTAAACAAGCGACAATACTATATATTTTATAGCAGAACTTCCACAACATGGGAGTTATCACATTGTTGCTACCAAACAACACAACTGATATACTGTCAGGGTTTATTATCACTTGGAACATTAAAAAACACAGGAGGTTTATTATGCCATGGTTTACCAGTATTACCAGCATTATCGGAGCCGTTAATAGTTATGCATACGGGGTGGGAGAGGCAGCAGTCATAGGTCTAGCTTCTTACGTAACACCTATGATTATGGGTGCTGAATCAAACCAAACAGAAGCCCTCGAATCAGATGATAAAGACCTAAGAGAAATATTACAAAAATTATCTTATACCATTGAAAAGGGTCAGCCAAGGTTTGGTGATCTTGGTACAGGCGAAACAAATGAAGGTCGCTTAGTGGCCAGAGAAACCTTTAAAGCTGAACTAGCACAAAAGGTTTTCGGCTTTAAGCTTAGTGGTGCCCAAACAAATGCTATTTTTGGTTTGTTAGAAGAAGACAACTACGCAAATCTGTTGCAAGATCTTAAAGCTATCAAACCTCCTCTTCCTGAAAAATTTATACTGTCTGCTAAATCACTAATAGTTGGTACAAAAAGCCTACAATCTGAGGTACAAGAAGGTTTATTAGAACAGATTGGCCAAACAGAAACAAAGCTTAAAGAGTTAACATCTGCACAACTAGAGCTTGAGAAAGCAAAGGCTGAAATTTTAGAGTTACGACGACAGCTTGAACAAACCCGCTTAGACTCTTTAAAACCCAGGTCTGAACAGATAACTCAAGACTCGAATCTCGCTGCACCAGCTCCAAATCTCGTCACCCCACCAGTTGATGCTGATCAATCTTCGGAGGAACCTACTCCACCACCACCACCTGCTCCACCACCGCCACCACCACCGCCACCACCACCACCAAAACCAAAAGGGATGGATGACACGGTAATGACAGCCTTTGGGGATGTTTTGAAAGAATTGCAAAGAGGAAAGGCTTTGAAAAAGGCCGTTGTTGAACCAAAGCAAGAAACCGTCGTCCTTTCTATGCGTGACCAATTCAAGAAAGACAAAGAAGCTAGAAAAGCAAAAGCAGCAGCTGGGGAAGGAATGCCGCCAGCACCGGTTGAACCACCAGAGGTGCGTCAATTGAAGCTTAGAATAGTAATGGCAGGAAATAGAGTTGCCTTTGATAAAGAACGCTCTGTTAAAGCTGATAAGGAAGTTGCAAATTTAAATGCTGATATAAAAGGCTTAGAAGAAACCCTGGCAAGAGCGGAAGCGGAACTAGTTAAGGAAAAAGGTGGATGTGCTAAAAAGAGCATTAAAGAGGAAAGTGTAGAGGGTAAAAAAATACTGCAACCGATAAAAGACAAAATTGAAATCACTACCAATGAACTAAAAAAGAAAAAAGGAGTCTTAGGACAAGCAGAAAAAAAACAAACAGAGGAAAATGCAGAACTAGCAAAAGCAACTGATTCATTCAGTAAGCTAAAACAAGACTTAGACACTTTACGCGCAGGCTTAAAAGCAAAGCCACAAAAAGAAGAAGTGGTAGTAGCAGAAACAGAAGCGCGTAGATTTACTTAATATATAATATTGCGCCCCTAATACAAGCATGATGAGTGGATATATCATGCTTGTATTGTTGGATTTATTGAATAGTTTTTATACAAAACTTGCAATTAGTTTTATGGCTAAACTGCAACATAAAATTCGGCATTTTTAATATTGTTATATTCTGTGTTTTGTTTAGCTCGAGCTACTGCAGTTTTGCTACCCTCAATTCCACAAACTTTCGAACACTAGATGGCAATTGGCAGAGTGAAATTGCCGATGCCACAAAATAGATCAAGGATTTTATCATTCGATTCAATTTCTAATAATTCAAGCACATGATCTACCAGTTGGGTGCAGAGCCGTCTCATTAAAAAATGCTGATAATGGAGCATAAAACATTTACGGCCAATAATTTATTAGATTGGCACGATAGGAGACATAAGATATGTAGCTTGGGGTGACCTAACACTGAAAGTGTGACAGGAACCCCAAGAAAGATATCCCCTCGAATTTCAAGCCCTGAAAGGGCGCAACAATAAATTCAATATAAGTGGATCTGGTTTTTTGGTCATGATAGGTGTATTAAAAGTTACGTAAAAACAAGAAGAGACTAACGAAATATTTTTTAATCCAAAGATGAGCCTGAAACGGGTAACCTAATAAAGTAGTATCGTTAAAAAACAACATTTATCGATGAATTTTATAGTTTATCTAAAATTAACTTTGCAGCTTCAACTGGCGAGAGACTAGTACTATCAATTGTAATCTCATTTGGATGGTGAGAATAAAATACTTTTTTATTTCTAGCCATATTTATTGCTCTATTAACAAGAGCCTTTCTTACATCAGAACTTATTCGCTTCACCAATTCTACCTCGCCGCACTCTAACCTTACGGGCAATAAAAATGCTTGGCGTTCATTGGCTAATTTTTGCACCATATCAAAGAGTATCTTAGGAAATTCTTCCCCTTCAACCATATCGTAAGTGATCACAAAGCTAAAATGCGACGGTGATAGATCACGTATCGTTGTAAAAACAGCATCGCGTACTTTATTAACTTGCTGCCAAGCGGCATCAGGAATTCTATAATTTAATGCCTCCATATCTAATAGACCAACTACTGGATTTTCTATAACCGTATTATCGACTATCTTGAAATATGGGTGCTTCGCAATCTCTTTGGCAACAACGTGCTTTCCAGCCCCAGTAAAACCCATGATAAAAACAATACAATTTTTATATTCCATAAATTTTCTCTCCTGATTTTGTAATATTATAACAAAAAACATCTACAACTGTTTTAATATACGGCTATTCTAGCAATAGATTAAATACCGCTTTGATGTATTATAATAGCATAACGACCACACCAAACATAGTTCAAACAAGAGGTTTTATGAACTCTACTAATGAGTTTATACGATTAGTTGACCTGACAAAGATAGATGAAAAATCTTACGCTTTCCGTGGTGTTGATTGTATAGTGGTAACTAAAGACAACAAAATTATCTTGCAAAAAAGAGGGGATAATTGGAACCGTTTCCCAGGATATCTTGCGTCATTTGGTGGGCAAATAGAATCCGGTGAAACACCGATGCAAACATTAATACGTGAGTTAAACGAAGAACTTAGAGCGCAAGTTAAAGAATCAGATGTTGTCAGTCTTGGCGTTGTTACCGAAGCAATCACCAATCATAGTGAACTAATTCATGTTTATTTTTGGCGTGATTCACAAAATACTATTACAGGTTGCTATGAGGGGAATATGGAAAGTTTTAGTAACGTACAAGAAATAATGAATCAACCCAAAGTTATGGATGATACTCGCTGGGCGTTAGATCAATGTTTAGATCGACGACTTTTACCAATCATGAATTTTGCAAATAGTAAAACAAAAGTAATTCACTGGAATAAGGAAATTGAAAAACAAGCACGGGAACTACTTAATCAATACAAAGAAACTTCTCTTTTCCTTCTATCAAATTTAGACGCTTATGGTTCCAAATTAACTGAAGCCAGTTATTCAGCAAATTTCAAATGTTTAATCAATGGTGATCAGGTTGTCGCTGTATTTGCTTTAACCAAAATTGGCAATTTGCTTATTCAGACAGACAGAAGAGCAGATTACTCTGCAATAATCGTTAATGAATGTTTAAAAGAACCAATACTATTTCATGGGATTATTGGAGAATGGAGTTTAGCAAAACAGATCTTGGATTATGCTAAAAATAAAATACCATCTTTTAACAAAGTGCTTGGTAAAAAATCAATTTTATTTAGTTTAGTTTTAAACAGCCTTCCGTCTATTAATACAAATTTTAATATTAGATATTTAGAGCCATCAGATTATGTGGAGTGGAATTCTTTAAATAAAGCCCTATTGTTAGAACGAAGCTTAAACCAAAGTGAAGAAGAGTCTGATAAATATCTGCGATTTTTGGAAAACACTAAACACAAATATTTATTTGGTTTATTTATCAATAACAAATTAGTCTCCACTGCTTCTTTTGTATCTTGTGTTGGCAAAATCGGACAAATTGGTGATATTTTCACTATTCCTGAAATGCGAAAACAAGGATTGGCAAAACAACTTATTTACCAATTAATTCTTGATGGAAAAACAAACAAGCATTTGGAAAAAGTTGTATTGTTTACCGGTGAAGACAATCATGTAGCAATAAGATTTTATGAAAATACAGGGTTTAAACCAATCGGACATTTTGGATTGTTTTTTGGGAGTCATTATAATGGATAAAAAAATTGAGAAGATCATTAAACAGCATTGGCGCCAAATGATAAATGGTTGTTATCTCTACCATGGCATGTCTCTAAATGACTTAAATCTTAAATCCCAAATTATTTTAGATCCGAAGAAAAACCCATTAAAAAATATCGTGCCATTACTCATGGAGTATAGTAAATTTTTGTTGGATTCTGTTAAAAAAGGGTTGGAGTTCAATGTTGATGATTTTTATGTGGAACCGCTAGAGAAAGTATTAAATTGGACAATAAGAGATATAAAAAACCCTGGAATTGATTTTACAACTAATTATGCTGATGCGGCCGCTTACGCATTTAACTATGCTGGAAGCCAGGTAAAGCATAATTTTAATATTATTGCTAATACTATTAGCAGGTGTAAAAACCAGCTCTGTTTTAATGCTACAGAAAAAAAGAGATTTCTGCTGATGACTAAAAAAGTACGGGAGCTATTATTGCTTGAAAGTAGTATAAAACATAAACCGATCGTACTTAAGGTTAAGCGAAACTGTGAAGCATTTCAAAATAGTTCGATGAAAGAATTAAATTTGGGATCTTATCAATTTTTTCTCAAGCAAGTTACTAAAGATGCAAATCAAAACAGCAGTCTTACGCTCGATAAAATCACTTTTTTTCTTCATCAAAAATCACAAATAAGTAATTTTAATGTTCGACTAGTCAAACCATTACGTCAAAATGATATCGAAGAAATTATTAAACTTTAATTTTAACTTAACTATTGAAAAAAACTATGCGGTTCCATGAACAAATAATAAATACGTTAATAGGGTTTCATTACAAACAGTTACCACAATTTATTCGACGCATAACTATTGGTATTTGCAATGAAGTATATGAGGTTGGATTGGAAAATATGGCCATTATAGTCCGCCTGAGTCAACCATAAAAAAATAAAAAAAGATAAAGAAATTATTAAGGCAATTACAGAAGAGTTGGAGCAGCTTAAACAATTAGTGATACATAATGGTATTTAATCATATGAAAACTATTAATATCCAATCAGCCAGAAAAAGTGACATATAAAATACGCGAAACTTTAGATTTAATTTTACAAGAAACCGGTTTGTGGGATAAAAAAGTAAATTTAACACCCTCGTACCCAAAAATTTGGGAATATAGGATATAGACAAAATGCAAAAACAAAACAATTATATTCCACATAAAAAATATCAACATTATAAAACCAAACAATTTTATGAAATAGTTGGTTTTGCTCGTCACACCGAAACCAATGAAGAGATGGTGGTGTATAAAGCTTTATATGGTGATAATCAAATGTGGGTTCGGCCAAAAGAAATGTTTTTCGGTACTGTTTTTTATAATGGCCAAAATATTCCGAGATTTAAATAAATAAATTTGTCGAACCACAACTCAAATTTTGCTAAAAACATTATTGGTATGTTGCAAGATCACAGGCTTTAATAAACCCTACACATTAGCATACCACTCAACATGTCCAAGCACCGACTGCTTTAGCTCTTCTTTGAGACACTTCCAATTAGGTAAAAATTTATCCATATAAGCAGCAAAGTTGGCATTGTGATAGCGTTCGAGCAAGTGCACCATCTCATGCACCAATACATACACTATGCTATCAATTGATTTCTTTGCTAACTCAGTATTCAACCAAATTCTTTTTGCTTTAGGGTTACAAGTACCCCATCTTGTCTTCATCGTTCTGATACATAGCTTGGATACTTTTACGTTCATTTGTTTTTCTAACTTTGTAATATACTGGGGTATCAATTCTTTGAGCCGCTGTCTGTACCAACCATATAAAATCTTTTTTCGCAGTATTTTAGATGCATCTTTGCGAATATAAAGCTCAATAACATCGTGTTTTAAAACCACCCTCGGCGCAGCTTTTTGCTCTATTACCTGCAGCAAATATCTTTGCCCAAGATAATAATGACTTTCACTGTTAATATATTCGCGCGCTGTTTCTCTCTTTTGATTTCTAAATTTTGTTTGTTGTTTTCTGATCCACCCCAATTTTGAAATGCTAAAAAGTCGAATAGTTTCTATATTCATTCTCAGTGGCGCTGAAATCGTCACCCTGCCCTGAGGCGGATGTACGCTTAAATGAACATTTTTTATGTTTTTGCGAACAACATCAAGGCAAATATCGCCTAATTTAATTGTATTACAGCTAATATTCATTTTGGTTCTTTATAATCTGAAAAATTCTTTCAACTTCAGCATCGTCTTTTAACACTGCTTATACTGCCCCCTTGATTTCTTGTTCACTTGGAGGGTTTCCACGCCAATCAGCACGCTTGCTTTTGAACACTGCAGCATCCACTAACACTGCCAATTTTTCATTATTCCCAAGATTGCGATACAAAGCTCGCTGTGCAGTGGTATTGGTCGTATTTGTAATTCCGATAACTTTGGCACAAATCCGGCTAACTTCTGCCGGAGTATAGAATTGCCCTTTACTCTTGCCGCTTTCGGTAGCGAAATGGCGCATTAAATATTCATAGGCATAACCAAGGATATCATCACCTTCAGCATGATTTTTACTGAAATCAAACGCGGCATTTTCAAAAATGGCGATCAGGTTAGAAAGTTTCTTTACCATACCCTGACCGCTGCCCAGCTTTTCTGCATTGTTGAAATCTGGCATTTCTGAAAGCTTGTTAGCTTCGGCAATTGGAGCAATTATTTTTTTGTTGCTGTCATCGCCAATGGTTTCTTTACCCTTAAGCGCAACCCTATCTTTAAAGCTTGAGCAAACTGGAACAGTTATTGGAGCATATTTTATACCAGCATATTTATCGGAAATATATTTGATAAATAACAAAACCAATACATAATCCTTGTATTGCGATGCGTCCATCCCGCCACAAAGCTCATCACAACTCTTCCAAACTGAGCCATACAATTGTGATTTTTTAATTGCCATAGCTTCTTGCCCTTAGATAAAATTACAATATTTTTTTAAAATCGCATATTCTTTGAGGTTTTCTTGTAATGTACTTTTATACATTAATATCTCTGAATAGACTATAAAAGGATGTTTTTGTTTATCACTCCCCTTTTACATGAATACTTTTTGGCGTAATAGAAACCTTTTTTAAATCCGAGAACTCAAAGCGATTACCATTTTCATAAAAAAATTCAGGAATAATATGTGATCCAGATAGATTTAGTTTTTACGAAAAAGTAACTTTTGTGTTACACTGATACTTGTCAGCATTAAATTTATACCGCTGGAAATTTTAGCGCAAATTCCGTGTATTCACCATCAATTGAATTGCAAATTATGTCGCCGCCGTAAGAATTCATAACTAATTTACAAAAAGCTAAATATTAGGTGCTTACACTTGTCTTATGACAGTGGAGTTATTTATAATACAGCGCCATAAAAAATGAAGAACGATTAATATTATAAACCTTGCTTTGTTATTCCAAAACTTTAGGAGATCTGTAAATGTCATATATGAAGTATTTTGTTGAGTTTTTGTTTTGTTTAGGTTTGTTTTTTAAAGCAGTATTGTTCATACCCCAAGCTTTGAAAGTATTTAAAGCAAAAGAATCCGAAGAATTATCTTTGTTGACTTTTGCGGGTCTTAATATTATGCAATTACTTACAGTTTTACATGCTTACATTAATAAAGATTATTTATTAATGTTTGGTGTTTTATTAAGTCTTATATTTTGTGGGTCAGTGACTTACATGATAGTATTATATCGAAAATAGAAAACATTATTTAACTCATCCGCTGCCATTTAACCTGCCACGTTAGCGAGTGGCGTTTAGAGATCACGATGTCCTAAACACTTAACTAGGTAGCGGCATGCTTGCTTTTTGTTAGATTAGACAATTAAAGATTGTGTATGGTAATGTTATTTATATCTTAACGGTATTTTTATCGTTTATTTCCAAAATTTCAGCACAAGAGGAGAATATTTATGCTTAGTAGTACTACTAAATTGGGTGACGACACAGAAGTTAGAGAGGAGTTACAAAGACTAATCAATAAACATGGTATTGACCGCACCGCATTAAAACCAATTTTGCATGACTTACAAGATAAATATCATGGAATCCCCGATGATCATATGCAAATTTTAGCTGATATGCTTAACGTTCATGCTATTGAGGTGCAAGAAGTAGTTTCCTTTTATAATTTCTACAATACTGGAAAAAAAGGCAAATACATTATTCGTATGTGTAAAACCATGTCTTGCAAAATGGCGGGGGCACAAGAAGTAGCTACCCAGTTTGAAAAAATTCTGGGTACCAAATTTGGTATGACCACCAGCGATGGCATGTTTACTTTAGAATGGACTAGTTGCATTGGTATGTGTGATCAAGGGCCAGCGTTTTTGATCAATGAAATACCTTATGTAAAAGTTAGAGCACAAGACGTAGATCGAATTATAAAAGAGTGTAAAGAGGAGCATAAATAATGATTAAATCCAATTATGTATCTAAACTTGCTTTTGCGGCTGTCGACAGCAAGTCCAGTTTTGACATAGCAAAAAAGATAGAAGCTCAAGGCATCATCGACGAAATTATTGCTTCCAAATTACGTGGCTGTGGCGGCGCAGGTTTTCCTACAGGTATGAAATTAACATTGATGGCTAAAGAAAAATCAACACCTAAATATGTAATTTGTAATGCTGATGAGGGGGAACCGGGAACATTTAAAGATCGTGAAATTTTAACCAATTATGCTGAACTAGTTTTCACTGGCATGGCAATTGCAGGAAAAGCTATTGGTGCCAAAAAAGGTATTTTATATCTACGCGCTGAATATGCTTTTATGAAAGAACATTTGATAGCGATAATCGCTAAATGTATGGAACTTACTAGCTTTTCTATTGAAATTAAAAGTGGTGCTGGTGCCTATGTATGTGGCGAAGAAACAGCCTTAATTGAATCTTTAGAAGGTAAGCGTGGTGAACCACGGAATCGTCCTCCATTCCCAATTCAAAACGGCTACTTAGGACAACCAAGTGAAGTTAATAATGTAGAAACTTTTGCCTGGATAACTACAATAATAAGCAACGGAGCAAAGTGGTTTAGTTCTGTTGGCACAGAAAAATCACCAGGTTATAAGATTTTTAGTATTTCTGGAGATTGCAGCAGTCCTGGTATCTACGAATTTCCAATGGGAACGACAATAGCTACGATGTTAAAAGCTGTTGGTGGTGAAAGTGCCAAAGCTGTGCAAATGGGAGGTGCTTCTGGGCAAACAATTCCCAAAGAGCAATTTAATCGTAAAATTGCTTTTGAGGATGCTCCACCAAGTGGATCTATAGTGGTATTTGCTTCTGATCGTAATATGCTTGATATAGCTGAAAATTTCTTGGAGTTTTTTGTCGAGGAATCATGCGGACAATGCACACCTTGTCGCAAAGGGAACATGCGCTTATTAGAAACAATAAGAACGATGAAAAATGGTAAAAGTTGTGATCAAGCTTGCTTAGATAAATTAAAATCTTTAGCGGAAACGATGCAAATTGCGTCTAAATGTGGTTTGGGGCAAAGCAGCCCAAATATTTTTGTGGCAATAACAAAATATTTTGGTGATGAAATAAAGAATGAGGAGAAATAACGATGGTTGATATTAAAATTACTATAGATGATATAGAAACTAATGTTCCGGAAAACACTACAATTTTAAAAGCAGCAGAAAAGTTAGGTATTAAAATCCCAACATTGTGTCATCACGATGATTTATGTGTTTCTGGTTCTTGTCGTATGTGCGTAGTAGAGGTAGAAGGTATGCGTACATTACAAGCTTCTTGTGCTTATCCCATAAACTCCCCAATAATAGTCCATACTAATACTGCTAAAGTTAGAAATGCTCGTACTAATATTTTACAGTTAATACTTTCTGAACACGATGGTGATTGCTATACCTGTAAAAGGAGTATGAATTGTGAACTACAAACTTTAGCAAGTAATTATGGTATTGATACCTTTAAATTTGGTCGTACCCTTGAAACAGAAGTGAAGGATGAAGAACCTCATTTTGGTATTTCTGATGCGCCAATTCAATATGACCGAGATAAATGTATTTTATGTGAACGCTGCGTGCGCACCTGTACTCAATTGCAAAATATTGGAGTTTTAGGCAAATGTGGTCGTAGCAATAATTCTCGTATTACTACGTTTAAGGATCTTCCCTTAGAGAAGGTGAATTGTATTAATTGTGGTCAATGTATCAACCGCTGTCCTACTGGAGCTCTTACTGAGCGCGATGATACTGATGCTGTTTGGCAGGCTTTAGAAGATCCAACCAAGCATGTAGTTATTCAAACAGCCCCAGCTCCCCGAGCAGGAATAGGTGAATGTTTTGGGTTAGAACCTGGCACCGCACTAACTTTTCAAATGAACACAGCCATTCGTCGCCTTGGTTTTGATAGAGTATTTGATACTAACTTTTCTGCCGATTTAACTATCATTGAAGAAGGAGTCGAGCTTATTACCCGTCTGTATAAAGCGTTAGTTGCAAAAGACGCTTCTGTAAAAATCCCTCAGTTTACTTCTTGTTCCCCAGGATGGATTAAGTACATTGAACATTTTTTCCCCAATATGTTGGGACATCTTTCCAGTGCTAAAAGTCCGCAACAAATGTTTGGTGCTATTATCAAAACCTATTATGCAAAGAAATTTAATATTAATCCAGCCGACATTGTTAGTATTGCATTGATGCCATGTACAGCTAAAAAGTTTGAATGCGATCGTCCAGAAATGCATAGCAGCGGTTTCAAAGATGTAAATTATGGATTAACTACACGCGAATTAGCTAAGATGATCAAAGAAGCCGGTATGGAATTGCCAAAACTACCAAAATCTGATTTTGATGACCCTTTTGGTAGCGCTACTGGTTCCGGTGTTATTTTTGCCGCTACTGGTGGTGTTATGGAAGCCGCTCTCCGTACTGTATATGAGTTGGTAACTGGTAAAAAAATTGAAGGTTTGTTTAGTGAAGCAAATATTATTCCAGTTCGTGGTTTTGAAGGGGTGCGTTACGCAGAAGTTACAATTAATGAAGTAGGCACTGTACCTGAAATAATAAAGCATCTCGTGCCTAACTGGAATTGGCTCAAAGGTGTTACTTTAAAAATAGCTATTGCTCATGGCATCGCTAATGCCAAGAAAGTATTAGAAGATATCCAAGCAGGCGGCAAATTCAGCGGATGTCATTTTATTGAGTTTATGGCTTGTCCTGGCGGTTGTTTGGGTGGAGGTGGACAACCAATTCCGACTTCTCCTGAAATTAGAAAAAAGCGCGCCAAAGCTATTTACGGGGAAGATATGGTATATGCGATACGTAAATCCCATGAGAATCCAGCGGTATTACAAATTTATAAAGAATTTTTAACTGATGGCCCATGCGGACACAAAAGCCACGAGTTACTGCATACTTCTTATACGACTCGTGGCAAATATATAAAATAAATAATGGATTGATATATTCCATGTAAGTTGAGAAAAAGAAGGTGGTGCGGGACTTTTGCGTGGATTGGTATGCCATTGTTGCATATCATTGCTCAAAAGTAGTGGGCAGCACGAGTTATAAATACAATTAAATCAAGCAACCCAGCTCAGGCTTATTCGCCTTTTATATTCACCATCAGCAAATTTGGTGGCACAATACAGGCGAATCAAAGGCAGGGAAATTTTATTTACTATACCCTCGTAAAAACTTGGCGATTTAAGTTTCTCAAGCTCCTCTGGGCATATACCAAGTTTTTCAGCCAACTCTTCCTTAGCAAATGCCTTTACTTTTATTTCTGGTTTATCGCTTGATACAGAATCCATAATTTTTCCTTCATCTAATGCCATATTTAGTTTGTCGTGAGTTAGAAGCCTATGAATAATTTTTTGTGCCATTCGAAAATTTAAATTGCCCTAACATAAATTGCCAGACAATTGCCCAGCAGCTAATATCATTTTAGCCATGTTATCTAAGTAATTACTTAATTGCTTACGACAATAAATTTCATCAAGCAAATCAATTAACGAAAAAAATAATTTTTTATACAAATCTCTTTGTGTAACCTACAAGTCAAGAAATAAAAGTGAAAAAAAACTTTGGGGTTGTAGTAAGGATTCTGGGTTATAGAAAAATAACATTAAACGGAGAATAACAATATGTCTAACTTGATTCAGTACAAACAATCTTTACCTTCTGTTTTTAAAGGATTTGAAAAAGATATTGACCAGATCTTGGGCTTTTTTAAGGGGATATATATGAAATATACACATAAAAACAAAGAAGCAAAAGAAATCAATCTAAATGAATTGATACAAATTCTTTCCTTCGATCCACAGGCAAAGCTAGTAGACGTGTTCGATCACAACCACTATGAGGCTGAACATATCAAAGGAGCTATTTCGCTGCCTTTAAGCGAAATAAACGAAAATGCCAAAAGACTCTTAAAGCCAGACGAAACCATAATTACTTATTGCGCTAATCTTCAATGTCCAGCAAGTACAAAAGCTGCTCAGGCTTTACTGTTTCTAGGTTTTAAAAATGTCCTTGATTATAAAGGTGGTTTGACTGAATACAAACGAGCGAATTTACCATTGGAAGGATATTGGCACGTTATAGACAATGTGATCTTTGATTAATAGGGCGGGATACTTTATGTATAGCAGTGATTTTATAATTAAAATACGACCATGGTTAGTAGTGTTTGCAGCGGCTTCTTTTTTCTTTTTAGTAAATAGCGCGATGAATCTTAGTGTTATTACCCCATATTTAATTACCAAGTTTCATTTTACCGCAACGAAAATCAGTTTTTTATTTGCCTGCTATTATTACACAGATATTACATTTGTTTTTTTGGCAGGAATAATTTTAGATAAAACCTCAGTAAAAAAAGTATTAATGATTTCCTTCGTTGTAGTTAATTGCAGTATTCTAGTTTTTGCTTTAACAAACTCTTTCGTTTTTATGGTACTGTCTAGATTAGCATTAGGATTTGTAGGGTCTCTCAGTTTACTCAGTTGCTTTCAACTAATTAAACGTTGGTTTCCTCCTGAAAAAGCAGCATTTGTTACTGGTGCCGTTATAACTTACGCCACTCTTGGAACATTGTTTTCTCAATCACCATTAATATTAGCAATAGAACAATTTGGTTGGCAAAGCGGTCTATTATTAAATTTTTGGTTGGGAATACTATTATTCATTTTTGCAGCGATGTTTGTCCAAGATTTTCCTTTAAATGTTCAGCAAAACAATGAGCAATCACAAATTTGCAAAAATCAAATAACAGTTTGGATATCAATAAAAAAGACCATCTCAAATTATCAAAATTGGTTAATCGGGTTTTACAGCTCTCTGTTTAGTCTTCCTGGGCTTTTTTTTGGTGCCAGCTGGGGAATTACATATTTCCAACAAGCAGGACTTACCAAAACAGAAGGTGCTTGTATTATAAACGCTATCGTTGTTGGAACCATGATGGGTTCGCCGTTAATTGGTTGGTTATCAGATAAATTTCATAGCCGTAAAAAACCTTTAATTATTTGCGGTTTCTTTGCTATTACAATTCTCTTAATAATTACTTATGTGACAAAAATATCTCTGTTAGCTTTTATCTTTTTGTTTTTTTTGTTCGGTTTAACATTAAGTTCACAAGCAGTGATTTTTCCTTTAGTAGCGGAACATAACCCGCCTTTTTTAGTTGGTAGCGCCACAGGTTTTGTTGCTACTTTAACCGCATTAAGCGGCGTTTATATGCCATTTTTAGGTTGGATAATGGATCGTTACAGCAATAACCACAAGCATTTAATTATTGACTACTATCCTGTTATGTTAGTTTTGATTGGCATAATTATTGTTAGTATGTCTTTAATATTATTTATCAACGAAACTAATGGCAAGCAACAATAATATAATTATTGATACTAAATTTTTAGCGAAACTTTTGAAGTGTTTTTATGAAAATTTTATCTTTTAGCAGTGATAATTATGTGCAAGATTTTTTTAATTCTGCCAGTAAAGGCACAATATATTATTTTGATTTTATCAAAGCTAGATTAAACACTGATACTATTTCTATAGCTAAAGGATATTCCATTATTTCTTGTTCGATACATGACGAATTAAATGCCCAAACCTTAAAAACTTTACATGAGCTAGGGGTAAAACTTATAGCCTTACGTTCTTCTGGTTACAATAATGTAGATATTAATGCTGCTATAGAATTAGATATAACTATTGCTTATGTTCCAACTTATTCTCCGTATTCAGTAGCCGAACATGCTGTTGCTTTAATTTTGTCTTTAAATCGTAAAATTCATAAATCCTATTCGAGAATTCGTGACGGGAATTTTTTAGTACACAATTTACTAGGCTTTGATCTGCACGGCGTTACTGTAGGAATAATAGGAACAGGAAGAATAGGTACCGCTTTTGCACATATTATGCAGGGTTTTGGTAGCCAAATTATTTGCTATGATAAAGTTATTAATAAGGAGTGCTTAGCTTTGGGAACAAAGTATGTTTCGTTAAATGAACTATTGTCGAATTCAGATATTATAAGTTTACATTGTCCACTTTTGCCAGAAACTTACCATATTATCGGCACAAGAAGTCTAAATTTAATGCGGAAAGGTGTTATGCTCATCAATACTGGGAGAGGTGGTTTGATTAATACCAAAGCCGTTATTAAAGCTCTAAAATCAGGAAAGATAGGTTATTTGGGGCTAGATGTTTATGAAGCAGAGCAAAAATTATTTTATAATGACTTATCGGAAGAAATAATTGATGATGATATGTTTGTCAGGTTACGGGCATTTCCTAATGTGTTAATAACTAGCCATCAAGGATATTTAACTAAACAAGCTTATATTGATATTGCAAACATAACTTTACAAAACATCGCATCATTTATTACAAAAAAAGGGCAAATATATACAATTTCCTCTTCTGAAAAATTGGAAATCTAACTATTGGGTGGCTGGTTGCCGTGGTAAATATCTTTTTCAAATTCTACCTCCCACCCCCATATGGTTTTCTTGGAATCAATAAAAGTAAGACCACTAAATGTTGCAAAATTAGGATGCCCAGCATCACCCTTACTTGCCGGAGTATTTAAATTTGGGCAATAAGAAGATGATCCACCGGCGCTTGATATATCGCCATACATGTATCGACAGATTCTTTTTATTTTGCGATAATCACCAGAAGGTGCAGTAGTAGAGGAACCCGAAGGAGAATCAAACTCTTTTTCTATTACAAATCTGTTTGGATCCATAAAAATGGTATCAGTCATATGAACAGCAACGTTATCGGAAACATAATCACCGTGGAGTGCGCCCATCTTAAAACTGAGTTTTAAAAACACCACCTGTCCCATGAGTTTATCTTTTTGTATCCCTGCCTCTAAATCTATTTTGTCTAAAAAATATGGATTCGCCTTTTTGCTCAGCAAATTTTGTTTAAATTTGAGCGCTATTCCTGGAGTATTGCCCATATCAGTGGTATGAAAACTATATCCTTCAATATAAGCACTGAATTTTTGAGAAAACTGATATCCTATCTCAGCGCTTATTCCCGGTATTGCTTTTTCATATAAACAGCCATTGTTTTTAACTTCGTTTCCTATTGGATTATATATAGTGGCACCAAAAAACCAATTTTGTACCCAATGTTCTAGGCCAACGATAAAACGATTAAAATAATTGCCACTTGCGGTTTTTTTAGTATCAAGAGAAACATAGACACCATATAGCAACTGGCTTTGGGGTAGTAAAAACCGATATCCAAGGAAAAATCCTCCATAGAAAGCTCCATCGAAATAATTAGTTATTTTTATATTAGAAAAAAACAATTGTGTATTTATATCAAAAATCGGAATAAAACCATCTATTCCCACCCCTGTTTTATTGACGCCATCAAAGTTTTGTTCTACTTCAGCTTTAATATATGGATAAACATCTTGATGGGGTTCGCCAGCCTCTGCTCTGAAAGGAAAAACAATAATTAAGTGGCACATCAAAATAAAAAAAGCATTTAAGATATTTTTTTTACAATATTTGGAATAACACATAACTCACCTCCTAACTTTTTACTATTCATAGAAATTACCGCAATCTACAAAACCCTTGTGATGCCATACAAAATACGGCACCACAAGGGTTTTGTATTGTTAGAGGTGGCAAAAGTCTTTTATAAAGAGAACTTTTGCTCCTTTCTCATCTGGTATAATACTAACAAACACTATCCCTTTATTTTTTAGATCAAAAGTTGGCGCGGTACCTTTAGCTATTGGATTTTCTGCTGCCGGGCAACCATTAGGAGAAGCAGATGCGTTTGTATCACCTACCATATAAAGGCACGCTAGCTCCCTAAAGCAGTTATCATTAATATTAAAAAAATCAGATGTGCCACTTCCTCCTGCAATTAATCTAATTTCAGTTTTTGACAAAGAACACAAACTTGTATTTTTATTGAGTTTAAACATTTTTTTCTCCTACTATTAAATTTAGTTTTTGTAATTTATGAACATGTAGAAAATCACATATTTATTATTTTCTACATGTTCATACTATGCGTGGAAACCATACAAAAAAATTGCTTTTTTTATTAATTAATTTAACCGAAAGAATTTACTGACGAGAACAATTGAACAATTAACTGCGGTTTTTATAGGCTCGAGTGTGTTTTATTTATAAAATAAAAAAGCCATATTATTGGGGATAAAATATAAATATAATAAAAACCCAATCATTTTTAATCACGTTCTTTTTGATTTATCAAATAAATCCCGTTGTGGAATTTCATAAGAATTTAAGCAATAACAACGAAAATGCTATATTCATAGATTGCAGTTACCAAACTTATATAAATCTTAGTTGGCGGTATATTGGATGATATGCTCACATCTCAACTATCTCTATTTATCATTAAACAACCAGCGGCTATATGAAGTTTATGAAGTACTTGACAGCAAACAAATGGAATTAGGCAATTATTTTAATTGGTTAGATCAGCACAAATCAAGATTTGCAATAAGCGCATGTAACGTAATACTTAACTACATTGAAAGCCACTTGATATTCATAGATGATTAATCATCTTTCTATAAACCACAACTCAAACTTTTATTCTAATACAGCCACTAAAAAATGGACTGGTTGCACAAAAACTACGTGATGGAAAGATACTTTGGTCTTTCAAAAAACTATCGTCTTCAGTTGGTATGTTGTCACTAGATTTGATTTGGCCACATATATCTTTTTCGTAGTGAAAATAGTCTATTACAGTATTTTGAATGATTTTGTTTGGTTTAAACGCATAATGTTTTTTTAATGTTCCTATTAATAATTTTATTTCTCGTAAATCACTAATTATAGTACTAGTGGTTTTTTTCAGTGGAGATCCCTCTAAAACGGTAGGCATAGATAATGAGTAGTAAACATAACGTGGTTTTGTAGTACTACTCTGCGGCATACAGGCATACATTAACGTTGGTAAATATTGCTTCAACCCATAACTTTCAACAAATATATTTTGCAATAAATCTGTTGGAGCCGCCTCTTGAGAATTATCCATGACAGCAAAGGCTGGAAAATTTCCAGCAACAATAGACAATAAATGTCTCATCTGGTCAAATAAATAAGGTTTTGGTTGCAATCTTCGTAAAGATATAGCTTCAGCAAATGATTCCCAACTTACATTGAATTTTACTTTATCTATAGCATAATTTGCATGATCCCAAATGATACGAAGCAAATAATCTTTAAATTTACTCCATTCTTTAGAATTATTTTTATTATCAAGCCATTTTCTACCAAAAAATAAAATAGAACTTTGCCAATGTTGAGTAAAATTTTTACTTTGAACTATATGCTTAAAAGCTCCCCAATGATCAGATAATTTTTTTATTCTAGTGGTATCTGGAATGTTGTATGCCATGAGTAATTTCTTAAAACCTAATTTATCTGTAATTTTTGGTAACATAAAAACAGAACGTGATCCTGCTGAAAAGTTCCATATTGGTTCAGGTTTTCTTCCCATCATATAATCCATTGCTTCATAAATACCAGATAAACTTCCTTTGTTAAACAAATTGACAGGTACAATCCTTTTTCCTGTATCGAAAAAAAATTCATTGCTTTTTTCTAGAATAAGAAACAAGGGCATGGGGCTATAAAACAATTCTTTTTGTACTTCTTTGTCAACAGAATGGTGAGAAAGGGGAACAAGATTATTATTGACTGAAAACTGCGCTTCTCCATGTTTTATAAAAACATCCCCATATAAGTAGCTGGCTTTAACAAATTTATAATTATCTCCAGGGTTAATGGCATCAATAATTTTACCAAGCTCCTTATTAACTTTAAATACATCACCACGAACATCTTTCCATGTTACAACAGATAATTTTCTTTTTGCATTTGTTCCATTATTCATAAACCACCTACTCTTAAAAGCATCAACAACAGTTTAATAAGTTTTACTAATTAAATCATTCGAAAATTACACTAATGAATTCTATTAATCAAACAAAATAACAAAAAAACGAGTTTTTCATACAATTGTCTTTGTGTAGCTTTATTTGCGACAAATCCGTATGCGGGAGACATATATGAAACCAACGCATAAAAACAAGGCAGTCAAATCGATTAGTTATTATGAATTATTGCAACTTATTTCCTACGACATAAAAGTAAAAATAGTAGATGTGCGAGATCATATAGATTATAAAAAAGAACACATTAAAGGTGCAATTTCTTTGGTATTAAGAGAACTACGTGAACGTGCGTATAGACTTTTAAACAAACACGATACTATCGTTATTTATTGTTCTGGTTTTCATTGTCAAGCAAGCACAAAAGCCACTAAAATTTTGTTGTCGTTGGGTTATAAAAATGTATTCGACTATAAAGGTGGTTTGATTAACTACAAAAGAGCCAATTTGCCTTTGGAAGGGTATTTACATACTACCGAATAGATAGAAACAAATAATTTTCGAAAATAATAGGAGGATAATATGGATTTACAATCTGATTATTTAGGCATCAAGCTCAAGAATCCTTTAGTGGTTTCTTCTTGTTCCCTTTATGAAAAATTAGAAAACATAAAAAAATGGAACAAACAGGTGCTGCGACTGTTGCTATGTATTCTGTATTCGAAAAAAATTCGTTATGATGATACGATAGATTGCTGCTTACATTATGGCACTGATCAATTTGTTGAAACTTTAACTTATTTCCCTATATTTGGTGAGCAAAAAAGTTTTTTTGAATAACTATCTTTATAAGTTAAAACAAGCAGTATCTACGCTAAATATACCCATTATCGGTAGTTTAAATGCTACGACTATTTCAAAGTGGCTCGATTATGCCATACAAATACAAGACACTGGTATTCAAGCTTTAGAGCTTAATTTACATTATTCAGTCACAAAAATACAATCTTCCGACGTCATAGAAAAATATCACTTAAATACTGTACAAGAAATAAAAAGCAAATTACGGATACCTTTTGTGGTTGAGCTGAGTTCTCTTTTTACTTCTATCAACGAAATGGCCATGAAACTAACTCAAATTGGTGGCGCCAATGGTTTGGTAATATTTAATCGTTTTTACTATACTGATTTTGATCTTTGCAATTTAAAGCTAGATTCTACTTTACGGTTAAGTAGTTCTTTTGAAGCACGATTATCGTTAAGGTGGATCTATATATTATATAATAAATTACCCATATCTATTGCAGCGTCTACTGGAGTACATAACCACACCTATCTTATTAAAGATATATTGGACGGAGACGATGTTGTAATGCACGCTTCTTGTCTGATAAAACATGGTATCCCTTATTTAAGATGTTTGGGGTTAATAAGTAAAGATAACGCAGCCAATCCAGAAGAGTTGGATGATCCCCCGTATATAAGAATACTAAAAAATTCTTTTATTGCTCAACAATAAAGGCGTCATTCCTAAAAATATCTAAGTTTTTAGGAACACTATTAACCTAATATCATGCCTATTAACAGAGAATTAAAGCATGATATAGAAATTATTTTTTATTTTACTGCCTTAGCATCCCAAAGAAGAGTTAAAAATAGAACAGCTAAAACACATGAGAACAAAAGTACTATAAACCCCGCATTCCACCCTAAATGATCCACGATCCATCCCATTCCAACATTTGCAATGGCTGTTCCGCCCACACTACTAAAAAAGCCAGTTAAGCCACTAGCGGTTCCTGCGGCTTTTTTAGGAACCAAATCTAATGCCTGAATACTAATCAACCTTATTGGACCATAAATAAAAAACCCTATAATTGCCAATGTAATACTATTATATAATTGATTGCCAGCTGGTATAAGCCAGTAAAATACAATTGCAATGCTAGCAGCCAACATATAAATAATACAAACTGGTATACGACGGCTGCAAAAAAATTTATCACTAAGCCAGGCAGCTATAATCATACCAGGTATCGCGGTATACTCGTATAATAAGCAAGCCCAACCGCTAGCAGCAGGTGTAAACCCTTTTGCCTCTTTCAAATAAAGCGGTGCCCAAATAATTACCCCATGACGCACCAAATAAACAAATACATTAACAAAAGATAAGTACCACAAGTATTTATTAACCAGCACATATTTAAAGAGTATTTCTTTCGTGGTTAATTCTTTTTCATTGGCAGGCAAGCAATCAATTTTACCTCCTAAATATTTATTGTAATATTCTTCGATTGGTGGCAAGCCTTCAGCTTGCGGAGTGTCTTTTATGAATAATAAGATTATTATCACTGCAACTGAAGCGAGCATCGCAGGAAAATAAAAGATACTTTGCCAAGAATTAAAAATAAAAACACCAAGAATTGTTACAGGTCCAATTATACCGTTTGCGATGTTTTGCATAGTGCCTAAGATCGCCATCTTAGTACCACGCTCATATTTGGAAAACCAATGCACCATTACTCTAACTAATGCTGGCCATCCCATACCCAACACCCAACCATTAATAAACATTAAGATTGACATAAAAACAAAGCTGTTTAATACCAGGCTAGTTCCGAAAAAAAAATTTATCGCTATCGATAAAACTAAACCAGTTGCCATAAAATAACGAGGATTGCTGCGGTCAGAAACTGTGGCCATAAGTAATTTGCTACAACCATAAGCCAATGGCAAAAGAGAAAAAATCATGCCAAGTTGGGTTTTACTAAAGCCTTGTTGTATAAGATGTGGTATTGCAAAAGCAAAATTATAGCGTACCAAGTAGAAGCACGGATAACATATAATAACACTAATAAATATCTGCCAGCGTAATTTACTATATGTTGCATGAACCTTTTGTTGTGGCAGTCTGACAATATGTGGCGTAGGGAGAAAAAAATTAAAAATTTTTAACATATTTCCCCCGATTAACAAAATTTTTAATTTTTTTCATACAGCTAAGCTTTAGCCAAATTGTTTACCTCATTCTGAATTCCCCAGGCTATTGCCTCTTAACTATCTTTTACACCCAAGCTCATACCTTAACAAAACCAATAGCACCAGGCCAATCTAGCTCACCCGCATCAGCAGAAATAATCACTTCAGTACCTGGCCGCCTGTGACCAGCAATCATAACGCTCACAGTAAATATATTCGGCACTACACTTAACACCTGGAGAATTTTTGAATCACCATATTGATCGAGTATATAATTGATCGCTGCAGTTACTGGGGTACAACCTAAATCACCAGTAACAACAACAGCATCTTTATTGATTGCTTCTTGGACTAGCCAACCATAGCCAAATGAACCGCGTACACCAATTTGATCGCCTACCGATAATTTATCAAAACCTTTTGTGATAGAACCAACCACACGAATAGTATGGGTAATGACTTCAGGTTCTCTCGACAGGTAAAACGAATTTTAATAGTAAAAATATCACTCGATTCTTGTAACCGCTAAACAATTTCCTGTATATGGATAATAGGCGTGTAACATAGTGGTTACCTCCATCTTCATGCTTCATGGTTATTCTCCCAACTCATTAATAATTTGTGCCATAATAAAATCATTTTCGGTTAATTCATTTGCCGCATGGGTGGTTAAAGTTATTTTTAATTTATTATAAATCAAGGTAAAAGTTGGATGACGCCCCTGTTCCTGTGCAATAACTGCCAACAAATCTAAAAAATACTTTGCTGTTACAAAATCTACAAATTTAATTTATTTAACTGTTTTTTTATTTTCTACCAGCTGCCAATCAGGAAAAGAACACAGATGTTTTTTTATTGCCTCTATTGGCATCGTAGGTGTACCAGCTTCACAAGACCCGCATTTTATAGGTAAATCTTTATTTCTGAACAATAGCTTAGTCTTAATAATCTCATTTAAATGCTTTAAAGCACCAACATAATCAAGTTGTTTAGCAAGTTCTTCACCAATTTGGACATAGCGCACAACATTATTTCTATCTAAAATCATTACTGCTCTAGCTAAAAGATTGAGTTCTTTGATCAACAAACCATAATTTATGCCAAACGATGAATATTTATAATCTGACAAAACTACCAAATTATTATTTTTATAGTTAACACAAAATCTTTTTTGTGCGAATGGCAAATCTTTGCTCACTACCATATCTGGAGAAAAACCAGCAACGCTCTTATTAAACTCTTTATGCTTGTAATTCACAAACTGGCGTATCTAGGAATGCCAATATAGTTATAACTTTAATTTTATTTGTAAATTGGACAAGTCTTACTTCTGCCATCTCATTATTGACCAATGTAAAATCTGGCGCAGGTTCATTTAAGATGAGCCTTCTTCCTACTAACTGCACAGGATTAGCCTGGAAGGTTATTTTATTAGTCAAGTTATTTAGTAGCATATATAGAGACCTCCAATAAACCATAAGTAAAAGCTGCTGCAACTAGAACGATTTGACAAAACAAATTTCCCTATACAAAACATAGTAGCAAAAACAGTAAAAAACGTTAAGTTGCAGCAGCCCCAAAAATCATTAATCCTCAATGCTAATTTGCTTTACCACAGTTTCTTTTGATTTAGGAATATTTATTTCTAAAACACCACTTTGATATTTTGCCTTAATTCCTTGTGCATCTACTGCTCTTGGTAAAACAATTTTCCTAAAAAACGATCCTTTATATCTTTCAAAATAAATATAACCTTTTTTTTCTTTTTTTATTTCATCATCTCTTTCCCCTTCAATTATCAAGTTGTTCTGCTGATCAATACTAATTTTAATATCCTTCTTCTCCATACCAGGCATATCGGCTTTGACAACATAAAACTTATCCTCCTCTTTAACATCCACATCAGGTAACCAAGAGTCATCGACAGAATAAAAATCATTATCAAGCACCGGATAAGCGGATAAAACACGGTTAATATTTTTCTCGAATTCATCGAAAATTGAAGCTAAAGACTGATTATAGCGAACTAAGTTAGACATAATGTACTCCTCCAGTTTGTTTATATTTTAAAAACCACACCCTATGAAACAACACTCTGCATGGAATATTATATAAAAACGGTTATGTTAAAACTTGATTTTTTTCTTAATAAAATACGCTAATGAAATTTCTTAAACTTTTCGAAAAAAATAGCCGCACCATCGGATAGCCAAATGTATTATTAAGCTTACAATAACTACACTATTTTTATTTCGATTACAGTCGGAGATATTGTAAAGATACTTTTTTAAATTTAAAAAAGGAGGAGTTATATCTGACACACATACCTTTCAATTCGAATATGATTTTGAAACGGCTATTGGCATTTCAAGATTAGTAGAGAGCAAAACTCTTAATCATGTTGAGAATAGCGTTACCGCAATTTATGATAGACATAGTTACGATAAGGAAAAAAAGCGGGCTATGGAAATATGGGGTAAAAAAATTCGGAAAATGGAGCTTTAGCTAGCGAATATTTAGAAAAGTGGGCAAAACCCCGCAAACGTTCTTGGGAAGAAGACGAGCGGATGTTAACCAAAGACGTATTACCGCACATAGGCAAACAGAAAGCTAAAAACGTGAGTCGCCGAGATGTTGTTACCCTGCTGGATAAAGTTTTAGAACGAGGCTCGCCTATCGCTGCCAATAGAACGCTTGCGGTTGTTCGCCGGATGTTTAATTTTGCAGTAGAGCGAGATATTATCCCTCATACGCCCTGTTATGGAATCAAAGCACCAACTAAAGAAAATCAAAGAGACCGCGTGCTATCTTTTGAAGAGATTAAATCCTTCTGGCAAGGGCTGGATAACGCCAGCATGTCAGAATTAACAAGGTTGGCTTTAAAATTTCAATTGGCAACTGCACAGCGTAAAGGTGAAATAGTATCATCTGAATGGACAGAGTTTGATTTAACAAATGGTTGGTGGGTAATTCCAGCCAACAAAGCTAAGAATGGCAATGCTCATAGAGTCCCGCTTTCTAAATTAGCTTTAAAAATACTACAACAAATAAAAAAAGAATCTGGCGAATCAAAATGGTTATTTCCCGCTCCCAACAGCGACAAACATATTACACCAGAATCTATCGACCACGCTATTAGACGAAGTACTGATGCTTTCAAAAATATTAAGCATTTTACGCCCCACGATTTACGGCGAACAGCAGCAAGTCTAATGACTTCTGTAGGCATTTCCAGATTAGTGGTAAGTAATACTACTCAATCATGTTGAGAATAGCGTTACAGCGATTTATGATAGGCATAGTTACGACAAAGAAAAAAAGCGGGCTATGGAAGTATGGGGTACAAAACTTACAGGTACTATTGAAAAATAAGCTATAGTATAAATTAGATAAATTTTTAATTTGCTCCACACTGTAGAGCAAATTTTTCTATTTTAGGTATATAGTTAAAATAATTTTTATAACCATTAGATTTTAGGGGAAATTATGCTAGATATTGATCGATCACAACTCCTACGCGATATTAGTGAAATAATAATTGCCTCACGACACACCGTTATACAAATAGTCAACAATGCAATGGTACAGGCTTATTGGAATATTGGTCGTTTAATTGTGGAGTATGAGCAAAAAGGCGAAAGCAGAGCAGAATATGGCGTATAACAATTAGAATATTTGGCTAAAAATCTGCAAGATAAGTTTGGCAGGGGTTTTGACGTGAGTAATTTGCGTCATATGTGAAGGTTTTATTTAACTTATCCAATTCAGGACGCACTGCGTCCTGAATTGAGCTGGACACATTATCGCATATTAACCCGCATAGAAAACCCAAAAGCACGAGATTGGTACGCCACGGAGTGTATTGCAAGTAGTTGGAGCGTCCGCGCCTTGGATCGACAAATAGGCAGCTTATATTATGAACGACTACTATCAAGTAGTGAAAAAACGCCAGTATTAAAAGAGGCAGAAGAAAAAACTAAACTCTTACAAACTGACATAAAAGATTACATACGCGATCCCTATATACTTGATTTTTTAAACTTGCCCAGCACCACTATACTGGAAAGCACGATTGAACAATCTTTAATAGATAATTTACAAAAATTTTTATTAGAGTTAGGACGAGGTTTTGCTTTTGTTTCGCGCCAGCAACGTATTAGTACAGAAGATCAAGATTTTTACTTAGACTTGGTATTTTATAATTTTAAACTTAAATGCTTTTTACTTGTCGACATTAAATTAGGAAAGATCAATCATCAAGATGTAGGGCAAATGGATACTTATGTAAGAATATATGACCAACACTACAAAAGCCATGACGACAATCCTACTATTGGTTTGATTTTATGCAGCGAAAAGTCAGAAGCTGTGGCAAAATATTCCGTGTTAAATAATAGTAAACAACTATTTAGCTCTAAATATTTTGCATATTTGCCTACAGAAGAAGAACTACGTATTGAATTGCAGCGTGAACGAAGCTTACTGAAAGAATGAACGAAATGGTGGGCATCAGATGTCGACATATTGTCGACAACTAAAGTGGTGTTAGCCTGTAGTAAAAAATTTTTAGGGAAATTTTTTATCAAACCCACATTAAAGCTAGCGTGCTGTTTATAAAAGACCAAATAAAACAACTGGCGATTTTAGCTGGTATTTGACTTGTTTTGATGTCCAATTTCTAATACACCCCTCGCACTGGGTGGGGTTATGCTCTTGATTCTAAAAACAAATGCGACTAGTTTCAATTTTTTTGCTAAATTTGCTGCAGGCACTCGTTAGTGCCTCGACAGTGCTTCGTCAGGCACGCAGGTTTTTGTTTCAGATCGTTTCAAGTCGATTAATATGAGTGCCTGTTGAAGCACTGATGAGAAAATTGGCGTTTTTTCCGGCACAGGTTCGTGCCGGAAGTATTTTTATAAAGTGCAGTTCGTATTATTTTAGATACCTACTTATTTAACAGAGTGCTATTAATATTTGGATAAATCATGAATAATTTAAAATCTTTTCCATCGCGTACCCCTCTTTGTTAATTGTTCCTTAATGTATTTTTTGTAACCATGTTGTATATTTACTACAATTGAATAATAACAAACATTATTTTGGTAAATTTAATGGGGGTTTTATATGTTTAAGCATAATTTTAATAAAAAAATTAATCTATTAATCATGTTCGTATTTGCTATCTTAATTAATATTGGTGTTAAAGCTGATCCAAAAAATATCAATGAGTTAAGTTACACACAACGTCCAGAAATGGTTAAGAAGCAAATACATCAATCCTTTAATTCAATTTCAGAAGACACTAGAGGTGAGATAAAGGAGATTCAGGATGGAAGTTGGACAATGAATGGTGAAAAAAAATATTATACCTGTGGCATAGATGATGAAAAATTAATATTAGATATTATTGCTCAAGCTCCTACAACCCAGAAAGAATTTTATTTTATTGATATAGGTGCAGGCAAGTTTCAATGGGTCGATAATATTGCGCATATTTTATCTAATAAGCACGCTATTTTTTCAGATAAAAAATTCCATATAATTGGTTTAAATGGCGAAGGAAAAGACGAAACAATATATCTTGAAAATATTATTATATATAAACTCGGTGGATTTGAAGTAGAAAATATGATCGAAGCCTTTAAAAAAAGAGGCATGGATTTAGACGCTAAAGTTGATTTATTGGTATCTCAATACTGCTTAATACATTTAATCGATCCTTTAGGAACCTTTCTACAAATGCTAAAAATAACTAAATCAGGCGGTTATATATTATTAGATGGCTTACCATTTTTAAAACTAAACACAAACGGCAGATACATTTATTACCCAAATGCTCAAGATCTTAATTTAAATGCTGAGCAATTATTACAGAATCTAAAACAACCATACTTAATGTGTCCTAGTAATGATAGAAACCAAATGGGGCGTCATTATGGCATATATGGATTAAGAGATATTTTGATACAAAAAAGCAATGCTGGAAACTTAATAACAGATATGTTTTACGCTAATAAGTTACATGAGAATGTGTGTGAAAAGGATGACTGCTATACATGGATAGAGGATAAAGCTGCATTTATATCAGAAGATAACAGAAGGCTGCATATACTTCCGAAATTTCTTTCTGAAAGATACTATAATGTAACTTCTAAATACGTTCCACAAGAAATTTCTTGTCTATATGGTCAAGTAAAATATTTTAGCGGTGATGAAAAATTATATGACGCAATAAAAGAAAAAAAACTTTTTTATCATCCTGATAGCTGTGACAGTTTTACGCATAATTTTTACTACGAGCTACCTTTTGTGCCAAAACATACTGATTAGTCATTAATAAATTTAGTAGCACAATATAAGCCAATCAATGGCACAGAAATTTTATTTACTATTTTCTCGTAAAAATCTGGTAACTTAAGTTTCTCGAGTTCTTTTGGTGTTATACCAAGCTTTTTAGCTAGCTCCTCTTTGGTATATGGCTTCATTATTATTTTTGGTTCTTTAGGCAAAGCGGGATTTATACACCGCCCATCATCCAGCGCAGTCTTTATTCTTTCTTCTGTTAAAAGCTGATAGATAATTTTCTGAGCTGTTTCAAAATTTAAGTTGCCAGACGATCGCCCAGCATTTATGCTGTCTTCAGACATAGTGACCTCTACTGTAGGTTGTTATGTTTAGCATCACTGGGGTATTTGCGTGCTCCAGTGGTGCGCCGTTTTAATTTAAATTACAAAAATTAAATGGTGTTATATTTGGTTTACTCTCCTTTTTTGATTTAATGAGCCCCCGTTTTCGTGGAGGATGACAAAAACATCAGAATGCAAAAAGCCTTTAATTTTGCTACCCCGATGTTACCCTGAGAGTTTATTGCGAAATGGTGAATTGACTAACTATTTGATTTTATTGGAGCTGGCGATGGGATTCGAACCCGCGACCTGCTGATTACAAATCAGCTGCTCTGCCAACTGAGCTACGCCAGCAAAAACTAATTTTTATCATTCTATTGAAAATCATTTAAATAATCTATATAAATTTTTAATTACTCAACTCAACTGGATCAACATCCAAAAACCATCTTAAATTATGCTTCGGTTTCAACTCATCAATAGTATTTAACAGAACATCAAGTGCTTGTTGCAGAGTTTCGCGATTTTGACTTTGTACTAATAATTGTGCACGAAAATAACCGGCTTTACGTTCCATAACCGCAGGAATTGGCCCGAAAAGTTCTACAGAATCGATAAGAGATTTTTCTGCACAAGAACGCAACTTAGTCAAAAATTTCAATGCTGCTTCAGGTTCTTTGCTTTCCGCGTGGAATAACGCAAGATAAGAATATGGAGGCAATTGTGCGGCCTGGCGTTCTAAAAGACAGTTATTTACAAAACTTGCATAACCGGCATTAATTAAATTTAACAGCAACGGGTGATGTGGATTATGCGTTTGTAAATAAACTTCACCTGGTTTCTCTTCGCGACCAGCGCGGCCAGCAACTTGCATGATTAGTTGTGCTAAATGTTCGCTGGCACGAAAATCCGAGCTAAACAAACCCTGATCGACATTTAAAACTGCTACCATGGTCACATCCTGAAAATGATGTCCCTTAGCCAACATCTGGGTGCCAATTAAAACTTGATACTCTTTGCTATGGATGCCTTTTAGCATTTTTTCTAAAGAATTTTTAAAACGAGTAGTATCACGATCAATACGAACTAATTTTACTTCAGGCAAAAGCTCTTGGAGCGTTGCTTCGACTCGTTCAGTACCAGTACCAAGCGACAATAAATTTTCGTCACTACAACTAGGGCATTTAGTGGGAATTTTTTCAACAATATTACAATGGTGACAACGCAACTGATGCTTTTTTTGATGCAGGGTTAAACGCGCATCACAATGTTTACATCCTGCTACCCAACCACAGTGATGACAAATTAATATCGGAGCAAAACCGCGTCGATTTATAAATATTAAAACTTGACCATTGTTAGCAAGATGTTTTTTTATCGAGTGTAATAAGTTTTCTGCAACACCGTGCTTTAATTTTTGATTACGCATATCAACTAAACAAAAACTTGGGCAAATAGCAGAACCTGCCCGCTCGGGCAAGGTTAATCCAATATAGCGTTTGCGTTTCACGTTATAAATGCTTTCAAGGCAGGGTGTTGCTGAACCTAAAATCACCGGGATATTTTCTAATTTACCACGTATTGTCGCTAAATTGCGTGCTGAATATCGCAAACCAGATTGTTGTTTAAAGGAAAGATCGTGTTCTTCATCAATAATAATAATCCCCGGAGTTTTTAGCGGGGTAAAAATCGCTGAACGTGTTCCAATAACAATTGAAGCAACACCATTTTTTGCCATAAGCCACGAAAGCAAACGTTCTTTTGGAGTAAGGCGCGAATGAAATACCGCAATCGGTACCGAAAAGCGTTCAGCAAAACGTGCTATGGTTTGCGGAGTTAAATTGATTTCCGGAACCAAAACCAACGCTTGTTTGTTGGCCGCAATGATTTCCTCAATTACGCATAAATATACTTCGGTTTTGCCACTGCCAGTCACTCCATCCAACAAAAAAGTTTTAAATTCATTCAAATGATTCTTGATGGTGGCAATTGCTTGTTTTTGGTGTTCGTTAAGTTGGATAGTTTTGGGTTTTGCCAAAGATTTTTTCGATTCTTTTTTTAATTTAACCGTTTGACTATTAGCTTCATCTGCAAGTTTTTTTTTGCGCGTTTTTTCACGCAATAAGGTTGGTAGTGCATTGTTAACCACATCACCTATCGGATGATGATAATATTTACTGGTCCAGTTGATAAGATCAAGGATTGATCTTGGTAGCAACGATTCATCATCAAGAACAGCAAACGCCGCCTTTAGTTTGGTTGGTTCAAATTTGGATTCAGTGACAATTTCTAAAACAACACCAATTATTTCCTGTTTGCCAAACGGCACTAGGACGCGTACTCCAGGTTTAATATTTGCAGGGTTATAATCTTTTGGCAATAAATAATCGAATGCATACCGAAGTGGTGATGGTACCGCAACGCGAAGAATAAGATGTTTTTTTATAATATCGGACATTACGATATATTTACGAAGGTATGGTACAAAAAATTGGTGGCTATGAGTGGATTCGAACCACTGACCTCAGCATTATGAGTGCCGCGCTCTAACCAACTGAGCTACATAGCCGTGTTAAAATTAAAAAACGTTTAATTCTGTCTACTTAGGCAGGCATTGTCAAGGCGAAGCAGCTATTTTTCATAGCATGTACTATCAAAATAGATTAGCATATACATAATTTAATCAGCTAACTACTATAATATAATTATGAACGCACCAGGACCTCAAGAACAGGACGTTAAAAATCCTTGCGCAGAACTACCCGATATTATTCCAGCTTGGATCAAAGTTTTTGTTAAAGAGAGAATTTCAAAAACCCCGCATCACCACATGATTGTACCAGCCACCGCAAATCATACTGCTTTTATTCTAGGAGCCCAACCTGGGAAACATTCTTTAGGATCCTTGTTTAAGGCGTGGGAAAATAAAAAAATCCATATAATTAGCATGATTGCTGATCGTGAAAAAGTGATTGACATTGAAGAAGGTAACAACACAGTAGAAGGTGTCCAAATACAACTAAGTAGATTACACTGGCTCGATCATGGCACCTTAAAAGCAACTACAGGCCTAAATCAAACTGTTGATGAAATGCTCAAGTTTCAGAAAAACCTTTATGAAGAGTTTAATAGTAAAAAATCTGTATTTTACTGTCACTGCATGGCGGGACGCTCCAGAAGCTTTATTGAAACAATGGCTTTTCTATATTTTTACCCAGATAAAGAAAAATTATTTGATTTTGGTGATCTGGCTTGGCAAGAAATAAAAGAAAAAATACCTGAAGACTTGCGAACTCGGCTACGAGATAATCCATCATTTAGTGATATAGCAAAATTTGTAAAAATTCAACGTCCAAAAGTTAATCTATTTGCAAAACTAGACAGTGACCAGGCTGGACTTTTAGGGCTAATGGCACTAAAACAGAACGTAGAAAATCCAGAAATTATCCAAAATCGAGAATTAACACGGCTCTATGAAGATGCACGAAATATTGGATTAATGCTAATGGCTCCTTTGGATAGCAGCTTTAGAGACCCCACTGATAGAGCAGCCCAAGAAAAAAATCTTGTAGAAGCTTATAAAACTTATCAGGAACGTGGCATTAACCTACTAATAGCAATGGTGGTTCCTATAAGCAAGCTAGTAAGTCATGAATTAAAAGAAAAAGAATTCAATCTTTACTTCAATAAACTCCAACCAAGTAAACAAGCGCGTTTTGCGATTTTATTAAACAAACTAGAACAACAGCATTCTGCATTGAATTTACAACCACTACAAACAAGTATACATTATGCTCAAATAGCCGCGAAAAAACCAAAAAAACTTACTGCGGGTGATCAAGTTGAACTTTTAAAGACTTTCGGCTCCATATCAAGTCTTAGTTACAAAGATGTTGCAAAAAAAATTTTAAAAGGAAGTGGTGTTGATCAGCATAACGCTAAAATTCAGTTGACTGAATTGTATTTAGTAGCAAAAAAGAAGGAGCTTTAGTATGCAATCTCAAAAAATAGAGAGTCCACATAAAAAATGGTTTAACGCCAGATGGTTATTGGTACCAAGATCTACCATAGCAAATAATACAAGAGATGCTTACAATGAAATTGCCCCAGGATTTTTGTTTGGCGCCGCGCCAAGTCAAAAGACGTTAGCTACAATAACAGACCGAGATAAACTAGTTAGAGTAAGTCTACTAGACAACGATGAAGAGAACATTTTAAAACCAAAGGATGAAAAAAACGAACCGATTCGTTTGTCTACTTTCGATCACAGCACACTAAATCCAAATACAGGCAAACATACAACAGTAAAAGAAATGAGGGGTCTCGTAAGTGCAGTTACAGCAGAAAGAGCTAAAGAAAACACTGTTTATGTTCACTGCCTGGCTGGCCGTTCACGAAGCATGGAAGCAGTAATATCTTGCCTTTACTTAGATCCTGAATGGCTTAAAAAAGCTAGAATCAGTGATAGTAAAAAGGGGATTTTGCAAGACGATCCAGATCTAAACAAGCGTTTAGCCGATCCCTATGGCCCTTTACCCAGTGATATTGCTGAATATGTAAAACTTAAACGTCCAGAAGCTACAAAATTTAATAAGCTAGGAGCAGATCGGACTGGTTTTCTAGGATTAATGACTCTGAGCGAAGAAACTAGAAAACTTAGAGAAACCCCAGCACTTATAACAAAAATACCAGACGATAGACTTGAAAAAGTTGCGCAAAATATTGGGCTTATGTTGCAAGCACCATTAGACAGAGGTTTCAGAAACGAAGAGGATGTAAAGCAACAAGAAATAGATTTAGCAGAAATGCAAAAAAAATATGCTGACAAGGGCATGAATTTATTAGAACAAATGTTAGTTCCTATAGGCAAAAAAGACATGGGTTATAAGGAAAACTTTGAAGCCCTGTCTCCTAGTGCTAAAGCCCGTTTTGCAATTTTAGCAGCAAAGGTGGGAGCAGATGCGTCAAAGCTACCAGCACCGTACTCTACCCCTGAACTTTGCGCGCTTTTAGCCCTGACTGATTACAAAAAACTTTCTGTTGGTGATCAAGTCGAACTTTTAAGAGAATTTAGTAACGAAAAATACTTTAAACTCGTTAGCCCCATTACTTTCGAAAGTGTCGCAAATAGAATCGTATCTGGATCAAAACTTGATAGGTATCATGCCGGTATTCAATTGGCTGAATTGCTTTCAGTAGGAAAACATGATCCTAATAACAAAAAAACCATCGACCAAGCCTTCAATAAATTAAGCCGTAAAGAGCAGTCCAATTTTATTGTTCAGCTATATAAATCGAATGATCCTAGTGCCGCCAATCAATACACCAAGTCATTTTCTGAAAATCATAAAATTACTTCTAATGAACTAGAAAAATTCACTAAAGCTGCTAAAGAAAATAAGGCTGCACACCCACCGGAAAAGCCTCAACCACAGCTACGTACGCCCACATGGATAAGTGCTGTACCAAAAGCACTAGAAGAGAAACCGGAACAGCAACAAGCACCGGAACAACGACCAAGAGCAATGACGATATAAAAATAAAAAACGCGGATCACAAAATATACTTGGTCAAATCTTCGTTCTCTAATAACTTTGCAAGCTGTTTATTTACGTACTTGGCATCAATATTAATCTTTTTGCCCTTCTTTGTCGGTGCAGTATAAGATATTTCTTCAAGCAATCTCTCCATAATAGTATATAAGCGTCGCGCTCCGATGTTTTCAGTTCTTTCATTAACCTGAAAGGCAATTTCTGCAATTCGTTTGATGCAATCAGTAGTGAATTTTAAATTTACGCCTTCGGTTTCCATCAATGCGATATATTGTTCTACCAAAGAAGCTTTGGGTTCGGTAAGAATTCTTACAAAATCTTCCGTACGCAGTGCATTTAATTCTACACGAATAGGAAAGCGCCCCTGCAACTCTGGAATTAAATCAGATGGTTTTGACAAATGAAATGCGCCCGACGCAATAAACAAAATATGGTCCGTTTTTATCATGCCATATTTGGTAAATACTGTTGTGCCCTCAACTAAAGGCAATAAATCGCGTTGCACTCCTTCGCGAGAAATATCCGCACCAGATACATTTGCGCGCTGGGTAATTTTGTCTATTTCATCAATAAATACGATGCCGTGTTGTTCTACTCTTTCGCAAGCGCTCTGGCGATTTTCTTCTTCATTAATCATAGCAGAAGCTTCTTCATCGCAAAGTTGTTTGAATGCATTTTTTACTTTTACTTTACGTTTTTTTGTACGTCCACCAGTCAAACTAGAAAACATATTTTGCAGTTGTCCAGTCATTTCTTCCATACCAGGAGGTGCCATGATTTCAACACCAACAAGTTGGGACGCCAATTCTAATTCAATAGTCTTATCATCGAGTTCACCAGCAAGTAATTTCTCGCGCAGAAGCTTACGGGTTGCTGCCTCTGGTTCATTTTTACCTTCTTGCTCCAAACTAGGAAATAAATTCTTGATTGCAGGCGTGGGCAGCAAAGCATCTAAAATCCGCTCAATAGCCGCATTTTGTGCGCGATCTTTAACTTTGGCCATTTCTGTTTCGCGGGTTTTTTTGACTGCAACTTCAACTAAATCACGAATAATTGATTCTACATCGCGGCCAACATATCCAACTTCGGTAAATTTAGTTGCTTCGACTTTTACAAATGGTGCATTAGCAAGACTAGAAAGTCGGCGCGCAATTTCTGTTTTGCCAACTCCGGTCGGCCCTATGAGTAAAATATTTTTCGGTTTAATTTCTGGGCGTAGTTCGTCTTTTACTTGCGAACGGCGCCAACGATTACGTAGCGCAATAGCTACAGAGCGTTTGGCCTCGTTTTGGCCTATAATATGTTTGTCCAATGCTTGGACAATTTCTTCGGGAGTAAAAACTAAATTATTAATTTCTGACATAACGGTAAACGCTCCAATATGGATTTTTAGTTAATCTCATCAATTGTGAAATTTGAATTAGTGTAGATGCAAATACTTGAAGCGATTTGTAGGCTTTTTTCTACAATTTCACGCGCGCTTAGTTCCGTATTGGTCAACAGTGATTTTGCTGCTGCCAAGGCATAATTGCCGCCAGAACCAATAGCAATAATACCTTCTTCTGGTTCAATTACGTCGCCATTACCAGAAAGGATCAAAGATGAATGTTTATCAGCTATTGCAAGCAACGCTTCAAGACGCCGCAAAATCTTATCAGTACGCCAATCTTTAGCTAATTCAACGGCAGCACGCATCAGATTACCATGATGTTTTTCTAATTTTGCTTCAAATAACTCAAACAGAGTAAAAGCATCAGCGGTAGCTCCTGCAAAACCAGCAATTATTTGGTCGTGATAGAGACGACGGATTTTACGGGCATTACTTTTAACAATTGTATCGCCCATTGATACTTGACCATCACCACCGATCGCAACTTTATTTTTGCGTCGTACCGATAAAATTGTTGTACCATGAAATTGTTCCAATAGGTATTCCTCGTATTAACCCCAACCCTACACCTGTTCTATTTCCAACATCTCCTCAAACAGCGCCCGTTCGATCCCTACACCTCCCTCAGCCCCGGCGCCTCGCAAACAGCGCGAGGCTTAGTCTGGGCAATGATATTTATCCCTTCTCGGGCTGCTATATGTTAAAAGCCCTGTTTTAAAGAACTGAGCTTATGTTATAAAGATTTACTTTGGATATGGGGACAAATAATAAAATTTCAACGTATTTTTTTTAGTTTACTGGGTATTTTATGTTGTTTTAACCTTTCCAGATCAGTTGTTGCGCCATCTTTATTGTCGTAGGGTCCGACACTTATCTGGTATTTTTGGTTCGATGTCGGGGTAACACTAACAGTAAAGCCCAACAGTGCTAATTCGGCTTTCAAATGATCAGCAGAGGCATAATCTTTTACGGTTGCAATTTCTAATTCATATTCCGCTATAGCTTTGTCGTTTATTTTTTGTGGCAATATAGTATAAAAATCAAATCTTGGAGGAGCTACTTCTTTGGTCACAACTTCTGGTGCTGGTGCGGTTTTATCTATAGTTTTTTGCGGTACTGCTGTTTTTAGATGAAATTGCTGCTTGTGCTTGCCAAAATAAACCAGCCCTACCGTAAATACTACAAACAAAAACAATACAAACAACCACAATCCCAAATACGAAGATTTCTTTTTCGGTTTTCTTCGAACATTGTGCCTAGCATAATCACGGGTCATATTTTAAACTCTCACATCTCTAGAGGAGCTGAAACTCCCAATAAAACTAGACCATTTGCTAATATTTGCCTCACTGCACTAATTAAACCCAGCCGAGCATTACGTAGTTCAGCATCCTCCACGAGAAACTGATGAGCATTATAGTAAGTATGAAAATCATTGGCTAGTTCTCTTAAATAATGAGCAAGCAAATGCGGCTCATTGTTTAACGCTGCATCTTGTAGCGTAATTGAATATCTCGCAAGACGCCGCAGAAGATTTTTTTCGTGTACGGTACCCAATTTAGGTAACATTACAATCGCATTTTCTTCGTCATAAGTTAACTGCTTGTCTTCTAACTGCCGCATAACACTACAAATTCTGGCATGCGCATATTGAATATAATAAACAGGATTGTCAGCAGATTGTGACTTTGCTAACTCCATATCAAAATCCAAATGCTGATCATTTTTACGCATTATATAAAAAAAACGAGCTGCGTCATTACCAACTTCTTCGCGTAATTGGCGTAATGTCACAAATTCGCCACTACGGGTTGACATTTGCACCTTTTGTTTGCCGCGATAAAGGATAGCAAATTGTACCAATAAAATTTCAAGCTTATTGGGATCAAGCTGCATCGCCTTAAGAAAAGCATTAATACGCGGTGCATAGCCGTGATGATCAGCACCAAGAACATCAATAATTTTATCAAAGCCACGCTCATATTTATTAAGATGATAACCGATGTCAGATGCAAAATAAGTGGTTTGGCCGTTAGAACGAATTAAAACCCGATCTTTTTCATCGCCAAAATCAGTAGCGCGAAACCACACCGCTTCATCTTTTGTATAAACATAACCGTACTCTTCTAGCCTTTTAATGCCTTTTTGCACGTCACCATTTTTAATTAAATGACTTTCGTTAAACCATTCCTGAAATGTCACACCAAATTCTTCAAGATCAGTTTTAATATCCGACAAAATCTCATTGATACCCATTTGCATAATTAATCGATAATCTTTTTCCCCAAGCAATGATTTTGCACGCTCGATCATAGTATCAATATAAAATTCCTTGTCTCCGCCAACACTCGCATCTGCTGGTAAATCCTGGTATAAAAAATCAAGCGGGCGATGTAGAGCTTCACCATATTCATTTTTAAGTTTCTGCGCGATATCGATTACGTATTTGCCCTTATAACTATTATCTGGAAAATGCGGCAACGTGCGGTCAATTTCTAGGTAACGCAACCAAATACTTAAAGCCAAAATATGCATTTGCCGACCAGCATCGTTAACGTAATATTCGCGATGTACTTTAAAACCCATGGCCTCTAAAAGATTGGCAGTTGTCGCGCCAAATGCGGCACCGCGACCATGACCGACGTGTAATGGTCCAGTAGGATTGGCCGAAACAAACTCCACCATTATCATTTTGTCTTTGCCAAAACTGCTTGTGCCAAATTTTTCTTTTGTATTTATTATTGTCTTAACGATTTCGTGATAGGTGTGATCAGTAAGAAAAAAATTAATAAATCCTGGTTTTGCAACTTCAATGGCTTTTATTAGGCTATTTGTAGGAATTTCCGCCGCAATCGTTTGCGCAAGATCCATGGGATTTAAGCGAAGATTTTTTGCAAGCAACATGGCTATGTTCGATGAAAAATCACCATGTTCAGGGTTTTTTGTGGGATCAACATTAACCACAAAAGATAGACCCTCGGCTAGGCTATGGTTCTGCTGTAGTTTGGTAATCGACTCAGTAATAAGCTTTTTAATTTGCTGTTGCATAACCGCTATTCTATTCCACCGTAACGGATTTTGCCAGGTTTCTAGGTCGATCAACATCTGTGCCTTTGAGTACCGCTACGTGATAAGCAAGTAATTGCAGAGGAATAGTATAAATTATCGGAGCAATTTCTACAGCAACCTTTGGAATCTTGCAAATAGTCCAATCAGGATGGTTTTTAAAAGACAAAGATTCATCAGCAAAAATTATTAGTTTTCCGCCGCGAGCATTCACCTCTTGAAGATTAGATTTTAATTTCTCGCACAAAGAATCATTGGGCATAATTACAATTGTAGAAGTATCTTGATCAATCAAAGCAATCGGCCCGTGCTTTAATTCTCCAGCAGGAAAACTTTCAGCGTGAATGTAGGATATTTCTTTTAGTTTCAACGCCCCTTCCATAGCAATTGGATAATTTATGCCACGCCCAAGGAAAAACGCATGTGAGCTGTTTTCAAGTAGTTTAGCTATAACGCTAATTTCATGGTCCAAACCAAGAACTTTTTCCACTATAACTGGTATATGCTTTAGTTGTTTAATTAATTGTTGCGTAATTTTTGTGCTTAAGCCAAGACGTTTTCCAAGTGCAATCGCGAGCATTAATAATGCTGTTAGTTGTGCCGTAAAAGCTTTAGTGGTTGCTACACCGACTTCAACTCCAGCTCTAGTCATGAAAACCAAATCAGATTCGCGCACCAAAGAGCTCTCTGGAACATTACAAATAGCCAGGGCTGCAGCAAATGGTAATTTTTTGCTAAAACGCAATGCGGCAAGAGTATCTGCTGTTTCTCCGGATTGCGAAATTGTAACAAATAAAGTACCGGCCTCAACGACTGATTGGCGATAACGAAATTCGCTAGCAATATCTACGTTGCACGGGAGTTTTGCGTACTTTTCAATCCAGTATTTTCCAACCAAAGCAGCATGAAAGCTGGAACCGCAAGCTACAATTTGTAGCCTTTTAATTTTATCGAATGTTTCTTTTGCATCATTACCAAAAATCTCTACAGGGATTTCGCTACAAAGCAAGCGCTCTTCTAAGGTATCTGCCAGCGCTTTAGGTTGTTCAAATATTTCTTTTTGCATGAAATGGCGGTAATTACCGCGATCTGCATTATCAGCAGAAATTTCAGAAGTTTTAGCCGAGCGTTTTATCGGACGTAAACGAGAGTTATAAAGTTGAACTTTACTACGCTCAATAACAGCAATATCACCTTCTTCAAGATAAATAAAATTATTGGTTACTGGCAGGAGCGCAAGAGCATCAGAAGCTACAAAATTCTCCTCTATACCAAGTCCAATTACCACTGGACTACCACAGCGCACAACAATAATCTTATCTGGCTCAGAGGAGTTAATAATAGCCAGGGCGTAAGCACCTTTTAATTTTTTAACGGTTTCATGCACAGCGACGAGAAAATTATTTTGTTGTTGCCGATATTTAAAAATCAAATGAGAAATAACTTCAGTATCAGTATCGCTATTGAATTTGCAGCCTTCTTTGATAAGGCTAGCACGCAATTCTTCATGATTTTCAATTATGCCATTATGAATTAAAGCAATGCAATTATTAGAAACATGAGGATGAGCATTAAGTTCGGTGGGAGCGCCGTGAGTTGCCCAGCGGGTATGTGCTATACCAATATGGCCGTCAAGATGAATGGTTTTTAATTTCTTTTCTAGAGCCGCAACTTTACCAACAGCACGAACTACTTTTAGAGATTTTTTGTTATCCAAAATCGCGATGCCTGAGGAGTCATAACCGCGATATTCTAGGCGTTTTAAGCCTTCGACTAAGATACTTGTAACATTACGCTCTGAAACAGCACCAACTATTCCACACATGTTTTATATCCAACAGTTAAAAATTAATTAATTGCAACTGTTCACACTGTCACTTAGAATTTTTCTAGATTACTTCGCACTACTTGCTGCTGGATTGCTTCGCAAAAAAAGCTCGTAATGACGGCGCAAGTAATCTCTAATTAGCCTTCTTCATTGCTTCAAAAAAGTCTTCATTGGTTTTGGTATTTTTTAAGCGGGTAATCAAAAATTCAATTGCCGCAACTTCGTCCATTGGATGAAGAATTTTACGCAAAATCCACATTTTTTGTAGTTCATCTGCCGGTACAATTAATTCTTCGCGGCGGGTACCAGAACGATTGATATCAATTGCCGGGAACACTCGCTTTTCTGCAATACGCCGATCCAAATGAAGTTCCAGATTACCAGTACCTTTAAATTCTTCGTAAATAACCTCGTCCATTTTAGAACCAGTATCGACTAATGCAGTGGCAATAATAGTTAAACTGCCGCCTTCTTCAATGTTACGCGCAGCACCAAAAAAGCGTTTTGGCCGTTGTAATGCACTAGCATCAACTCCACCCGTTAGTACTTTTCCAGAAGCCGGGCTTACGGTGTTATAAGCACGGGCAAGACGGGTAATAGAATCAAGTAAAATTACTACGTCACGTTTGTGTTCAACCAAGCGCTTGGCCTTTTCGATTACCATTTCTGCTACTTGAATGTGTCTGGTTGCAGGTTCGTCAAAAGTACTAGCAAGCACTTCGCCCTTAACTGAACGGGACATATCGGTAACTTCTTCTGGACGTTCGTCGATTAACAATACAATCAAATGACATTCTGGATGATTAGCCGTAATAGAATGCGCAATATGTTGCAGCATCATGGTTTTACCAGCTTTTGGCGGCGACACAATTAAACCACGTTGTCCCTTACCTATCGGCGCCACCAAATCAATAATCCTCGCCGTAATATCTTCTGTACTGCCAACTCCGCATTCCATTACAATACGTTCATCGGCAAACAATGGCGTTAAATTTTCAAATAAAATTTTATGAGTGATGCTTTCCGGACTATCAAAATTAATTTTATCGACTTGGAGCAATGCAAAATAACGCTCACTATCCTTAGGTGGACGAATTTTACCGGAAATGGTATCGCCAGTGCGTAAATTAAATCGCCGAATTTGGCTGGGCGATACATAAATATCATCAGGGCCTGCTAAATAAGAGCTATCCGCTGAGCGCAAAAAACCAAAGCCATCAGGCAAAATCTCAAGCACACCATCACCAAAAATATCTTTATTGTTTTGTGCATGTACTTTCAAAATCGCAAAAATCATGTCTTGCTTGCGCAAACGAGTTATGTGCTCGATATCAAGCTCCTGAGCCAATTCCATTAATTCTTTCGGTGTTTTGGTTTTAAGCTCAGTAAGACTAGTGATTTTGATTTCAGATAAGATTTTCTTCCTACGCTCGCTCGGTTGTTTGGTTTTAGTATCATACTCCGGCAATGAAGTCTCATCTTCTTTTATGTTGAAATTTGCAGTTTGCGGCATTGATGGATCGCTGTAATCTGCGGCTGGTTTCACGTTATGTGAAAATTCTGAGTTTTTTTCTCGCATATGTTCAAAAATTACAAAATTTAATTATTAAATGGATTTTCGTATCGAAAAGTCCGGAAATTGTGGGGAACTACAATGGAAACCTAATCAGTAAAAATTTGTATCCGAAGATACGGTATGATTATAGTATCGATCTGAACAACGTCAAGCTTTTTTTAAAACTTTTGAATTTGCCCAAAAACTCAACCATAAAAACTAATCTTATCTGAACCAATGTAGATCAGACAGTCAAATTAGCATTGATGAACTCAACCACTTGAGTTTTAGTTGCAACACCAATTTTAGTAGCAGCTACCTTACCATTTTTAAATAAAATCAAAGTTGGAATGCCTCGAATATCGTAGCTTGGTGGTGTGTTATGATTTTCATCAACGTTCAATTTAGCAACTTTTATAATACCAACAAATTCTTTTGCTATGATTTCTATGGTGGGCGCTAATGTTTTGCACGGTCCACACCAATCAGCCCAGAAGTCTACCAAAACAGGAATATCGGCCTGAAGTACTTCAGCGGCGAAGGAACTATCAGTGACGATCGTAATGTTTTCGCTCATTTTGTTTCTCCTTGTAGGATTGTATAGTGATATTTCATCTGATTATTTGGTAAAAGGCAATAACAATTTAGGGTTTAAAATCGGAAGGAAATTTTTTGGGTGCAAAAACTATAATTGATTTGTTCTTGCCAGTTTCTCCTTTTATGATTTTTACCTGATTTTGCGGCACGCCAAAATATTTTGCTAAAAATTTTATTAAATGCTTGTTTGCTTTGTCATCGACTGGCGGCGCGGTTATGGTGATTTTTAGACGATCTCCATATTGCCCCACTATCGCGTCTTTACTTGCTCGAGGTCGAATATAGAGTTCAAGTAAAAGATTGTCCCCCTGCCAACGATAGTAAGATTTTTCGTTCATTTTAGTGTTTTTTCGTTATTTTAACCTAAAAACAGTTGGAATTGTAAAATGATGTGGTTTAATTGCTATAATTTCAATGGATGAACATATATGAACACAAAAACAATTACGCAAATTTTTAAGCTCCTAGCGACAGCTATTAAAAATCCAACCACAGAATTGGTTTATGCATCTAATTTTGAATTGTTAATCGCGGTCTTGCTCTCGGCTCGCACCACAGATAAAACCGTTAACAAAGTCACAGCAAAATTATTCAAAATTGCGAATACTCCAGAAAAAATGCTAAAACTCGGGGTCACAGGTATCAAAAAACACATCAAAAGCATCGGTTTTTATAATGCAAAATCAGCAAATATAATTAAGACCTGCAAAATTCTAGCAAAACACTTCAACTCACAGATACCAAAAACTCGAGAAGAACTAGAAGCGCTACCAGGAGTCGGTCGCAAAACCGCAAATGTAATTTTGAATATCGCCTTTGGCAAACCAACTATGGCAGTTGATACTCATGTATTTAGAGTCACCAACCGTATTGGTCTTGCAAAGGGAAAAACACCTGAGGAAATTGAAGAACAATTGCTAAAAATTATTCCTAAACAATTTGCTAAGATAGCTGGCAGCCTATTACTACTACACGGAAGATATGTGTGTACTGCGAAAAATCCAAAATGCCAAACCTGCCCTATTAATAAATTGTGCGTTTATCAATTTAAAACCCTATAAACAAAAAGAGCGCATTTTGGGTGCGCTCTTTTTTGACAAAAATTAAAAACATAATTACTAGAAATAAACCCCTATTTTTGCAGTTACAATGTTGTTGTGTCTGCTAGCGCCTGGAACTGGGGTAGGAATCTTTCTGCCAAAAGTACTAGCAATAGAATCTGAAGTATCACTATTGTTATAATTAATATCATAACGATACTCAACTGCTGCAAGAACATATTTTATTGGGGAAATAGAATATCCAGCGAAAAAGCTTTGTTTTGGTACAAGAAGAGCTAAAGCTTGTTCGGTTAGACCATAACCTGCGAATATAGAACTTGGTCTACCAAAAGTATCAAAGTTAACAGAGCCTTCAGCATTTAATGCCATGGGTTTTGCACCATAACCATTAAACATGAGATCTGTTGTATCAAAAGCCTTAGCAGCTCCTACGTACTCAGCCAGCAATGTTACCGTGTCATAGAAAGTAGCCTTAGCGTGCCCATTAAGACCATAGACACGAGAAGTCATTCTTTCGTCGCTAGTAACAGTAACACCATCGACCTTAAAACTTGCTGGTCTGCCAAAGATATTTAACTGCATACCTTGAGATTCAGCCAAGTTACCTATGACACCAGCACCAATCTCCATCCCAAAGTTCTCACAGTCATACCTATATCCTAAGTTAAAACCACCATGCTTAATAATTTCTGAGCTGGTTGGTTTGGTTTCGCCTGCGTAGCCATAAGCTTGAGCATAAATACCAAATTGGTTATAACCTAAAATTACCATACGATCTTTAACTCTACCTAAAATCTGGGTAGATGACGTCGTGACCATATTGCTGTTGTAGCTACCAAATGGAGCAAAAACTTGTCCTATCGTAAAATATACAGGGGATCTGTTTAATTGCCCAATTGTTAACCATCCACGATCAAGATGGATGCGTGAGCTGCTCCATCTTGTTATACTATCAGCAGATGCAGCATCGTTTCTATCATCATAGTTAATGATCATAGCAGCAGTTGCCCATGGACCTGCTTCAGCAATAACATCTAATTCTGCCATACTCAAGTTAATATCTGACTTTGTAGTTGTTGAATATTTATCATTAGTAATAACATTAACAGCACCTTCAACACCACCACTTAAAGCGATAATTGGACGAGTTGGAATAGGAATGCCTTTCTCTGTTGCATAGTTATCCATTTTTTGACGTGTTTCTAACAAAACTAAATCTTCATTCATTGATGGTAATTTAACCATCAAATCAGAATGCCCATCGGCAGCCCGACGCACACCAAAAGCTGGTGACGTTACCACCGCAGGCCCATGAGCATACATCTCTAACAATGAATTGAATTGAAACTTATTATTATCTTCTGGCAAACTTCCCTTGCCTTTGTTTTGCATTTGATCAATTTGGCTTTTTAAAACGCGAACTTGATTTTCTAATGCGTTAGTCCGTACGGATAAATTAGTTTTGACAGATTTTTTTGAAACTGACTTCTTAACAACTACATCACCATTGTTAGCAGCAAAAATTGCCATGCTGCTAAATAATGCTGTAGTAAAAAACATAACTATGAGTTTATTTTTCACTGTTTTTCTCCGATGGGAAGTTAACAAACGTGGGAAAGTATAGTTGATAATAAAAAAAAATAAAGAAATAATTTAGAAATATTTTGAATATAAACATAAAATAAAAAGCCCGCAGATGCAGGCTTTTTATGGTAAAAATTATATGTTTAAAAATAAACACCTATCTCAGCAGTTATCTTGTTATTGTGTCTGCGAGCTGGGTGGGTAGTTGGATAAGAAATCTTTCTACCAAACCCACTAGATCCTGAAGTATCACCCAAGTTATAGCCAACATCATGACGATATTCAAGACTTGCAAGAGTATATTTTATTAAGGACGCAGAATACCCAACAAAATATGTTTGTTTTGGTACTTCAAGAGCCAATGCCTGATTGGTCAAACCATAACCAGCGAATAAAAAGCTTGGTTTACCTGCAACTTTAAACTTAACAGAACCTTCGATTTGTAATGCCTGGGGTTTAGCACCATAACCATTAAACATAAGATCTGTTGCATCAAAAGCCTTAGAAGCTCTTATGTATTCAGCCAACAAAGTAAATGTGTTATAAAAAGTGGTCTTAATATGTCCATTGAGACCATAGACACGAGAAGTTATTCCTTCATTGCCTTTGTTAGGTTTGCCAAAAATTTTATCCTGCATGCCCACAGATTCAGCCAGATTACCAATAGCACCAGCACCAGCAGCTATCGCAAAATTTTCGCGTTCAAACTTATATCCGAGATTAAAACCAGTGTGCTTAATAGCTTCTGAGTTAGTTGGCTCAGTCTCACCTGCATAAGTATAAGCCTGAGCATAAATTCCAAATTGATTATAACCCAAAACTACCATCCGATCTTTAACCCTACCTAAAATCTGTGTCGAAGGCGTAGTAACCATGTTGCTGCTGTAGCTACCAAATGGTGCATAAACTTGCCCTATCGTAAAATAAACAGGGGCTTTGTTTAACTGACCAAGTGTTAACCAGCCACGATCAAGACGGATGCGAGAATTATTCCATCTTGTTATGCTATCTGCGGATTTAGCATCTTTTTTATCTACATAGTTAATAATCATAGCAGCAGTTGCCCATGGACCTGCTTCGGCAATAACATCTACCTCTGCTGTGTTTAGATTAATGTCTGATTTTGAAGTCGATGTAAAACTATCATTGCTGTTGTAAATAAATTGTCCTTCAACAGCACCGCTTAAAGCAATAATTGGGCGAGTCGGGATAGGAATACCTTCTTCCTTCGCATGGTTATCCATTTTCTTGCGTAGTCCTAGTAAAACTAAGTCTTCGTTCATTGATGATAACTTAGACATCAAGTCAGAATAATTATCATCAGGACGGCGCACACCAAAAGATGGCGAAGTTACCACCGCTGGTCCGTGAGCATACATCTCTAACAATGAATGGAACTGAAACTTATCATTATCTTCTGGCACACTTCCCTTGCCTTTGTTTTGCATTTGATCAATTTGACTCGTTAAGGTACGAATTTGATTTTCTAATGCACTAGTCCGTATAGCTAAATTATTAACAGATTTTTTTGCAACTGGTTTCTTAGCAACCGCATCATTATTATCAGCAGCAAAAGCTGCTTTACTACCAAATAATGCCGCAACAAAAAATATAAGTATAAATTTATTTTTCACTATTTTTTCTCCGATGGGAAGTTATAGGCGTGGGCAGTATAATTTGATGCTTGAAAAAAATAAAGAAATAGTTTAGAAATAATTTAGAAAAACAAAAAGCCCGCATAAGCGGGCTTTTTGTGATAAATCTAAATATTAATCTACAAACTAAAATCTAATCCCTAAACGAGCCATACCAACGTTAGTATGACGGTTCTCCAAGACCTTAGTAGTAGTCTGATCACTATCGCTGCTGCTACTGCTAGCAGGGAAATCATAACTCTTACTATAAGCGTATATCAAGCTCAAGTCAGTATACTTAAACAAGTTGACTTTATACTCGACCAAACCTCTCCATTTTGGAATCAAATATTTAAATTTGCCGCCTTTAGAAGCAGAGACATATCCTATGTTATTGTCAATAAACCACTGACCGTTGCCTGAGAATTGGACTCCAGCAGCAATACTTGAATCATGCGCTAATGTCTCAAAAGCATAAGCAGCATTTACGTTAGCACCCCAGAACTTCGAGCTATTAGCATAACTCTGAGAAAGTGAATACGCATCAGCCATATTCTTCAACGCACCAACCCAATCGCCGTAAGCACTAAACGCTTTATATGACATATCAGCGTGAACTCCTAAGCCACCAACTGGATCACGCTGATAACTAGAACCAACACCAGATACTCCATAAGGACTATCATCATTTGGGGTAAAGAACTGGCTGTCCCAAATGTTGCGAATATAACTCAGGTTGACATGCAACTTAGTATTTGGTGATTCGAAACGGGACAGATTGTCACGATAACCTATCTTACCACCAAAGTTTCTAACGTTGCTGGTAGATGAATTGAATGGAGAAGTATCTCCCTTCAAACCGAATATGCTAGCATAGAAGCCAAAATCAGAAGCTACGCCAACAATTGCTGTTGGACCATTTGTCATGGCAATCATCTGCGCAGGACTTTCAATCTGCCACGGAACAGTCTGATCGTTATATTCACCAAATGGAACAAAGGCTTTACCTACTTTTGCATAGATTGGATATTGAGCAAAATTATCAAAAGTTACAAAGAACTCATTGACAAAAACTCTGTGGTTAACACTATAATCCGTTGCAGCATTGTCAGTATATCTAGTCCATGGACTTGGAGCACCTAAATAACCTAAGTCTAAAGTGGCCTCTGACCATTTACTCAGAGAGACATCGACCAATAAATTGGCATTATTTATGTAAAGATCCGAACCGTTACCGACCTCGTTAAACATACCTGGAAGATCTGAATTGCCTATAATACCAACAGCACTGGCAACACCACCAATGGTTACACGATCAAACCAGTTTTTACTGCAAACTTCGTTAATAAGTGAATTTTGATCTACAATCGCCTCTTGGGTAGAGATAGTTTTTGCACTATGATCACGCGCAAAAGCTGGCGACATTAGCCCAAGTAAAACTAGTGAAGCAACTACGGGTTTTAGTTTAAGTTTCATCCTTTTTTTTCTCCTAATTTAATTAAATTTGGAATATGGTTTCAAAACAGCGCACCATATATATTCCGACAAAAAGCGCTATTTCCATCAGAGCTTTGTGTACCTTCTGTACACAAGTGCGTCTGTTTTGTAAGCATCCACTGCATCTGCAAATCGGTACCAATTCTCCGCAGCGAACCCCTAAAAGCATTAACCATATCACTGATTAATACGGGACTATTGTACCAAAAAAAAATGGGCATGCAAGTATTTTATTAAAAACACCATTTTTTAAGTTTGTGAAAAAAATTTACTGGGACAATAAAATAAAAAAATATTTTTTAAATTTATCCATAAAACTCATTAAGCTATATTTACAGTCTCATCGTCATTTCAATTTCAGCTATAGTCTTCGGTATCATTTTAGTCAAAACATCGCAACCATTTTCTGTAACCAAAATATCATCTTCAATTCTAATTCCAATATTTCGCCACTTACTATCAACAGAAACATTAGACATAATATAAACTCCTGGTTCAACCGTAAGCACCATACCTGGCTCCAAAATACGCTCATCATCATGGTATTTACCAACATCATGCACATCAAGCCCAAGCCAATGACCAATTTTGTGCATAAAAAATAGTTTGAAGGATTGCTTAGCAACCAAATCATCTACCCTGCCCTTAAGCAAACCCAAACTCACTAAGTGCTCAGTAATTACACGCGCAGCAAGTAACTGCAAACTAGCCAACTTTATCCCCGGACGGATGTGATTAATTACTTCAAGTTGTGTCGCAAGCACTGCTTCATAAATAGCGCGTTGTTCTGAAGTAAATTTTCCATTAACTGGAAACGTACGCGTAACATCAGCACAATAATAGTTATATTCAACACCGGCATCCATAAGCACTAACTCACCATCAATTAATTTATCGGTATTTTTTGCATAGTGAAGAATACAAGCATTCGCACCACCTCCAACTATAGACTGGAAAGCAACATGACGACCACCAAGACGCATGAACTCGTATAACAATTCTGCTTCCAGCTCAAACTCATACATTCCAGGACGACATTTTTGCATAGCTCTTAAAAAACCAGCCGCAGTAATTTCTGCTGCTTTATGCATCAACCCCAACTCATGTGAATTTTTTTTCAGACGCATCTCATGCAAAATAGTTCCGATATCAATTAGTTTATGTGACATACCCAACTTGGCTTGATTAATCAAAAAATTAATTTTTGCATCAAAATCACGATCGCAACCAACATTACAATAAACACATTCTCGATCAGCCAACAATTGCGGCAACATAACATCCGCCTCTTCAATTGGGAATGCTTGATCCACACCAAAATTGCGGCATGCCCCCTCTTGACCTGCACACGAACCATGCCACAGCTCTTTTATTTCATCGCGCTTACGATTAAACAAAATAAATTCTCCTGCCTTACGACCTGGAATAAAAACAGCAATTGACTCCGGTTCAACAAAACCTGTTAGATAATAAAAATCGCTATTTTGGCGATAGGGATAATACTCAGTACCACTACGAATATATTCTTTAGCTGCAAAAGCAATTGCAATATCGTTAGTTCCAATTCGCTTTAATAATTCATCCCGCCGTAATTTGAATTCTGTATTTTTTTTCATAAACTCCTTTTCAAACCTAAAAACTATTCATAAACTCGATTTGTTCATAAATTTGACCAAATCGTACAAAAGCAATATATTATCACCAGCAGTAGCCAATAAAAACAATAACAAAATTAGATATGATCGAATCTGAACTCAGCAGTTTGGAATTACAAGTAGATGACTTTGTAAAATCTTTTCAGCAGCTCACTATTGAAAATAAATCGTTGCGTAAAGAAGTAGTGCATTTGAACCAAGAACGCACAGCCTTGTTAAACAAACAGAAAAAAATAGCTGAAGCATTAAAAAAAATAACTATTCAACTACGAGATAGATTATCATGCCAAGCTCAGTAACAACACCAGCGGCAGACACAGTAATTATTAACATTTTAGGGCGCGAATTTAAAATTAAGTGTCCAAAAGATAAAGTTACTGAACTAAAAGAAGCTGCTAACTATCTCAACGAAAAAATGCAGAAAATTCATCACGGCGACAAACTCATAACTATTGATCGTGTTGCTGTTACCGCAGCTTTAAATATCGCCCATGAATTAATTCTTGCAAAACAACAATCTCAATCAGACATCTATGGCCTAGACAAACGCTTGCTCAATATAAAAAACAAACTCCGTCAAACATTGGTAAGCACAACATAACAAGAGTATACTTCTCCCTGCTCTGCAATATACGCCAGTAAAGCTTAAGTTTTTGAACCGATAAATTTGCGTAATGGGTTTTGCGAGTTAATGTTGTTGTGCAAGCCTACATTAATTTAGTAGGAAGCCTGAAATGTTACCATAAAACCCGCCCATGAAGTCTGGGTTCAAAACGCAGCTTACAGCGGTATTGCGGAGTCTATATGAATAACCTGCGTCAACAAATTAAAAAGAAATTACAGAACCTATCCCCAGAACTTTGTCTTATTGCTTCACAAAAAATTACGCACAAAACTACAGCAAGCAAAGCATTTACCCATAGTCAAAATATAGCTTGCTATATTTCAATTGAAAATGAAATCAATGTTTGGCCAATTATCAAAATTATTTGGCAACAAGGAAAAAACTGCTACTTACCAGCCTTCGATCCAAAAATAAAAAATCATTTACAATTCGTTAAATTTTTCGAGCACGATGAATTGGTAATTAAAAAACATAACATTCTCGAGCCAAAAATTTGCCCAACAAAAATCATCGCACCACAAAATTTAGATTTAGTAATTATTCCACTTCTTGGTTTTAACAACAACCACTTTCGTCTTGGTCGCGGTGCCGGCTGTTACGATCGCACTTTTGCGTTTAAACGACAAAACCCTAAAACCAAACCTTATTTGCTTGGCGTAGGATATGAGTGGCAACGTGTCGAGTTTGAACCAAACCCGTGGGATGTGGCGATGAATGAGATTACGTCTTCGTAACTAAACAATATTCTGCACTTGTTCTCGCATCTGCTCAATCAACACTTTTAATTCTACAGCAGCTTGGGTCACTTCAACATCCACAGATTTTGATGCCAAAGTATTGGCTTCGCGATTCAACTCTTGCATTAAAAAATCAAGCCGTTTACCGACGTTGCCGCCTGCAATTAATATTCGTCCAATTTCTTTACTGTGTGTTTCCAACCGATCAAGCTCCTCAGCAACATCCATTCTCTGCGCAATATAAACCATCTCCTGCTCCAATCGCGCCTGATCCAATTCACTTTTTAGTTCTTCTAACCGTTGCATAATTTTTGTGCGCTGATTCGCTAACACTCCCGGAATTTTATTTTTCACTTTGCTCGCTATAACCAAAACCTCCTGCAACTTATCTTGCATTATTTTCGCCAGTGCCACACCCTCGCGTTCGCGCGTAGCAATTAAATCTGCCAAGGTTTTTTCAAATAGTTGCAAAATTATTTTATGCACTGCTTCAACGTCTTCTTCAACAATTTGCAGAACTTGCGGCCATGCCAAAATTTTCATAGGATCAACTACTGATGTCGTTGGCACATAATTTTTTACTTCGTCAATCGCATTGGAGAGTTTTTTGACCAAATCAGTATTTAACATTAAATTCAAACCACTTTGTTCGCCCGGTTGAAATTTCAACGTGCATTCAACCCGACCACGGTGCATCTGTTGCTGTAACTGCTGCCTAACATTAGTTTCAAGTTGGCGCAAAACTTCCGGCATCTTAATAATACAATCAAAATAACGATGATTAACTGCGCGGATTTCCCAAGTCGCCATCCCCCAAGCGCCCTGGTCAGAAAATCTTGCAAATGTAGTCATGCTCTGGATCATATAATATCTCCTCTAAAATAATCTTGCTCTAAATCTATTCTAACAGCAACAAAAAGTTTATTATCTGTTTAATTGTCCATAAACATTAAATTTTGGGAGAACCATTATGCGTCCCAGTAATCGCGCTTTCAATGAATTACGCGTCATCAAAATTACCCGCAATTATGCCAAACATGCTGAAGGTTCAGCACTAATAGAGTTTGGCGACACTAAAGTATTATGTACTGCCTCTGTGATTAAAGGTGTACCAAAATTTCTAAAAGATAGCGGTCAAGGTTGGTTAACTGCCGAATATGGTATGTTGCCCCGCTCTACCCACACCCGCACTGACCGTGAAGCAGCGCGTGGCCGCCAAGGTGGGCGCACCCTGGAAATTCAACGTCTGATTGGTCGTTCATTACGATCGGTAGTTGACCTCAAAATCCTTGGCGAAAATACAATTACTATTGATTGTGATGTGCTTCAAGCTGATGGCGGTACCAGAACTGCAGCCATAACTGGTAGTTGTGTTGCCTTGGTCGATGCGCTTAATTATTTACAACAAAAACTTAAATTAAAAGAAAATCCACTCAAACAATTGGTTGCCGCAATTTCAGTAGGTCTTTATAAAGGAAGTCTAGTGCTTGATCTTGATTATGCAGAAGATTGCAATGTCGATACCGATATGAATGTTATTATGACCGAAGATGGAAATTTCGTTGAAATCCAGGGAACTGCGGAGCATGGTACATTTAACCAACACGAACTAAACGCTCTGCTTGACCTAGCAAAAATTGGGTTTACACAAATTTTTGAAAAGCAAAGAGAAGCGCTTAAAAACTAGGCCAGTTAAAGTAAGCGCCATTTTACTATTTTACTAATTATACTTAGAGGTCATTACTAACCAAATACTCCAGCACACTGAGTACCACAGAATCTACAAACACCAATTTCACTCAAATTATATTCCGCAATATCATAACCAACACGAGCAATTACGCATTTTTTGCAATTGTGACAAAAAGTTTTGCTGCCTTCTGGATGATAAACATTCCCCGTATAAACATAACGCAGACCATTTTTCATAGCGATATCACGCGCACGAATCAAAGTCTCTAGAGGCGTTATTGGTTTATCAAGCATCTTCCATGCTGGATGAAAGGCGGTAAAATGGATGGGAACATCTGCACCCAAATTTTCTACTAACCACTTGGTTGACTCTTCAATTTCAGCTGCTGAATCATTTTCGCTAGGAATCAAAAGACAAATAACTTCAAGCCATACATTAGTTTGCTTTTTTAAATAAACAAGAGTATCAAGCACCGGCTGCAAATGCGAACCGGTTATGTTTTTATAAAAATTTTCAGTAAAACTCTTAAGATCAACTCGAACAGCATCCATATAGGAAAAAAGTTCTTTACGCGGCTCATCGCAAATATAGCCGTTAGTTACTGCAACGGTTTTTATACCCAATTTATGACATTCTCTAGCAACATCAATTGCATATTCCATAAAAATAATTGGTTCATTGTAAGTAAAAGCAACACTTTTGCATTTATGCTCTTTGGCAATTTTGGCAATATTTTGCGACGTAGCACTGGCAGCCAATCTATCATCTTCGCGAGCCTTGCTAATATCCCAGTTCTGACAAAACTTACACAATAAGTTGCACCCAACAGTACCAAAAGAATAAACCGTTGAGCCCGGTAAAAAATGATTAAGCGGTTTTTTCTCAATCGGATCGACGCAAAAACCACTTGAGCGTCCGTAAGTAGTCAATACAACCTGATCATTTTGCCGCGTTCTAACATAGCAAATACCGCGCTGCCCTTCATTTAATTTACAAGCTTGCGGACAAAGATCACACTGAACTCTACCATTTTCTAATTTATGCCAATATTTTGTTGGATAGTTTTGTGATAACATAGAAACGTCCCTGTTAATAATTTTCAAAGGTTTATGTATGGTAATTTATCCCAACGTTGCCGGCAAGTTTTACCCAGCTAATCCTAGTATACTACGCCAGGATGTTTTAAAAATGCTTGCGGATGCATCCAATAAAGCTGAATTACAAACGCCAAAAGCGATTATTGCTCCACATGCTGGCTATATTTATTCTGGACCGATAGCAGCATCAGCCTATGCTTGCTTGCCAAAAGCAAAACAAATCTACCGCGTAGTACTACTCGCTCCATCTCATCAGTACCCAGTAGATGGCATTGCGACAACCAGTGCTGAATTTTATCTAACTCCGCTTGGGCAAATTCCTATTGATCAAAAAGCGATGATTAACGTAGATTTACCTTATTTGCAAGTAATCGAACAAGCTTTTGCTTTAGAACATGCAATTGAAGTACACTTGCCGTTTCTACAACTAACTCTAGAAAATTTTTCTTTAATCCCATTGTTGGTTGGCTTAGCCACAACTGCACAAGTAGAAAAAATCTTGGAAAAATTTTGGGGTGGGCTCGAAACCTTAATTGTCATTAGTTCTGATTTAAGTCATTATTATCCTTATGACGTGGCGCAAGTTTTAGACAAAAAAACGGCAGATGCTATTATCAAACTAGAACCAAAAGGAGTTTCATCTGAACAAGCCTGCGGAGCAGCAGCAATTAAAGGTTTGTTAACGGTAGCGACCAAGAAAAAAATGCACGCGACACAAATTGACCTACGCAATTCTGGAGATACGAGTGGACCAAAGGATCAAGTCGTAGGTTATGGAGCTTTTCATTTTGTATAGTAGAGAATTTATGAGCGATTTTACCCCAAAAGAAAAACAACTTTTACTAAACATTGCTGATGAGGCAATCAAGCTTGGTTTGGAAACACACCAAATTTTACAGGTTAAGCTCGGAAGTTATCCCGAAAACTTGCGCGAACTAGGTGCAAGTTTTGTAACGCTTGAGATTAACAAACAACTGCGCGGCTGCATTGGTTCACTCGAAGCTCATCAACCACTGATTCAAGATGTCGCACACAATGCTTATGCGGCTGCATTTGGCGACCCACGTTTCTATCCATTAACAAGAGAAGAATATCCAAACGTCAGCAAACATATTTCAGTTTTATCTAAACCTGAACCAGTGTTTTTTACTTCAGAACAAGACTTACTAAAAAAAATTCGCCCCAACATTGACGGTTTGATTTTATCCGATCATGGTTATCGCGGTACTTTTTTACCAGCAGTTTGGGAATCTTTATCAACCCCAGAGTTATTTTTGCATCACCTCAAATTAAAAGCTGGTCTGCCGGAAAACTATTGGTCAACAACTATTAAAATAGAAAGATATACCACAGAGGTAATAGAATAAAATGTCAGCAAGTATTGCTATTGTAGGACGTCCTAACGTCGGAAAATCAACCCTATTCAATCGGTTTACCCATACCCGCAGTGCTTTGGTTGGTAATGTACCAGGGCTCACGCGTGACCGCCAATATGGCATTATGCAAATCAACGAGCAAAATGTCATCGTTATCGATACTGGTGGCATTGGCGAAGCTAATACTCCAATTGAAATTTTAATGGAAAAACAAGCCCAACAAGCTCTCGAAGAAGCCGACATAATTTTGTTTTTAGTTGACGCGAGAAGCGGCCGTACTGGTGCGGACGAAACTTTGGCACGTAACCTACGCAAATTAAACAAACCTATTTTTATGATCGTAAACAAAGTTGAAGATCAGGACACTGAAGTCGTTCTGGCTGATTTTTATAAATTGGGCCTGGGCGAACCTTTGGCAATTTCTGCAGAACACAACCTTGGGATTGGAGATTTGATAGATACCATTGCAACAAAAATATCGCAAAAAGAAGAAATAAACACTCCAGCAATTCCCCAAGGCGCAGTTAAAATTGCCTTTGTCGGTCGTCCTAACGTTGGTAAATCAACCTTAGTCAATCGCATCTTAGGCGAAGAACGCGTTATCGTTTATGATCAACCAGGCACAACCCGAGATAGCATTTTTATTAATTTTAATCGGCGCGGCAAAGATTATGTGTTGATTGATACGGCGGGCATTAGACGTCGCGGTAGAGTAAAGGAAAAAAGTATAGAAAAGTTTTCAGTGATTAAAGCATTACAGTCAATTGAGGCTACAAATGTTGTGGTGTTTGTGATTGATGGAACTGAAAACATCACAGATCAAGATTTGAAATTACTTGGATTTGTTTTAGATGCAGGAAAAGCTTTAGTTATCGCCGTAAATAAATGGGATAACTTGCCGCCGCTGCAACGCGACAAAATCAAAAGCGAACTCGATCGCCGCCTCACTTTTATTGATTTTGCAAAAATTCTTTTTATTTCTGCGCTACATGGCACTGGCGTTGGTGATTTATTTGGTGCGATAAACAAAGCATATACTAGCGCTACCAAAGAACTAAAAACTCCGCAGCTAACGAAAATTTTAGAGAGAGCAGTTGGGAATTTTCAACCACCACTTGCTCGTGGCCATGAAATAAAATTACGCTACGCCCATATTGGCGGTCATAATCCACCGACTATTATTATTCATGGTACACGCACCGAACATCTACCAGAAAGCTATCGCCGTTATTTAGAACATTTTTACCGCGAAGCATTAGATTTATCTGGAACACCAATAAGGATTGTGTTTAAGAATTAATATAGCAAAAATTATCCGAAAAACGTTACCTAACTTGCATAACTTTAATTAGGTGATTATAACATTTTGTTTTTAAACAAAAAAGAGAATCTATGAACGATATGGTTTTAAAAAAAAATGAAGAACGGCGGTTACTAGCTGGACACTTGTGGATCTATAGTAACGAAATAGATACCAAAACTTCGCCACTGAAAAACTTTCAACCGGGTGAGCTTGTAACAATCAAAACTGCGCGCAATAAAATTTTAGGCACAGGTTATATCAATCCAAATACCTTGCTTTGTGCACGCCTCCTTACACATAATCCAAATGAAAAAATTGATTGCGATTTTTTTATTGGCAAAATTAAGCAAGCTTTGGCGCTGCGTGAACTTTGCTTTGCCAAACCATTTTATCGCTTAATTTTTGGCGAAAGTGACCAATTGCCGGGGTTGGTAGTCGATCGTTTTGGTGAGGCATTAGTTGCCCAATTAAATACTGCTGGCATGGAAAATTTAAAAGAGCTGATTTGTACAGCATTAGTACAAGTAATAAAGCCATCTGCTATTTTATGGCGCAACAATAGCTCCATGCGTACAACAGAGAATTTACCTAGTTACATTGAAGCAGCATATGGCAATCCACCAGAACAAATTGAGCTTGAAGAAAACAATATCCGTTTCGTTGCCTCAATAAAAGAAGGGCAAAAAACCGGTTGGTTTTATGATCAACGCAATAATCGCGCGCGCCTGGCAACTTATGTTAAAAACAAAAACGTTCTGGATGTTTTTAGTTATAGCGGGGGGTTTGGCATAAATGCCATCGTACATGGCGCCAAAAACATTACCTGCATTGATGCCTCTGAATCTGCCCTAAATCAAATAAATCAAAACGCTGACTTAAACAATATCAGCAATAAAATTGAAACAATCTGTGCTGATGCTTTTCAGGCTTTAAAAGATTTGCATGTAACGCAAAAATTGTTTGATGTAATTATTTTAGATCCACCAGCTTTTATCAAACGACGCAAAGACATGGAAATCGGCACCAATGCCTATTTACGCTTGCATCGTTCAGCATTAAAAATTCTATCCCCTGGCGGAATTTTGGTTACCACATCATGCTCGCTACACCTATCACGCGACATGCTCCTTGATGTATTGCGCCAGGCAGCGCTGCAAGAAAAGCGTGGTGCCATTGTAATTGAACAATTACATCAGGCACAAGATCATCCTATACACCCAGCAATTACCGAAACAGATTATTTGAAAGGATTTATTGTTGAAATTTTATAAAATTACATTGTTATTACTATGAATTTTGTTACAACTGCGATAGAATTGTTCAAAAGTTAACCACAATCAGTTGAATCTAAAAGGGGATATACTTTAGAATAAGATTCGTATGCGAACACATTCCAGATTATTGAATTTAAGTTTAACGTTTTTTATTTTCACTCTATTTAACCAAGGAGTTTGTGCTATGAAACTGACTAGCTCAGCTTTTACCAACGGCAGTGCTTTACCTGTTTTATACACCTGCAACGGTAAAGGTATCTCTCCACCACTGCAATGGCAAGATGCACCAATCAAAACAAAATCATTTGCTTTGATTTATGATGATCCTGATGCCCCATCTGGAACTTGGACCCATTGGGTTTTATACAACTTACCGCCAAAAATAAACTCACTAAAAGAGAATATATCTACATTACCTGCAGGAACCAAAGTCGGCACCAACAGTTGGCCTCAAACGAAATATGGTGCACCCTGTCCACCTTCAGGCGAACACCGTTATATTTTTCATTTATATGCCTTAAACACAATGCTTGATTTACCAGATGCAGTAACCAGCGAAGAACTACGTCAAGCTATGGAAGGACATATTTTAGAAACTGTAACGTTAATGGGTCGCTATACAAGAATAAAAAAATAAGTTCGTAAAGTGCCAACTAACAAAACAAAACCCAACTATATAGTTATAGTTTTATTCTTAGTCGTTGCCCTTGATACGATGGGAATAAGTTTTGCATGGCCAATATTTGGCAAATTATTTACGGGTGAAAACTCAAATCTATTTACCAGCAACATATCAATGCAGTGGCGCAATATTTTATATGGCATCACCATGGGAACCGCCTCATTATTTATGTTTTTAGGTGAACCAATTCTTGGCAATATTTCTGATTCCATCGGTCGAAGGAAAACACTTCTTTTTTGTCTACTCGGCACAAGCGTTGGCATGGGTATATCGGTACTTGGTATTGTTTTTAATCAGGTATTGTTATTAATATTGGGTCGTGCTTGGCTCGGGGCTATTGCCGCCAGCCAAATAATAGCCCAGGCAACTATCATTGATATCAGCAATCAACAAAACAAAGCATCTCTCCTTGGTGTTATCTCAGCAGCTAACAATCTGGGCTTTATTATCGGCCCAATAATTGGTGGCTTATTAATTGACAACACCTTAGTAAGTTGGTTTGGTTTTACCACCCCTTTTTATTTTGCTACAATATTGGCTCTTTTAAATGCTTTGCTTTTGTTAATAACATATAAAGAAACCCTCAAAATTCAAGTTGCAAAAAAAATACAATTCACCCAAAGCTTTAAAGTTTTTGCCCGTGCTTTGGCGCATAAAAATATTCGCACCGCTTCTTTTATTTATATTTGTTTTCAAGTTGGATGGGCAGCATATTTTCAAACCAACTTTCTTTCTTTGATTCAAAAATACAATTATTCTGGTCGTCTGCTTGGATATTTTTTCTTGTGGATGGGTCTTATTTTTTGCTTTAACCTACTAATAATGGTGCGCATAATTACTAGAGTTATAGAATTAAAAAAAATTATTTATATCGCCCTTGCTACTGCAGCTGTTTGCTGTGCTGCCGCAATTTACGGCAGTGAAATCGGCGTATGGCTTAGCATGCTCCCAATGGCAACCGCTATTGCTTTAGGTGGGAATGCACTAGTTACTACTTTTTCTAATCTAGCGGCAAAAAATGAACAAGGCTGGGCCATGGGGGTTAGTAGTAGCTTGGCAGCACTATCATGGGCAGTAACACCGTCGCTTGTCGGCTTGCTTTTAGCATTTGGTTTTCACATTCCTCTAGCCGGCGCCGGAATTTTATTTTCACTAGGAACAATTGTTACGATTTTAAACAGAAACAAACTGACAACATATGTTAGATAGCGCCTGATGTCGGCATCTAGTAACACCAAACCTACCAAACATTATACCAAACATCCCTTGACTTGATCATTGTTGCTGTGTTACACAAATTCCTGTATGCATGAACTAGCACCCCTTATAAAAGATTTAGCAGTAATGTTGGGTATTGCCAGCATTGTGGTCTTATTGTTTCAAAGAATACGTCAACCAGTCATTTTTGGTTACATCGTTGCTGGAATTATTATTGGCCCCTATACGCCACCATATTCACTTGTATCCAATTTTACACAAATTGAAACTCTTTCTGAACTGGGAGTAATCTTCCTAATGTTTGCATTAGGATTGGGCTTTAGTTTTCACAAACTAAAACGCGTAGGGTTTTCTGCTACGATTGCCGGGGTTTTTAAAGTTTCTATTGTAACAGCACTGGGGTTTTTAGCTGGCCGGCTCTTGCAATGGTCGTTTTATGATAGTTTATTTCTTGGTGCAGCACTTGCGATTTCGTCAACCACAATAATTGTTAAAGCACTGGACGAACTAAAATTACAAGGAAAAAGATTTGTTGACGTAATTTTTGGAATTCTGATTGTAGAAGATTTGTTAGCTGTGTTAATGCTGGCTGTACTTTCAACTATAGTTGCCACAAAAAATATTTTTTCATTTGATATATTTTGGGTAACAATAAAATTGATTGTGGTTGTTGGTTGCTGGTTTTTATCTGGTTATTTTATTGTACCGGTTTTATTTCGTCGAATCATAAGATATGTTAATCAAGAAACCTTAACCATCGTATCGATTGCTCTTTGTCTAATGCTGGTTGTCACGGCAGCTTATTTTCATTATTCTACTGCTCTTGGTGCTTTTATCATGGGATCTATTTTATCAGAAACACCGCTGGCTGATCGGATCAAACAATTGATTACCCCTTTACGAGATGTCTTTGCTGCTATATTTTTTATTTCTATTGGCATGTTGATCGATATAAAAATACTTTTTTCCCATTGGCCTCTGGTGCTCGCAATATCCGCCTTTGCTATAATTAGTAAAATATTAATAACTAGTATTGGCACTTTCTTGTCCGGCCAAAGCATAAATACTTCTATACGCGTAGGATTTAGTATGCCGCCCGTAGGTGAATTTTCTTTCATTATAATAAGTCTGGGATTGGCGCTAAACGTTATAAGCAGTTTGCTTTATCAAATAGTTATTGGAACAGCAGCCATTACTATTCTCACAACACCATTCCTTATACAACTATCTAGCCAAATCTCAAAAAAAATAGAAAGCCAGCTTTCAGAACGCTCTAAGCATTTTTTAGTAGGTTATTCTGCATGGATCTACCGTACGGTAGTAAGTTATCAAAGACAACCAATCTACCGCAAATTTATAGTTAGACTTGTAATTAATGGTATTATTGTGGCAGTTATTTTTACCTTAACCCGCGATTTTATTTTGCCACAGATTACTACTTTAATAACACCTATTAATGTTGCTGAAATATCAAGTTGGGTGGTTGCCCTAATGTTTTCCTCACCATTTATTTGGGGCATGTTGTTTGCTTTTAAATCAATCTCTCCCACCAGTAAAACCAAACAACTGCCGGCCTTGTTTTTAGGAGGATTGCTTACCATTATCGAAATTATTATTTTGAGTATCGCTTATTTTCATAATTGGTATATTGCCTTGGTAATTCTCATAATCACTACAATGCTTTTCAGTTTATTCTATCAACAGCTGGAAAAATCATACCATTGGTTTGAGCTTCGTCTCGAACGCACTCTACGAAAAAAACATCAAAAACAAACTCAATATGAAGAGCTGGCACCATGGGATACCCATTTAGTTGAAGCAATAGCAACTAACGAATCTCCTACAACGATGGTAGGAAAAACATTGGAGGAATGTAAATTAAGACAGATATTTGGTATCAATATTGTAGCTATCCATCGTGGTTCTAAGGTAATTTTAGCACCACGAGGCAATGAAAAAATATTGCTACAAGACAAACTAATAGTTTTAGGGAACGACGAGCAAATAGATTCTTTCAAAAACAATATTGAAGACATGTTTTTTGAGCCAAAAAATGAAAACATATTAAAAGATTTTTCTTTAAAAGCGATAATGTTAGAAAGTAATAACCCTCTCATTGGACAAACAATTAGAAGTTCAAAAATACGTGAGCAAACTTGTGGTCTAGTTGTGGGATTAGAACGTCATGGCTTTCGCATTCTAAACCCAGATCCATCTACAATTTTAAAAACACATGATTTGTTGCTAATAGTTGGCAAAGAAGAAACAATGAAGCCTGCTTTACAAAGTAAAACATGATAGTTTCTAAGCTATAGTGCCGCGTCCAACCATATTTCTTTTTAAATCAGCAAATTGCCAAATTACAAAAATTTTACTATATGTTGCGATTTTTTGTTGCCAAAAGCACAACATGTAGTATTATGCTGCTTTATACATAAAGATGGTTTTGGTTAAACTTAGGTTCAAATCAACAACAATAAAGAGCCAAACTATAAATTACTTTGGATTCAAATAAAAACAAATTAGAAGGGGCAATATAAAATGTTTACAGCAATTCAAAAACGCGACGGACGCGAGGCGGATTTTAACTCCAGCAAAATCACTGAAGCTATTTTAAAAGCAGCACAGGCAGTTGGCGGCTCAGACCAAGCAACAGCATTAGAACTAACTGCCCAAGTTCTCAAATATCTAAAACAAAAATATCAAGACCAATTATTTAGCGTTGAAGATATCCAAGATGCCGTAGAAAAAATATTAATTGAAAGTGGTCATGCCAAGACCGCCAAAGCCTACATTTTATACCGCGCTGAACGCAACCGCATTCGCGAAGGCAAATCAAAATTGATGGATATGGTCGCAGATATTTTGATCGAAACCAGTAGAGAAAACGCTAATATTTCTAATTCTCCTTCGGCTAAAATGCTACAAATTGCAAGTACTGCTTCTCGCGCCTATTATTTGCATCGTTTAATTCCCGAGCATCTGTCTTTGGCTCACCAACAGGGAGATTATCATATTCATGACCTAGATTTTTATGGCAAGACGCTAACTTGTGTGCAAATTCCTTTGGGGAAACTTTTAACTAATGGATTTAATAATGGACACGGTTTCATTCGTCCGCCCAAACGCCCCAGCTCAGCTGCAGCATTAGCAGCCATTATTTTGCAAAGCTCACAAAACGATATGCACGGTGGACAAGGTTTTGCATTTTTTGATCGCGATATGGCGCCATTTGTAGAGAACGCTGACGATAACGAAACTTATCAAGCAATGGAAGCTCTAGTTTACAATTTGAACAGCATGCACAGTCGTGCTGGCGCTCAAGTGCCATTTTCTAGCATAAACCTCGGCACTGAAACGAGCGCTGCCGGGCGTAGAGTAACACGCAATCTATTATTAGCCCACGAAAAAGGTCTTGGCATGGGAGAAACACCAATTTTTCCCAATATAATTTTCCGCGTAAAAGAAGGAATAAATTATAATCCAACTGATCCCAATTATGATTTATTTCAATTAGCAATCAGCGTAGCAACGAAACGCTTGAATCCAACTTTTAGTTTTATGGATTCATCTTTCAACAAAGAATATGGCGATCAAGTTAGTTATATGGGTTGTCGTACTCGCGTCATTGCTAACCGTTCTGGCCCAGCAATAACTGATGGACGCGGCAATTTAAGCTTTACTACTATAAATTTACCGCGCCTTGCAATCAAAGCAGAGAAAAATATAACTGATTTTTATCAAGGGCTCGACGATGCACTAGAATTGGCAGCTGAACAATTACACCATCGTTACTGCGTCCAGGCAAAACTAAAAGTGCGCGACATGCCATTTTTGATGGGGCAAGGCCTATATTTGGATTCGGAAAAACTCCAAGCAGAGGATGGGATTGAATCAGCAATGAAACATGGAACTCTTTCTATTGGTTTTATTGGCTTGGCAGAAACTTTGACCTCATTAATTGGTCAGCATCACGGCATGAGCCAAGAAGCGCAAGCTTTAGGCGAAGAAATAGTTGCGTTCATGCGCAAAAAAATTGATGCCTTTGCAGAGCGCTACAATTTAAATTACACATTACTCGCAACCCCAGCTGAAGGTTTGTCGGGACGTTTTATAAAATTAGACAAAGAAGAGTACGGGCTAATCGATGGGGTTACTGACAAAATATATTATACCAACTCTTTTCATGTTCCAGTCGATTTTCCGATTAGTATTTACGACAAAGTTAGAATTGAGGGCACTTATCACAAATACGCCAATGCCGGACATATTAGTTATATTGAATTTGGCTCTCCGCCAACACATAACTGCGATGCAGTTGAAAAAGTGCTACGCTCTATGAAAGAAGCAGACATGGGATATGCCGGAATAAATTTTCCAATTGATTTTTGTAATGCTTGCGGCCATACGGGCATAATTGATACAGCCTGCCCTATTTGCGCTTCAACTTCAATTAAACGCATTCGTCGAATCACAGGATATTTAAGCACTGTTGATCGTTTCAATGATGCCAAACAAGCAGAACTACAACAAAGATTTGCGCATTTGTAACACGAAATTATATGACACAACTTAGAATAGCAGGGGTAGTAAAAGAAAGTGTCGTAGATGGCCCAGGGTTACGCTATGTAATTTTTACACAAGGGTGTCCGCATCGCTGCGTTGGCTGTCACAATCCACAAACCCAAGATTTTGCCGGTGGTTATGAGGTTTCTATTACAGAACTATTGCCTTCCATTAATGATACAAAATTAATCGACGGAATAACTTTTTCTGGGGGAGAACCATTTGCCCAAGCTGCTGCCTGTGCAGAGTTAGCCAAACTACTAAAACAAAATAGAAGTGATTTAAATATCGTAGCTTACAGTGGATATTATCATGCTGAATTACTTACGATGGCGACAAAAAACTCTGCAATTAGAGAGCTTCTACAATCAATAGATATTTTGATAGACGGACCATACGACGCAACCAAAAATGACCCCACCCTGCCATTTCGCGGCTCTAGCAACCAAAATATTATTAAACTCCTAACCTGAACCCAGCCAGCCCTGCACCTCGCAAAAAACGCTCGGCTTAGGCTGGGCTGGTGAAGCATTTCTGTATGTTACTTTTTCTTAAACTGCTTACGTAATACATCTTCTATAGTCGGAGTGCCAATTTCTTGCAAATCATATCCTACAGTCGCAGTTGGCTTATTGATCTTAATAATTCTCTTTAAGTCAATCGGCGTAGCTATGATAACAACATCAACCTTGGCTTTGTTGATAGTTTGTTCCAAGTCTTTAACTTGTTGCGCTCCATAACCCATAGCTGGCAATAATGTACCAATCTTTGGATATTTTTCAAAAGTTTCTTTGATTGTTCCAACAGCAAAGGGACGTGGATCTACAAGTTCCGCTGCACCATAACGATAAGCGGCCATAACACCGGCACCATATTGCATTTCGCCATGGGTCAATGTTGGACCATCTTCTACTACCAAAACTCGCTTACCACTAATCAAATTACTATTACTAACAGTAAGAGGCGATGCTGCATCAATCACTACAGCAGTTGGGTTATAACAACGAATGTTTTCACGTATCGCTACAATTCCTGCCAAGTCAGCTGTATCCATCTTGTTTATAACAATAACATTGGCTCGTTTGAAATTAACTTCACCAGGATGATATTTAAGTTCATGACCCGAGCGATGAGGATCAACAACTACTATTTCTAGATTTGATTTATAGAATGGGAAATCGTTATTACCACCATCCCATAAAATAACATCAGCTATCTTTTCAGCTTCGCGCAAAATTGCCTCATAGTCGACACCAGCAAACACTACATGACCACTAACAATGTGTGGTTCGTACTCTTCCATTTCTTCAATGGTACATTTGTGTTTTGCTAGATCCGCTATGGTGACAAATTTTTGCACTCTTTGCTTAACCAAATCACCATAAGGCATCGGGTGACGGATAACTGCAACTTTATAACCCATATCACTAAAAACTTGTCCAACTTTACGTGTAGTTTGGCTTTTGCCGCAACCTGTACGCACTGCACAAACTGAAACCACAGGCTTGGTGCTAGCAACCATAGTATCGTTTGGTCCTAGCAAAGAAAAATTAGCACCAACTTTCAATACATCAGAGGCTTTGTGCATTACGTATTCATGAGTAACATCACTGTATGCAAAATAAACATCATCGATCTTTAGTTCGGCAATCAGTTTTAATAAATCAGACTCTGGATAGATGGGAATCCCTTTTGGGTAAAGCTTCCCAGCTAGTTCAGTAGGATATTTTCTACCTTCAATATCAGGAATCTGGGTAGCGGTAAATGCTTTTACGCAAATATCATCCCGATTACGAAAATATGTATTAAAGTTGTGGAAGTCCCGACCGGCAGCTCCCATAATCAAGGCATTACGCATTGGCTTCTCCTTTTTTAAAGTTAAAATAATTCAGAACTTATTTTTAACAACTGTTTCAACTTAATCTTTCGATAAACTTGCCTGTTTATTCAGCATCATATTTAAACTGTAAAACAACGTACCACTCATAAACAATATCATGACATAAAAGATTAACTCTTTTCCTGCCCCACAAAAAGCCCAAGCAGAATAACCGCTAGCCAATAGACCTATAGAGGCATGTATTTTACTAGATTTACTTCGTAACCTGTCGTAGCGTATCAACAATATGAATTCGCATATTCCAATATTGAAATAGTCAAACAAACAAGCAGTGGTTGCAATCAAAATTGCCAATTTGAACTGACTGACTAAGTTGGCATCCATGGTGAGCCATAACATGCCACACAATAAAACAAAACTTATAACCAAACCCCACCCTGGAACATTAAATTTATTACGTTTTGCGAGAATCTTCGGCATAAGACCATCGTCTGCAACCGCCATCGCTATTTGGCTTTGAATTAAAATCCATCCATTTAAGCAACCAAAACATGAAATAACCGCTCCAGCCGCAACAATCAATTCACCCCAACGTCCAAAAATTAATTTCGCAGCTGCAGCAAAAGGGGAAGTGGAATTAGCCAATTCACCAATTGGAATCATTCCCATAATAACGGTGGAACATGCAATGTATGAAGCCCCAGCAATTATGGTTCCAAATAACGTTGCTAGCGGTATATTGCGCTTAGGATTGTCGACAGAGTCAGCCGGAACTGCAGCAGACTCTACACCCATAAACGCCCACAAAGTTAAAGTAGCAGCTTGCGAAAAAGCAGACATGTCTGATTCACCAGTAACATTAAAGTTATTACCAGTTAGGTAATCGAAATGAAAATATTTCCAACCAAAAACAGCTACTACAGCCAGCGGTATTAATTTAAAAATAGTTGTTAATAATTGCAACATCCCAGCCCGACTGATGCCGGTAATATTTACCGCAACTAAAAAACCAACAATGCCAGTCGCTACAATCATTCCTAAAATAGGGTCTGCTAATAGAGGGAAAAAAACGCGTAGGTAACCGATGAGAGCGACTGTTATAGCAACATTTCCAACACCCGTGTAAATCCAATAAAGATAGGCCGTCTGAAACCCCATAAACCTTCCCAATCCATTTTCTACGTATACGTATGGCCCCCCAGTTTTAGTAACTATATTGCTCATCCTACAAAATGCCATAGCTAATAAAAAAGCTCCAAAAGCAGTAAATACCCACGATAACAAACAGATGCTACCAACACGGGCTAACTCAGCGGGTAAAATAAACACACCAGACCCAACCATATTGCCAGTTACTAAAGAAGTCAGCGACCATAACCCCAATTTTTTTGGTGTTGCCATAACAAACTCCATATTTTGGTAAAATATCGGGAAGGCGATTATACATGTACAGGTAAAATTGCAAATAGCTTCTTAAGAAACTATTTTATTCTTTTGCTTCTTGGCTTTATTCTGAAAATGAATTTTTGTCAATCGATATACTTATCAGCCTTAAATTGAAACTTTTTTGACTGTTGATTTTATTCCTCAAATATTTCTTCCACCAAACAACGCAAAATCCCATCTACTAATTTTGCTTGGATCTCATCGCCGACGGCAACCGCTTTGCATGTCTGCACCACATGATTATTTTTACTAACAATCGCGTAGCCGCGCCCAAGGGTTGCAAGCGGACTCACCAAATCAAGCGCGGCACTCACTTTAGCTAATCTATATTGCCAACGAGTAAATTGGTGCTGCATCGTTAAATGGAGGCGCCGTTCTACTTCATCCAAACGCTGTGCCTGTTCTGCTAAATAATAACGCGGATGACGCAAACGATTTTTTAAATTTTCGAGTAACCAATTGGCTTTTTGCAGTTTATGCTGCATGGAATTAACTAACCGTTGTTTGAAACCGAGCAAAACAACCAACCACTCTGCCTCATCTGGAACCGCTAACTCTGCAGCAGCTGATGGCGTTGGCGCCCGCATATCAGCAACAAAATCAGCAATCGTAAAATCAGTTTCGTGTCCAACGGCACTAATTATGGGAATAGTGCTTGCAAAAATAGCACGCGCAACAATTTCTTCATTAAATGGCCATAAATCCTCAAGTGCTCCTCCACCACGCGCTAAAATTAATACGTCGCACTCACGGCGTTCATTTGCTGCCTGCAATGCGGCAACAATTTGTGGCGCAGCTTCATTGCCTTGTACTTGGGTGGGATAAATAATCACTGGGACACTCGAAAAACGCCGCTGCAATACACTCAAAATATCGCGAATTGCAGCGCCAGTAGGCGAAGTGATTACTCCAATACATTGCGGCAATTTTGGTAGTGGCTTTTTATAAACACTTGCAAAAAGTTTTTCGGCTTCCAATTTGGCTTTTAACTGCAAAAATTTAGCGTGCAGAATTCCAGCTCCTGCCGGCTCCATTTGTTCGACAATTATCTGATAATCACCTCTTGGTTCGTATATGCTAACTTGGGCAGCAACAATCACGTGTGCGCCATTTTTCGGTTGGAATTTGAGAGCGGATTTTCTATTGCGAAACATCGCAGCACGAACTTGCGCCAATTCATCTTTGAGCGAAAAATAAATGTGGCCAGAGCTTGGCTCAGCTAGGTTTGAAATTTCTCCTTCGATCCAAACACATTCAAAATTAGCTTCTAGAATCATTCTAGCTGCAGCATTAATTTGCGATACTTTAAATATTTTTCGTTCCGGCATTGTATTCACCCTGTCGATTTTAACAAAAACCATGGCAATTGCATAACCCGGTCATATACCTCACATAAAACAACGCCAGTTCGATTTCCAACATCTCCCTCAGCCCTGCACCTCGAAAAAAGCGCTCGGTTTGGGCTGGGCTAGTGAAGCATTTGACCCAAGCTAAATTTATTATTTTAAAATTTTATAAACGTTTTTTAATCTACCAATTATGACTGGCTAGGGAGTCACGGTGGCTTACCAAATGATTTAAGTTTTCCTTAATAAAGACATAAGTATTCCTTAACTTTCACCATCTATATTTCAAATAGAACACAAAAATAAAAGGGCAGCGAAACAATTAATTAAGTGGCTTTTTTGTTAACTAACTAATTTAGAAGGGGATAATATGATAGATAGCAATTACAAAGAAGCATTCTTAAAAAATATATTAAAAAACAAAACAACCAGTCTACTTATTGCGGGGCTCATTTATTTATCAATTTCTTTACCTGTATTTGCTTATGAAGAATCGTTAACAATTGCTGAACATATTTCTGCTAATACGCTGGTTGTTGTTAGCCCTGATATACAATCAAAAACCGATCTACCCTCTTCTGAAATCAAAGATCTTCCTGCTTTAGGAGACATAAAAGAAATATCAGATGAAAATTCGAAAGAACAGGATCTTTTTAAAAGCTGTTGCTATTGCTCCGGCGACTATAGCAGTATTTTTGCACAAGAGGGTTTTCACATTGCTCTTTCTAGCAATGATCCCAATGTGCGTTTCGTAAAAACACAACGGCTTGTAAACTATTCAAAAGATGACGTTTATTTAAATTCTATCCCTAAAATACTGCATCAAATTTGGTTTAGCTCCCCAAATAATCCTAGAGAAATAGCAAAGACTCATGTTGAAAAAACCATTAATGCAGCGAAAGAATTAAAAAAATATGGGTGGAAGTCAATCCTTTGGACTAACATCCCATTAGAGAAAATGCCTGAAACAAAAAAGATGTTTGAAGATGCAAATCTTGATATTGAAATCCGCCACTTAAGCGATAAATTAGTAGAACAAAAGTGCCAAGAAATGGGTCTCGACCTTGAAATCATTGACAATCTTATTACCAACAAAAAATTTGGCATGGTTAGTGATGCTGTTAGAATTATTGTGGTTAACGTATATGGAGGATTATACAGAGATTTAGATTATGATATTTATCAACCAAGTCTTTTAGATAAAGTACTATCAAAGTATGATTTTGCTAGTGGTATGGATAGCGATGTTACACTAGGAAATGCTTTTATTGCTGCAAAACCTAATCATCCTATAACAAATAAGCTCGTAGAAAGATTGGGCATAAATCTCAACCCAAACAAACAGCATCTCTGGCCGGATTATCTTAAGACTCCTTGCAATTTCTTTTCGGAAACAATTATGAGGACTGGTCCAGCAATCTTCACGGTTATAACAAGACAAGAATTCAATAAAGATGGCAATAGAGATATTGTTTTTGGTAGAGGAGTAATATTCAGTTATTATAAAGCTGAGGCTTTAAAAAAAGGGGAAAAGGATATCGATCCTGATCTATATCAGTTCCACGATTTTAATGATGAAGACTATAAAGATTTACAAGCATTAGGAAATGATGAATATGGTATGACTTGGAGCAAAGTAAAAGCAAATGATACCTATCCTTGTCCTAAGGATTGTCCAAGATGTATCAAAGGATGTTGGTAAAAATTTACATGATATTTGTTTGAATGTTTTCTCCAAAAAAAACACTATTATAATAAAATAAAACTGGTTAAATGATTACCAAAGATAATTACATAAACCAAAGACTGTTCTTAGCCACTAGAGTTACTAGAAATATCCTATAGGAAGTATTACATGAGCGCTTGCTTAAACTTTAAAAAACTCGGTTATATATCAACAAAGACTACGACTATTCCTCTGATATCTGTTTTATTCATGTTACTAACACTAGTGCCAGAAAACATTTTAGCCTTCGAAAACGAATCAATAATGGCTTCTTCAACTGGCAAGACAGCACTTGATGAATCCATATTACAAATAAAACATATAAAAGATTTTGAGCAAAAAGATCAAACCACAGGAACCACCAAAGGCGGTATTTACTATTTAAAAGCGGAACCTGACACCAAGTATTTAATTAAATACGATAATAAAATAAATGTCCTAGCCGATTATGTCGGCGCTTATATCTTACGCCAAATCATTGGTGATCGTGTACCACTTAACTATATCGTCCTTTTAGAGAACAACGATATCGCTTTAGCATCTAAGTTTATTTCATATTTTGTTTCGCACAGCGTCTATACCACCCATTTTTTAATAACTGACCAAGAATTTGCTGGTTTATTTGACAAAGGTTGTTTCGAAAAAACGTTGTTACCACCCAAATGTCTAACCAATAATTTACCATTTACTAAGTTTTTTTATTCTAATGAAACAACCGAAATCAATTTACTGGCAGATTTTATTAACCAAAGAGACTATCATAGCGGAAACAAAGGGTTTATTGTCAAAGACAATGAAATCATAAATTCAGCGCTTATTGATTTTAGTTTTTCATTAGGAAATGGCTACGGCCCATTATTTCCTGTGTATCCTTCAAAAAAATATTATGCTGGGGTAGATCATGCATTGCAAACGCTAAAGCTAATAGCAACATTTTCTATATCTTCCTTAGACAAATTAGATCCGGTTTTTGCTCAGTTATACGCCCAAGATCAGCTCCAACAAATTAAAAGTTTAATTGGTAAAAACCTAATCGATATTAAAAAGCAAATTACGTTTTGCACTATCGTAAAAACCATAATTACTAACAGGGACTATACTAACGAAGAGTTTGACCAATTAATACAAATCGGACCATATTTTAGTAATTTTACACTAGAACACGGAGAAAACGTGTTAATGGAGTTTGTATACAAAAAAAATGATTTCCCAAATATAATAAAAGCTTTGGAAAACGACCCTGGTCTTGTACCAAATCTAGTATCTTACTGTTTTAAAAACCATCAATACCACTTGTTATTAAACGATGCACTAACTAAATCAAACTTAACTAAAGCCATATTAAAAAATATTATAGAAGAAACCATTGAACAAAGCCAAACAATAGAACATCTGGAGATAGCCATATCTTTAATGGAAGCAACTAAAATCCATCTTGATAGTTACTCTCTCTTAAAAAGTTTAATAAGTGACAAAATTAGCATGCAAAATTTATTGCAATACTATTACGTTGACTTCCAAAGATTCAATGAAGAAGATCGCATTATCCTTTCTAAACTAATCTCTACTTATATGAATGAAAATAAAGATGGTTCATTAAACTTTAGCAGTTCAATCATACCTCTACTAATAACCAATTGTAATGATATGAATAGTAAAGACAATAGATTTTGCAAGTGGAATAAATTACTTGAAGAATATAACCATGAAGCCATCAAAGGGTTTATTATAAGCATTAATAAAAACCAAATGTGTGACCAAGAATCTTTAAGTAAAATAGCTGCTGGCTTAATCCAATATGGACAATTAGACCTTCTAAAATTGCTACTTGATGAACTAAAAGATAAAAACATAATAAGATATATTTACAATAATTTTACTCACTTCTATTGCCAACAATATGTACGCTGCAATAGATTTATAAACTTTAAGAATAAAGTAGATGAAATATTTGCAACAGCTCTAGCAAAATAATTTTTTAATCCTGTTATCACCACCATCAACAACAATTTAATTAACACTGAAATTTAAGCAGGCCAAAGGAAAACTAATCGAGCAATTAGTGAGCCAATTGCTACGAACAACATGCCCTCATTATCACGAACCAATTTTATATTATTGGATGCGTGAAAAATCTAGCGCCGAAGCAGAAATCGATTATCTCATTCAGGATACTATGCAAATAATTCCTATAGAAGTAAAATCCGGTAGCACTGGTACTTTGCGTTCTCTTCATAACTTTATGAAGCCTAGAAACCTGAAGACCGCGGTGAGAATTAATTCTGATTATCTAAGCATAATAACTGTTAATATCAAAGACCACACTGGCGTTCCAATAAATTACCAACTATTGTCGATCCCACTGTATCTTACCGAACAAATTCATCGATTATTTCATTTATAAAAATGGTTCGATATTCTTTATATCTATCCGCTGCATTAGGGGTTTGAATTCAGCGATTTTGTGGTTTAGTAAAGGCGTCTTACGACTCTCCCAAGTAAGAGGCGCAACTTGCAAAAACTCTTCGGCTTGCGGCACTAGTTTGGGCAAAATTGGTTTCAAGAAAATCATAAGCAAGCGAAATAAATTCAAGCTCATAGTGCAAATATTTTGTATTGCCGGATCGAGCGGGTTTTGTTTGTTTAAACTCCACGGTTTTTTTTCATCGATATATTGATTAGCAAGATCAGCCACTTGCATAATATGCCGCACCGCATTATTAAAATCGCGTTTCTCATAAAATTCAGCGATTTTTTCGGCAAACTCTAGACTCGCAGCAAACAACTCTGGCGCAGCTAAATTATTGGCCAACATACCATCGAAGTTTTTATTAATAAATCCCGCTGAACGACTGGCGATATTTACTACTTTGCCTACCAGATCGCTATTTACGCGTTGCATAAAATCAGTGAAATTTAAATCGATATCATCAATTCCGTTTCCTAGTTTAGCTGCATAATAATAGCGTAAATATTCGGGATCGAGGTGCTTTAAATAATCGCTTGCTAGAATAAAAGTACCGCGCGACTTGGACATTTTTTGGCCATTGATCGTAAGATAACCGTGCGTAAACACGCTCGTTGGTTTGCGTAAATTCGCACTTTCAAGAATTGCTGGCCAAAAAAGCGCATGAAAATAAATAATATCTTTGCCAACAAAATGATAAAGTTCGGTGTTGCTACCGGCTCGCCAATATTCTTCCCAATCTATTTTTTTACGTGTGCATAAATTCTTAAAACTGGCGATATAACCTAGTGGAGCATCGAGCCAAACATAAAAATATTTTCCTGGCCGATCAGGAATTTCGAAACCAAAATAAGGACTATCGCGTGAAATATCCCAAGGTTTTAAGCCTAAATCAAACCATTCATTTAGTTTATTAATAATTTCTGGCTGCAGGCTTTTTTGTCCCCACGCCTTAAGTATAGTTGCATATTTATCGAGAAGAAAAAAATAATGTTCAGACATTTTTTGTATCGGACACTTTCCAGAAATAATAGAGATTGGATTAATTAAATCAGTTGGCGCATAAGTAGCTCCGCAGTTTTCGCAATTGTCGCCATTTTGGTCGTGTGCACCACAATGCGGACAAGTACCCTTAATAAAACGATCTGGTAAAAACATATTTGCGCTTTCGTCAAATGCTTGCTGAATTGTTTTCGTTTCAATATCATCATTTTGCTTAAGGCGTTGGTACACCATATTGGTGATCTCACGATTTTCTTGTGAATGGGTTGTATAGTAGTTATCAAAACCAATAAGAAAACCCGCAGAATCCTGCTCATGCGATATTTTTACCTCAGTGATCAACTGTTCTGGCGTAATGTTTTGCTTTTGTGCGCTAATCATTATTGGCGTACCATGAGCATCGTCACCACAAATATAAGTACAATCATGCCCTTGAAGCTTTTGCCAACGAACCCAAATATCTGTTTGGGTCTGTTCTAAAATGTGACCCAAATGCAGTGGGCCATTTGCATAAAGTAAACCTGAAGTAATTAGTATTTTGCGCATATTTTTAGGATAAAGTAGTTAATAAAATTGATAATACCTTTTTATGTTCCATTTTTCATCCGTTATGGTTAAAATTCTAATCTATGGAAGTTCCAATACAAATAAGCGAACGTGCGCAAAAGTTATTAAAAACTCTGGTCGAGTGTTATATTCGCGAAGGACAGCCTATTGGTTCAAAAACTTTGTCGCAGGAAGGCGAACTCACCATGAGCTCAGCAACTATCAGAAATATCATGATGGATTTAGAATCTGCGGGGTTTATTAATTCGCCCCATACTTCGGCGGGACGTGTACCAACGGTTCGTGGCTATAGATTTTTTGTTGATAGTTTGATTAATACTCAAATGCTTACCGAATACGATAGAATGTCGCTAGATACGCAATTGCCACAGTGTACTAACACCAAAGAATTAATTTCTGCCGCCTCATCGATGTTATCAACGATGACCCAATTGACCGGATTAGTAATGTTGCCACGGCGCGAAAGCATTGTTTTACGACATGTGGAATTTTTGCCATTATCAGGTAATCGGGTATTAGTGATTTTAGTATTAAATCAGCACGAAGTACAAAATCGGGTAATTTATACTGATCGCTGTTACACTATTGGGGAGTTACAGCAAGCAGGAAATTTTTTAACTTCTTGGTTTAATAACAAAGATCTCCAACAAATACGACAAGAGCTGTTGACGGCGCTTAAGCAAGAGCGTAACAATATTGAACAGTTAACACAAACAATTATGGATATGACAAATAAAGCACTGGGAGAACAAGAAACCAGTGATTATATAGTTGCTGGTGAAGCTAATATATTTAATTTTGCCGATCATTCTGGTTTGGGTAAACTACGTGAATTATTTGAGGCTTTTGCACAGAAACGCGATATTTTGCATTTACTCAACCAATGTTTACACGCAGACGGAATAAAAATTTATATTGGCGAAGAGTCTGGTTATGAACCTCTCGGTGGTTGTAGTATAATTACCGCACCTTACCACAAAAACAACAAAGTGGTAGGAGTGTTGGGAGTAATTGGTCCAACGCGAATGCCATATGAACAAGCTATTGCAGCAGTAGATGTAACAGCAAAACTACTTAGCACAGCATTGCTAGATATAGAATAATAATTATTAATAAGAATGAGGTTTTTTATGAGTGAAAATGAATTTGTCGAACAAAACAAAGCCGAGCAACCTTTGCTCGAATCAAAAATTTCTGAGCAACTGGTGTTAGAACACCCAAGCTATAAACAACTCGAAGATAAATTAAATCAAGTTGAGCAAAAGTCGCAGGAATACTGGAATAATTGGTTACGCACCAAAGCAGAGTTTGAGAATTTGGAGCGGCGAACCGAACGTGAAATCGCTAATGCGCACAAATATTCTTTAGAAAAATTTGCTAACGAAATATTAATTATTGTTGATAATCTTGAGCGTAGTCTTGCGGCAAAAGCGGCGGATCATGAAAAACTTAAAGATTTTTATGACGGTATTGAACTCACTTTGAAGCTGTTTTTGGAGATTCTGCAAAAATTTGGTATTACTCCCGTGAATCCTTTGGGTGAAGTATTTAATCCAGAACAACATATGGCAGTAATGACTAAAGAAGATGCTAATGCTAAATCAAACACAATTCTAGAAGTAGTACAAAAAGGCTATTGGTTGAAAGATCGTTTATTGCGACCAGCTTTGGCTGTGGTAGCTAAGTAATAATTTAGCAAAAATAAAAACATACTGCGAGCAACAAATTTATAAAACATGCGGGGTAAATTATATGTCAGATTCTAAAGCAAATTATCAAAGAAAAAATTTTTTGGAAGCAATTGGGAATACTCCTTTAGTTAAGCTTGATTTTGATATTAAGCCGACTATTTTAGCTAAATTAGAGCATTTAAATCCCGGTGGCAGTATCAAAGATCGATCAGCGCTGTTTATGTTGCAAGAAGCTGAGCGCACAGGGAAATTGCTACCAGGAGGAACAATAATAGAAGCCTCTTCGGGAAATCAAGGGATCGCCCTAGCAATGATTGGCGCCATAAAAGGATACAAAGTCATTATTACTGTTCCTGATAGAACTAGCACCGAAAAAGTATCTACATTACAGTCTTATGGAGCCAAAGTCTTTGTTTGTCCTGATACAGACGACTTAAACGATCCTGACGGTTATCACGCAAAAGCAAAGACACTGCATAGCCAAATAAAAAATTCTTACATGCCGAATCAATATTATAATACGGAAAATCCCAGAGCCCATTATTTAACAACTGGTCCAGAAATATGGGAACAGTCTCAGGGTAAGCTAACTCATTGCTTTATTAGCATGGGAAGTTGTGGAACTATTTCGGGCGTAGGAAGATACATAAAAGAAAAAAATAAAAACATAAAAATAATTGGTATAGATGCGATGACTTCTAAATTATCAATGCCAGACGCGCCAAAAGCATATAAAACTGAAGGGATGGGAGTCGATGTTATAACTGATACATTAGACAGAAGCGTTATTGATGAGATTGTCCCAGTTAGCGATAATGCGGCCTTTGCCATGACAAGAAATTTGGCAAAAAAGGGCTATCTCGTTGGTTTATCTAGTGGTGCGGTCATGCATGTTGCTTTAGAACACGCCCAAAAACTAAAAAAAGAAGATACTATATTGGTTATTTTTGCCGATTCCGGACGCGCTTATTTAAGCAAGGTGTTTAACTCATGAAAAACACATGTGTTTGACACAAATGATTTTAGTGTTAACATTCGCCCGTACTATTAATCAAGGAGAATAACATGTCTAAAGTATGTAAATTGATGGTTTTTGTAGCTGCTTTTGGTCTTTCTTTTGTAGGTAACGCTTTTGCTGATGAGCCAGTACCGGTAGTAGATACCCAAGTAGTAAACACCCCAGTAGTCGACACCCAAGCCGTTGCTCAAACAACCGATGTTGCAAAAGATGTAAAAACCGATGAAAACAAAGTTGTTAAGGAAGAAAAGAAAGTAAAAAAACATCATCGAAAAAAACATGAAAAAAAAGCTGAACACGCTGAACACGAAAAAGAAATGCAGGCCAAAGATCTGCATGAAAAAGACAAGCAATAAGACAGCTTTTTTTGTAGTGTAGTTTAAACTTTTAGATCAATCCAAATGCCGCTACCATCAAAAGCAGCGGCGTTTGTTTTGGATCATTTTTAAGTTGGCACCAGATGCAAACTACTCATGATTTGCAGCATAATCAAAACAATGCCGGCCGCAATAACACTCATAAGCAAAAATTTGTTAAAAAGAAAACGATTGGTTTTCAACAAAGTTGCGTCGTGTTTTTGCAATTTGTAGGCCATAAGCGCCGGAAAGATCACCTCTAAAATCGCCATAAAAATCGCGGCACAACCTAAAGCCACAATAAAACCTCTGGGGTAAAATAAAGCAAAAATTAATGGCGGAACAAAAGTTAGCAATGCCGTTTGTAGCCGTCCAAATCGCGTGTCAGGCCTTTTACATCCATCAGCCAAAAAGTCAAAAAGCCCAAGAGACACACCCAAAAAAGATGTTGTCATTGATATATTAGCAAAGCCTCTAAGCGCAGTAGTCACCCAATCGTTTTTAACAATTGTAGTTATTGCAACAATTAATTTATCAACTGAACCACCAGCGGTTTTAATTGCAGTAAAACTATTCGCATCACCCACCAGTGGCACCACACCTAAATTAACTAACAACCATAGCAAATAAATTAATAATGGGATGGTTGTGCTACAAACAATTATCAATCGTAGTTCTTTGCGCTTATCGCCAACATAAAGTCGTAGGCTTGGGATAGTGGCGAGGAAACCAAAAGCCCCCAAAAAAATCGGCGCCGCTGTCCCTAGATATTTGCTGCTGTAAATTGTTTGTTGCCCAATAATTTTTGCCAAATCAACATGTGGTAGCAGTAATACAATTGAAACAACCAGTAACAATCCCTTGATACTGATAAAAAAGCGATTGGTGTAATCCACTGCCCTGGTGCTCCAAAATACCGCTCCACCCAACACACCAACAAACAACACAGCGCTTATCCAACTCGGAAAATTGATACCACTCATAACATAAAATAAATTATTAAGCAGAACGGTTGCACCAGAAGAATAAGCGGAAAGTAAAGCATAGTGCAAACATAGTAAAGTTATCCATGTTATTGCCCGCCCTACTTTTCCGAGAGTTTTTTGTGCCATGGCATCAAAACTGCTAGAAGATTTGGGACAAGTTAAATTTACTTCCAATACCAATAAGCCGGATAACGTTATTAACACCCAGATGCTTGCTATTAGAACTGCCGACATTAAAAATCCAGAAGCGCTACTGACCATGGGCAAGGCGAGTATCCCCGCACCAATACTTGTACCAACTGAAAGCAGCGCACTACCAAAAACTTTATTAGTGTTCATTATTTTGCTCCTACTTAAACGCCATACCGAAAACCATAAAAACCATTAATGAAGTTTATTGTTTTCAATAAAAAATTATTGTAATTAAAAACACTAAAAGCAAGATCTTAATCGCAAACTTGCTCAAGGTGTTTTAAATAAAGAATAGATATAGATTGTATGTAGTTAGATGATATTGGCCGTTTGGGTGGGCCAATAATATGCAAAGAAAAAGTAGGATAAATAAAAACGGCTAGCCAGCACACACCTTCCGGCCTTGAAAGGAATTAGAGACGAAATTAATTTTGTAGTATTTAATAAAAACATAGGCCGAGGATTGTAAACAGCAGTTTTATACAAAGCAAGTATATTTTTTGGAAAGCAAGGTGTCATGTCAAATCTGACAATTGAACAATAACTCTAACTGATAAGCGCTTTGTTGGGCATAAAAACTTGCATCTGATCAAAATAGATTACATCAACAGAGTGTCCACCAACACTTGCTACGAATAGCTCATCAAACCAATACAAGTGGATCTCCTTGGCTGCTTCAATAGTTAGTGGTTGGAATGCTCCATCAGGTTCATCGTGCATATAAAAATCGCCAAGTAAACTATTGCAATGTTGACAATGATTTGTATAGTAGTTGCTGGAAATTGTCTTGCTAAAATCCAAACAATAGTTATCAGTGAATTTTTGGATAATCGCCATATAAAATAAAGTGCTGCATATTCCAGTCAAAATCTATCACTAATTGATTTGAAATGGAATCACCGATTTCGATCTTACCGGAATAGGCAAAAATTACAAAAAAATGGCTATTTTTATTTTTCGAGAATGGACTTTGAAGACAGGCAAGATTTACTTAGACATAAGTCATGGAGAATGACAATGCATTATTCTGCGCTGAAACAGGTAATCTTATTAATACAGCTAACAAGGTTTGTAGTGTAACCCAGGATTCTAGTAGTTCTAGTTTAACATTGCTGATATGTACTAATGCGGGGCAAGAATTGTATTGTAATAATCTACGTACAAGCAGGAACTTTAAAGCTTTAGCTCCCGCAAATGTCCAGCAAAATGTTTTGGAGATAGTATAATAACTTTGTTAGAAGCCTTATAGAATCTGGTGCGCCCGGAGAGATTCGAACTCCCGACACCCTGGTTCGAAGTTTTAGGTTTGAGTTTTAGCTACTTGATTCTATTATATTTTTAATGCCGGACGCCCACTACTTTTGGCGTACAATGGTTAACAATGGCATACTCACTCCCGCAAAAGTCCCGCACCGCACAAAATCTTATTCCCTGTGACAAATGCGCGATTCATGCGCGATTGTGCGCGACTATGCGCGATTAGATTTTATAAAATAAACCACTCAACTGCTCTACCTTTCCCTTTATAATTAATAACCCCCATATTTTTTAAATTATTTAATTCCTTTTGAATAGTTCTTTGTGCCAATGAATTTTTCATTTCTAATTTAATCTGCTTAATATTGATTGTTTTGTGCTTTTGTATAATCTCCAGCATTCCTTTTTGTCTTATGGTTAGTTTAATATCGGATAATACTTTAGATCCTTTAACTTCAATCCCAATTGGCTCAACAAATTTAAAAACAACCGCGAACCCTCCAGAATAAAGCTCAAATTTTGGTGCCGGCACGCCAAGTGCTTTGCATTCCTCTATCATTCGTATAGTACCAACCCCAGCTTTTTCTACCCAACCAGATGCCCGAAAAACCTCAGCAATTTTTGCATTTCTTGGAAAAGATTCATGAGGATATTTTAAATCTTTCAGCTGTAATGGCGGTAATAACTCCCCATTATTCCAAATCTCTAGGCGATCATTAAAAATAGAAAATGATATCGATGCAGCTCGTTCAGCGTAATTTCTATGGCAAATAGCATTTATTAATGCCTCCCTTAACGCCATAACTGGTAAAGCAGGTTTATCTATTCGCTGCGCTCTATTGGGCTCAAAAAAGCTTGCTACTGGTAAGTGGCGCATAGCAAAAAAATCTGCTTCAGTAAGAATTTGGAATGCATTACCGCCAAAATGTTTGCTGTCAATAAAGTTAGCTAACTTATTGTTACCTCTATATCGCGTCATTCTAACTAAGCAATGAGAATATGGAGCTTTAATTTTCTTTGCATATAATACTACTGCTGCGTTTGTAACCTGCCCACCATCAAGTAATTCCAAATAGCGCAGCATTTTTTCAACGCTGTAATTTCTAATTTCAGCAGCAATACGATGCTCTTTGATACCTGATTCTATGGTTCGCCTTACTTCCTTATGATCTAAATCACTAACTTTGTAACCAACGGCTGGTTGCTCGTCCCAAGTATGGTTAAGTTGTCCTCGCTTTACTATTAGCTGTTCATATCTGTGTTGAGTCATCCTGGAAGTTGTAGATTGGTTTCTGAAAAAAGGTCTCCCGTCATAAACATAGGGTGAGTGGCCACCACTAGTAACAGAAATAATGATAACACGCTTCCCTTCTTCTACAGGTACGTAGTTTATTTGCAAGTGTGCTTGTGCTGCCGGTTCCAGTTTAGAAATGTGATTGGCAATTTCTTGACGGGTTTTATCTGTTACATCTTGACCAACAACTTTCCCGTTATCATTGACACCAATTAATACAGTGCCTCCGTGCCCATTTAAAAAAGCACAAACAGTTTCAAAAACAGCTTGTAACATTCCAGTAGTTTTTTTGAACTCAAGAATTTCTGATTCGCCATCCTGAATCAAGTTTTTAATTTTCTCTAAGGTGATCATATTAAACGCCATTATAATATATTACATAGTAGCCGCATGGGTTAGTACCCCAAGATAAGGATGCATTATATTGCTAACATAGCAAATTTTTAAGTCAAACTATCAATTTTTTGCTGGCAAGCTTCTCGAATCATTTTTTGTAAAATATTAACCCGCTCTGCTAACCAGGCAAGCTCTTCAGAGGTTATTTTATAATTTTTATTGTACCTGGCATCAACATAGGCATCTCGCAATAACTCAAAAAGTCTTTTCTCTTCTGTGGTTCCCTGAGGAAAAACTTTCATAAACTCGGGTTTAATACTTGCGACCCGTTCACCTAGTTTTTCTAAATCGTGAGTTTTGGGTTTATATCTAGTAAGAACGAGTAAAACTGTATTATAAAGTTGTTCTGTAGCTTGATGGAGAAAAAAAGCAGCTATAGAATAATTATTATTCTCGGAAGCATTTTTAAAATAAATTAAAAACTCATTGGCTCTTGAAAAATGATGTTCAAAATCTTCCTCAGCAAATCGCTTATATTCATTAATAGTTAACTCTTTTGCTTCAGCAAGTTCAAAGCGCTCCGAATCGTATAGACATATCCCTTCTTTTTTAATATCAGTAAAAAAATATTGTCCTTTTCGCAATCGGCGGTTAAAGAAATTAATGTCATGAGCAATAATTGTAACCGGAGTCGTCAAACATTGACGAAAATATTTCCTAAGCTCAGCATCTTTTTCAAGTTTACTTGCGAGATTATTTTTCTCGGTAACCACGAAAATATCAAAATCACTTTGGTATTTGTAATTGCGATCCTCGTCTAATTCCTCAACCCAGTCGTTTCTTGCATAACTGCCAAACAAAATAATCATATCAACGGAGTATTTTTCCCGTATAGCGTCGACTATGTCAGCCAATTCTTTTTGTTTATTTTGTGGTAAATAGCTTAATGATGTCCGCATAAACACTATTAAATCCGAAAAAATTTAAGTTGTCGAAGTTTTTAAATATGCTGGTAAATGCTCCCGTTTTTTGAAAGCATCAATTATATCATGTTTGATACCTGCATCTTCAGCGATATTTAAAATGTAATTTCGAAGTTCATTCTCATCGTTAAGGCCATGTAACATTCTGATATATACATCTGACCATCTGGCAAAGGTGTCTTTTTCGGTATGTTTTTCAAAATAGCTATAAAATATGTGAAAAATTTCGATAATTATTTTTTTATCTTCTCGAGGCACTTTTGGATTTCCTAAAAACTTCTCAATAAGTAAAATTGCTAATGTTTCTTCATTATTACCGTTATCAACTTTGCAAGTTCTAGCAAATACAACAAAGCAAGTGAAAATATGAGACCCCCAGTCATGAAGTATAAACTTAGACGATTCGTCTAATACGGAATGAGACCAATTATTTTTATTATTGGTGATAGTATCTTTTACTTCATCTATCCATGACTCCAATATGGCCTTAAGTTTTTGTTTTAATGAATCGGCATCTCCTATACCTTCAGGCAATAAGTTTTTGGTAATAATGTTATTTTCTATTTCTTTTTGTCTACTTTCGTCCCACTTAAGATTATCTATATCATAGCTTTCCTTACCACGCTCGTCTATGAATTTAGGGCATAAAATATGTATAATCTTTATAATTATTTCCAGGGATAGTGACAAATCTGCTTCTGTTATAATATTTTCTATTTTAGACAATCCTGATTCTAAGCAGGAAAACACTATTTTGTTTCTGCTATAACTATTCATTCGCCATAGTTTGTTTAATAGTTTTATATCTGGTTTTGTTGCAGGCATAAAATTCTTAATTTTTTCTAAGTCTCTTGCAATATCCGAGGCTAGCGTGTTGGCAAATTCTCCACTACCAGACAATAAATCTAACGTTTTGTTTATATCACCCACACAAAAATCAGAGTAGGCCGATCCTTCTTCGGCACTGCTATATCCTTTTGCCAGTGATATAGCAATATGCTTTTTATCATAACCGAAGCTTTTTAAAAAAGCTTCGGCAAAAGGTTTTGCTTCAGCCGAACTTTCAGGAGACAGTTGTTCTATATGTTCAGATGGTTGTTTTTCCGATTTTTCAACAATTATACCCAAGCTAATTAACAATCGCGAATTAGTTGCAGCATCATAAGAATACGTATCGTTTTTTATTATTTCTATCGTATGTTTGCAAAAGTTTTCATACACTATTGGATTTTTTGTTATGACAGCTAAGAATCCCAAAAAAATTATCAGGTCAGTACTTGGTGAGTCTTGTTCATTACCTAATTTTTTAATATCTTCGATCAACTTACATTCACGAATATTCAAAATTAGCCATTTTTTAATTCGCCGTGGCGTCGATAAGTATTTTGTGATTTTGCCGCATTCATCTCCGTTGATGGGGCGAAGCGGGTAAGTACCATGAATTTTACCTAATTCCCCTAAGGTGTATTCTTGCTTGTTATCATCTTCAATATATACTCCAAATTGACACTGAAATAACTTATCTAAGTAGCCTTTAGCAGAATCATATCCGGGAAATTCTGGTAGCTTTCCTTCAAACATTTTTTTTAATACACAGGCATAATCAATACCAACTATACAAACAAGATTATCAAATGTTTCTATTATTCTGGTAAATAATAGGAATTCAATTATTTTTTGCGGTGGCAAACGATCAACTTCATCGATAAAAACAAATAATCTAAAACTTTTACCTTGTAGTGTTTTGTTTAATGTTGATGTTAAGTCTGTATAAAACTCTGCGATTTGTGGTTGTACAAGATTTTTTATATCTGTTGTAAAATTAACTAGTGGTAGGTTTATACTTAGTTGTATGGATTTTATTATATTTTTTATTTGTTTTTTTAGATCGGAATCATAAATCAAGCGATATAACTGTGTATAAAATAATTCAATAAGCTGGGGCAATTCCAATCTACCTTCCAAAAGTGGTTCAAAAGAAAGTACCAAAGCATGTTCTTTTTTATCTTTGCCCCACTCGCGTTTTATTTTTCCTTTTAATAAGTTGATAGCAGAGCTTTTGCCGCTACCCCACTCACCAGTTACTGCTATAGTCAGTGGTGAGATTTGACCATTATTTCCTAAAAACTCATATATTCTGTTTACTATTCCTTCGTTAAACCCAAAACAGTCTAGGTTTTCCTCACCTTCTTTGAGAGGTATATCGGTAATAACGTGTCTTTTTTTTAGAGGAGTCGGAGGTTGGCCAATTACAAATAATATGTGAAGCATTGGCAATACTATCGCAAGAGAAAATATAAACAATTTATAATATAAGCTAAAAGGTTGGTTTAAAAATGGCATGGTAACCCAAAGTAAGAATAAAGATAAAGCTACTAAAACAAACAAGAATTTGCCAATAAAAAGAAAGCTGTTAGTTTGTACTAGCCACTTGAAGACTTCTCGCACTTTCTTTAGGATGGTGTTAATAAGATTAATTTTAGACATTGAAAACTGCCATTTGATTTCCGGAGTTTTATATGTCAGCCATAGAATGGCCGGGAAAAATATTATATACAAAATTAAGTTAAAATAAGAATCGAACAGATACAAATAAAAAATAAAAAAATTATTATATAGCAATATTAAGGGAATATTCCAAAGGATTAACAACAAGATAAACAAAAGTAGGTATCGTAAAAACACCTGCTGTAACTGCCTGATTTTATCTAAAACAGGTTTATCTAAAAAGAAATTTTTCTGCAATATTCGGAGTATGATTAAAATTATAGGAATAATAAATAAAAAGAACTTAATCCAGATTGGTATTATATCTAGGTATTGTCCCACATAACCCCATAGCATTTTTGCTAAACCACACCCACGAAGGCATTCAATTTTAGTATAAAAATAATTCATAGTAATTACGCGCAGTTTATCATTAATATATTGGGATGGGAATTAAGTTGCTAGGTTTAATATGCAATGGTTTTAGTTAGGTGCAGATTGTTTTAATATTTTGTTCCATGACGCTAACCAACATAACTGAAAAGACTGGACTATTATTAAACCACTGAGAATTCTTTGACCTAAAATTTCTCCAGTCAGCTCCTATTTAGGAGCTATTTGGGAAGAAAAAAGTTGACTAGTTCCTAATCAGCTCCTATTTTTTACCCTATTTAGCTCCTAATTAAAAAAATCTTTTACAAATTAAAAAAATTTAAAACTAGTTTTATTTCTCTTTGAAATCAAATAGATGAACTGAAAAGTGATAGGTCACGTGGGGTGTGCCAATTTATTTATCTCGAGAATAGTATCGAATACCTGCTCAATAGCTATCAACTCCTGTTTCTACGTTGCAATAAGCTACAATTTAGGTTTTAAATGGGTTTTGATAAAAAATTTTGATTATAAAATTTTTGTCTTAGAACCAATTAACGCTTATGTCTCTTTCAAGCTTTAACCCAGTTTATCAAGTAAAGAATCATCCAATAGAAATTTAATCCACTAAATTTGTCAAAAACCTTTGACAAAAAAGAGATTACCATAAGCTAGAGAAAGAAGTTTATTTATGTAACCTGAGGGATTGCTAATGAATATAAGATATTATTTTGGCCCAAACATATATGATGACAATAAAAGATATGAAACATTTGCTGGCAAAATATTTAAACCAAATATGGCTATGTTTAATCCAGCAGATAAACAAAACGCCATCCCTATATCTATAATTAATCCTGAGGCCAAATTGGTTATTGGTGACAAATGTTTCTGGGAAAAACCGATTTTATTTGACGAAATAGAAACTCCTGAAATACCAGCTTTATTATTACCTGAACCGTTGTGCAACTTTGCTTCAGCATTGGCTTTTGCAAGCGAAACACCAGAATCGCTATCTGTCATGACTATTTTAGGTGTTATTTCGTCTGTAATTTCCAGGAACTACGTTGTTAGCCCCAAAGATGGTTGGCAAGAAACCACAAACATTTATTCTATTATTGGATTACCTCCAGCCAACAATAAAACGTTGGTGCTTCGTAGTTGCACTAAACCTCTTTCCGATTGGGAAAAAGAGCAAAACGATATTTTAGGACCTCAGCTTAAAAAAGAACGCGCAGAATATAGAACCCAAGAAAAAATTATTGAAGCTCTACGCAATAAGGCTGCTAAAGAGAAGAACCCAGTAGAGCAAAAGAGATTAATTCAAGAAATTACCGAAAAGGAAACATCGCTTATTTCTGCATCTACTTTACTCTGCCTATTTATTACCGACGCAACTCCTGAAGAATTAGCAGCTAAGATTTATGAACAAGATGGTTATTTGGGTATTTTTTCTGATGAAGGCGGTATTACTGAGGTTTTATCTGGATTATACACAGGTGGCTCAGCAAATATAGATATCTTGCTAAAAGGTATCGATGGTGGTGATGTTAAGGTTAGAAGAAAAGATAAGAGCTTTGATCTTAATCCATTACTAACCATAGTCCTAACCGTACAACCTCACGTTATCCAAACAATGGGAGAAAAAAGAGCTTATATTGGTAACGGTTTTCTTGAACGTTTCTTGTACTTACTTCCTAAAAGTAAGCTTGGCTACCGTACCCACAATACTCCCCCAGTCCCAAAAGAGGCCGCTGAGAAATATCATGAGCTCATCAGAAATTTACTGAAAGCAACCTTCTTCAAACAAAAGGAGACAAAAGAAAAAACTATTTTAACCTTATCACCAGAAGCTCTGGCAGATTGGAAAGAGTTTCAGCAAGAAGTTGAGCATCAACTTAGGCCAAATGGAGTTTTTTATACTTTACAAGGCTGGGCAGGAAAGATATGTGGTTTTGCCTTACGAGTAGCAGCTATTTTACATGTTGCCCAAATAAAAAATGACAATAATACCGTTATTTCTAAAAAAATTATGTTAAATGCTTTAGAAATAGCCGCCTTATTAACTCAACACGCTATTGCAGCTTATAGCCTAATAGAGGCAGACCAGAGCTTACAGGATGCAAAAGAGTTATTTAGGTGGGTAATAGAGCAAAATAAAACATCACTTACTCAAGCAGAAATTACCTTCGCCATGCGTAACCGAAAATTAGGCAAGAAAGAACGCCTAACACCAGCTTTAAAAACGTTAATAGAACGCCATATATTGCAATCCAAAATAGATAACTCAACGCGTAAGCCAACTACCTATTTTCTTATAAATCCAAATTTAACACCTCAAGAGTAATCATATGACCTGGAAAACTATTTTTCAGACTTACAAAGAACAAGAAATTGTGAAAAAAGTGAAACAAGTGCCTGTCAACTTCGAACAAGTTTCACAATTTTCACTTTTTCTTCCTTCTGGGGAAACTAAAAAATTAAATAGTGAACCTATCAATATTAATCAGGAGATTCTAAAGATATTTTTAGAAGAAGATTGGAACGATTATAAGGATAACCAGGAAGCGTTAGAGCTTTGGGCAGATTTATTGCTCAAAAATCAATTGATAGAGCAAGGGAAGGTACCCAATAATTTCACAGCTATAACTTACTGCGGCTCGTGTGGTTATGTTTATGTACCACCATCATTGGTGAACGGAGGCAAAGTTTTAGGATGCCCCTGGTGTTGGAACAGAATAAAAGGTTTTCCTGTACCAAAGATTCAAACGGGTTAGAGGCGCAGAGCCGGAGTTTTTGTGACTAAAAATAAATACATACTACCACGACTAATTAGGCTCAGAGATATCCCACATTACCTTGGTATGGATAGAAGAATATTCAACAAAGAAGTTAGACCATTCTTGATTGAAATACCAATAGGAGTCCAAGGGAAAGCTTTTGATCGATTGGACTTAGATAAATGGGTGGATTATTATAAGGGGCGTAGTGGGCGTCCTTTTAATATGAGGTCAAAATTATGGGACGCAAAAGAACGCCAGGACTCTACAAACGTGGAGAATTCTGGCATATTGATAAACAAGTTTTCGGTGAGCGAATTTGCGAAAGTACTCAAACAGCTTCGCTTGAGGAAGCAGAAAAGTATTTGGCGAGACGGATCGAAGGCTTGAGACAAGTTGCTGTGTATGGTGCTAGACCTAAACGAACGTTTAGAGAAGCAGCTACTAAGTTTTTGAAGGAAAATCAGCATAAGAAAAGTATCCAGTCTGATGCTGAGCAACTTGAGATTTTGGATAAGTATATAGGGGGTCTTCCTTTAGAAGCGGTACATATAGGAGCTTTACAGCCTTTTATTGCAGATAAAAAGAAAGTTGGCAGAAAAAATAAAACCATTAATTTTGGTTTACAAATTGTCCGTCATATTTTGAATTTAGCTGCAAGCGAGTGGATAGATGATAATAATTTGACTTGGTTAAGTAGCGCGCCAAAAATCAAGTTGCTACCAATTAACGATGCTCGCAAGCCTTACCCATTAAATTGGGATGAACAAGAAAGGTTGTTTAATATGTTACCAGCTCATCTTAGACGGATGGCGCTATTTGCTGTAAACACCGGTTGTCGCGACCAGGAAATATGCTCACTAAGATGGAAATGGGAAATGAAAATACCGGAGTTAAACACATCGGTATTTATTATCCCTGGTACTAATGTAAAAAATGGGGAAGATCGTTTGGTAGTGTTAAATAAAACTGCACTGTCAGTAATCAATGAGGTAAGAGACCAGAACGCAGAATATGTTTTTACCTATTCTGGGAAACCTCTTACAAGGATGCTGAGCAGCGCTTGGATAAGAGCTAGAAAAAGAATAGGTCTTCATGTGCGTGTACATGATTTGAAGCATACTTTTGGTAGGAGGTTGCGTGCTGCTGGAGTGAGTTTTGAAGATAGACAAGACCTTCTTGGGCATAAGTCTGGACGTATTACAACGCATTACTCTGCTGCTGAAATAGGTAATCTCATTGCAGCAGCAAATAAAGTTTGTAATGCTAAGCAGAATATTGGTAGCTCTACATTAACACTATTACGATGTACGAATGCAGGATTAAATCCTGAAAAAACCAGTTTAGGACAAGTACCGTTTAGAGATACAACGGAGCAGGTTTATGTTAGCGCAAACTAGCATAAATAAAGGGCTTGATGATTTAGGTCCCGCAAAAGTCCCGCAAACTGGTTTAGGCGAATTAAGTAACAAAGCTAAAAGCCGCACCAAATCTGGCGCGTCCGGAGGGACTTGAACCCCCGACACCCTGGTTCGAAGCCAGGTACTCTATCCAACTGAGCTACGGGCGCATACTTGACAGTCGTGGCTTACATCGTAATCGTTTAATTCACCAAAATCAATTTTATCAAACAGCAGATAAGCTTGATCCTGATTTTATTCTAGAGCGATTAAGAATAGATCCTGCGCATTACGATGCGAGTGGAAAACTATTTAATTCGCCAGAAGCCGCTCAACCACATGTTCACGGTTATGATGAGACCGGCCAACCAATTAGAGATCCATTTGGAAACAAGCATTTTCCCTTAGTAAAAGAAACAGAAACTTGAATTATATAGGAGCTCTAGAACAAATAGATTTTGTCTTTAATTCGTAGGTGTCGACAATAAGCAGCTCGACTTCGATCATGCTGCCTGATATTTTATTTGTGTCCGATTAATTTGTGACTTTTACAGTTTATCCATTGAATTCTAATAAATCAATTGCAGATTATTTATGCGATACTTTAGAGGATGCTTTTTCTGAAGCTAGTAAAAGATATGGCGTAAGTCATGAAGATTGGAAAAAGCTAAAGATATCCAGATAATAGGATTTATAAAAATACAACAAAAAGTATAATCAAAAATTTAGAATGTGCAGCAAAAGTAAATACAACGCTACCAAGTAATTTGTTTATATTCTATACTTAATTCGCGTTAAGGTTCGGCAATTGTGTGTAAAACATATTGCTGCACTATTCTGCAATTTGGGCAGTAATGAAATGAGAAAATTAAATCTGCAAGAAGCTCGCAATGTTCTATCAGCTTGGACAGCACTAGAAGTATTGTCGCCACAATCATTTCGTAAGCCAGAAGACCTCGCAGTAGACAGGGACTCATCATTAGTTGCTTTATTTAACGACGGAAGATTACCTTGGGAAAATGGCGGCGAAAAAGTTAGCTCCAATACTAATTTATTTTATCAAGTAATAATAGGCACTATTGATCTCGAATGTGCTAGTTCTGCTTTAATCAAAAAATATGGCGCTTCACATAATTTAGAACAGCCGCAAGCATCAGGAGAAGCTGTTATAGGTGTGGTTGTTGTTAATCAGTATGGCTATCCTATTAAAAGCGATATTTCTGTTGCTGTTTCAAGTTTTGCCTGGGGAGTACCACAGGCTTTAAAAGGAAATCTTGAACTATTATGTTGCTGGCCACAAATTGAAAGAAAAACAGCAAAAGCTTTTGATGAAATTTTTCGCAGGAAAGATGATAGCGGCAAAGATCTGCCGCTAAATAAAACAATAATAGATCAGGCTTACGCTTTTCTTATTGAAACTTTTAGTATACCAGCGGAAATGGTAAAAAATAAAAAATTTGCTATCCGTAATTACTTATCTGAATCACCGAAAAAATCCACATCTCCCCAGGAATCGTCTAAAGAATCAGAATCTGCTCAAAAACCATCAAAAGAAAGTAAGCCTCCGCAACCCTTGTTACTTAACAGTTTTTACTTAGATGATCTTTTTAGCGCTAGCCTTATGATTAGCAGCAACCACGTTCCAGCTAAAAACCTCCTCAAGTATTTAGGAGTTGATGTTCCTGAAAGACGCTATGATATTCTTGATCGCAATAATAGGGCACTACTAGAAGAAATACTTGCTCCCAAAAACATTCCTCCAGCAAGATGGCCAACGGGTAGACAATCTTTAGTGCTACTTCAACAGGCTGCCGTTAATCTATCTATGACTGAGTTGAAACATGGTGGAATCCTTGCTGTTAACGGCCCACCAGGAACAGGCAAGACCACCTTGTTACGTGATATTGTAGCAGGCTTAGTAGTAGCGCGAGCTAAGGCATTATCCAAATTTGATGACCCAGCTAAAGCTTTTAGCAATTCCGGGTGTAAGATAAAAGCAGGGCAATGGTGGATATGTCCACATAGACTGGATAGTAGTTTGAAAGGCTTTGAGTTGTTAATTGCTTCGTCTAATAATAAAGCTGTTGAGAACATCAGTGCTGAATTACCTAGTTTGCATGCTATTGCAGATGAGGCTAATGATCTTCGCTATTTTAGCACTCTATCTGATGAACTGCTTCAGCGCGAAACTTGGGGATTAATTTCAGCCGTGCTTGGCAATGCTTCCAACCTCAGTTCTTTTCGTGACAAATTTTGGTGGCATAAGGATTTTGGTCTTGGCACATATCTGTCAGAGATATATGGCAAACCTCAGATGCTTGAGATCAGAAATCCTAAGGACGGCAAGATTCTTGAAAGGAGAAAACCGAAGATTATCAAAGAAAACAACCCACCTCGTGGCCATGCCGAAGCTTTAACACGTTGGCAACAGGAACGCGAACGTTTTGAAATAGCATTAAAAGTAAGTACATTTCAGTTGACAAGATTACAAAAAATAAGAGACCTTAATAAGGAGTTAATGGAGTTAAAAGGTAAATTAAAAAAATACGACCAACCCCTAGAAATCCTCCTATTGAAACATTGGAAATTGCGACCAAATATTTTGTTACGTATATTTAGAACTGCGGCAATGCTTGCTTGGGAAAAAGAAGCTGATGAACTTAACTGTTATCGCACCATAAAAAAAAGATGCGATGAGGTAGAAAAAAAGATAGCTGGGCTTTCTGTGTTTTTTGAAAGATTTAAGCCCCACTTCGTTGATGATGAGTTGTTTTCAAAATCTCATGAAGAACGACATAAAATTTCCCCATGGTGTGACGCGCATATACAAGTCACACGCGACCAGGTGTTTATTGTGGCGATGAAATTGCACAAAGCTTTTATAGATGCGGCAGCAAAACCTCTACACGATAATCTTGGATTACTGATGCAAAATCTCAGCGGGCAAGCAAATGAAGAAGCTGAAGGATTTATAGCAGATTTATGGTCATCATTTTTTCTTGTTGTTCCCAGTGTATCAACAACTTTCGCATCTGTAGGTAGAATGCTAAAAAAATTACCGCCTAATACTCTTGGATGGCTTCTTATTGATGAGGCTGGGCAAGCTTTACCGCAAGCAGCTGTGGGAGCCATAATGAGAACAAAACGTACTGTCATTACCGGCGATCCTTTGCAGATAGAACCAATAGTGGTCTTACCTGATATGTTGACAAAAAGTATCTGTAAACAATTCGGAGTAGATCCAAGCCGTTTTAATGCACCAGAGGTGTCGGTTCAAACATTAGCTGATACTGCAAGTCCCTATTTTTCTGAATTTCATGGTGAAAATGGTAGCCGTTCTGTGGGGTTTCCTTTGTTGGTACACAGACGTTGCGCCGAACCTATGTTTGGTATTTCCAATGTAATTGCTTATGAGGGTTTGATGGTCCAAGCAAAAAAATCCGCCCATTCTCCTATCCGTGATTGCCTTGGTCCTTCTTTATGGTTTGATGTGCAAAGTCAAGGTAAGGCACAAGACAAATGGTGTCCAGAAGAGGGGGGGAAAGTACTTGAACTATTATATAAGCTAAAGCACTCTGCAATCTCACCCAATCTTTATATTGTGACACCTTTTCGGGTTGTTGCGGGTAATTTAAAAAAAATCATAAAAGAAAGCGGGATTTTAAAATCATGGGTAGATACAGAACCACATTCTTGGGTTAATGAGCATGTTGGAACTGTACATACTGTACAGGGACGGGAAGCTGAGGCGGTAATTTTAGTATTAGGGGCTCCAATGTCAGGGCAAAACAGGTCGCGTATATGGGCTGGTGAATTTCCTAATCTTTTGAATGTAGCTGTTACCCGCGCTAAAGAAGTTATTTATGTTATCGGAAATAAAAATTTATGGAGTGATGTTGGAGTATTTGAGAAATTAAATAACAGGGTCGGCACTTGTAATTAAACCAAATATTGAATAAATAATTTGGCTATAAAATGCAAATTCATTATGGGTTATAAAAAAGCAACCTATAAAAAATAAATCGGGAACTATTGGGAACCACATTTAAGTTAGAATAAATTGCATTAAAAAATATGGCTATAATCCATAGTAAAGGACGTACTAGAAGTGCAACTTGGGAAACTTTCTACTACTGAGTTGACCACAAAGCAAAAGGCTATACTGGCGATCATAAAGAAGTATTGTTCCTCATCTAGCCAGGCTGTGGAAACAGACTTTAAATTTGGTGGAGGGGCCTTTTCCGATTCTTGCTATTTTATTTTGTTTTATTAAAACATTTATTTTTCTGGTGGCAGTATTTCTAGATATACTTAACTGATTTATTATATCGCCAATAGTAATTTCGTTCTTTATTTTAGCCAATTCTAATATATTATCTTCGTCGGATTTTTCTACGTTTTTTTCGTGTTGAAAACAAAAAGTGATTTTTACAAAATCACCTTCCTCAGAATATATCGGTTTTTTTAGACGTATTTTTTTACAGCTATCAAATATCAAACGTATACCAGAACCTAGCTTTTCAACCAATCCCATTTTATGAGCGATAAGAGCAATAGTTGGGTTTCTCAGGTAAGTTGTGCCATCACCTAAATTATTTATATCTACCAGTCCTGGAAAGCAGCCTGGATTAAATATCTCTAACCGATCGTCATATAAGGCAATTTTAGTTGCTCCAGGAATTGAATATTTACGGTGGATCAGGGCATTGATTATAGCTTCTCGCAACGCCTCTTGTGGGATTGGAAGCTTGCCTTTTAACTTGGTTTTGTTTAATTGATAATCTCTTAAAAGCCAAGACGCTATAAGTTTAAGGCTCATTTCAGCTTGTTTTTCGAGGTTGCCGGTTATTTCTTCAGTTTGGATAATATTTCTACCCGATATTCCTTCAAAACGTGTACAGATAACGATAGATTCGGGAATAAAATTTTCTGGGGTTTCACAAAAAAAGAATTGTTCCGACAATTGTGGGTAAATAACCATCATTATTGGCAGCAGCATGGGTAATTAATTTATCTGCAAACAGGCGGGCATTAGTAACATTCGTTTCGTAGAAATTTTTTAGTAGGTTTTTTGATAGTATAGTTATGTTTTGATTTATTGGTTCTTCATCAAAATTAATTCTTTGTCCTTCTCTTATTAGATCTTCCACGTACTCTTTGGTAGCAATCCTGGTACTTGACCCTACCCGAAGATATACTCCTTTTGGGATGCCATCACTTTTCAAAAAATAAGGTTTCTTGGGACTGGGAGGTGTTTTTATTGTTAGGATCAAAGTTCCGTTAAAATTGTTCTCATAGATTTGAGCAAAAATATTAGGGCTTGTGGAATCATATAGGCTATTAAGAAAACTGTCGTAAATTTTATCACGATCTTCTTCGGTTACTCTTACAATTCTACGGGTATCATCTTCTATACCGACAATAATACTTCCACCAGAGCCATTAGCAAAAGCGATGCAGGTTTTAATTAGCGATTGAAATTTTGGAAGTTTAACTTTGAACTCCAAAGATTTTGATTCTCTTTCAGGATAAAATTCGATTTTGTTCATATATTTTCCCTTTGAAGGCAATCGCACCAATAATGGGTTGATTGCACTAATTGCACCAATCGCACCAGTATTATTGTAATATTTTAGTTAGGTTTATGTTTACTAGGTTGCGAGCCAACCTAGATTGTTTTTTATAAAATTTTTACAATATTTATTAGGTGGGGATTTTGCGGGGATGGGTTAACCATTGTTGTGCATTGTTGACCAAAAGCAGTGGGCGACCCATATTATAAACATAATCAAACCAAACGACTACAAAACAAGCCTACGATTCGAAGCCAGGATTTGATATTCGTAGCTTACATCGCAATCGTTTGATTCACCAAAATCAAGCGGTGTCTCGCTACTTTTAGAGTCGCAGTAGCACACCCCTGCAGCTACTGCGCTAAAAGTAGCGAGACTGGTTTGAAATTGCCGCGGCCGTCCGGCGGCTGAGAAGCGCCACCATGACTGGTCGCCGCCGGTCTCCAACTCGCAAAAGCGGCTCGCTCTCGGCGGCTACCGCGGACTACTCGCCTTCGGCTCTCCATGGCTCGCAGCGTTTGTGAGGATTTTGTGTTAAATTTCGGATGATAAATTTCGACAAATTTTTATTTTAAGATTCAGATTGGTTAAGTTGTTGCCAAGCAACCTGTTAACTATCTCTATATAATTTCGTTCATGAACGCTGTTACCCCACTGTCCATAGCGTAATTTGGATCAACAGCCATTAAGAGCGTCTTGTAAAACAGCTTCAATACCTTCTTTACTACAACTCTTTTTCGACTTTATATTGTTCCATAAGCTTTACACATTCTTGGTGTCCCTTATGTTTGGCAATATCAATAGCGCTCAGATTCTGCTCATCTTTTATTGTTGGATCAGCACCATAATCAAGAAGAATTTTAACTAGTTCAGTATGGCCAGTTTCAGCAACGAACATAAGCGGAGTTCTTCCAAGTATAATTGTTGGTTTATTTGGATCAGCTCCATTCTCAAGGAGGATTTTCACTACTAGCGCCAGCCCTTTAAAACACGCATGTCCAAGAGCGATCATTCCCGCTCCGTCTACTCCATTAGGATCAACACCATGGCGAAGGAAGGTTTTTATTGTTTCAATGTGTCCAAATGTAATAGAGAATGTAAAAGCATTATATCCCGAATTAACTGCATGATCCGAATCGATTCTTTTGTCAGATAACAGTCTGTCAACTATATGGGTGTATCCTCTCATAGCGGCAACTATAAGCGCTGTTGAACCTTCGTCATCTTCTCCATTGGGATCGGCTCCTTGAGCCAAATAAAACTCCAAAGAATCCAAGCAACCGATATAAGCCGAAAGAATTAAAGCTTTAGCATCAACAGGAAAACTAACTTTACTTAAAAGATCTTTTTGTTTGGGATAGGAACGCGGTGTTTCTTCGAAACTACTAATAGTAAAAGCCATCATGCAATCTACTTTACTATACAATTCACAATTCTTATAGATGAGATATGCCAATCTCTCAAGGGACTTAACTTTAAATTCACCAAAATTGGGGTTATAGTAGTAATAATATTTACCATATTTAAATAAACCAACAACGTGAAAATTGGGTCCATCTACATACGCTATTTTAATTAATTCGCCATCATAAACTATTTGTTCTAGCAAGTCGTAAACTTGTTTTTCCGAAGCAAGAATTATCGCGATTTTATACCGTTGTTTTAAAGTTTTTCCTTTAGTATCAAGTTTGCCCAAAGGAAAAACCACCTCAAGATCTCCATGCTTAAGATCAGATTGTTGAAAAATACTAACTAATGAAGTAAAGGTTTTGAAATCGGAAAATTCCTTATCAACAAATTTACGCACACCATTCCAATTAGCAGTTTTAACCGCCGTATTTATAAACCAATGACTATTGTAACCATTAGCTGTTTCAGGTTGGGTATCTAACCATCGATAATATAACCATGGGATAACCAATCCAAGACAAAGCCCAGGCATTTCTTCAAACTTTTTGATAAAACCGCCATTACCAGCATGAAACTTTTTGGCATACGATATAACATTCTGTAGAATTAAAGTCTGATCAAATTCCGTCCATTCTTTAGTCTTTATTGTTTCTGCTAAATCGGTGCTATCGTATGAGGGTAAGCTTATAATTTTTGCGCGCAATATTTTTATTATTTCAGGATAATGATATTGAGCAGCGACTATCATGGCAGTGGTATCACGATCGTCTGCTTTTCTGGGGTCGGCTCCTGCATCAAGAAGTATTTGTACGGTTTTAGCATGACCACCTAGAGAAGCGGACATAAGAGGCAGCCAACCATCGCCACCTGCTTGGTTTGGATCAGCACCATTAGCAAGCAATACCTTTACCATCGCATCCAATCCCCTTAAAGAAGCGACAATTAGCGCAGTTGTTCCCTCTTCGTCTACCCCATTAGGGTTAATACCTAAATTAATAATTTCTTTTGTTTTATTAATGTCATTTTCGCGTACAACATTTATAAGATCTACAAGATTTACGATTTTGTTTTTTGCTGCTTGATCCGAGGTGATAATTTCATCAGAAATATGGTTTGTGGACTCCTTTTTATCATCGGCACTGGGATTGTTGTAATTGTGTATTTTAGTGGCAGCAAATAAAGCAGATGATAAAAATAAAAAAAATAAACTACAAAAAAAAGAAGCCACTAAGCTACTCCATGTTAATCTGTCGAGTTTGAAAATCATAATTTATAATTGTACTGGATTATATTAAACAAAAACAGAAAATAGGGTAATTTTGGCATCCCCACATCTTTTTTATTCAATGCAATGACTAGAAAGGCTGTCACAAAAGTTGCTTTTGCAACAGCAGCTTTAATAGCAACCAAATGTGGTAAGAAAGTTGCATTGTTAGAAGAACAAGTTGAAATCAATCCCAATTACAGCGCACCGGCCTACGGATTACCATCTCAAGAAACCATTATGGCTATTCGTATGGTTGCAGAGTTAGAAGTCATGATTACCGATCCTGCTTATGAAGGAAAATCAGTTGTAGGATTAATTTATCTTTGCAAAAATAATGGGTTTAAGTTAGGCAATAAAATATTATACGTCCATTTGGATGACACTCCTGCAATCAATGCATACTACAAAGCATTTGAATAGTCTTACAACAAAGAAGAAGATGGAATCTTTCCTCAGGAGGACGTACTCAAATTTATTCCAGAACTTCAAGTACGTCCCTTAAGGGCTTATGCATGAATACGCGGATAAACAATCCAATAGATTATATATGCCACTACGGCAGTGCCTAACACTGCTTTAGTGATAGCAGAACTATCATCGCTGGAGTAAATAAAAGGGATTGAACTCATCGCGGCATTTATTATGTCTGATGTTACGCCACCTTGAGTTGGAAGCTGTCTTTGAGTCCAAGCTTTTAGCGCCATTGATGTTATTTCCATTGACACAAGATTTATCGCCACATCTACAGAAGCTTTACCTAAACCAGGGTACTTGTTAACAAGATAATCGGTAAACTTGTTAGCAAAATCGAAAGATACTAGGTTTCTTGCATAAGCAGAAGTAAAACACGATGCTAAAACACTAGGATCACCAGCTACAACACAAGTGGAATAAGAAGATATTGCAGTCATCGGTACACGGTTCACGAATGTACTAACAAAGCCTTCATTTTCCTTTGGAACTGTCAAACCATTATTAGAGAGTTGTTCAAATCCTAGATTTACTAACTCCCCAGTAATCAAACCGTTTATTACAGTATCCCCTCGAGGAGCAAGTATAATAGCTAAACCAACCACAGCACCTTTAGCAGCTGATGGCACCACAGTGTTTTGCCATAAACTAGAGACTTCTGACGGTTCATCGGTTTTTAAACTAACAACCGCACTTTCAGCAGTTGCTGGTGAAGTAGCACTACTTTTATTCACCGGAGCTTGGCAAGCTGTTTCCAGAGAGGAAACATTGTATGTATCCAAAGCTAATACGTAAGAAGAAAAGAAATAAAGTGAGTAAAAAACTAAAATTTGAGTTATTTTTTTCATTGGACAAACTCCCTTAAATTAAAGTTAACAAGGATTAATTCACTACTATTTGAGTAGTTAGCGAATTTTGTAAAATTTATAAAAGAATTAGGCAAAGAGATGAGTATTGGCGTTAGTTACGCCAACAATGCAAATGGAGCGATGCAAAACGATTTGTAATTTTGTTATTGTAGATAAATAACTTCATATTTCAAATATATATACCACTTGTCAATTTTAGTCAAGTATACGAATTGAGTATACGAATTGACGTGTGTCATCTTTGCATTATGTCTAAGTGGAATAGACGGTATAATTATAAATGTCCTGGTGCGTACTTTTAAACCCATTAATAGATGTAGCGGCGCTAGTATGGGCTTTACTTTGCCAACAGCTATTTTTGGCGGTAGCTTGCCTACCTTATGTAGTTATCTTATATATATAACAGGAAATAACTTACTCCCAGCTTTTTTGTTGGCTTTTATTTGTTTAATTGCATTGCCAATAGTTTATAAGTCGGATTTATTTTAATTTTTGTGCGTATATAATCACTCCCCCAAGAGTTTTATTAATAATGGCTTCTAATAGTAAGTTATATTTATAACAGGCGCTGTCATATGCAGTTTTATCGAATTTTTCTATGATTTTTTCTTTATTAGTAAACAAAGCAGTTACTAAATTGCTATACCATTCCTCATACTTGCTATTTATTATTTTTCTTTTTGAAAGAGTCCAACCCGTTCTGGATAGTATTTTTTCTATGGTGCTTAAATTGATAGGTAAAAAAGGGCATTGACAATTATTACTTAGCAGTGGATTTTTTGTATCAGTGCATAAATCTAAGTAATCGAAAATAACTAAAGTACTGCCAGTTTTAGTTACTAGATTCAAAGAATGTAAAGATTTTTCTTGGTGATAAAAGGAATAAAATGAATTAAAAAGACAACAAATATCAACCTGCTCTTGGATAATGTTTGGAATTGCATTTACGTCAGAAACATAAAATCTTACGCATGGATAATTTTTTTTAGCATAATCAATAGATTTTTTTCTATGTCAAATCCAGTAACCAATCCCCACCCATTGTTTTGAATAAAATTAGCAGTTTCTCCTAAGCCACAGCCGGCATCTAATATTGTCTGTCAAACATAACAATAGGTCGGAGTGTAGCTATATCAAATCCTGTGATTCCTATAGTTTCTATAATCCGACCAGAAGCTTGTGTAAAAATAAGCAACAGATCTGAAAAACAATTATCAACAAATCTAAAAAAAGACATCGGATCTAAATCAAGGCCTAGTAAAATTAGCTCTGATTATTTAAGCGCAGAAAAAATTCAAAAAATGCTTGTTCGGCTTTTAACGGAAACTCCAATACCAAAACGAAAATTGGCAGAGGCTTTAGGAATAACCGTAAAAAGTCTAATAAAACTTTGTTCTTTACAGGCATTGCCAGCAGTAATCCATAAAATTAATTTGCCATTAATTAAGCTTTATTGCGCAACCAAATTTCAACAACCAATAGGAGAAAATAAAGATGCAATTAGTAAACTTAAAAAATATGTATAACTCTATGATTAATTTTTTTAGCGCTCCAAGAACCTACATGTCTTAAGATCATTAGCGGTTTTGAGCTTAGCCGGACTTGCCACCCAAGTTTTTGCTGATGAAAAGCCAAGGTAGCACTAATAGCCTGCGTGCATAAACTAATTATCATTCTAAATACGATGCTAAAAAATGGAACCGGGTTGTTGGCAAAGGCTATACCTTGCGTCATACCAAAGTACTTGTTTGCAAGGATTTAAGCGGCACTATTAGTTTACTGTATAAAAACAGAAAGCTGGATTACAAGTGTTATCAGAAGCAGAAACGAACTGATGATGCTGTTGATACAAAGACCATAAATAAAAAGGTAGATGAAATTATAAGAAAGTCGCATAAACCAAGTAGCAACCATCCATGAAAAAAATATGGTGAGGCACTGTTGCTACAAAGAGCATTTATTGCAGCATTACCGGCTACAGTGCCAACTGGATAAAAAACAAAAGCTAAAAGCGTCTTTAGGGTGGTAAGTGCTTTTTGTAATCATCATCGCAAGAGCTAATGCAGATTGGTATTCTGCGAGATTGGGTAGCTTTGTTTTAAAGTCGCGCCTATTGGCTAAGGCAGACTCTCGTGAAACATTTAGGAGGCGCTTGAGGTTCTTTTAAGCGCCAATTATTAATTTTAACATTAGAGACAGAACCATTTTTGCTGCAAAGGTGACATTTCTTTGCTTTGACATGTATTTTTTATGGTGGTGTTGTTGTTATGCACCGATTATTAATATTTTTTTGGCCAGAAAAGTCCTGAATATTTTTAGCAAAAGCGGGCATTTCTACTGCTTTGCTTTGACAGGCTCGGCAAGAAGTCATTTTGAAAAAGAAATATGGCCTGATGAAAAGAGAAAAACCATTAGCAGTACAAATATGGCCTTGTAGGGTGGGTGCTATTCTTCGTCAAAATTAAAATCGAGATTTTTGGGTCTGGTTTTAAAGTTTATTTTTACTTGACCAGATCACATACTAGGGGGGGATTGAGGCACTGTTCTTTTGTTAGCGGATTTGTTCACACAACGTTATTCTTCACAACCAAAATCAAGCTTCTTTGATCGAGTTTTAAAACCTATTTTTTGTTCACCAACTAATTGAGCGTGCGAAACCTTAAAAAACTTGGCTATTCTATCCACTGTATTTAATTTTGGATTAGAATACTTGCCGCTCGCTAATCCCATTAGATGTGTACGTGTTACACCGACATGTTTACTCAGCTTACGGAAAGATATAGAGTGGTGTTTGATGAGATCTTTAAAGATTTCACCAAAGATTTTTGAGACATCACTGTCCTTGTTTTTTTTGACAACCATGCGTTTTTAAGTTTATTTTAATTATTATTGACAAATACAATGCTTAAGATATTATTAATATGCACGTGTAATAATAATACTCAGATGTGTTTTAATAAACATACTAAGCCCTCCTCAACCTAGCATCAACTTGGCCAAAGAGCGGCGCAAGGACAAGAGAATCTATGGCTATGACCAAGGTTCTTATATCCTAAGGCATGAAGCTATCATATTGTGGCAAAGTTGTCATTTTTTCTTGTTCATAGGAACAAAATAGAGAATTAATATACTTAACAATGATTGAGTTAACGAGAACAAAAAAACAGCTAAATTCAAGTTTTCAAATATTAACTTGGATTTGCATTGTCTCTTCTTTAATAAGTTTTTTTGTCAGAAAGTCTTTATATGAAAACATTAGCACTTGTAGGAGAGTCAATATTTGTAGAAATAAATAATGTGAACGGTGGTGGGGATACTTCTGTCATTGCGAGGAAGCAGATGGATGTAATCTTGTAGCTACTAATACTGAGGATTGTGATACCTGCTGTATGGCTACTAAAAATGGCAAAGTTTATTAAAGCTTCACTTTACCTAATTAATACACTGAATATTATTCTTATTGGAATGTTTTTTATATTCTCTATAAACGCAATAGTTACCAACTATAAAAAAACAACCGAAATTAACAAGGAAGTTGAAGAGGCCTATTACAATACTGTTAATAAATACAGGAAGGTGTTGATATTTTTATTAAAAAACAATTTACCAACCAATATCCCTTATATAAATTCCACAGCTATTGCTGCGTATAATAATATCCCATCAGTTAAAAGTCTCAATGTTTTTGATTCCAAAGATAAATTAATCGATAATAATAAGCCAATAACAAATAGTGCTATTGAAACAATAACGGAGTGTTATAGTGGTACATGCCTTAATGTTACGGTTGAGAAAAAGGAACTATTTACGTATTTGCTAAAAGGTAAATCACTTTATTTTTTTGAGTTAAAGCTAGTTCCAACCAGTAAGTTGTTTACTCTAAAGCTTAGTATAAGTAAATTTATAAATAAATATCCCTTGTTTGGTTTAATGCTCTTGTACTTTGCTATGTTTTATTTTTTCCAATCATTATGGTTGTTTTTTAATAATCGTCAGTTGAAAACAGTTAATTACCATATCAGGGGTGAATCTGAAAAAAATAAGGTGGAGCTGGCAAACCAAGTCATGAATAATGATAAGTTTTACAGAAGTATTACAATTGTTCACGAGTTGCTGAATGAATATTTTACACACTATATACATGAGATACTTACAGGAAATGTTTTTGTTGAAGAAATATCTTTAATGGAAATTTTTCAACAAATTGAAGATTATTGTAGTAGCCAACTAGTTAAACAAGGTCTAAAGTTTACTTTAGAATTAAACACTAAAGATAATATATACATAAAATCTGATAGGAGAGTATTGTTTATTGTTTTACTTAACTATATATATAGAGCAGTAAAACGTGCAAAAATAGCTTCAGAAATAAGAGTAACTATTGGTCAAGATAAAGACATAGTCTGTGTAAACTTAGAAGATGTAGGCTATGAATATATTCCTCGGATAAACAACACAAGTAATAAAATTTATTTGTGTGAATTGCCTAAACCGATTTTAGAAGAGCTTTGCTCTAAATTAGGTGTAAAGATTAGCGAAGAGAGAAACAATGACAACAATAAAACTTCTATTAATATAATGAAAGAACTCGAGGATGATTCTAGTGACAGTAAAATAATTCATTTTAAACCATATGTTTTACATAATTAAAAATCACGGCAAATATATATTATTGTTGCTTTTGCTTATTACAACGGAAGCATATTCTATTTTGTCTGTAAAAAATTTACCATCGAGAAACGCCTATTTTACTGGGCGGGCATCGTATTTGGATGATATGCAAAAGAAGCTTTCACAGTATCATATGGTTTACTTAGTAGGATATGGTGGTGTCGGTAAAAGTCAGTTGGCAAAAGAATATAGTTACATCAACGAGAAGAAATATGATTTGATATGGTGGTTTGATCTAAACAGTGATTTGATAGCGCAGTATGAAAACCTATTGGTTTCCCTCAGCAATAACAAAACATTTAAGGGTTTATTGAATATTAATGTAAATAGTATTGCACCCAGTGTATTAGTAGACTTTACTAATTCTTTGCTTTCAATATGTGATTGCAAATGGTTGTTAATCTTTGATAATGCCTTAAGTAATCAAGATATAAAATTGCCTAAACCCAAAAAATCTACGCTACAACATATAATTATCACAACAAGGAAAAACCAGCGTTTAGGAGATAACATTTTTACACTAGAATCTTTTACAAACCAGGAATCCGAAATCTTTTTATCTAAAATTCACCCAAAAGAAAAGAAAGAAGAAGTTGCTAAGCTATATAAAGTATTGCATAACTACCCACTTGCTCTGGCACAAGTTAGCGAAGAGATACTCATGCACAAAGATGGAATTGGATCATATTTTAAAAGGTGTAATAACCTTAATAAAGAGACGGTACATATGCAGTCTGATATAACGCAAGAATATAGTAATAATTACCATGAGGTTTTGAATATGACTTTGCAAGACATAGAGCAAAAAGATGAAGAGATTGCTAAAATTTTATATATGTTGACACTTCTACCTGTGGATCTCACAAAAAGTTTTTTAAAAGATTTATTTGGTAACAAAGTAGAAGAAAAATTAATAACACTAAGTAGCTATGGAGTTCTCCAAGCAGTTGAGCATAATAATTTTCAGGTTTTAAACATCCATGATGTGATAAAAGATGAGGTGTTGAGAAAATTCAATAACAAAAACAAAAGATACAAAGATAAGGTTGTTTCTAGTTTAATTAAGAACCTTAGTAATTTATATTCAGACAAGGATTTTCAATACTTTAATCAATTAAATCTATCTGACAATTATGTGACAACCTTACATAAATTTATAGACATCGCTTTACAAAATAACATCATTAATGACCAGGTGGCACACGCGGTAACCATTGCTTTAAGATTAAACTCCAAAGGTATTTATAAATATGCTAATTTGGATTTGCATCAACAGCTTTCTAGTAAAGTTTTCAATAAAAATTTAAAGGATGTATCCCCTATCAAACGAGCATTGTTGTATGCTAACTTAATATATTCAGATTTTATATTTGAAACAGAAGAAAGATTTTTAAAATATGAAAAAGAATATTTACAATTACTGAGCATAATTGAAAAAAGCGAAAACCATAAAGAATTATTCTTCATCCATACCTGCTTATCTTTTTCATATATAATTTTAGGAAACTTTAAAGAAGCCAAAAAATACATAGAAAAAGCCCAAAAAAATATAAATTATAATGACAATGTTTTTAATTTATATGAGCATTTGTATATTAAGGCATGGATTTTTTATGAACTTAGGGAAATAGATGCCGGAATAAGAGTGCTAGAGGAATATGAAAACCTTAATATTGATCAATCCTTACATCTGGTAGCTAGACTCTTTATGAAAGACCTTAAAATAAAATTTATGCTTCTTAAGGGGCAAATAAATGAAGCTAAAAAAGAAGTAGAAGAAGCCATAAAAAGTGCTTCTTCTTATTACAACGATACTCCATCTAATATTGTGGGCGAATTAGAATATACAAAAACCATGGTATACTATGAGAGTGGTCAATATAGATTAGCTGAAAAACAAGGACATCGTGCACTAGACATGCTAACAGAAGCTTTTGGTGGAGATATCGTGGATTTAACGCAAGCACATATCCATATAATACTTGGGAAAATTCATGAAGAAAAGGGGAGCAATGCTCTTGCTCTAGAGGAATATAAGAGGGCTTTAAGCTTTTACGATAAAAAATCTTGTGGAAAAGCAAATAATAATTTCTATGAATATGGTGATCTCTTATCAAATTTAAGTGCTTTTTATTATAAGCAAAAGAATTTTGTTAAATCTCAATTCTATTTTCAAAAGCTCGTATTAAACTTTGGTTTAGATCATGATATTATGGAGAGGTTAATAAAAAAATTACCACGCGAATGCATGTATCAAATCGGTGGCGGCGGTGAAAAACTATTTTTTGACTAAAGTTGGCAATTTACGAAAGTTGAAATGCAAAGTGTTTGACAACTAAAGAACTACAAGAGAATTAATGGCTGTTTACAAAGCTATTTTTAAAAAACTTAATACTCTCATAACGTAGAGTGTTGGTTGATAAACCAATTTGCAAACTCTTTGTCAAAAGCCCCTTTATTTAAAGAATAAGTATATATGTGGTATACGGCTTGAAAGTATTGGTTTAATTTAATTTTTGCGTTTTGTTTAGATTGAATATTGTCTAGCAAAAAATTGGTAACCTCAGCAAAAATATCTTTTTTTGTAATTTCTAAATCAAAAAGTTTTTGTAGCGGTTCTTTCCCAAGGAGTTCGTCAACGCTTATGTTTAATGTGTTGGCAAGTTTTACAATTGATTCAATACCAGGATTTCTAGATTTATCAGTAAGGAAGTTGTTGATAAAATTTTTATTTAGGCCAGCATATTTTTCTAACCTACTTATTGACCATCCTTTGTCCTCTGCGATTTTTAGTATGTTTTCTTTTAATTGTGCCTGCATAAAAAGTTTGTTTTACATGTATGTTGACAATTACCACATAAATAGTATAATTTTTAATATTAATGCTCAATAACGGGACTAAAAAAGCCCCGCTTAAGCGTCAACTTAAGCGGCGAGGCTGCATAAAAGCAAGAGGAGTACCGATGAAAGTAATGGCCTACAAGCTTCGAATAGAAATATATCATGTGGTATCAAAAATACCAATGATTTTTTGTAAATCACGCATAAAACCAAGCTTTTCCGAATCCCAAAATACTCCAATTTTAGTTGGAGTATCAAAATGATACAGAACAGAACGATAGGTCGGAGTGTAGCTATATCAAATCCTGTAGTTTCTATTCCTGTGATTCCTATAGTTTCTATAATCCGACCAGAAGCTTGTGTAAAAATAAGCAACAGATCTGAAAAACAACTATCAACAAATACAAACAAAGACACCGGCTCTAAATCAAGGCCTAGTAAAATTAGCTCTGATTATTTAAGCGCAGAAAAAATTCAAAAAATGCTTGTTCGGCTTTTAACTGAGACGCCAATACCAAAACGAAAATTGGCAGAGGCTTTAGGAATAACCGTAAAAAGTCTAATAAAACTTTGTTCTTTACAGGCATTGCCAGCAGTAATCCATAAAATTAATTTGCCATTAATTAAGCTTTATTGCGCAACCAAATTTCAACAACCAATAGGAGAAAATAAAGATGCAATTAGTAAACTTAAAAAATATGTATAACTCTATGATTAATTTTTTTAGCGCTCCAAGAACCTACATGTCTTAAGATCATTAGCGGTTTTGAGCTTAGCCGGACTTGCCACCCAAGTTTTTGCTGATGAAAAGCCAAGGTAGCACTAATAGCCTGCATGCATAAACTAATTATCATTCTAAATACGATGCTAAAAAATGGAACAATGTGAAAGGCAAGAATACAAGAACAAAAAACTTAATAACCCTCTTTACAAATATCCAATTTATTTATTGAAATATATTGTTGCTAAAGAGATGAAATGAGAGGAGGCATTGTGTATGCCTCCTCAACAGTCTAGTTGGCTACTAAGCCAACTTAAGAGCCCTCTTGCGGTCATCGCCGTCCCCGGCTATACCGCGATAGTATTATATATAAAAAAACATGCTCATAAAACACAAAAAACATTTGACAAGCAACGCAGTCGCTTTGCTTTAACAATATAAATTTTATGTTAAATTTTAGACGCTAACAATAAGGATTTCTTTGCAGATTTTATAGCAGCCCTAACATTTTGCGGAGCGGTTCCACCAAAGCTTGTTTTGCTTTTAACCGAAGACTCAACGGTTAATATTTCATAAATTGCATCTGTTATTTTCGGTTCTATAGATTGGATTAAAGGTAAGTCGAGCTCTATTAGTGTACAACCCTTGTCTTCTGCAAGCTTGACAATTTTCCCGCTAATTTTATGCGCTTTCCTAAAAGGAAACTTCAAATTTTTTACCAACCAATCCGCAAAATCAGTTGCTGTTGAAAATCCTGCTATAGCCGCCTGATACATTTTTTGTTTATCAACTTGGACATCATCTATCATAGCAGCCATAGTAGCTGTGGATAACATAATGGTATCATGCGTGTCAAAAACTGGTTCTTTATCTTCTTGCATGTCTTTTGCATAAGCTAATGGCAATCCCTTCAACACTATTAATACACTATTTAAGTTGCCAATAATGCGTCCGGCTTTTGCTCTAATAAGTTCAGCCGCATCCGGATTGCGTTTTTGTGGCATGATTGAACTACCAGTAGTAAAGGCATCTGATAATTTTATAAAACCAAATTGATTCGTACTCCAAATAATAATTTCTTCTGCTAGTCTTGATAAGTGAATAGCACAAAGCGTGACTATACTTAAATATTCCACGACAAAATCACGGTCAGAAACACTGTCTAGTGAATTGGCTGTTGGGAGAACAAACTTTAATTCTTTGGCTGTAAAATTTCTATCGATAGGAAATGATGTTCCAGCAAGCGCTGCAGCGCCCAAAGGACACTCATTCAATCGAACGCGAGCGCTTTTAATTCTACCTCTATCCCTCTTAAACATTTCAAAATAAGCCATTAGATGATGACCAAATGTCACTGGTTGTGCTGATTGTAAATGAGTCATTCCTGGCATTATTGTGTCTGCGTGTTTTTCTGCTTTATTAATCAGAGAAAGTTGCAATTTTTTTAGATTTTCATTCAGACAATCAAATGCATCGCGTATCCATAATTTTAAATCAGTAACCACCTGATCATTCCTTGATCTTGCTGTATGTAGCTTTCCTGCTGCATCACCAATGATTTTTGCAAGAGCTGATTCGATGTTCATATGAACGTCTTCCAGTTCAGTTTTAAATTTAAATCTCCCTTCTGCTATTTCTTTATCTATTTTATTTAGACCCTCAATAATTTTTTTACACTCTGCTTTTGTTATAATTTTTGATTTTGCCAACATCTTGCAATGGGCTTTTGAACCCAAAATATCCTGCTTAGCAAGACGCGCATCAAATGATATAGATTGATTAATTGTTTGCAAGGTAGGAGCTGCCGCGGTTGCAAAACGACCACCCCAAATTGGATTTGATTTAGTCATTACCGTTTATCCTTCTATAATTCATTAACCTAACCGCATTTATTTTAATAAAACCATCTGCATCTTGTGGATTATAATTACCTACTACATCCATTGATGCAATGTTTTTATCGTAAAGAGAGCCATCACTTTCTCTAGTAATTGGATAAGCATTTCCTTTGTAAAGACTTAAAGTGACAGTACCATGCATAAATTCCTGGCTTTTGTTAATTGCTGTCATAAGAAATTCCATTTCTGGACTAAACCAAAAACCATTGTAAATCAGATCGGAAATTTGTAGAGCCAGCATATTTCGGATACGCATAATTTCTCGATCCATCATAATACCTTCTAAATCAGTATGCGCAATACGAAGGATTGTACCTCCAGGTGTTTCATAAACGCCTCTTGATTTAATTCCAACAAATCTATTTTCCACCATATCCAAGCGACCAATACCATTCTCCGCTCCAAGTTGATTTAAATACATAAAAAGCTCAAGCGGCCTAGTTTTTGTCGTATTATCTTCAAGGTTTATAACTTTTACAGGAACACCATTTTTAAAAGTAAGTGAAATTTTTGTTGTCTTATTTGGCGCTTTTTCTGGAGAAACCGTAAGCGAATAAACACTTTCATCGCACTCGACGCCAGGATCCTCCAAAACTCCTGCTTCGTGACTAATATGTAAAAGGTTTTCATCTTCGCTATATGGTTTTGCAACAGTAGCCGTTATTGGAATATTATATTTTTTTGCATAATTCAACATATCCGATCGCCCTTGAAATTGTTGTAAAAATTTATCTGTGCGCCAAGGAGCAATGACTTTGATCTGTGGATTTAATGCATAATAAGCAAGCTCAAATCTAACTTGATCATTGCCCTTACCTGTAGCGCCATGCGCAACAAAACCCGCTCTCTCTTTTTTTGCGATTTCAATTTGTCTTTTTGCTATTAGAGGGCGGGCAATTGCTGTACCCAACAAATATCTATTTTCATATAATGCCTTGGCTTTAAAGGCGGGAAAAATATAATCAGTAACAAGTTCTTCGCGCAAGTCTTCAATATAAACCTTGGTCGCGCCAACTTGTAAGGCTTTCTTTTTAGCCGCAACAAAATCTTCACGCTGCCCAACATCGGCAACATAGGCAATTACTTCATAGTTCTCTTCTACCAACCATTTTAGTATTACCGAAGTATCAAGACCGCCAGAATAAGCTAGTACTATTTTGTTTTTTTTCATTATCACGCTCCCTAATAATATTTTTTTAAATAATCGATAGGATTTTCTAAAGTTTTAGGTGCAATGTTTACGATGATTCCGCCATTTTTTAAAATCACAATACGATCAGCAATTTTAGTTAAAAAATCCAAATCATGAGATGCAATAACCATAGTAACTCCCATGTTTCTGACTGATTCCAGTAGAGATACAACATCAAGCGTGGTTGCCACATCCAAACCAGATGTTGGTTCATCACACAATAACAACTCTGGATGCATCATCAAGCTTCTTGCAAGCGCCACCCTTTGCTTTTGACCTCCAGAAAGCTGATCCGGATAAACGCTCGCTTTGTCAGCAACGCCTAAACTCTTCAATATCGACATAGCTTGCATATTATGGTTCTTAGCTTTATCTAATATTCTTGGCGCGTAAACAAGATTTTGCAAAACAGTCATATGAGGAAAAAGTTGAAAATCTTGAAACATAAATCCTGTTTGGCCACTGCATTCAATAGTACCAGAATCAATTGTTTCTAGATTTTGTATGCACCGTAGTAGAGTTGTCTTGCCACTACCAGATGGGCCAGCAAGACCAACAATAGTGTTTTTTTCAACCACAATATTGATGGCATCAAGCACTAAAGAATTGTTGAATTTTTTGCAAATATTACTAAACTTTAGCATATTGCCACCCCTTCTCAATTCTCTTACCTGCATACTCAATACATAGGACAAGCACATAATAATAAGCACCAGCAATACACAAAGGCATAAAATAAGTAAACTGCTCAGCAGCTAATGTTTGCGCTGTTCTCATAATATCCATGCCACCAATAGTTGTGATCAAAGCAGTCTCTTTTAATAAGGCAACTACTTCACTGACCATGGCTGGCAAAATATTTCTAATTACCTGGGGTAAAATAATATCTTTCCACATATAAAAACTTGGAATTCGCAAAGTTTTTGCTGCTTCAAATTGTCCCTTTGGCAAGCTTTCAATGCCCGCTCTTAGAATTTCAGCGACATATGCAGAACTATTAAGACCAAAAGTTAATATGCCGGCTGTTAAAATATTAAGCTTGAGACCAAGAAGACCCGGGATTGAGAAATAAACAAAACTCAACTGCAGAATAAGTGGTGTGCCTCGCAAAATTGAGATCAATCGATTAATAACGATAACCCCAATCCCTTTATAACGTAACACAGAAAAAACTGTGCCGAATACAAGACCGATTAAAATCCCGCACCCTAGCAGTTGCAAAGTTAAAGTAATTCCCCTTCCTATAAAAAGGATATGTGCTATTAATTCTTCCACTTTAAATTCTCCAGCCATTTTTGTTGTAACTTTTTAATTTCTCCTTTAGCTTTAAGAGAGCTGAGCGCTTTATTTACCTGATCTTTGAGAGATGAACCTTTTTTGAAAGCAACACCATATCCTGTATCAGATTGGGCAATAGCTGCATAAGATAAACCAGCATTCTGCCGACTGAAGGTAGCTCCTTGAACGCTGTCGATTAGTACCCCATCAACATGACCAGCTTTCAGCGCCTCTATGGCTTGGTTATTGTTATCCATTGTGATGATCTCTGTTTCAAGAGCATATTTCTTAAGCCATATCTCCATTGTGGTACCCAACTGACAAGCAATTTTTTTGCCTGTTAACTGTAGTTTGCTGGTAATAGGTTTGTTTTTGTCAAACACCATCACCATACTCTCGTTATAGTATGGCTCTGAGAAATCAAAGATTTTTTTGCGCTCTACAGTAATTGTGAGTGTTGAAATCGCCGCATCAACAGAACCGCTTTGTAGCGCGGCTAAGATAGAGCTAAATTGCATATTTTCAAACACAGCCTTCTTCCCCAACTCTTTGGCGATCAATTGCGCCAACTCAACATCAAATCCCTTAATCTCACCATTTGCATAATATTCAAAAGGCGGATAATCTGCTGAGGTAGCAAATTTGATTTCATCACCTGCTTTGTTATTGTTGCATCCAGTTAATATTAGTGCAGAACCTAATAAGATGCCCGCTATATATTTTTTCATTGTTGCCCCAGGTTTATTTTATAATGAATTACCAAACACATCTTACCACACATTTTATCTTATTTCAGAATAATTATTCATAATATTGCATTTTTATGCAAATTGCTTATAATGCTAGTTAGCAATAAAAATTGCCGGGAATAACAAATGACTGAAAACAAAAAAGATTTGACACCGATGCTAAGGAATTTGCTCCTAAAAAAAGCAGCAAAAACTCAAGAAGAAATCTGTGAGGCTTTAAAAAAACACGGATACCAAGTTAATCAAACCAAAGTTTCGCGCCTCCTAAGAAAACTCGGAGTGGTAAAAACAAAAAACGAATATGGAAAAGTTGTTTACCGCCTACCCAAAGAACCACCACCGCCAAACTTATCCAATTTAGTAAATAGCTTAGTTATAGATATCACTTCAAATGAAAACATAATAATAATTAACACTAGCCCGGGGGCAGCATCAGTAATTGCGAGATTAATAGATTATTTAAATGTTGAAAGCGAAATCCTAGGAACAATAGCTGGAGATGATACTATTTTCGTTGCACCAAAATCTGTTGCTAATATTAAAACAGTTTTTAAGAAGCTAAGGACTCAACTGGGGTTTTTGTAGATAACAACAAAAAACGCCGAATAGTTACAAATATATTTTGATTTAACGCACGGCAAGGTATAGTTGCTTTTAGTATGTCATGGCAAACTCCATCAATTTTCCCAATTTTGCAAACCAATCAGGTTCACGTTTGGCGTGCGTCACTAAAACAGAATGTGAAGGAATTAGCTGAACTATTAAATCTACTAGACATCCAAGAGAAAAACCGAGCCGCAAAATTTATTTCAGAAAAGGCAAAAAATAATTTTATAGCTGCGCGCGGAATTTTACGTAGTTTATTGGCAAAGTATTTGCATGTTAAGCCACAAGATCTGGTGTTCAAACAGGGTCAATATGGAAAATTATATCTTGATTCCTCCATACTCCAATTTAATATTTCACATTCAAATGATCTTGCTTTATTCATCTTTGCTCTACATCAACCTGTTGGAATTGATGTAGAATTTATTCGTAATGACTTTGATTTTGTCCCTATTGCCCAAAGATTTTTTTCTAAAAAAGAAACTGCAGATTTGCTAACTCTGCCGCCAAATCAACAATTGCACGCTTTTTTTAATTGCTGGTCACGCAAAGAAGCTTTTATCAAAGCAATTGGTAAAGGTATATTTTTTGCGCTCGATGAATTTTCAGCTGAAGTTTCAAACAAACAAGAAGGACGCTTGCAATTACAAATTACCGATCCAGAATTTAATGCAAAAGATTGGTCATTAGAAGCATTGAACCCAGCAGATAGTTACGTAGGTGCGTTTGCAACTTCATGGCAAAAATATGAAATTGGTTTTTATGAGTGCAACAAATTTTTGACAGATCAAAAAAAACCCCTAATTGGAAAAACCAACTAGGGGCTTCTTAAATTCAAATCCTGGCAATGACCTACTTTCACATGAGGAGACCTCACACTATCATCGGCGCTGGGCGTTTTAACTTCTGAGTTCGGAATGGGATCAGGTGGTTCCCGCCCGCTCAAACTACCAGGAAACCTTTCAACAACGATAACGCGCAAAAAAACCACGGTTATCAAAAATTCAATCAATGATTGGGCACAGCATAAGTTTCTTCATTATAACTTTCAACCAAAACCTTCTTTATTTAAAAATTCTGAAGGATTGATAGCCGCAGGCTTCAGCCTGCGTGTTCAAGTCATTTGGGGTTGTATGGTCAAACCACACGATCAATTAGTACTGGTTAGCTACATGCATTACTGCACTTCCACACCCAGCCTATCAACGTCGTAGTCTTCGACGGATCTTTAGGTTAGATAAACTAACGAGAAATCTTATCTTGAGGGAGGCTTCCCGCTTAGATGCTTTCAGCGGTTATCCCGTCCGTATATAGCTACCCGGCTGTGCCACTGGCGTGACAACCGGAACACCAGAGATACGTCCACTCCGGTCCTCTCGTACTAGGAGCAGCTCCTCTCAAATTTCTAACGCCCACGGCAGATAGGGACCGAACTGTCTCACGACGTTCTAAACCCAGCTCGCGTACCACTTTAATTGGCGAACAGCCAAACCCTTGGGACCGGCTACAGCCCCAGGATGTGATGAGCCG